>Ga0114901_1002410_pt1 | contig 9947 bp, 7 predicted proteins | sample MalvireepMed_s16_FD_89686 | JGI IMG/M metagenome (GOLD analysis project Ga0114901, IMG submission 89686) | Marine viral communities from the Global Malaspina Expedition - Malaspina viral metaG DeepMed_s16 | ecosystem: Environmental > Aquatic > Marine > Oceanic | place: Mediterranean Sea... | reverse complement strand
CTTGAACCGTGGATAGGGCGCATCATCTCTAACCAGATGCGGAACCTGATTAGAAACCATTACGGGAACTATGTAAGACCTTGTAATAACTGTCAATTTGCTTTGGGAGAAGGGTGTTCTGTAACCCCGACAAATAGGCAAGACTCCTCATGTAGCCTTTACAGAAAGTGGGAGAAATCCAAAAAATCAGGGCTAGAACTTAAAACACCTTTATCCACTGAAGACTTTCCGAAAGAGGTCCAAGGGAGACCTTATGACGATTTTGATTTCAGATCTTCTTTAAAAAAACTCAATGTCCATATGGAGATTAAGTTGAGCGGGACTCACTTCGTTGCTTACCGCATGTTGTATTTTGAAGACAAGACGGAGGAGGATGTTGCTCGTTTTATGGGATATAAGATATCACCTCAAAAAAGCAAGCTGGGATACCGCCAAGTTAAGAACCTCAAGAAAAAGTTTCTAGAGATAGCCTTAGAAATCTTAAAAGACCAAGACATTATAGGAAATGGAGCTTAGTGAAGAACAGAAGAGTTTTTTGCGGGAAAATGCCACTCAGATTCCCGATCTGATTGATTTAACGAGACAATGTTTCGATAGGAAGGATTTAGATGGACGTTCTAAGGAGGGGCGAGCTGTTAGGAAGTTTTTGGCAGACAACGCTATCGAATATCAGACGACAAACCGACCACCTGCCGAAGCTATAGAGTTCACCCCAGAGCAAGTAGAGTTCATACTTGACCAAGCCAAGGATGGTTTGTCTTCCTTGCATATTGCCCGAATCGTTTTCCCTGATCGACAGGTGAGACCACTAAGTGCGGAACAGCGAGCGGTGCTTGCGGAAATCCGAAATGTCAATCCTGACATTATGCCCTCTCAAGATAGCGGGGCGTTGAATACATACATTCCACCGAAGGCTACCTCCCGAATCATCAAGAAAATCAATGATGCCACAGGCATCGGGTTGGAAGAATCCAAAATTAACAGACAGAAGCAAATTTGTGTCGAAAGACTTATGGTTAATCTGTCAAATTCAAGATTTCTTAAAATCATTAACAATTACCTTGGTGAAGAGGACAGAGTATTGTTTGAGCATGAGTTTATACGCTTAACGTGGGACAAGCCTGATCTGACGGCTGATGAGATTAATTTATATTTAAATGTGTGCAAGGAGGTAATTAATCTGGAGGTGGTGAGTGCTCACCTTAACAAATTGAACGATATGTTTGATGTGGCAGACGAACAGGCGGAAATGTCTATGCGTCTTGCGGAAATCATCAAAGCAAAGAGTTCGGAGTATCACCAATGCGAAACTCGCATCGAAAACCTCACGAAGAAGCTCCAAGGTGACCGTGGAGAAAGAATGAAGAAAATGCAAAAAGAAAACGCTTCGTTTCTCTCTATTGTCCAACTTTTCCAAGAGGAAGAGGAAAGAAAGACGATGGTGCGAATAGCAGAGATGCAAAAGGAAACAGTAAAGGAAGAAGCCGAAAGATTAGAGGGGATGGCAGAGTGGAAAGCAAGAGTTTTAGGAATTGGTCAACAAGATGTCTTATGATTGTAAAGAGTGTGGGGATTCATTTGATTCTTTAAGGAGTCTACACGCGCACATAAAGAAACATGGTAAATACCTTGGAGATTACTATGTAGAGAATTATGCCCGAAAAGACAAGCTCACAGGAGAGCTTATACCGTTTAAGAAATACAAGCAGTATTTCGAGAGTGAATTTATCAACAAACGGAACATGAGGAAATGGTGCTCTACAGCACCCGTTGATGAGGCAAAAGAATTTATCACAAAAAACTTAAAAGAAAAAATAGAAGCCAAGGGGCTATCGGGTGGGCCTCCCGCCCTGTATCTACAAACATCCAAGTTACCCGATTTAGAGATATGTAAAGACGTTTTTGGTAGCTACCGCGAAGCTTGCCAGCAATTTGACATGGTGCCTATGCTAGGCAAGCAACTACCAAATGAATTTGAAAAAGATTACTCAGACACTCTTGTTCTTATAGATACGAGAGAGCAAAAGCCGCTTCATTTTAATAATTCTGAGTGCCTTAAGCTGGATGTGGGAGATTACGCAGTTGGAGGAGATTTATATGACTATACATTCGTGGATAGGAAATCATACCAGGACTTCTGTGCAACTGTGACAAATGGTTATAATAGATTTGTAAAAGAATTAGAAAGGTGTAGGTCAATGGGGTGTTTCTTATTCATAGTAGTGGAAACAGCATTTGGAGATATGTGGGGAGAAAACCATAGGGGGTATAAAAAATTCAACTTAGATTATGTATTCCATCGGATGCGAGAAATACAGGCTGAGTATACAGATTGCTCCCAATTTGTATTTAGCGGCTCCAGAGAGAAGAGTGAAGAGATTGTCCCAAAAATTCTTGTTTTAGGCAAACAGTTATGGGAAGTGGACGTTCAATACTTTTGGAACAAACAACTTAAAAAAGATGGCGTGGGAAACAGGACAACAAAAACTCAATCGAGAGTTCAAAGATATAAACCAGTTAATTCTAGACAAAGAAGGATATTTAGAGGAAAGTGAAGCGAAGATTTTGCTTTATAAGTTTCTGAGGGAAAATCCTTCCTTTGCCTGTGAATTGTTTACTGGCGTTAAGCTGTTCCCTTTTCAGCATATGGCTATTAAGGCCATGATGGACTCTGACTACTTTTTGGGCATATGGAGTCGGGGGATGTCTAAAAGCTTCTCTACGGGCATTTTCGCGCTTCTAGACGCTATTCTGAACCAAGGTGTCCAGATAGGTATTTTGTCTAAGTCTTTTAGGCAGTCAAAAATGATCTTCAAAAAAATAGAAGACATATCTAAAAGCCCGAAAGCTACTTTTTTCTCTCAGTGCATAACTAGGGTTTCCAAAATGAATGATGAGTGGATCATGGAAATTGGTCGGAGTAGCATTCGCGCCCTTCCTTTAGGGGACGGTGAAAAGCTTAGGGGTTTCCGTTTCCAGCGCATGATTGTGGATGAGTTGCTTTTGATGCCTGAAAAGATTTACAACGAGGTTATTATTCCTTTCTTGTCGGTGGTGGAAAACCCTACGGAGCGTCAAGAGGTTTATGATCTGGAAACCCAAATGATTGAAAAGGGTAAAATGAAAGAAAAGGAAAGAAGGAGGTGGCCAAACAACAAAATTATTGGTCTGTCCTCTGCTTCTTATAAGTTTGAGTATCTTTATAAGATATACCAGCAATATGAAAAATTGATCCTGAGTGAAAACAATCAGGATGGGGCGCATCGAACTATTATGCACTTTAGCTATGACTGTGCGCCACAACAGCTCTATGACCAAAATCTGATTAGCCAGTCTAAAGCTACAATGAGCGACTCTCAATTTGAACGGGAATTCGGAGCTGTGTTCACCGATGATAGCTCTGGTTACTTTAAAGTAAGCAAAATGGCTGTTTGCACCATCCAAGATGGAGATGGTCAATCCGTAGAGGTTGTGGGGAATCCCAAAGATGAATATCTTTTAGCTTTTGACCCCTCATGGTCTGAAAGTGAAAGCTCTGATGATTTTGCTATGTTGTTAATTAAACTTAACAGAGATACAAGAAAGGGAACTATTGTTCATAGTTATGCTTTATCAGGAGCCAACCTAAAAACCCACATGAAATATCTAGCCTATATTCTGACCCACTTTAATGTGGTGGCAATTGTGGGTGACTATAACGGTGGGGTGCAATTTATAAACTCTTGTAATGAGAGCGACATATTTAAAAAAATAAACATCAAACTGGGTCTTATCGAGGCAGACTTAGACAAGGCTCAAGATTATGAGAAAAACCTCCGCAAGATAAAACATCAATATAACCTTAGTGAGAAAAACATTGTCTTTTTAAGGAAGCCAACGTCTCCGTGGATTAGAATTGCCAATGAATCCCTACAAGCTTCTTTCGACCATAAAAAAATATTTTTTGCGGGTGCCGCGATGAATGATGATTATAACGCCCAGAGGAAAGCTAGAATCCCTATTAAGGATTTAAAATTCCTGAGGAATGATCCTAACGAGAAGGGTGGAGCGGGGGCGAGAATGATTGATTTTGTAGAACATCAGAAAGATATGATGGATTTAATTAAGGTCCAATGTGCCCTTATACAAATTACGACTTCTTTACAGGGAACCCAAAGCTTTGATCTTCCCCCTAACCTGAGAAAACAAAAAGGTGCAGACAAAGCTCGAAAAGACTCCTATTCAGCTTTAGTTTTAGGTAATTGGGCCATGAACGTTTTTTATGACATGGAGTCTGACAATGTGGGCAATATACAAACCACCTTTACTCCTATGTTCATTTCTTAACTTTAAAAAGTTGAAAGTTAACTTTGGGGTGTAATATGGAATACATTCCATGGCTAAAAGAAAATATACCAAACGCTCAGAATATTGGAACCAATTTAACGCTAGTGAGCACCCCTCCCTTCCCCCTAATGAAGAGATGACGCCTGAACTTTTAGGAGAGCCCTTCTATACTTCGACTGCCTCCTATGAATATATTTCTAAGGCTCGGCGGCAAGCAATGACCGATCAAAGTTTTAAGGGATCGCGAACCAACAGGGTGGCTTATAACAACCCTAAAGATAGATTTTCTAGCATTCGGGTAGGGATGCTCCCATATGAGTATGCCTCTGATGGGGTTACAGCTAGAGACGGTATTGAGCTATGTCAAAAAGCTTACGCAAATGTAGCAGTTTTTAGAAATGCTATAGATATAATGTCGGAGTTCACCAACACCGATATCTATTTAGAGGGCGGGAGCCGCAAAAGCAGAGAATTTTTCTACGAGTGGTTTAAGAGGGTTAACATTATTAACCTTAAAGATCAGTATTTCCGAGAATATTACAGAAGCGGCAACATCTTCCTTTATAGGATAGATGGAAAATTCAAGGCTCAGGACTATGCAAAATTAATAAACCAAGTGGGGTCGATAGGTGCTTCTGCCAACAAAATCCCTCTTCGCTATATTTTGCTAAACCCTTTCGATGTGGTAGCTAGAAGGGCCTCCTCTTTTACTTACAATGGAGCTTATCAAAAAGTTTTATCCGATTACGAGATAGCTCGTCTAGCTTCGCCGCAAACAGACGAGGATTTAGCTATTTTCCAAGGACTAGACCCAGCCCTCCAATCCCAGATACGGGACGGCTCTTATTCCCAAGAGGGAGCTTATATGGATTTAGATCCCGAGAGGCTTTCTTATTCTTTTTATAAGAAGCAGGATTATGAGCCTTTCGCTATCCCATTTGGATTTCCTGTTTTGGAGGACATCAATGCCAAGCTGGAATTGAAGAAAATGGATCAGGCAATTACCCGCACGGTAGAAAATGTTATTTTGCTTATAACGATGGGTGCTGATCCAGATAAAGGAGGCATCAACCCCAATAATATGGCAGCGATGCAGAGCCTTTTCAAAAATGAAAGTGTAGGGCGCGTGTTGGTTTCAGATTATACCACCAAAGCTGAGTTTATCATTCCCGAACTAAACTTGGTGCTGGGGCCAGAAAAATATCAAATACTTAATGATGATATTAAACAAGGTCTCCAAAACATTGTCGTTGGGGAGGAAAAGTTTAATTCTACTCAAGTAAAGGCTCAGATCTTTATTGATAGGTTACAAGAGTCTCGTTACGGATTTTTGAATGATTTTCTCAATCGTGAAATAAAAAGAATAGCCAAAGACCTTGGTTTTCGGTCGTGGCCCGAGGCGAAGATGAAAGATATCGATATGAGGGATGAGGTCCAATTAATGAGAGCTTCTACTAGACTTATGGAGTTAGGAATCATTACTCCCAAGCAGGGAATGGAAATGTTCCATAATGGCAGATTTCCTGAACCAGACAAGCTCGCTGAAGCGCAGAAAGATTTCTTAGAAGAGCGCGAGGAGGGTTACTATAACCCTCTAGTTGGGGGCGTTCCTGTAATTGCTCCTGCTGGTGGGGAGGCAACTGGTCCTCGAAAAGAGGCTGGGAGGCCCGAGGGGACCACTGACATCCCTATCGCTGACGCCCAGTATTCTAGGGCTAATATTCAACAAACAATTTATGATATAGAGAGTCTTGTCGATGACGCCAAAGGTAAAATGGTCAAACAGCTGGGTGTTAAAGAACTTAGCGAGGCCCAACAAGACATGGTTAGTAATTTGTGCGAGTCTATAGTGTGTTCCCAAACTAAAGAATATTGGGGAGAAACCTTAGAATCTTGTGTAAAAGATTTTAATGAAATAGAAACCCTCACGACTTTAAAGGAGGTTTTAGACATTTCAGCCAAACATTCACTAGAGGCATATCCTGCCGCCATCTTACACCATAGCCATGAAACCAAATCTTAAATCAGATCATTCTATTAACAAAGACTCAGTTGAAGTCTCTATAATTCAGGAAGCGGAAGCTGGTTATGGGAAGCCTTATCCCGAGCTTCAGGAGGAAAAAAGAAAAATTACCCTCGATCAAGATAAGAGGGATAAGCAAGAGCTGCATCATGAGACATTAAAAGAAATGTTAAAACACCATGAAGATGCTGTAAAAAACGTTAAAGCTGAGATCTCCTCCCTCGAAAAAGACATGAAGGAGGACAAGGGAGATATCCGAAGAGAGGCTGATGCCGCTGAAAAAACCAAGAAGCAGTGGGATAAGATCGACAAGAAAGAGCTAAAGCGCGATACCAAAAAGCAGAAAGAGGAACATGAAGAGGATGCTGTCGAGGATGACGAGGGTAAAATTAAAAAGTTAAAGAAAGGAAAACCTTCTGAGAAAAAGGAAGCAGAAAAGAAAGCCCTCAAGAAGGATATCCAATACGATAAAAAGTCAAAAAAGAGCTACGCTCAGATGTTGATGGATATCGCAGCGGAGCGATTTGGGGGCAAAAAGCGAAGCGCTTTGAAGGATAGTGATTTCCTTGACCCCAAAAGACGCTCTTTTCCCGTGATGTCTGCTCAAGACGTTAAGGATGCTGTGAGTAGCTGGGGTAGATACAAAGGGTCTATGAGCTTTGATGAGTTTAAGGCCAAATTAACCCGTAGAGCTAAGAAAATTGGAGCCGAAAGCGCTCTCCCGAAGAGTTGGACTGAGAAAAAGTGATATGGATTACAAATATACCACTACTTTTGAATCTCCGCTTTTAGCTTGTGAGATTAATGAATCTTCATTGATTTCCAAAGCATCTTTGGAAACCTTAGCGCCCCTTGTCCCTTGTGAGATTGATTATGAAAGCAACCTAGATTTATTGGGGGTAGCCTTCAATGCGGCGGTTGTAAACAAATTCAACAAAAATGGGGACGGCATGGATACGGCGACAGCTGTAGAATACACTAACAACTTTATCCATAAACCTACTAATATCGAACATGACAAACAAAAAATAGTGGGGCACATAGCCGCTGCGGGTTATAGCGAATTTGGTTCTAATCGATTACTGACCGAAGAACAAGCAAAAACCACTACGGAGCCATTCAATATCGCCTTAGGCGCTGTCTTATACAGAACAGTTAATGAAAATTTTACTACTTTGGTCGAAAAATCTTTAGACTCCGATGATCCTGCCTTTCAGAAGGTTTCTGCGAGTTGGGAAGTGGGATTTAATGATTATGTTTTAGCAGTGGGAGGTGACGTTTTAAGCGAGACTAGAATTATAGATGACCCCGATGAAATTTTAGAATTACAGGGGTTTTTGAGGAGTTATGGAGGGAACGGCACAACAGATGAAGGAGAGAGTGTCTATAGGTTAATCATGGGTGACATTTATCCATTAGGTATTGCATATACCCTTAACCCCGCCGCAGACGTAAAAGGACTATATGGTGGAAACCCCCCCAAAACCCAAGTTTATATAAACGATAAAAGGGATAAAATTTCACAAAATAATAAATTAAATGTAAACAACCAAAAGAACTTTATTAACATGGAAATGGAAAAGACTCTTAATGAACTCAAAGAACTTCTTTCTGAGAAAAAATTCTCTAAAGAAGCAGTCGCCTCGATGACTGATACTTTTGCTGATGCTATTCGCGAGCGGGATGAACAATACCGCAAGGATATCGAAGTGCAAAAGGCAGCTAAAGAAGGTGTCACAAAGGAATATGAGGAGTTAAAGTCCTCAGTTTCCGAGCTGGAAGAAAAATTAAATGCCGCTAATGACCGCATTTTAGTTTTTGAAAAAGACAAAAAAGCCGAAGAGGCCGTCGCATCTTTTAATGAGCGTATGGACAAATTGGACGAAAAGTTTGAACTCGACGACCAAGATCGTGAGTTTATTGCTACTGAACTGAAGGACTTGGGAGATGCAGAGGCTTATGAAGCTTTTGCCTCTAAGCTGGAAGTTTTATGGAAGCATAAAAACAAAGATGTCCAAGAGAAGTTCAACGCTCAAATTCAAGCGCGAATCGACGAAGAGGTCGCCAAGAGAATTTCTAGTGCTTCTACCGACGAGGTGAAGATTGAAGAAGCTCTTGACGCAGCCGAGCCAACTGATTCAGCTGTTTCTAACGCTAACGAAGCCGTCGCGTCTGAGGAAAAGTCCTTCCGCGATAAGTTTAGAGCCGCCTTTTCCCGCGACAATATTGAAATTTCTTAATTTAACACACTAAAATTATGGCATTACGCATTCTACCATTCAGACAATACTCTGATCACGATGTCGTTAACCTCTATTCTGTTATTAACAGTGATGTGAACGACGCTACGACCGACGCAGGGGCTGGCGATGCTGGCCTTTTCGTAAAGGTCTCTGACGGAAACTTTGATGCTGATCCGATTACTTATCAAACAAACGCTTATCTGGGTGATTCCAGCTTCCCGTTTCTTGGTACTACGGAGATGTATCCTGAAGTTAATCTTAAAATTACAGGAGCTAAAGATGAAGATCACGCTATTGGCATGACTCTTTATCAGACCGCTAAGAACGATGAGAACGGCGAAAAGCTGCTCTACAATCCACAGAAGCAAGAAGAGCTTCAAGCTATGCTCCCAGGCCAAGCTGTTCCTGTTCTTACGAAAGGAATTGTTACTTTAGCTAGCGAGGCTTTTGACGGGCCTGTAGCTGAGTATACTCCAGGGAACAGAATCAAGCTTTCTTCTACCGCTGGTAAAATCACTGGTTTTTCTACTCTTGCACTTGCAGATATTACTACTGGAGATTTAGTGGCCGAGGATAAAGTCTTCGGGCATGTTCTGGGAACGGGTAACCGTTCTAATGTCGGAATTACCACTGATCAGTTCTCTGGTGATTATATCGTTGTATCGTTTGATTGCAGCTAACCCATAGAAAGGACACTTTTATAATATGAAAATTACTTTAAAAAGAACCCCCGAGCAAGTCGAGCTTGTCAAAGCTATGGCTTCTCGCAATCGGAACGTTGCATATGAGGCTCAAGTGGCTCTTGCTGAGTTCATCGGACCAGTTTTGGCCGAAGTGCTCAACAACGCCCCTACCGTGAGCAACCTGTTCCAATCACTTCAATTCGATGCTGATGACAACCCAAGCATCCCTCTTGATCTCTACTACGATATCGCTGACGAAGATTACGTCAGGGTTTGGAGTCAGAATCATGCAGGTGGTCTTCCTAGTAACCAAGTGCTGCCGACCGCTTCTGAACTGAAGCTGTCTACTTACAGCCTTGATTCTGCGGTTGATTTTGATCGGCGTTACGCGGCCAAAAGCCGTTTGGACGTTGTAGGCAAGACTTTTGCTCGCGTTGCACAAGAGATTCTTCTTAAGCAGGAGCGGACTTCCGCTAGCCTTCTTATGACCTCTCTTGCTGGTGCTACCATCAAGACTTCGCCGCTAGCTGGCGACGTTCAGGTTTTCCGCTCCGCTGTTGATGATACTTTCCTGATGGATGACGTTAACAACTTGTTCACTCTCGCGAAGCGAATTAATAGTTCGTGGATCGCAGGAACTCCTACTGATCGCACTAAAGGGATTACAGATCT
>Ga0114901_1002402_pt1 | contig 9977 bp, 16 predicted proteins | sample MalvireepMed_s16_FD_89686 | JGI IMG/M metagenome (GOLD analysis project Ga0114901, IMG submission 89686) | Marine viral communities from the Global Malaspina Expedition - Malaspina viral metaG DeepMed_s16 | ecosystem: Environmental > Aquatic > Marine > Oceanic | place: Mediterranean Sea... | reverse complement strand
GCTTTAAGTATGATGGTATACTATGGGATACAATGATAGCTGAGTATCTTTCTCATCGTGGCATAAAGAAATCAATTAGCCTTGCAGAGTGTGCTAAACGTAGGAGCCTACCTGAGAAGAGAACGGACCTCACGGACCAGTACATCAAGGACAAGGTGTCCTATGAAGACATGCCGCCTGACATAGTGCGGGAGTATTGTATCGCTGATGTGCAGACAACAACAGAGCTAGCCCAAGCCCAACTAGATGAATTAAAGATGTGCTGGCCTACAGAGGAGAGTTCGTTTGCATAAGGTTGTAAAACTAAGCATGGATATGCTTGATGTCCTAATCGATATAGAGAGAGCGGGGATAAAGATTTCCAATGAAAAGCTTGCAAAGATTAAGGCAGACTATCAGTCAGAGTACGATCAGTTGTATGATGATCTTATGGATATTGCTGAACATGTTATGGGTGATACTCCTATTAACCTTGACAGCCCTGACGATAGGAGTAAGCTGCTTTATTCGAGACAGGTTACTGACAAAACTGCTTGGAAAGAAGCGTTCAACATAGGAACTGAGCAGCGCGGACACACTAAGAAACAAAAACGCAAAACAAAGATGTCGCCTACACTGTTCAAGAATACAGTAAAACAATTAGCCCCTGTAGTATTAAAGACTAGGGGCGAGAGGTGCACTCATTGTAATGGCACAGGAAAGATTAGATCGCGGCTAAAGTCTGGTGCGCTTAGTAAAGTGCAGACTAAGTGTAAGGTATGTAACGGCACGGGAGTGGTTTACACGCATCTCCGAGAAGCTGCAGGGCTTCGCGTCATTCCCAGAGGGCCAGAGGACACGGCTGCAGCAGGATTTAAGACAGATAAAGAAACTATGTCGCAGATCAGGTTGGAGTTAGAGGGCAAGGCAAGAGAGTTCGTGGACAAGTACACACGCTACTCAATGATAAGAACGTATCTTAATACGTTTGTAGATAGCTTGGAGAAGTACCAAGATGATAGAGGTTTTATTCATCCTAACTTTAATCAGTGCGTCACTGCTACTGGAAGACTGTCCTCAAGTAGACCAAACTTTCAGAATATGCCGAGAGGAGCAACATTCCCTGCAAGAGAAGCGATTGTTTCTAGGCATGAAGGTGGTTACATTTTAGAAGGAGACTACTCACAGCTAGAGTTTCGTGTAGCTGGCTACTTGTCAAAAGACCCTGTAATCTATGAAGAGGTAGAGAGCGGGTTTGACGTTCACTCTTACACCGCAGAGATCATGGGCGTGAGTAGACAGGACGCAAAGGCCCACACCTTCAAGCCGCTGTACGGTGGTGTGCTTGGCACTAATCGGGAGATGGCATACTACTCAGCCTTCCGTAACAAGTACCAAGGCGTGACCCAGTGGCACGATAAACTACAGGAAGAAGCTGTTACTAAGAAGACTGTAACACTGCCTTCTGGTAGAGAGTACGCATTTCCCTATGCAAAGTACACACGCTATGGTACAACGGTAGGTGCTACATCAATTAAGAACTACCCCGTCCAAGGTTTCGCTACTGCAGACCTGTTGCCATTAGCCCTGATACGGCTACACAAATGTCTGAAGGCGATGGTGAAGCCAAAACCACAGAGTAGAATTATCAATACCGTCCACGACTCAATCATAATGGACGTACACCCCGACGAAAAAAATACTATGATTGAACTATTGAAAAGGAGTATGTTGTGTATCCCTGAAGAGTGTAGTACAGTGTTTGGTGTTACTTTTGATATGCCTATTGAGATAGAGATGAAAATAGGCACTGATTGGTTAAATTTAGAGGAGCTAAAAATATGAGCGATATGATTACTATGGACGATCTGAACGAAGAAAACATGGCAAAGCTTGCTGCTATGGTCGGTCAGACTGAGACGCGCCCTGCATCACAGCAGGGACTACCACGGCTAGCCATTGAGCAGCAGAGCGAGAACGATGAGGGAGAGCCACTACCAAAGGGCAGCTTCCGCATTCGTCTGGATAGCAGCACAGTCTATGCTAAAGAGATTACCGTGCGTATGTTTATTCGGTACTACTCTTATGATCTGTGGAACCAGCAGTCTCCTGAAGATAGTATCAGGACTGTTCTCACACCTTCTCTTAGCGACGACTTCTTTGATACCAGTGGTGGTATGAAGTGTGGTAAGTTGAGTAAGCAGGAAGTAGAAGGTCTTTCTACCAACTCTCTCGAACATGCTAAACAGAAGAGTATCAAGTGTACTCAAGTTGTTTACGGTATCATCACTGGTGCTAAAGATGCTACAGATGGTTCTGGTGACAAGGTTGACCTTGCAGGTACGCCCTTTATCTGGTCAGCCCGTGGCTCTGCGTTTATGCCAGTGGCTAACTATATTCGTGAGGTGCCATCCAATAAGATTATCTTTGGTCAGAAGGTAAACATTGCTACTAAGCGTAATAAGAACGGTGGTATTGTTTACTATGTCCCTGCCTTTGATAAGCCACAGCCTGTCAAGATCGTGGATGAAGATGTAGAAACTCTTAACACCTTCATGCAGGACATTGAGAAGTGGAACGTGCGTGTGCTCAAACAGTACAATGAGCGCAAAGAAAATGTTCTTGCTATGGATGATCTCGATGTAGCAAAAGCGTTGGAAACAGCAGAGGCCAGCTAATGACCTCAATGCTGCTACATAAAGTACAGCATTTCCTAGAGAAAGCGTCGAGGGGCGAGGGCGATGGCCTTCCCCCTCACCTTATCGAAGAGTTTAAGGAGATGTGTGGCTCCGCTATAGAGCGGCAGTTTAGTGAGAAGCGTGGCTCAAAGGTTCGCATGTCCGGTGTAGGAAAACCTTTGTGCCAGCAGAAGTTGTCTGCTGAAGATGGCATAGAAGAAGATGTAGACTATACTCTGGTTATGAAGTTTCTGTTTGGAGACATCATAGAAGCGATAGCTGTTACAGTTATGAAAGGCGCGGGTATAGACATACAGAGTGAGCAAGAGGGTGTTAGCCTAGAGATAGGTGGCACTACTCTTAACGGCACGTATGATGTAAAGATAGACGATAAGATATATGATATAAAGAGTGCTGCTCCCGGCGCATTCTCTATGAAGTTCGCGGCTAATCGTGGCTACAACAACATCAAGAAGGATGATGTGTTTGGCTACGTGCCACAGGGCTACCTGTACGCAGAGGCTGCTAACTCTACGTTTGGTGGCTGGATAGCTATCAACAAGGCTACAGGTGAGTGGGCGGTGTGCGAGACGCCGCTGGTACATGAAGAGGACAGACAGGCCGCACTACAATTAGCCGATAAAAACATACGCAGTGTTCTTGGTAAAGAGAAGTTTGAGCGTTCTTTCTCTGATGAGCCTGAGACTTACAAAGACAAGGCTACAGGTTCTATTAAAAGAACAGGCAACCGGCTAATGGATAGAACGTGTGGCTACTGTGGCTTTAAGATGCACTGCTGGCCCGATGCTGCTTACAAGCAGAAAGTAACTTCTACAGCAAATACCAAACCCCGCGTGTGGTACACAAAGCATGTAAAGGATGAAATCTGATGCCTCTATATCTTACAGAGAAGATTACCGAGTTTGAGACTATGTATAATGATAGAGCAGCTTTTGTATACTTTGACACTCAGAAAGAAGACAGTACACATACAGAAGCTCTATTAGTCAAGTCTTTGCCTGAAGGAAGTAAGCTTAAAGTTATATACAGAAAGAGCATGTCGAGTGACGGAGCTTGGTCTGCAGAAGACTTTAACTACAAGGGTTCTATGGTGATGGCACGCTGCTTTCATGAGATACGTTCATTTCTAAGAGCCGGTAGATTAGTTGTGTTTCCCTCAAAAACCTTTTCTATAGTTAAAGAAACATCACCGGAGTATGTGCAGAAGGATTTAGATAGAGGTTATATTGAAGTGGTAAATACTAACCCAGACAACAAAGATAAGTTTGATTATTATGCGTTTTAGATCAAAGTTTGAAGCTGAAGTAGCTGTAGCCCTTGGCCGCAGAGGTATTGATTTTGAGTTCGAGCCTGATAAGATACCCTATCAGCGTGAGCCTAGCGTATACATACCTGACTTCTACATACCCAGAAACGATATGTACATTGAGGTTAAGGGGCGACTAACACAGCAAGACAGAGTAAAGCACTTGCTTGTTAAGAAGCAGAATCCTGATTTTGAAGTGAAGTTCTTCTTTGCAAATGCCAATAAAAAAATATACAAAGGCTCAAAGACTACACATGCAGATTGGGCAGAGCGCCACGGTTTTGATTGGGCGCATAAAAAGTTACCTGTGGAGTGGTTTGATGAATGATGATGGTTTTACTTTTGAGCCGGAAGATGATCTCATAGATGATGAGATGAGAGACAGGATAGAAGAAGAGACATTCTTTTTAGCCAAAGATAGACTGTACATTGTCTTTGATCCAGAGGGATTTGACAAAGTGAACGTCAGAGCATATGATACGTCAGAGGTTGAGGACGTATCTGCCGCGCATATTCTGCAGCAGGGTATGCTTAGTCTACTTGAGTCTGATTATGACTATCTTATGCAGCTAGGACATGAAGCAACTATGGAACAGATAGTTGATAAGTCAAAAGACAAAAGAGATTCTAAGAGTCTAGTAGTAGAAGAAGTATATGATAATGTTATTAAAGTTAAGTTTAGCGAGGACAACTGATGCCAAATGAGAAAAAGTATCTAGCTGAATTAACCAAATCTGTGAACAGTCCGTCACACTACACACAAAATGGTATAGAGACTATAGACATGATCAAGGAGTCTCTTACAGAGGAAGAGTTTAGCGGCTACCTAAAAGGAAACATACTGAAGTATGTGTGCCGGTACAAACATAAGGGGATGCCACTCAAAGACTTGATGAAGTCACAGTGGTATCTACAACGACTAGTTAGCGAGCAGAGAGAAAATGAAAAATAATTATTTCCCAACAGACTACCAAGAGTTTATTCATCTATCCCGGTATGCGCGTTGGCTAGGGGATAGGCGTGAGACTTGGCCGGAAACGGTTGAGCGTTACTTTGATTTTATGTCCCATCATCTGATGGAGAAGCACGGTCACAAGATACCTAACAGGCAGGAGCTTGAAGAGGCTGTGCTTAGTCTGCAGATTATGCCATCAATGAGGGCGCTAATGACTGCAGGGCTAGCCCTAGAACGTGACCATACATCGGGCTACAACTGTTCATACATTCCTGTAGACTCACCACGTTCATTTGATGAGATACTTTATGTTCTCATGTGCGGCACTGGTGTAGGGTTCTCTGCAGAGAGACGATACACAGAAAGTCTGCCTAGTGTAAACGAACACTTTGAAACTACAGAAACAACCATAGTTGTACAGGATAGTAAGGCAGGATGGGCTAGGGGCCTTCGTGAGCTAATTGCCTGTCTGTACGCAGGTCAGGTGCCAAAATGGGACTTATCGCGTCTACGCCCTGCCGGAGCGCGTTTAAAGACGTTTGGTGGTAGATCGTCTGGGCCAGCGCCTCTTGACGACCTTCTTAAATTTACAGTGGCTTTGTTTAAAAATGCTGCTGGTAGGCAGCTATCTCCGCTAGAATGCCATGATCTTGTATGTAAGATAGCCAGCGTAATTGTTGTAGGCGGTGTACGCAGGTCCGCTCTGATATCTCTATCTGATCTTAACTCAAACAGGATGCGAGTTGCTAAGTCAGGTGAGTGGTTCAGAGACTACCCGCACCGTGGGCTAGCAAATAACTCTGCAGTATACTCAGAACGTCCAGACATGAACACGTTTCTGAAAGAGTGGTACTCGTTGTATGAGTCCAAGTCTGGAGAGAGAGGAATCTTTAACCGTGAATCAGCACAAAATAAAGTGGCTAGTATTGGTCGTCGTGATCCTGATCATGTATTTGGAACTAACCCTTGCTCTGAAATCATCCTACGTCCCTACCAATTCTGCAACCTCACAGAAGTCGTTGTCAGAGCAGAGGACACAGTAGTTACACTGACTAAAAAGATAGAGTGGGCTACACAGCTTGGCACTTATCAATCCTCTCTTACTGATTTTAAGTATCTTAGAAAGATATGGAAGCAGAATACAGAAGAAGAGCGGCTGCTAGGAGTTAGCCTTACAGGTATCTTAGACAATGAGATGCTGTCATCTAACAACTGCGGTTTGGTAGACTTGCTTGTTGGGTGGAGAAAGGTAGCTGTAAAGACTAATCAAAAGCTGGCTAATAGTATGAGAATAAATCCCTCTACTGCTATCACTTGTGTTAAGCCTTCCGGCACTGTATCGCAGTTAGTCGATAGTGCATCGGGTATCCACCCCCGGCACAGCGAACACTATATTCGTACAGTTCGTGGAGATAACAAAGACCCGCTTACACAGTTTATGATACAGTGTGGTATTCCTGCAGAGCCAGCTATAGGCAATGAAGATAACATGACTGTATTCTCATTCCCTGTTAAGTCGCCAAAGGGCGCACTTACACGGGATAGCCTAACTGCTATAGAACATCTGGAGCTATGGAAGACCTACGCAGAGAACTGGTGTGAACATAAGCCGTCAATCACCATCTCTGTAAAAGAACATGAGTGGCTTGAGGTTGGTGATTGGGTGTACAAGAACTTTGACTACATCTCTGGTGTATCGTTCTTGCCGCACTCCGACCACACCTATCAACAAGCACCTTATACAGAGTGTAGTAAAGAAGAGTATGATAGTTTAGTAGAAAAGATGCCTGAAACAATCAAATGGGAAGGGCTAAAAGAAATGGAAGTAGAGGACACCACAACGGGTTCTCAAGAACTTAGCTGCACAGGCGAAGTCTGTGAAGTTGTAGATATAGGAGTATAACATGAAGAAGATAGTTTTATCGGGTGTTGCGATAGCCGCACTTACGTTAACTACGGCTGCAGCATCTATTAGTAGTGACTGTGGTTACGATGAAGATGGTAACTTCCGTCTCGGTAACGGTCAAGTAGCCGCGAGTGGGACATGGGAAGACGCCAAGGAATGTGCTATGAAAGGTATTCTGCCCTCTGTAGTCGCAGAGCGCCTTGGTAGCCTTGGTGATGAAAGCACGCAGAGTGAGGCAGACGAGTTACGCCAGACTAACACGCGCATACAAGAAGAAAGAAAAAAGAGGGAAGTAGAAGTACACCCTCTCCATAGCACTAACTAATGATAAAAGAAATCCAGATAACTGAGGACATGCGACAGGCGGCTGATCGTAAAGCTTTCATGCTTGGAGAGCTAAACAACTCGATCATGCGAAGCGGTGGTTCTCAATCTGGATATCTGGGGGAGATGCTAGTCGTAAGCGTTCTGGGTGGCAAGCCAGATAACACCTTTGATTACGATGTTGTTCTTGATGACGGTACAAAAGTAGATGTAAAGACTAAGAGAACATCCTCTCCCCCCCTACCTTACTATTCCTGTTCTGTAGCTAAGTTTAATACATCACAAAAGTGTGATGCCTATGCTTTTGTACGAGTGAAATACGATCTATCCGTAGGCTGGTTCTTAGGTGTTATAAAGAAGAATGATTTCTTTCTAAAAGCTACAGAACATAAGAGAGGCGACTATGACCCCAGCAATGGTTTTGTATTTCGTGCTGATTGTTACAACCTGCCAATAGAAGAACTAGGGTGACTTACTTTTTAATAAATCTTATGGTATTCTTCTTAGGGCTGTGCGTATACTTAGCCCTGCCAGCAACAAACTCGCATGGTAACAGGGTGCTTACAACGATACTGATAGTATCTATAGTAGTTTTATTAAAGGTTTTATACGATGTCCCCGAAGCGTGATGCGTTATTATATAAGATGTCTGTATCTCTAACACAGGACGGCAACATCTCTATTGACTTTGAGGGGCCACCCTCTCCAGAAGATATAGAAGAAGCGTTCGATGCGTGGAACCCAGACTTTGAAAACACAAAAAAAATAGTCTCGCTGGTAAAATACCTACGAGACTATAGTGATCGACAACACAGAGACTTACAGAGTTTTATTTTTTAGGCGTCTCTTTCTTCTCTTTTGGTTTAATAGCTTTCTCATAGTAGATTATGAGTTCTTTTTGTTGTTGTATATATCTTTTTAGTTCTGCCATGTTCAGTGCTAGTGTTTCGTAGTCACGCACACTCACGGCATAAAATACCAAGTCGCCATTCTCTTTCTCAAATGTCTTTTTAAAATCGCCAAAGTTCCTGTCAGTAACCACATAGAAATATATGTTGTTCAGGCTAACACTCTTTGGTCTAGCCTGTGCAGGAATCTTGCGCTCTACCTCTACTGTTTTTACTTCAAGGGGTAGAACTTTTCGGAAGCTGCTGCACCCCGTCGCCACTAGGGGGAGGAGCAATAGCACCAGAAATAGCTTCAAAGGACTCGAATAGTTTCTTCGTTCCATTGTTAATCTTCTTCTCTACAAGTTTTGGTTTCTTCAGACTAAGGACTAATAGGTTGTGCTTACGTAGCTTACCGATTAATGTGTCCCTGTAGTTATTAGCCGCCTGTAGTTTCTTTTGAAGTTCGTTGTTTAGCTCTTCAAACTTCTCACGGTCTTCGATCATAGCGTTGATCGTATCGTCCTGCAGTTGCTTTGCAGTCTCTAGCTTGGCATTGTTCTCAGTGAGGGTCTGTATCCTCTCCTGAGTATCTTTGTAGTAATAGTATCCGCCATAGCACACACCGCCGACTAATCCTAGCACGACTATAAGTATGTATATCTTGATCACTTCTTAGCACTCATGTACGCGGTCATTCCCATGTACGCTCCAACCACACCTGCCTGTCCAATGTAGAAAAGCCCAAACAGGTCGGAAAGTGCTTTAATCCGGGTGTCAGGAAATATAGGCAAAAACACAAGGGCAGTGAACACAAGCATGGATACCATAGCTACCCACGCCATCTTCTTCTGCGCTTCCATCTTCTCCTTTTTCTCCAGAGCTTCCATAACGGCTAACTCCTTGTCGCTCACTACCCCGTCATTGTCGAGGTCCAGTGCGCTGTACTCGCTGTCTGGCTCCAGCTTCTTTTGCTCTCCCATGTGATACCTCCACCGTTTCTATAACGGCCTCTATGTTATGGTGCCAGTGATTAAGAAAGCGGTGTACTCTTGGATACTCAGGTACAATGTCATGCAACTGCCACATAAATTCCTGCAGTATGTTATTGTAGTCTGGCATCCAATAGTACACGCGCAGTGTCACTGGTTCTTTTTTTATGTATAGTTTAGCCAAGCTTGTTTTTAGCTTTGATAATATTCATACCAAATACATTGATAGCGGTAAGGATAGCTTGCACCTTTTTGTTGTCCGCTTCATTGGGTGTGATAGCCGCAAGGATGGAGAAGCCTCCAAACACTGCAAGGGCTAGTACGATGATAGTAATAATGAACTCCATTTTTATCTCCTAAATTTATCAAGTTCTAGTTGTGTAATTTGTTCTCTAGTTCTTTCTTCTTTTTTCATATTTTCATGGTATCCAAGTCCGTTTATTAAAGCAGTAAACAGATCACCATTATATTTTCTTATGTCTGTGCCTTCGGATTCAATGATATCAATAACGGCATCTACCATTTTTGGGTCACTTAGAATACGAGAAAGAGCCTTTGCTTTTTGTTTTCTGAAGCTAAGAAGTGCAACCTCTGTTGCTACATATTTAGGGCTAATAACTCCGCGAGAGATGCTGTAGGTACGAGATAGAAGAGACTCTACAGACAACCCTTTTGGTGTTGAAACTTGTATGCCAGAATCTCGTAGCCTAGCTGCTAAATCTCGATTCTGCACATTCATAAAATCAGCCATCCTAGCAATTGTATTGAAAGACTCTTCTCCTACTATGTTTTGAATAGCACTTGAAGTATTTGGATCGGTTACATAGTTAATAAATCCCTGATAATCAAAGTCTCTATTATACCTTCCCGGTGCAACCTCTCTCATGTCTCCATACGTTGCTCTTGATAAAGACTCAATAGTAATATCT
>Ga0114901_1002401_pt1 | contig 9985 bp, 6 predicted proteins | sample MalvireepMed_s16_FD_89686 | JGI IMG/M metagenome (GOLD analysis project Ga0114901, IMG submission 89686) | Marine viral communities from the Global Malaspina Expedition - Malaspina viral metaG DeepMed_s16 | ecosystem: Environmental > Aquatic > Marine > Oceanic | place: Mediterranean Sea... | reverse complement strand
GGCTGCGCCCACTCCACTCACCGTATAGTGCGTGGTCAGGGTCTTGACGACCCCTCCCACTTTCACCACCAAATCACTCTCCGCTAAAATACGGAAGTTATAGGCAAAGACGGTGGTCGAGTTATTGCCGTTATAGCTAATTGATGAGGTGGTTGTGACAACACTCATTGTTGGCCTCCTGTTATGGTTGGTGCCTTGGCTTCCGGGGCTTCTTCTACCAGGCTTCCCTCGTCCGTGATCCGTTCCGTTTCAGCACCCGTTAATGCTACCCCTCGCTCAAGAATCCTGTCTATTACTTCAGGGATACCCCATTCTTCATACTGAATCGTTTGCAGATTCCAATACTGTAACTGCGCCAAGATGGCAGTTTTTCGAGTCATCAGTTTGTCTGTGGTGCGACGCGAGGACCTGATTGAGCCTTCGGGAAATATATTTCCTGACGTTAATAATGACCCTGCCTCATCAGCCACATCACTTTCATGAGAAGCATAGGGAAGGCTTTGATAGTACTCCGTATTAATGAAATGGTGGAGATCATCCATAAAGTGCAATCCCGTGTCGGGATTGATAACTTTATTTCCGCGTACATATAACAATATCATTTCTTCGGCAATGCCGATATTGGGGCCAATTTGCCCCATGGCTGTCATGCCTACATTCGTGTTATCTATTTCTGTTAAATGAAATTCTTTGACCACATCCATCCAGCGCTGTTTAAGCGCAGCATCCTGCTGCACATGTTTCGGAAGACCTGATAAGGCAAAGGGCACATGTTTGTTCGCCCAAAGTGATCGATCGGGCATCAAGTTTCCAGGCCAACCGATACGAACAGGTAAACTTTCAGGAAACGATGTGTTCAATTTGGTTAATCCTATGGCCTCTGAAATCTCTGGACCTAATGCGCGTTCGAGATTATGGTTCATGTCATAAATACCGCGCTGACGTAACCGAATTTGAAACGCATGCCCCCATCGATCTGGCACAGTTTTTCCCGCAATATGAGGTGTCTTCTCTTGAAATGGTTTACTAAAAGATTTCAGATCTCCCATATAGCGTCGCAGGGGAATGAGTTCCGTTGTCAATTCAGCCATAAACTTTTTTCCCCAATCCCCTTCAGTGGTTGGGTCCTGCGCTTCATCTAAAAATTTATAGAATTTATTCATGGTGGAAAAAAACAATGCACCCCGACTCGTTTGCCAAAATGATGACAGTGCTTTGTCAGTATAATCTTCCGTATCCATTAACAAATCAAGAAACCATTCCGATACCTCGCCGTTTAAGTTTGCTGCTTCTTTTACGGGGAGCCATTGTGAATTTGCATCCATGGTCGCACCGAATGCCAGCATCTGTCCTGGCGTACCAAACATTTCCAATGGAAATTGTCTGCCGCCAATCCATATGGACCCAGGTTTCCCGTCAACCCCCGCACGAGCATCATCATAGATTGGATTCCCTGTCTCATACCCCGTGACCAGCCCCATACGATTCATCCCTGCCCCGACACCAAAGGTCGCCATCATGACATCAACTTTGGCATGATGTATTTCCATCGCACGAGGGTGAACGCCTTCAAGGCCCTTTCGCATTCTCCAATAACGTGGAGACAATTTATTCAACAAGAAGGGACTTTCTACTAAGGATTCCAAGCTCCGCAATCCCACACTAATAAAAGGATCAAAGACCCAGCGCATTCCAGGGTGACTTATAAGCTTATCGCCATCGATCTTTTTAGCTAACATCGCATGATTGCTGAAGTTGATTGCCCCCTGTATATAATTTACCGATTTACCAGTTCGTTCATCGACGAGCTTAAAACGATTGGGATTCTGTCGAATGACCTCCAATGCTTTATGCACAGATAATGGCTTGCCTTTGTCATCAAACAGTAACGAATGATCATTTTTATGTCGTCCATACGCCCGATGGGCAAACATGATTTCTGATTTAAACCGTGCCGTCCCATCATAGAATCGAAGAGCATTCGGAATCCCGCGTTGCATCGCACCCATCCCATTAATAAGATGACTCAGGCCAGGAACCTGAAATGCTGGCTTCATGTGCTGAGTATTAATGGCGACACCTGTCCCACCCAACCGATCCTCTTGGCTTTGTAAGGTCCGAAGCATACGACGACCATCGTCTGAAGCATTCATCGAATAGACTGCTGCCCGTAATCCTCTTGATGCGGTATTGTACATAAACGACGTTGCCAACCGTATTTGGGCAATATTCCCTGCCAGATACCCTCTCGCATTCCACCACGCTTCATTCCACAAGACTGACGGGTCGCGAAACATCGTACGGTAGCGTTCGTGAAATAGATAGCCAGCCCCACCTTTGATTTTCTGTCGAATGGCAGCCCAGCCTAATATCAATGGTTGCGACAACAGCATTGTTTCTGTTGAGGTTCCAGCTAAGGCAAGGGTCATGGGTCCCAATGCCGACCCAATCACCCATTCCCGTAACATATCAAGTCCACCAGGGGTTTGGATACGCTTGAAAAAGCCTGTCAACGGCTGTCCTGATAGCGTATACGCATGAGCCATCCGAAGAAATTCCTGATCAGTCATTCTCCAATTGTATCGTTTTCGTACATCAGAAAAATTCGGAAGGTCATCGGCATTTTTGACGGACTTGACCATAGCCAAGGTGGTTCCGGCCCCCTCACCAATTCCTTCCAGCATGGCATCAAACTGTAACCGTGACTCCATAAGATCTTGGAGTACTTGATAGGAGGGATGGTTTGGAGTAATGTCATCGGCATGAGCAAAGGTCTTTAATGTCGCCTCAATATTTTCATTAATCACTCGAAATTCTGCTCCAATCATTCGGACAATATCATCTGACCTGATATGTTGCGCTGCCTCACGAAGGTCAGCCATGATTCGGGCTTTATCAACTTTGGAATCCCCTGATAGGAACGCATCAACAAGTTTTGCAAAGGACTCGACTTCTGTTCGTCCGTCCACTCGACTCAATGCTTTCAACTGATTATTCAGTCGAATCCACCCATCGCGTGGATGAACCATTTTTTTGGGAGCGGTAACAAGTGTTTGTTCCCCTGTTACCGTGTTGCGAACCAACGTGGGTTGATAATGTTTATGCAGATATTTTATCGCCTCCACGCTCTTTAATCCTAGTTTCCTCACTATGTTGGGTACATTGAATGTCGCCAGATCAATGCCTAAGGCTACGCCTGTATTCAAGGCATGAGCTGAAAACGTACTCCACGGACTGTCTTGTTTGTCAGGATCTACGCCTGTTACATATTTAAATTCAGGGGTTTCCAATTCCCATGCTTGCTTGATGGCTTTTCCAAATGATGACCAACCATGCCCTTTGGCTAGATTCACCACAGCATGCCCAACCCCCATAAAGGGCATCGCTACATATTCAATGGTTGCCACGGCTCCCCTTCCAGACCATTTCGCCACATCAAGTACTGCATCACCTGCAACCTCAGCCCCCTTCACGACCGCTTGTCCTGCGTCGGAATCACGGATACTTGTCAGAACATCAGCAGTATCTGCTTGGACTCCGATAATACTACGAACAACCCCTTCAGACCCTGCGGGTTCTTTGTTCTCCACGAGTTGTTGCTCCGTACCCATGGGATCTTTTGGCTCTTCGGCTTCCTGAGAAGCGGGAGCTTGTTCATCACGCTCTTCAGCCATGATTACTCCTATCGTGTCGTCGTTTGATGAGAAACGAGATTTGATAAACGTCGTACGCTTTGGATGAAGGCAAATTCTTCCAATGTTTGCTGTTCAATTGTGTCATAGTCGGTCAATTCATCAGGCATATTCTCATACGGAATCTGTTTGAGCGTAATGGGTACTGGAAGTTTCTTCGCGGTCTTGCGGTTCAAGGAATTAAATTGCCGTTGCGCTCTTCCCGTAATATTCTTATCTCCCTTTAACGCCTTCCAATAGGGAGTCTCTTGTTTCGTGGGAGCTGTCGGGTCCATAAACTTTAATTCATTCGCAGCTTTTTGATAATTGCCTTCTTGCAAGGCCTTCCAAAACCCCGTGAAAGATTCTGGATTTTTGGTATTGTAGGCCAAGTCCGTCGCTATCCCTTTAATCCGTTGCGGTTGATTGTTCCATGGAATCATATTCTTGACTCCATAGGATTTGGAGTACACGGTTTCTGCGACCTTGGCATGGATGTCATAGTGTCGCTTAAAGGCTTCGTCTTGTTCAGCCGAACTTAACCGATACCGCTTGTCGGGATCTTCAGCTCGTAACCATAATGTTCCATCCCCATCACCAGACCACATGGGAATGCCCATTTCAGCAAACACCCGCTGCGATATATGTCCATCTAAATTAAATCCCCATCCTATGGTTAGATTTTTATCACGAGCATCTTCCAGTTTCGCAAAGCCTTGGATTTCATGATGAAAGCGATCGTCCCACTGTCCCCCAGGCAATTCATTCATTTTCGTATACTTCCTGTTTTCTGCTGGCGTATCGCCTACATCAAAATTATTGATATCCATTATGGCGTATCTCCCTCGCTTATCTTTTGCAGAACCTGACCTTCACTCCCTGCTACACTCCCTGCTTTACTCCCTTTTTTACTGTCTTTCTCTTTTGCATCACCTTCGCCAATACGCCTATCCAGCAGAATCAATAACGTACGAAGCTTGCGAATATCTTGCTGTTGCCATCCTCGCTGGCGAAGGGCTGTATTGACATGTTCCATATTTTTTTTACTGAGCATCGCCTTGGCCAACTCACTATTTTTTTCTCCCGTTCCAAACATCAGCTCATTATCACTATTGAGATCGAACGTTTTCAGATCATTATTCCAGTCCTTGTTCGTCTCGTAAGCCAAGGAATTTGATGGTGTTATGCTAAAAGAGGTCTCGTTTTCTCGTCCAAGTAGTGACGTAACTTTCGTCACAAGATAGTCATTGAGTGTATCATTGCTACGCTTATCGCCAGATTTCCAGAACGACCCTGCATATCGACTTATGAACACTTGAAATTTCTTATCAATTTCGGCCATCACCTCAGGTGTGTTTGCCGTTAGATGCTCCACCTGTTGCATAAAATCATTCGCTAACTTACTGAGAATATCATCAATGCTGCCGGATATATTGGCCTTCATTTTGCTCAGAATTCCTGCTTCTACTTCAAATCCCATGATCTCCCTGTAGAGAAGTTTTTTATGGTACTTCACTCTGGCCTCTCCGGCATCCTGTTGTTTGCCGAGGATGGTCAGTAACTTCGTGGATAATTCCTTCTCCATCTTTCGCCCAGCAGAGCTAGTAAGAAAATCATAGAGGATAATTGGCTCCTTTATTCCATCTTCATCAACAGCATATGACACCTGGTCACCATTATCTAGATCAATTGGCTCCCCATTGATAAATTGATAGTACATCTTTTGCGCCTCTTCAGGCTTGGCTAACTCCATCGCTGCTTGAATGGCTGACCTTGCAAAATTCAATTTATCAATGGCTGGTGTGCCCCATTCTTCTAGTGTCTTAATCTTCTCATCAAATTGCCTTTGTGCTTCTGGTGATAGCCGTTGATATTCTGGAATATCCGCTGGATCTATACCACCCAGGACCTGCGTGGATACCGCTTGCAGAAACTTGTGCTGGAATTCCATGTCATATTGTTTTTGCTTTTCTTTTGCTTGTTTATTTGCTATTTCCAGATCTTTAGCGCCTAATTCGTCCCACTCCTGTAGTGACTTGATCATATTCGCCTGGAGTGACTTCATTGGTTTGCCACTGGCTGATATTATATCGTCGCCCAACTCTCCAATTGGGAGCATGACCATCTTCCCCATGGCGTTTATATGGGGTATCTCGGCTTCTCCAGAATAAATCTTGTCCCGAAAGCTTGGTCCTTTCTTTTTCCAATCGTCCTCTACAAGTTTGGCTAACACATTATTTTGTTTAAGTATCCACGCCCGTTTTGCTTGTTCGTTACTGCTATACATCTGATGATGCGTTTCCCCTCCACCCTCTTTTGGTACTAGAAAGTATGGCTTGATGCGCTCCCCTAGCTCTTGGGCAATATTTTTCCATGTCTGAGGCATTGTACTTATTGATTTCAGGACCGTACCCGCAGCGTTCTGATTGAGGCTTCCATCCTTTCCCATGCTTTTGATGGCTTCTTGCTCCGTTTTGGCGTTTTCTTCAGATTGCACCCCACCCTTGTAATAATGATAACGGTAGAAATTGGCTATTGTTGCGTCTAACGCTGCGTTGTTTGTCGCCTCAGCTTCCCCAGGCATCGCCTCAATTGCTTTGCTTAGGAGTGGTAAATATATGGTCGTACGAAAATATTGCTCTGCTTTCGCTTCCGCTCCACTATCGAATCCCTTCTCCTTTAGATGGCCCTGAAACTCCACCCTTAGTGTTTCTAAGGTCTCGACGCGTTCAGCAGCCGTTTTCCCCTGCATTCGCTTCTCATACTCTTTCAGATACCATGTTGATTCCGTCGTGAGAAAATTTTCAACCTTCAGGGCATCGGCATCCTTCTTGAATGCCCGAATCATATCGAAAATGGGGGCAATGTCCACATTCAATTGTTGAGGTTGAGCAAGATTCAATCCTACATTAGGACTAATACTAGGATTAAATGCTCGACTTTTAATGCGTGGTGCTTCCATTTGTTCGTCTTTCTGGCCTACGCCATCGTGGCTGCCCCATACGACAGGCCTAATCCCGCTATGCCTTTAATTGCGCCAAAGGCTGCCTCACGTTTTGCCAATGTTTGGTTGTATTTATGGCTGGCCACTTCAAAGTCTGACAGCGACTTTGAAATCTTCTTGGATGCCACTAAATAGAGTTCTTCAGTCGATTTTTGTCCAGCTAATGATTGAGGTATCCGTGCTTGCGATCCACGTTGTTCAACAAATCGTCCACCTCTCGCCACATGAAGTCCTCGTACTTGGGAAAACTCACGATCTAAATCCCGTAGCTGTTTATCAATGGATACGCCTTGTGCTAATCCCCGACCCATCGCCAGAGTCGCACGAAGATTACTTTGTGCCATTTGATAGGGTAATTGCATCAGCCCTTGCATGCCTGTCTGGGCTGTCTCCAGTCCATATTGCATGGCATACAATTGCAGTGTACTTTTGTCGAATGCCTTTGTCATTATTTCCGCTAGACCCATTAGCTTTCTCCTACATACAAGTCTTGATAGACCGATAGAATTTTTCCAGGAATCGAAAGATATTGACTAAACGTCACATTCCCTGACATTCCTGACACAGGAACCGAAAGATCCCCTGTTTCTGCAACAGGAGCTGAGGTCAGTGCCTGACTGAGTTTGCGAACCGGCAGCTTATGGCTGCCGACTTGTAATCCTAAAAAATCCTTCACACGAAAGGTCATTCGTCCAATCGTCACCGATCGTGATTGGGTGGTCCCTTCACCAGGAATTTCCCATACTGGTTTAAACAGCGTACAGGTTGGGGTGTAGGATAAGCCCACCGTAATATCGGTAGCAGTGGGTGAAAAGCTGACTGCTCCACTGGCGACCGTTTTGGTCGCATATTGCGCTCCATCCCCAATCATCACCACACTTTTGGCTTCCAAATGCTCTAGCCCTGAAACTGCTGAGACCGCTCCGCTATTGCGTGACAGAGAGGAGTCCAAAGCGACATCAGGATTTAAATATTCTACATAGCGTTTCGTTTGACTATTCACCGTTCGATTGACAATGATCCAGGTTTCATCTCGTTGTAAGGTATCATTGGGAATCGTGGCAATCGATTCATACGAACCATCAGTACTATGAGTGGCAAACGCCAACACTTCCTGAGTGCGAAGAATCGAACAGGATACCAATTTCCCATCATTGCGTACTCCATACACCACAGGATTAGGCGTATTCTCAATGGCAATTTGTTTAATGCCCGTACCCGTAATGTCATTACTTAATAAGGTAATATCCGTTCCAATGTATTGATCTTTATTCAGATTGAATTCTAAATTGATCAAGCGTTTCCGTTGCCGATCAACAAAGACCACATCGCCCCCTGTAATGACTGGAGTAATGGCTGCACAGCCTTCTGTGGTTTGTGGACGAATTAAGGGAGAAGCCGTGGGCGTAATCCCTGCATCATTTGCCCCCGTCACTTTCTGTGTCCCACCAGCCGTGCCAATGAACAAGAATCCTAACGGAGCGAACCAGCGAATGACGTTTTGTGTAGTTGATCCAATGGTATAGGCATAGGCCGCATCGGCTGCAATATCATCATCACCATCCAGCTCATAGGCATAGTTTTCAAAGTCATCAGTCGCTGACCCCCAAAAGGTTTGATCCCGACCAAATAGTAATCGTCCTTCAAAGAAGCACACCGCTTCTGGATGTCCATCGGTATCACTCCAAGCTGGTCGCGCCCAGGTATCGGTCGCATTGGCATTTTCTAGTGCTTGGGTCACCGTAGCATCCACAACCGTTGCACTTGTATACCCCGTCACTTTGACATAACCATATTTCTCTGGTGTCCCGTGACGATCGCCAATGCGCCAGTAACTGCCCACATCCGTGGAGACAAACAGGCCACTGGAGGCCGTCAACGTAATACTCCCCGTCGTGCCACTGGGATTAATGGTGGTCGCGGTCACATTGAGATCATTAAATGCGGGAGTGGTAAAGACAACCTCGGTTAAGGTAAAAGTAGTCGTGGATGTTCGAGCCAGCTTCTGCACATCATGGTTTCGATGACAGATGTACATGACATCTTTGGACTGCGCGACCCTTAGTTCAAACAACTCGGCTGTGAGGTATGGGGTAACAATTTGAACGATTTTTCCACTGGTGCCAGCAGATGTGTATGCGTTTGAAAATGATGATCCGACCAAATCAAAAGTATTGGTGGTGACTCCTGAGATGGCCCAGTCTCCGTTAGCCTCAGTGGTACCGGCAACATTTCGTATGGCAACATAATCCCCATTTGAGTAGCCATGGCTACTAATTGTGATACGAACGAGACCGCCTCCGTTATTTGCGGCTCCTGTGACATTTTTATTGGCCTCCTGTAACCGTCCTTGTTGGGTGAAAAATCGAAAGTAGAGGTTCCCCGCTTCAATCATATAGGCTTGGGTTGTCGAAAATTCAAAATGAATCAATCGTGAAACGGCTGATGAGTCTTTTGTTTCAGCAACATACACGGTTCCAGGACGAGTCATTAGTCCACCACGAATATCAGGAAGCCAGTTATCCAAGTTCTTCACCGCATTATTATAGAAGGAGACATCTGTCCGTCCTTCCATGTCACCGGACATTTGTCCTGAAGAAAAATTCGTCTTAATGGAATAGTTAGTTTTTGTACCCATTATCGTGGATCAGCTAAGGCTGTTGAATGAAAAAGGATAGGTGACGATTCCTGCCCACTATCTGTTTTGGCCGTCCCAAGAAACGCTTGATATTCTTTCAAGGCAATTTGTGATTTATCCGCTTGCCCTGTTAAGGGGACCGCTAATAAATGTTTTAAATACTTCGCTAACGCAAAGACAAATGAGGGAGAAAACTGTTGTGGATCGGTAATCTCTTTAATGTAGCGTAACTTAATCTCTTCCTCATCGGTTACAATAATCCGTGTCCCATCATCATTCAACTCCACCCGCCAAATGGCATCGATATCATTGAGTTCCAGAATACGAAGACAGTCGGCTGGATATGTGTAGGCATTGGCATAGCCCCACTTGGGTGCAGTACTTAACTCAGCCAAGGTATCCGATCGCACGATGGCGAAATTCCACGGAGCTGCTGCCAAGACAAAGTTTCGTGCTAAATTATAATACAAATTCGAGACTTCAGCTTCGAGGGATTCCTCCGTCAATGCCGCAATCGTATTGGCATGGAGTTCTCGCAATGCAATGTTACATATCTTTACATCTGAAATAGTCGCCATAATGCCCCCCAGTCAGGGGGGCTGTTGAGGCCCCCCTTCCTTGGTCATTGGTTAATCTACGAGGTAGTAAAAACCAAATGCAATGACATCAGCC
>Ga0114901_1002400_pt1 | contig 9987 bp, 8 predicted proteins | sample MalvireepMed_s16_FD_89686 | JGI IMG/M metagenome (GOLD analysis project Ga0114901, IMG submission 89686) | Marine viral communities from the Global Malaspina Expedition - Malaspina viral metaG DeepMed_s16 | ecosystem: Environmental > Aquatic > Marine > Oceanic | place: Mediterranean Sea... | reverse complement strand
ATCCAATCCCATCAAAACTCGTAAAGAGGTAGTTTTCTCAGCGGTTAAAAATTGTTACCGCGAAGGAAAAACGTTACCATATTGCTACCATTTAAACTGAAATCACTTCAAATTAAATGATAGTCTAAAAACTTGAAAACCACGTATTTAATAAAAATACGTGGTTTTTGCATCCATTTATTTGGACCATTTGTGACCCCGGAGGGATTCAAACCCCCAACCCTCAGAGCCGAAATCTGATGCGCTATTCAGTTGCGCCACGGAGCCTATTTATTTTGACATTTACTATCAGTGTCAGTCTGATGTTCTATTCATCCCGATAACTACCGGGAGTGCCATTGAGCGTGTTTTTTCGCTTGCGCGAAAAGTTGTTATGCTAATTTACTCTTTACGATAGTCGAGATCGTTTTACCGTCTGCTTTACCGGCAAGTTCTTGAGAAGCAAGCCCCATAACTTTACCCATATCCTGCATTCCACTAGCTCCAGTTTTTTCTATGATTGCCGCTACGACTTGCTCAATCTCTTCCTGACTTAATTGTTCTGGTAAAAACTGCTCGATCACTTTAGCCTGCGCAAGTTCTTCCTGAGCCATTTCTTCTCGCCCCTGCTCCTGATAAATCGCAGCACTATCTTTGCGTTGCTTTACCAATTTCTGAAGCATTTTAATCTCTTGGTCTTCAGACAACTCATCTCCCGCTCCACTTTCGGTTTGGGCTGTAAGAATAGCTGATTTTATCGCGCGTAATGAGGCAAGAGCATTTTGATCTTTTGCTTTCATTGCTGCTTTCATCGCCGTCATTACTTCGGTCTGTAAACTCATGACTTCTTTAATTTTTGGAGAGCGAATATAGCCAAAATTCGCTTTTCACACCACACATTTCACCAAAAAGAAAGGCCGCTAGTTTTCACTAACGGCCGCTCCTACATCGGTTTTTACTAACTAATCGACATTATCGTGCAAGAATGAATTGTTTCTGCGTAATTGCATCTCATCATTCTCGTCGGTGCTTAAAGAAGTACGTGAAATAGAACTTTTAGCACTCGGGTTTGAATCTAGATTAACTCCCATTCTTTTATAAGCCGGTTGCTTCTCAATCTCATCAATGCGCGACTGATTATTATGGAATTTATAATTAAACTCCTTCATCATACGTCTGCGTTCTGCAGCGCGCTCGGTAAGCAATTGAGAGATGGGCGCATTCATAGGGTCACCATCTTCTTCCTTTACCTCTTCTTTTTCAACAGGCGTAACAGTTTTGCGCTCAAAAGCGATCTCTTCCTCTTGTTTCTTTTGAGGTTCTGCTCGTTTTTGCTGAGTAGGTTGTGCACTGTTTAAATGATCTTCCATCTCCATATAATCATCAAGGCTGTAACGCTTTTCTCCGTTTTCATTCACTTCGGTTACCGAAACGATTTCCACAGGGTTGTTCACCTCTATATCGTTGATGTCATCATCTAAATTATACACCACTTCTTCCTCCTCATCTTCGGCAATAAATTCTTCTTGAGCCGGAGAAGCTTTTTCATTTAAAGGCAAGTCAAAAGAAAGCGTAAACTGCTCTTCTTCCTCTTGATTAAACAAATCTGCCTGAGGTTTGTACGTAGGTTCTTCAACACTTACGATTTTAAATTCTAGCTCTTCCTCCTCTTCTTCAAAAGTGATCTCTGGTTCAGAGTGATCTAAAACTTCCTCATACACCACCTGAAGGTTTCTGATCAACTCTGTCGTCGGGATCAAATCCATTTTAGGTTTTGGTGTTTCCTTCTTAGGCTTATTCACCATCAGATCCATTGGATCATCAGTATCATCAAGCGTATGTACGATAGGTTTTTTCTCAGGAGCCGGCGCTTCCTTTTTTGGTGCAGGTGTGTCAAAGTTTAACGTCCCTCCAGTATTCTTAGGCGTAAGATCGTGTTGCGCACGTTGCTCATCTTCTAGGGTATGAATGATCTTCTTCGTTTCGGTATTAACGATATCATTTTGCTGTTCTACATTAAACCCCGTTGCGATAATTGTTACCGAAATCGCATCACCAAGACTTTCTTCTTCTCCAACACCCATAATGATATTTGCGCTATGACCAGCCTCATCTTGAATGTGATCGTTGATCTCACCGATCTCATCAATAGTGATCTCTTCGGTTCCTGAAACGATAAGCAACAGTACGTTCTTAGCGCCGGTAATTTTATTGTCGTTCAACAATGGTGAGTCTAATGCTTTTCTGATGGCGTCCTGAGCACGACTCGCACCACTAGCATTAGCACTACCCATAATAGCGGTTCCGCTATTACTCAATACGGTTTTTGCATCACGAAGGTCAATGTTTTGCGTGTAGTGATGCGTGATCACTTCGGCAATACCTCTTGAAGCAGTAGCAAGAACTTCGTCTGCTTTGCTGAATCCGGCTTTGAAACCAAGGTTACCATATACCTCACGTAATTTATTGTTGTTGATCACAATAAGCGAATCAACATGCGAGCGTAATTTTTCAACTCCCAACTGCGCTTGTTCATTACGCATTTTACCTTCAAACTGAAACGGAATGGTCACAATACCTACGGTAAGTACATCCATCTCTTTAGACATTTTTGCAATCACAGGTGCTGCTCCGGTTCCGGTACCACCACCCATTCCGGCAGTGATAAATACCATTTTGGTATTGGTTCCTAACATTTGTTTAACATCCTCAGAGCTCTCGATAGCTGCCTTCTCACCAACTTCAGGATTGGCGCCTGCACCTAAACCTTCAGTAAGGCTTACTCCCAACTGAATTTTAATAGGCACCGGACTGTTCTCTAAAGCTTGTGCATCTGTATTGCAGACTACAAAGTCTACTCCTTTAATCCCCTGACTAAACATATGGTTGATGGCATTACTACCACCACCTCCTACGCCTATCACTTTGATGACGTTGCTCTGATTTTTTGGTAAATCAAACGAAATGTTTTCAAAATCTGTGTTGCTCATAATATATCGTTTTACCGGTTGTTTCTTTTGTTTTCTCTTTTTCTATTGGCTTTATAAACGTATTCGCTTATCATTTTTTATTTTATTCTGCATTATCTAAGAAGTCCTTAAACTTCTCTGCCCACGTATCAAAAATGCTTTTGCGTGGTTTCTTTGCCGCTGCCGGCTTTTCTTCTTCTTGTTCAGCAGGATCATCTTCCAGAAGCGGTTCTATTACAGGTTCTTCTTCTACCACTGCGGTATCCTGCGGCTCGTCATCCTGAATGTTGCGTTGATGCTCTAAACTATTCATCACCAAACCTACGGCTGTTGCATACAACGGACTCGTAGTTTCTGAATCGCTATCACCTGCCAAATGCTCGTTAGGATAACCTATACGTGTATCCATACCCGTGATGTACTCTACCAGTTGTTTTAAATGCTTCAGTTGTGAACCACCACCGGTAAGCACAATCCCCGCAATAAGCTTTTTCTTTTGTTCCTCGTGACCGTAATTTTTGATCTCGAGATACACCTGCTCTACGATCTCAACCACGCGTGCGTGAATGATCTTAGAGAGGTTTTTAAGCGTAATTTCTTTAGGCTCTCTACCCCGTAATCCCGGGATAGACACGATCTCGTTATCTTTATTCTCTCCCGGCCAGGCTGAACCAAATTTTATTTTAAGAAGCTCTGCCTGCTTTTCTATAATGCTGCAGCCTTCTTTGATATCTTCGGTGATCACATTACCTCCAAATGGAATTACTGCCGTATGCCGAATGATTCCGTCTTTAAAAATGGCGAGATCTGTTGTACCACCACCTATATCAATAAGTGCGACTCCTGCTTCTTTCTCTTCCTGACTCAGTACCGCGTTTGCTGAAGCTAATGGCTCTAACGTAATTTTATCAAGATTGAGACCTGCACTTTTACACAACGACCAATGTTGCGTATGCTGCTCACCTGCCCTACGACCACGTGGAAATTGGCTTCTAACCTTCCACCATACATCCCAATGGGTTGTGTGATTTCGGCTTGACCATCTACTTTATATTCCTGTGGAAGCACGTGAATAATTTCTTCTCCCGGAAGCATAACCAGTTTATGCACCTGATTGCAAAGCATATCGATGTCTTTAGGCCCTATTACCTGATCTGCATCGGCACGAGTGATATAATCGCTATGTTGCAAACTGCGTATATGCTGCCCGGCAATACCCACAACTACATCTTCTATTTTCATCCCGGAAACACTTTCTGCTTCCTGCACAGCTTGCTGAATAGACTGTATGGTCTGCGTGATATTATTCACTACCCCGCGATGTACGCCTAAACTTTTAGACTTACCAATACCCAAGATCTCTAGTTTATGATATTCGTTATACCTACCTATCATTGCCACGATCTTTGTGGTACCAATATCTAGCCCTACTGCTATGTCCTTATGCTCCATAACTTACTTTTTTGTCCCTACGACCTGCCCTTTAAAGCGCAGATCAACATTTTTATAAACTTCAAGACTATTGTCTTTTATCGCCTTTTGATAAAATGCCTTGTAGTTAGAAAATTTACTAGACAACTGCTCTATTTTGCCTATTACGACATCATAGTCAAGCACTCTTAACGTGAGACTATAATCGCCATTTTTAAATCTTGAAATCCCGACAACCTGAGTTGCCAGAATTTTATCTTCTTGTAAATACTTTAAAAGCGGATAAACTTCTTTTACCTGCTCTTGTGAAACACCTGTCACTAAGGGCACACGTGCCGAATAGTTAGATGATAGCGGCATCGTTTTACCTTCTTCATCAATATAAAACGGGGTCTGAGTCTGAACTCGAGCTAGAGGTTTTCTTTGCTTTACAGTCGCTCCCACTACACCATCTAACGTCATATAAACATCTGCATCTGCGATCATTGCGTGCGCATCGAGTTTATCTTCGAGGTCTTTCAAATCTAAAATTTCTTTGTACTGCCCCTCTATAGGTTTCCCGTTTTGTATCAACAATTTATCAACCGATTCTGCTGTAACAAAGAGGTTTGCACCGGCTTCAAAATTGATTTGAACCTCTTTTACTTTTCGGTTGGCATTGCGCTTATGCGTAAAGGCAACCAAGCCCAGAGTAAGGACCACCAAAACCAGCATTCTTATGTAAAACCAATTGATTTTCATACCGCTAATGTTTTAGTCAGTTTTAAAATTTCTTCTCCGATATCTCCTGCCCCCATCATTACTTTTATCGTTGCTTTTGACGCTTGCAACTTCTCTTCTAGCTGTGCTTTTGAGATCACTTCTTTTCGCGTAAGCGGAATTAACTCCAATAACTTTTCAGAAGTAACTCCCTCTATAGGTTCCTCGCGAGCCGGATAAATATCTAAAAGCAGCAACTCATCAAACTGTGCTAAACTCGCAGCAAACTCTTCCATAAAATCACGAGTACGACTGAACAAATGCGGCTGAAAAACTGCCAAAACTCGTTTGTTTGGATACATCTCGCGCACAGCACTATGCACTGCGTTTATTTCGGCAGGATGATGCGCATAATCATCAATGAGCACCTCATTTTCCTTTTTAATACGATACGTAAACCTGCGGTTAACCCCTTTAAATGCAAACAGAGCTTTGGCGAGCTTATCGGCAGGGCAGCCGTAATGTAAAGCCATCGCCAAAGCGGTTGTTGCATTAGACAAATTATGTCTACCGGGCAGGTTAAGCACTAAATCTTCTATGAGCCCATCAGGATGTTTTAAATCAAAATGGTAGGCTCCGTTTTCTATTTTTACGTTTAAAGCAGCATAGGCTGAATGGTCTTCGACACCTACGGTAATTCCGTCAAGCGGTAATCCGTATTTTACAAACAGAACACCGTCTTCTTTTACTTGAGCTGCAAAATCTCTGAAGCTTTTTTGCAAGGCTTCGGCATCGCCGTAAATATCCAGGTGATCTGCATCCATCGAAGTGATTGCCGCGATATTAGGAAACAGTTGCATAAACGAGCGATCAAACTCATCACCCTCTACCACCACGATTTCCTCACCTTGCTGAATCAAGTTACTCTGATAATTTTCTGCAATTCCGCCTAAAAATGCGGTCACCGGCAGCTCGCAAAATGCCATCAAATGACCAAGCATTGCACTGGTTGTGGTTTTTCCGTGGGTTCCGGCTACTGCTAAGCAGAATTTCTCCTGAGTTAACCAACCCAAGACTTCAGCGCGCTTTTTAATCTGAAAACCTTCAGTTAAATAAAACTGATAGGCTTTGTGCGCTTTAGGAACCGCAGGTGTATACACCACTAGCGTTTTGTCTAAATCTTTAAATTCAGCAGGAATCGCTTCCAAAGTATCTTGATAACTTATACCGATTCCAAGCTCCTCAAGCGATTTGGTGATCTGCGAAGGTGTTTTATCATAACCTGCCACTTCTTTCCCGGCAGCGTGAAAATATCGCGCAAGCGCGCTCATCCCAATTCCGCCAATGCCGATGAAATAAATATGCGATATGTGATCAAGCGTTTTCACCTACTGCTTTAATAATTTTTCTACTTCGTTTACAATATGTTCTGTTGCCTGTGGCAATGCGATCTTTTTAATATTTTCACCCAAAAGCTGTTGCTTGGCATCATCGTGAACTAGTGTTTTAAAAACAGGCTTAAACTGTTGTTCTGCTTCTTTCTCTTTCAACAGAATCGCTGCGTTTTTTGATACGATCGCCTCTGCATTTTTGGTCTGATGATCTTCTGCCACATTAGGAGACGGTATAAAAATCACCGGTTTCCCGACCAACATCAATTCAGACACAGATCCTGCCCCAGCTCTGCTGATAATGATATCAGCTGAAGCATAAGCCAGATTCATCGTGTCTATGTATGGCAACACCTGTACATCCTCAACGGCATTATGCTTTTTATATTCTTCATAGTACAATTGCCCACTTTGCCAGATGATTTGCACCTCTTGATCTAAGATGAACTGCAATTCTCTATCCAGCATTTTATTAATGGCTCGAGCTCCCAGACTTCCACCTAAAACCAATAAAGTCTTTTTATCCTTTTTTAGGTTGAATTTTGCTATCCCTTGCTCGCGCAAACTATCAATCGCTAGCAAATCCTGACGTACAGGATTGCCTGTTTTTACAATTTTATCTTGCGGAAAAAAGCGCTGCATTTCATCATACGCTACACAAATTTTCTGCACTTTTTTAGCCAGAAGCTTATTGGTTATGCCTGCATAACTGTTCTGTTCCTGAATCAATGCCGGCACGTTGTAACGCGTGGCCATTTCTAACAAAGGACCACTCGCAAAACCACCGGTACCGATAACCACGTCTGGCTTAAATTTTCTGATAATTCCTGCCGACTTGAATAAACTACTGATCAGCTTAAATGGGAACATCAAATTGGACCAAGTCAACTTTCGTTGAAGACCCGCGATCCACAGTCCTTTGATCTCGTAACCTGCTTTAGGCACTTTTTCCATTTCCATACGATCTTGAGATCCCACAAAAAGGAATTCCGCCTGCGGATACTTTGCTTTTAAAGCATCGGCAATCGCAATCGCGGGGTAAATGTGCCCCCCGGTTCCGCCTCCTGATAGTATGAATTTATAATTCTTCAAATCTTTATTTTCGTTTACATCGCTTCGCTTAATACATCAAGCGGATTCATCTCATCTTCTTCTTTAGCGCGCACTTCATCACGCTTAGCACTTACGCTTAAAATGATCCCAATCGCCAAACAGGTCATCCAGATCGAGGTTCCACCACTACTCACGAGTGGCAAGGTCTGCCCGGTCACCGGAAATAATTCTACTGCAACCGCCATATTAATCAATGCCTGAAATACAATAGGCAAGCCTACTCCCATTACAGCGAGCTTCCCAAAAACCGTATCGGCTTTATGCGCTACAACTAAAATTCTAAACAGCAGTAACAAGTACATTAACAACAACATCAAACCACCTACCAGACCAAATTCTTCTACGATGATTGCATAGATAAAATCTGATGAGGATTGGGGTAAAAAGTTTTTCTGAACACTTTTACCCGGTCCTAAACCGGTAAGGCCTCCGGTTGCAATCGCGATTTTAGCTTTCTCTATCTGGTAATCTCCTTCGCTATCTTCATCATCAGCAAAACTGTCTATACGGCTCATCCAGGTATCTACACGGTTGGGAAACACCCCCGGAAATGCTTTAGCCGCCAAAACAAACATTGTAAGTGCTAGTAAACCGGTCGCTACGATTATGGCTAAATATTTAAACGGGTAGCCGCCCATAAATACCAATGTCAACACCATCGCAAAAATGATCGCTGTAGTTGAAAAGTTCGCCGGAAGTATCAATCCTAAAACCAAAGCCACCGGCACCCAAAGCGGCAAAATGCTTTCTTTAAACGTGATCTGCTCGTCCTTAATTTTTGAAAGATAACGCGCGATATAGATCATCAACACCACCGAAGCCAAAGTCGAGGTTTGAAACGTAATCCCCACAAACGGCACTTTTATCCATCTACTGGCGTTGGCGCCATCAATGGTCGTCCCTTGCGCCATCGTGATCAACAAAAGGATGATCACAATAGGAATTCCTATAATTGACAGTCCCTTAAAGTAATGCGCAGGCACTTTGTGCACCCCATAAATGATCGCAAAACCTAAAACCAAATGCATAAAGTGACGCACCAAAAACGGCAATGTTTCCCCATTACCATATAAGTAGGCAAGGTTACTGCTCGCACTAAATACCGGTAAAAAGGAAAACAGCGCTAAAAAGGCAGTGATTGCCCAGATCGCTCGATCTCCTTTTAAGGTTGAAAATATGTTTTTGGTTCTACTCAACGTTACTTTCTATTTTATAGATTGCGTACAGCTTCTTTAAATTGACGCCCGCGATCTTCATAATTCTCAAACAAGTCAAAACTTGCACATGCTGGAGATAACAACACATTATCTCCTTTATCGCTCAATTTGTAAGCGATCTTCACTGCTTCGGTGATCGATTGAGTTTCAATGATGTTCTCTACCATTCCTGAGAAGGTCTGCATCAACTTTGCATTATCAACACCAAGACAAATGATCGCTTTTACTTTTTCATTCACTAATGGAAAAAGATCTTTATAATCATTTCCTTTATCCACTCCGCCAACAATCCAAACCGTTGGAGCACTCATACTATCTAAGGCATAAAACGTAGCGTTCACATTAGTCGCTTTTGAATCGTTGATATAAGACACGTGATTGATCTTAAGCACCTGCTCTAAGCGATGTTCAACCCCTTGAAAACCCTCTAAAGATTCTCTAATGGTCGCCTTGCGAATGCTTAATAAACGTGCAGCAGTTGCCGCAGCCATCGCATTCTTAGTGTTATGCGCCCCTTTAATAGTTAAGTTTTTTGTTGACATAGTCATTGTTGTATCGTCAATTAAAATGTTTATTTCTTCTTGAGCGTAATACGCTCCTTTTTTTAGTTGTTTTGAAATTGAAAAAGGTATGCACTGCGATCGCACCGGATGCTTTGCTAACCAGTCTGTAACCACAGGATCGTCTGCATCATAGATCAAGTAATCCTTTTCGGTCTGGTTTTCCGCTATGCGGAATTTAGACTTGATATAATTTTCAAACTTATACTCGTAGCGATCCAAATGGTCTGGTGTGATGTTGGTCAAAATCGCGATATGAGGCGCAAAATCTTCAATACCATCCAGCTGGAAACTGCTAATTTCTAAAGCATAAAAATCCTGATCATCAAGCGCCACCCATTTTGCAAAACTGTCACCAATATTTCCCGCAGCCACACTTTTCAATCCGGCTTGCTTAAGCAGGTGCGCCATAAGCATAGTGGTGGTGGTTTTACCATTGCTCCCGGTAATGCCGACCAAGGTTGCCTTAGTATAGCGTGCTGCAAACTCAATTTCTGAGATCACAGAAATACCTGCTTCAACCAACTTTTTAATGAGTGGTGCTTTATCAGGAATTCCCGGACTCTTCATCACGAGGTCTGCATTGAGAATTTTTGCTTCGGTGTGACCACCGTCTTCCCATTCAATT
>Ga0114901_1002388_pt1 | contig 10017 bp, 20 predicted proteins | sample MalvireepMed_s16_FD_89686 | JGI IMG/M metagenome (GOLD analysis project Ga0114901, IMG submission 89686) | Marine viral communities from the Global Malaspina Expedition - Malaspina viral metaG DeepMed_s16 | ecosystem: Environmental > Aquatic > Marine > Oceanic | place: Mediterranean Sea... | reverse complement strand
ATTACGAGCAGCCTCTTATTCTAGTGCTGATAAAACTATAGACTTTGAAGACTGTATTTTTAAATCTTTCAACAGAACTAATATTAATTCTGTAAGAAATGAAATTGAAATAAATTACAGATATGACTATGGCACAGAGCAAACTTTACTTTCAGATACATCTTCAGATGCAACTAGTAAAGCAAAATATTCAGCAACATCTAGAGCGCAAAAATTAAAACTTGATGCTGACTGCATTCAGGACACAACCACAGCACAAAATTTAGGAGATTCTTATTTAGATTGGTTTAAGAATAGAAAAAATGTGTTATCGTTTACTATAACAAGACCAAAGTATCTTGATTTAGAAATTGGAGATATAGTGAACTTTACAAACTTTCCTTCTACTATAAAAGCGTATGGTTCTTCCTTGTCATCAAGTGATTACTTTATAATAAACGAATTATCAAAAACACCTAATAGTCTTGAACTAAAATGTACTGAGGTATCCTAATGGCCAAATATTTTATCTATCCAAACGCAAATCTTTATTCAGCAGACCCAGTAGGGGGCGATCAGACTGGTGGTACTAACGACTTTGCTGCTGATGCAACTTCCGCAACCAATGAAACAAGGCTTACTGACGTTTCTATTGCTACCGCAGCAGGGATGCCAGCACAATACGACACCGTACAATTTGATTTGACAGCATCTGGAAATACGATTGATAGTATAGCTGTGCATAGTACGGCAGAAGATGCTGACGATATTGATTGGTATGCTAGTGATAGCGCTACAACCAATGCCTATTCTACCTTTATTACAAGTTCTACTATGGCTACCGTAAACGCTGGGTGGACAGTTAGGACTGGTGTAACGGTTAGCAGTTCTTCGCCAGCTACTCGCTATTACTATATGCGACAAAGTGCTGGCGCTAATAATACACTAACCGAAGTTATCTTAGGTACAAAACTTGACTTAACTAACGTAAAGCTAACAGGCGCTGAAGGTATAAACTACGGCAATGACCTGATGATAAGTCATGGTGGCAATGAGTTCTCTAACCAAAGACATGGTGGTAAGAAATTCTGGAACTTTAGCCTGGGTCATTGTAGCTCTACATATAAAGCAAGCCTAGAAGCAATGCGTGAGGCAGTCGATGGCGCACATTATAAGTTTTTATATTACGATGGATCTGCTTATAATTATGTGCGGATGAGTGGTGATAGCCTACGATTTAAAGAAATTGCATATGGGGTCTACGATACTACCATTAAACTTACAGAGCAGTTAAGTTAACTATAAAAAGAGTTAACGATCATCTCTGATGATTTCTTCTTATCATCCCTAATCCAATCTGCATAAGCATTCTCAGTATCTTTTACATTCGCATGGCCTAGATGCTCTTTGACCGCATAGATATTCCCTGATTCCCTTAATAATATAGTTGCAGAAGTATCTCTCAGGTCGTGAGGTGTGAACATAACACCAGATATCTTACTCGCTACAGTTATTCTACTGCGAATGCGTGTCTGGCTGATAGGTATAGGGTATACATCAGCTTCATCGTGTGTCAGTTTAAAATAATCATTAATCTTTTTCAATAGCTTTTGGTGGTGGTCTTTAAGAAATGGTATCTCAAGCGGTTCATCAAACTCGCGCTTATGCCCTTTGTTCTTTATATAAGCCACTTCACCCTCAACATCTATTTGTTCCCAGGTAAAGTCAGGTCTGCACAGCTCACTTATGCGACATCCAGTTAATATATACAGCTCAATAATATTTTTAGTGATAGGACAGATATCTGGATGGTTAAATATAGAGTCTAATTGATGCTGTTTTAAGGCGTTCTTTTTACTCTTTATAGTCTTAGGTAGCTTAATTGGTTTTGCGCTGATTGTACCCCTAATTTTGCCCTCAGAAACCTGTTCCCTAGCCCAGTTTCCTATGTGATTTAAGCATCGGAGTGCAGTAATGCCAGAGTTCTTCTTATCTGGATTTCCGTAACGCTTATAATAGAACTCATAATCTATTTTGCTAAAGTGTAAATCACTACCTAAATCATCTTCTAGCTTTTTCATTAAAGACGTGTAGCGCTTTACAGTTTTAGTCGCATACTGCTTATACGGTATAGCGTTAACAGTAAATGCTTTAAACACCATACCTATAGTAAGTTCTGGCACAGTAATATTAACAGAATTTATCTTACCGTTAAGCTTACTGTTAATCCTATCTCTTTCCTCTACTAATAAAGCATCATTGTAGATAATATTAGCTTGGACTTTATTATTAATGGTTATAGATCTATAGGGGTTCTTGTATAAATCCCTGTATCCCTCTGGAATATACTTAATTAAGTATTTATTGCTCTCTAATCTGGTAATTGTTGCCATACTAGTTAAATCCTTTCATTATTGCACAATAAAAAGTAATAATACATATTACATTTAAGCAAGATATATTTTTTGTAAAAAAAACCTTTGCATTAAAACAGTAATTGTAATAAAATGTTTAACCAAAAACAGGAATATATTAATGGGAAGACCTAGAATAAATACACCGATTGAACCTCAGACAAAGATTAAAGAGGTTTTAACAAGACCGAATGTGCAGCGATCTTTACTTTGGTTATCTAAGCAAACTAACATTAACCATACGTTGCTACACCAGATTGTCAATGGCAAGCGTAGGCTACAAGAATATCAGGCCGATAAAATTTTTCACACATTACAAAGATTTAACATAGAGGTCACACGCGATGAGGTCTTTATTTGATCTACACTAAATTTAATTATAACTTATAACATGAGGTACTCCACATACCATGAGCCAAGTCAAGTTAATCAAGAATAAGAATTTTAGTAAAAAAGACGTTCTCTCCTACATAGGGTCATTGGGCGCAACCTTTCGTCATACAAAGCCTTCTGACCCTATGTCATCGGATGCTTTCGACATCTACACAGAATCAGAAACACACAAATATCATATTATAACTGAGGTATGTAGAAAGCTCGATACAATGAACATAAAATATGAGGTGATCGATTGAAACATCTATTATGGTATTTAAGAGAGTATTGTATAGAAATCATAATTCTTACAATGCTACTAACAGTTTTAATTAACAATAGGAGTCTAATATGGCCGTAAATAAAAAGACAGGTACAATGAAAAACCCTGTAAAGATGGGCGCGCAAATGATTAAAGGCTTAACGGTCAAGTGGTCGCACTTGGCAAAGCCTGATCTAGAGTATAACTCTGGACATAGCGTTACCGTTGAAATGAATGATGAGCTAAAGAAACTGCATAAAGAAATGCAGGCACAAACTGGAGTTAAGCATATAAATGGCTTAAGTGAATACGAAGGAGTAGAGACTGCAAAGTTTTCTACAAAAGTATATGTGAATGAAGGTGTTGAAAAGTTTCCAAGTATTTTTGATACAAATGGTCAAAAGACAATGGAAATACCTTTTGGTGGTGACGTAGTAAATCTTGTGTTTAAACCTAGAGAATGGGATAAGCCTAAGAAATCAATTAGTTGTTATTTGCAAGAGGTACAGGTCGTAGAGAAGAACGGTGGTGAGTCGGTTACATTTGCAAAAGTACAAGATAAGTCTGATGAGGTCACATTTAGTGAACAAAAAGATGAAGAAGCTCTACCGTTCTAAACTAGACGGTAAGGACAAGTTACATATTCAAAAACTACAACAGAAGTGGGATGAAGAAGTGAATAGTAAAGCAAAAGGTACAGGATATGAGAACGAACTTGTAAAGAAGCTACAGGATGCTGGCTTTAAGAATGTAAAAAGAGCCTGGGGGTCGGATGGGCGCAGTTTTGGGGAAGCGCCTGATGTCGATATCAAAGCAGATGATATTTTAGTGCAAGCTAAAAGACGTAAATCGATCCCTAAATGGCTCTCTTTAGGTAACTGTGATGTGGTGATGTACAGAGAAGATAGAGGTATCACATTTGTTTCTATGACGTTTGACGATTGGATAGAATGTTTGAAAAATGTCCGCTTATAGAAAACAGGATATGTCCGTATGCAGGATACGATAAAGAACAAAGATTACGCTGTGGTTTTGCCACACATCCAAATTTGGTTTCGGACTTAAAGGTATGTGGTCTGAAGCTAAAGAAGGCGAGAAAGAGAAAAAGACGATAGACTGGGTTTGGCAAAAGCTGGTCGACTTTCTCGTCTATACTTTAAAAGAAGTGTGCGATACGATCCTTTCCTTATTACCTCGCACAACACCTTCGAACAATGTGTCGCGCACTTCTAATGATTGTGAACATGAAAAGCTTATTCATCTATGGGATGGTTACGACTATAAAACAGATAGATGGGAGTGTGAGTATTGCGGAATAGACATACCAGAGGAATTTTAATTATATGATGACAAAATGGTTTTTTATATACCTGTACCGTTACTTCAAAAGCGGTCGCAGCGATAAGCAAAAAGAGAACATGGATTGGTTCTTAAGGGTTAACGGAAATAAAACATTATTAAGAATATGGAGATATTTAAATGGCTGATGCAACACTAGAAAAGATAGCAATTACAGAAAAAATGGAAAATGAATATCCTATAATGACAAAAAGATTTAAACAGCTACAGCGAGAGCAGTACGAATTGTTCTGTAAAAAGCAACACGATTACGGTAGCGGTAATATTTCTGTAGGTACGAACCTAGAAACAGCAGAAGAAGTGCATATGTCGCTATCTGGTATATGGTTTCGTATGAATGATAAAATAGAACGAGCAAAAAACCTGATTATGCGGAAGGGTAGTTCTGCCGTTGAAGATGAACCTTTAGAGGATGCGTTCTTAGACTTAAGCAATTATGGTATCATGGCCACACTTGTAAAAGAACAAATCTGGGGGAGATAATGTGGAGAAAATTCAACCCTAAAAAACATAAAAACATTACTGGTATATATGCTTTATACCAAAACCACACATTGGTATACATTGGCTATTCCACAAATGTTTTTACGCGACTAAAAAAACACGAGATAAGCTACGACCTCGCAAAATATAAACAGGTTGATGACCACAATATTGCGAAAGCTCTGGAAGAAAAGCTTATCAAAAGACTTACCCCAAGTTTTAACAAAGATTTTATAAAGCCTGATGTAGAAACAAAGGCATTCTCCTGTCAATTGGAACTTGACGTATGGAAGGCACTAAAGATTAAACACGCGATCAAAGACAAACCTGTTGCGGACATTGTGAATGAGGCATTGCGTGAACAACTAAAAAGGTGGGTAGACATTGGAAACCAAGCTAGTTAACTATTATCAAATTATAAAGATATACAAAAGATTAATTAAGAAAAGAACAGAACAAGGAAAGGATAGTCTGCGACTTAAAAAACGGTTGCTTACTATAATGGTACATGGCAAAGACAAAAGCACACACAGCGTATAAGCTAAAAGACGGCTCAAGGGCAAAAGGTGTTACAACCATTCTAAATAACTTAGGATGGAATAAGAATATACTAGTGGCCTGGGCTAGAAGAACTGCACTAGCAGGAGAAGACCCAGATGCAGTATTAAAAGAGGCAGGCACGATCGGTACATTGGCGCATTATCTATGCGAAAGCCATATTAAAGGTGAAAAGCCTGAGATGTCTGATTATTCTGCGGAGCAAATAGAGAAAGCAGAGAATGCTTTCTTAGGATATCTTGAGTGGGAGAAGATGACGAAGCCAAAGTACGAAGCGATTGAACTTAAGATGGTATCGGAAAAGTATAGAGTAGGTGGTACTGCGGACTTTATAGCCAGGATAAATGGCACATTGGTTTTGGGTGATTTTAAAACTTCGCGCGGAATCTACCCAGAAATGACGGCGCAACTCGCAGCCTATCGGAAGATGTACCTGGAATTACAGCCTAAAGCGAAGATTGAGTCGGCTATGATACTCAAGCTTGATAAGAACTCTGGTGCATTCTCGCATCACTTTGTAGGGAAATCACAGCTTGATTGGGGATGGAGAGTATTTGAGTGCTGTATGGAGCTTGATAAGTTACAGAAAGAGATATAATGAACTGTTGGTTTTGCCAGGGCGATATGATTTGGGGTTCAGATTTTGACTACGAGGACTATGGACTTGAAGGTGAGGGTATAGTTGCGACCTTAACCTGTAGTGAGTGTGGGGCATACGCAGAATATTATTCTAAACCAGAGGATGAGGAAGATGCCAAACAAGGAAAGTAAGAACCGTAAGCGTTTAAAACGTAAAAAGACGTTAGAGATAAAACAATATAAAGCAAAGAAAAGAAGAGAGCGCAAGGAGAGGCGCGATGCTAGAGATATTCCAGCGTAACGTAGAGAGAATTAGAAAAGGTTCCGATGGAGAGTATATTGGGCTATGCCCCTTCCACAACGATACCAAGCCAAGCTTTAGCTTTAATGAGGATGGGATATTCTTCTGTCATTCGTGTGAAGTCAAGGGTAATATAAGGAAATTTGCAGAAATGATAGGTGAAGAAGCTCCAGATTTAGGCCATAAGCCTGTATATAAGCCTAAAAAGGTATGGGAACATCCAAAGCCACTAGATCCACATCGGTGGTTTGATGTCTTGAATCAGGCGGTTGACAATCTACTGTTCAATTACGATGATATTGTTAAGAATTTGCCCTGGGATAAGGGTATTGTTAAGAAATTATTCATAGGCTACGATGATGATACGTTCTTGTTTCCATATTTTAACCATGAAGGGCGCTTGGTCAATATAAAGTGGCATAAAAAGAGACAGATAAAAGGCCATGCTACTACATATATCTATCCGCTATGGCATATGCTCCGAAAATATAGGGGTGACAAGACATTGTATATTGTTGAAGGTGAAAAAGACTGTATTTCTATGATTTCTAGTGGTAAACAGGCGATATCTTTTAGCAATGGAGCCAATTGCACCCCTGCGGATGAGTTATTGGGTATGGTTACGAGTAAATTTAGCGATATTTCGGTTATTTTTGATAAAGATGAGGCAGGAAAGAGGGCGGAAGATAAGATGATAGGACTTTTAAATGGCGAAGGCTAGAAAATCGGATATAGAATTGAAGAATGGGGAAGATTTAACCGATTTTTTACAGCGTAATGGTGAGATTACCGATGAAAAGGTGGTTAAGAACGGTACAAGTGTATTGCAGGGTATGGATATATGGGATGCTCCAAGTCGAGATGTAGAGTGGGCGGTCAAGGATATGATTCCGATGCGTAAAAAGACGGTAGCTGTCGGTGATTTTGAGGCAGGGAAGAGTTATTTATACTTGGGTGCAGCATTGTCTATAGCAGGGGGTAAGACTGGGTATATTGGATTTGAGATACCAAAGATGCGTAAGGTATTGTATGTGGATCTAGAGAATGGTATCGATGAAACAGTTGGTAGGATACGGAAGTTGACTATAGGGCATCAGATTGATAAGTTTAAAGCTGCTGAAAATCTAACGCTTATTACGAAGCCAGGTGATTTTGAAGAGGTATTTCCGCTTATAGAGACCCAGGTCTTGTTGCAAAAGCCAGATGTGATAATTATAGACAACCTCTATCAGCTTTCTGGCGCAAGTAATATATCGGATGCAGATAAGATAAAGCCGTTGTTGACTAAGATAGAGAAATTAAAGGAAAAGAGCGATGCTGCACTTGTCGTTATACATCATTTTAACAAGAATACACAAGACCAGGGGGTTGCTGAAGAGAGAATGGCAGGGTCGAGTGTGCTTAACTGGTGGTATGAGCATTGCTTGATGGTGTGTAAGACGAATCAAGACTTTAGTTTGCTTGCGGTAGGTAAGAGTCGTATGGGTTCTAAGAATCCTGGAGTCTATGGTATAGAGATAAACGATCAACCTCAAGGTGGTGTAGCGGTAGAGTGCGGTGGTCTGGTTTCTAGTGATAAAATCAAGGGTCTTGTTGTACCAGAGCCACGCAAGACGAAGTGGGAACATCACTTAAATAGAATGGCGGATGATTTTGAGACACATGAGTGGTTAAATGTCTGTGGAGATGCCCAGGATGACAAAGTGTCTGACGTTACAGCGCATAGGTGGTTGGGGGAAATGGCTGCGGTTGGGATAGTCAAAAAACTGTCTCATGGTAGGTATAAAAAGACAAAAATGACCTTTTATGAGACAAATTAGGTCTGGGGGGAGGGTATGATAGTTTTGATAGTTTTGATAGTTTCAAGCCTCCAAACTATCAATACTATCAATAATAAACCCCCTTCACCCCCTATTTTCCACCTTTTTAGTAGAATTTTTGGGGAAAACTATCATTCAAACTATCATTACCCTTACCCTGTAGATATAAATATAAGAATACCCTGTGCCAGATAATATAAAAGACCCTTTAAGCAGTATTATAGATAAGTTAGATCTGAAGTTGACTGACCCTTTGTCAGATGATATAAAAGAGTATCTAAGTGATAAATATCATCACAATCAATGCAACTTAGGTAGGCCAGAGCTTGATTATTACTGTATGTTAGCGTATAAAGATGAGAACGATACGCTCTTATGTGGTGCTATCTTGAATTGGTCAAAGCATCTTCAGGTAGAGGGGCTGCGTAAGTGTTTCTTGCTTATGAAGTATGAGCATAAGTTGGCTGAGGCGAATCGTAGGCGCAAGGGTAACTTTACAGGCCCTAAACACAAGAAGCTTAATAGATAGTTACTTTTTTAATTGTTTTTTATCCAATCTTCGCATTCTTTTATTTTTTTAAATAGTGACTTAAAATCTTCCTCGTGCCACTTATCCCACCCCCAAGTTTTTGTATCCACTATCCAATACCCTTCACCAATATATTTAATTAATTCAGCTTGGAATCCATCGTGAGTAATTTGATCCCCTGTTTTATATTTCATTATTTACCCTTTCTTATTAATTATAAAGATACCCTTTGTAAAATAATATAAAGATCGATTGCTCTATTTACGTCTAATTTTCATTTTTACATAGGTAGCTAATGCTGATAATCCACTTATTGTGAATATCATGTGTATTAATCCATGTGGCTCTCCACATAGACCTAGTAAATGTTTTATAGTTTCAATCATTCTACCTCGCCTTCTAGTTTTTCTGCCCACCATTTTGGAATACAATCATCGCAATACATACCATTTTCCCATTCAATCATTGAATAAAGCTGAGGTAAATCGTCATCATCAAACGACCCATCTTTTTTACATATATCGCATTGTAAAACATCTTCCATCACTCCACCTCACTTTCTTTTATTAACTCAACTTGCTTGTTATCATATAGAGTCCAATCCACTCTATCTTCATCACTACCTTTATCCCAGGCGCTTATGCCTTTCATCGCAGCCGAATTCTCGATATAATAAATCCTACCCTTTATAGTAATATATAAAGAACAATTACTACGAATATCGACTTCAATATCCTCATGTTTTATTAATGTCAAAACAACTCCTCTTTCTTGAACCATTTTTCAGATTCTTTTTCATTCTCGAAATACAAAAAACCATCTAAGAGATTTTCAAAGTTTGAAACCCATCCTAATTGAAAGGCATTATTTACTAGCCACTCATCAGATGTATTCTTGTCATCCTCTCCGTAGTCATCCTTCCTTAGTTTTTCTACTAGACCTTCTTCAGTTTTATAAAACTTCATCACTCCACCTCGCTTTCTTTAGGTTCATAAAAACCATCACTATCTAAATATATTTTTATATTTCCCGTACTACCCCCATATTGATTAATCATATGATATTTCTGCGGATAATGTTTTTTATAGCTGATGTGTCCTGTCTTCTTATTCTTTCTTTTAACATAAAGACCTTCAACCTCATATTCTTTTTTAACAATATATTCTTCACCATTCCACTCTTTATCTTGTTTGTATTTCTCAAGACTTTCTTTACACTTTACATGAACTTCAGAATGATCAGTAATTCTATCGTTATCTGTATCTATTCCCATTTTATTTTTTAAATAGCCTTCAATTGCCTCAAGAACATCCCAATTATCTAGTTTTATTTGTAGCATGTTACTTTCTCCTTTTATT
>Ga0114901_1002385_pt1 | contig 10029 bp, 12 predicted proteins | sample MalvireepMed_s16_FD_89686 | JGI IMG/M metagenome (GOLD analysis project Ga0114901, IMG submission 89686) | Marine viral communities from the Global Malaspina Expedition - Malaspina viral metaG DeepMed_s16 | ecosystem: Environmental > Aquatic > Marine > Oceanic | place: Mediterranean Sea... | reverse complement strand
TCTTCTATTTCCACAACTGCCTGTATGAAGGCGTGTGGAAGGACAACCGCCGCCGCTTTACCGAGCGGACCAACACCTGGGACATCCTGCACAAATACGGGCATGACTATAAGGTGATCTTTGTCGGCGATGCCTCGATGAGCCCGTACGAGATCAGCCATCCGGGGGGATCGGTCGAGCATTTCAACGACGAGGCCGGCGCGGTGTGGATGCAGCGCGTGGTCAACACCTATCCCGCCGCCGCATGGCTCAATCCGGTGCCCGAGAACCAGTGGGGCTATTCGCAATCGGTGCGGATGATCAAGGACCTGATGAAGGACCGCATGTATCCTCTGACGCTCGAAGGGCTGGACGATGCGATGCGCGAGCTGGTGCGCAAGCACGGCAACTGAGCAGGCGCGGGCGCGCGATCAGACCTTGCCCGCGTAACGATCGGTCGCTGCAATCAGCTGGTCGAGGATGCCGGGCTCCGAATAGGCATGCCCGGCCCCTTCGATCAGGTGGAAATCCATGTGCGGCAATGCCTTGTGCAGCGCCCAGGCATAATGGGCCGGGCACGGCATGTCGTAGCGGCCATGCACGATCGTCCCCGGGATACCGCTGAGCCGCGATGCATTGCGCAACAGCTGCTCGGGCTCGAGCCAGCAGCCATTGACGAAATAGTGAGTCTCGATCCGCGCGAAGGCGAGCGCATAATGCCCGTCGTCATGCTGCTCGGTAAGCCTCGGATCGGGAAGCAGCGTGACCGTCTCCCCCTCGTACAGGCTCCAGGCACGGGCGGCCAGGACCTGCAGCTCCGGATCGTCACCGGTGAGTCTGCGGTGATAGGCGGCGAGCATATCGTCACGCTCGTCCTCGGGAATCAGCGCCGTGAACCGCTCCCACTTGTCCGGGAACATCTGCGAGACACCGAACTGGTAGAACCAGTCGAGCTCGGGCTTGGTGCACATATAGATTCCGCGCAGCACGAGCTGCGAAACGCGGCTGGAGTGCGTCTGCGCATAGGCGAGCGCCAGCGTCGATCCCCAGGACCCGCCGAACACCAGCCAGTCGGGAGCGCCCACCATCTCGCGCAGCCGCTCGATATCGGCCACGAGGTGCCAGGTGGTATTGGCATGCAGCGCGGCATGGGGCGTCGAACGCCCGCACCCGCGCTGGTCGAAAAGCAGCACATCGTAAAGCGCTGGATCGAACAGCCGGCGATGGTCGGGCGAGCAACCGCCGCCCGGACCGCCGTGGAGGAACACCGCAGGCTTGGCGCCTGGCGTGCCGACCCGCTCCCAATAGACCTGGTGGCCGTCACCTGTATCCAGCAGGCCGCTGGCATAGGGCTCGATCGGCGGGTAGAGCGTCCGCACCGGGCGCAGAGCCCTTACTGCTTGCCGTGCCGGGTGTTGCTCGCGAGATAATCGCCGTAGCTGCCGACATAGCTGTCGATGATCATCTGCGTCTCTTCATTGGCATAGCTTTCGGCCTCAGCCTTCTTGCCGCCATATTGCATCTCGGCCTTGACCATCAGGTCGATCAGCTTGGTCTTTTCCGCAGAGCAGGCCGATGCCGATTCCTTGGTGAAATCGGACTGCGCCTTTTTCGCGTCCAGGCTCTCGTTGGTGAACTTGGTCAAGCAGTCGTTGAACTCCTTGCGGGCGGTATCGACCGGATCCGCAGCAGCCATGGCCATTGCCATGGCGATCATCGCAGTAAGACTCATGCTCTTCTCCCCAGAAAGCAGATTGTGCGCAGCAATTAGCACTCCGCCTGCCCGCGCGAAAGCGGATTTGCGCCAATGTTGCGGCAATTTACCGCATAAATTCAGCGAATCCTAACGCCGCCCTGGACTACCGCATCGACGCTTTCCAGCTCGCGCACATTGGCAAGCGGATCGCCATCGACCGCAACAATATCAGCGAAGCGGCCTACGGCAATCGCGCCGACATCCTGCGATTTACCGAGCGCCTCGGCGGCATTGAGCGTGGCTGCACGGATGGCCTCGAGCGGCGTCATGCCATATTCGACCATGACCTTGAACTGCCCCCCGGCGGTGGCGTGCGGCATCACGCCGGCATCGCTGCCGAACACCATCTTCACGCCCGCGCGGTGCGCCTTGCGGAAATTGTCGCGCTGGATCTGAGCCACTTCACGGTCCTTGCGCAGATTGTCCTCGAGCACACCGTTCTTCGCGCCCTCGGCCTGGGTATAGTCGGTGTTGAAGATATCCATCGAGAACCAGACCGGCTGCTTGCGTTCGGCCGCAAGACGGATGCCCTCGTCATCGACCAGGCTGGCATGCTCGATCGTGTCGATCCCGGCGCGGATCGCCGCCTTGATGCCCGCGGCACCATGTGCATGCGCCGCGACGCGAAGGCCCCATTGATGCGCCTCGTCGGCAATCGCGCGCAGTTCCTCTTCGGACAGCTGCTGCTGGCCCGGTTCGGTATTGCGCGAGAACACGCCGCCTGTGGCGCAAACCTTGATCACCTCGGCGCCATATTTGCGCTGCTCGCGCACCTTCTGGCGCAGCTCGACCGGACCGTCGCCCACCGCAGGCGATTTGGCCGCAAACGAAGGCGGCAGATAGGTCTGGTCGCAATGCCCGCCGGTCGCGCCGAGCGCATGCGCCGCTGGCACGATGCGCGGGCCCACCGCCCAGCCCTCGCCGATCGCCTGCTTGAGCGCGACATCGTTATAGCCCTCGGACCCGACATTGCGCACGGTCGTAAAGCCCGCCTCGAGCATCGCGCGCGCATTGGCGGCAGCGACGAAGCTCCAGAAACGATCGGTGAACTGGAGGTTGTTATAGCCGCCATAGGTGGGCGAGCTGTCCAGATGCACATGCATGTCGATCAGTCCCGGCAGCAGAGTCTTGCCCGACAGGTCGATATGCTCGACGTCCGACCCCCAGCGTACCGTGCGCACATCGGCGATCGACGTTATGCGGCCGTTCTCCACGAAGATCGCGGGATATTCGGTGACCTTGCCGGTGACGACGTCGACCATCTTCGCCGCCGTGATCACCGAACGCTGCGGTGCTTCCTGCGCCGATACGGTGACAGCCGCCGCGGCCAGTGCCGCGACGATCGAGAGAACGGATTTCTTCATGTCAGACCCCCTTTCCGCGCGTTCGCAGCGTTGTTCGTTTTACACGATTACAAGGCCTTGGGTGACAGGCAAGCAAAACCCTCGGCCTTGCCCCTTCCACAAATTTTTTGGGGTGGCCGCGCCCTTGAGCGGGGCCTAGCATCGTGGCCATGGATACGCCCCTGCCCGATCTGCCCTGGTCGTTGACCGAGAAGGAAAAGCAGACATTGCGGCTGATCGTCTGCGGCCATGACGCCAAGTCGATCGCGCGCGAACTGAACCTTTCGGTGCACACGATCAACGAACGGTTGCGTGAAGCGCGGCGCAAGATGGCGGTCTCGAGCAGCCGCGAGGCAGCGCGCTTGCTGCACCAGGCCGAGGATGGCGCAGCGCCCCCCAAAAGGCTTGGGGACATGGTAATCGGGGAGGCGCTACAAGGCACTTCGGGCGATCATGGTGCCGGGCCGCAGCCCGGCGTCGGTGCGCCACTGAGGCGCCGCCGCCTGATGATAGGAGCGTTTGCCATGACCCTGGCCCTTGGACTGATCGCCTTTGCCACGCTTCCCCTGATCACCGCCACCAGCGCCACCGCCGAGCCCGCTGGGCCTGTGGCCGACCAGCAGGTGGTCGATGCCGCGCGCCAGTTCCTCGCGCTCGTGGAGCAGAAGAAATGGGCGGAAAGCTATGCCGCCACCGGAAGCGCCTTCCGCCAGCTCAACACGCTGCAGGTCTGGTCCGAGGTGTCCGAGCAGGTCCATGCTCGCTACGGCAAGGCGGTGTCACGCACCCTGCTTGCCCATGAGAACCTCCCTGCCCCGCCCTCAGGCTATGAGGTGGTCAAGTTCCGCGCGGTCTATGCCAACAGGACCGAGGCGGTGGAGACGGTGACGCTGGACCGCGAGGATGGCAGGTGGGTCATCGTGGGGGGCACGGTGGGGTAATTCCGCGCCATCCTGCCCCTTTGCCAACAACCCAGCCCAACCGTCCCTGAAGGGGAATTCGCCTTGTCCAAGATGATCACGCCCATGCTGGCGGCCCTTGTGCTTGCCTCAAGCTCCTGCCTGACAGCGGCGCAGGACCTGCCACTGGATGCCTCTGCCGATCCCACGACATCGCTCGACGTTGCCTTCCATGCCTGGCTCACGGCCATCAACAGCGGCAATCGCGCCGAAATCCAGGCATTCTATCACCAGCATGCCGATGACCCGAACCCGCTCTTCGCACTCGAACAGGCAGAAGACAGCTGCGGCTTTGAAGTCGACCATTTCAAGGTCAAGACCTCAACCAGCATGGAGGTGCTGCTCCGCCAGAAATGCCTGCCCGGACTGCAAAGGCTGAAGCTGGCTGTTGCGAATGCCGGCGATTCAAAGCTGAAGACCCTTGATCTGCGCCCCATGCCCCTGCCCGACAATGGAGCAATCCAGGCAACGCGGCTGGTTGCGGACCGGCTTGCCCAACGCGGCGAATTTGCTGGCTCGATCATCGTCGAGCGCGAGGGGAAAAGGCTATTCGCGGCCAGTTGGGGCGAGGTGCGGCCGGGGAGCGGCAGGGCCATCACATTGGACACGCCGATGCTGCTGGCCTCATCCGGCAAGATGTTCACTGCGGTCAGCATCCTGCAGCTTGTGGCGGCGGGCAAGGTCGAACTGGATGCTCCCATCGGGCGCTATCTGACCGATTATCCCAATGTCGAAATGGCAAAGGTCACGATCCGGCAGCTTCTCAATCATCGCGGTGGCGCGGGAGATATCGGCATATTGGGCCGCGATGAGGGCGCAAACCGTGCGCGGGTCCGCACCTTGGCAGAGATGATTCAGCTCAACGGCGGGCGTCCCCCCGAATTTCCGCCGGGGAGCAAGACCGAATATTCCAATTACGGTTTCATCTTGCTGGGAGCGGTGATCGAGCGCGTATCGGGAATGGCATATGCGGATTACGTGCAAGCCCATATCTTTGCACCCGCCGGGATGGCGCATAGCGGCTTTCCGGATCGCGACCATCTGGATGAGGTGCCGCTGGGCTTCACCCGCTATTTTGGCGAGCAGGAAGCGAAAGTGCCCAATACCGATACGCTCCCCTGGCGCGGATCGGCAGCGGGTGGAGGGGTTGCCAGCGCGAACGACATGGCACGGTTCTTCGGGACACTCCCCACGGGCAAGCTTCTACCGCCCGAACTGTTCAAGCTGGCAACCATGGCGGGCGACACGCCCTGGTATGGCCTGGGCTTTGTCGTGAATTCCGGGCCGGAGGCGAGCTGGGGGCATGGCGGGACTGCCTATGGCATGGACGTGGCGGTTCATCATTACGCGACGATCGACACGACATTCATCTGCCTTGGGGCCAACGATATGGTGTGCAACCGGCTCATCTTCGCATGGTTCCTGCGCACTTTCCCGCCGGGCGACCAAGACGACTGAACTACAGCGACCGAAGTCGCCGGATCATCATGTGCCTGCTATCACCCGGCGGGACAGCCAGGAGGTTCGCGCCGCCCGCGCGCTATGTGGTGGTCATGTTCCGCACCGTCCATGCCAACAAGGCATAGGCCGGGGAGACGGTGGCGCTTGGCAGGGAGCACGGACACCGGGTCGGTGTCACCGTGACCATCGGCCAGGCTCAGGCCAGCAGCCGCTGCCCCGCCCCCAGCGCGCGTGGGGCAGCCGATCGCGCCGCCAGAAAGCCGATCGACAGATGCGGCGGAGGCGACACCAGGGACGCATAATCGGAAGTTTCCGCAACCCTGGAATGGCTGTCAGGGAAAATGTCGCACAGCTTACCTTCAGGCCTCGGAGCCCAAGAGCTCTGGCATCGGGCACCTGTCTTCAGCAGAGGATTGGGTTTCCACTTTGCAGCGACCGAAGCGGGCGCCACATAGCCTGTCCTGCACCACGACTGCCATTTGGGGATCGAGACCTGAGCGACCGGCGTGCTTGCGGTTGACGGGAGCGGAAATTCCGGTGCCGGGTTGGGCACGAAAACCGGACGAGGCCTGTAGGAGACATGGGCCCAATCATGGCCATCATTATGGCGGGCGTAATTGGCCAGCGACGCGATGCGCTCGGTAGCAGGGGCAACCGATTGCCACACCGTGAGCACTGCAAATATTACCACGCAGGCGAAGATCACCGTAAAAATAGCCGTACCCATGACACAGATGTCCTATTGGGAGACGGATGGCCTCCCAGCCACAACCCGTGACAGCCTGTTTATAACATTGTGCATAACCAGTTGTCCATAAAAATGGACACTCGATGTTATAAATGGTTTTTCTTGGTTTCTATTTTGCTGCCCGCCAATGATACCCGCAGCAGCAAATGGCGCACAGCTTCACATTTTATCGTTTTATCGCAGCAGTTTATCCGGAATAATGGCATAGGTCGCCAGCGGGGTGCGCCTCCACCCTGGTGCTCACTCAGCAGGTAGAACGCGCTGCGGCAAGCGCGAGGTCCGCGCCGCTATCGCCAGCGTCTGGCCGTCAAGCGTCCTGAGAAATGCTTGTGCGGCCTGGTGCAGCATGCCCGTCAGCCCGCAATGGCTCTGCAGGATGCAGCCGTCACAATCGGCGAGCTGGATGCATGGTTCAGTCAGCCGGACGACCTCGCCCAAGGTAATGTCCTCTGCCGCTCGACCGAGCCGGAAGCCGCCTGATCTGCCCCGCACCGTCGCCAGCAGCCCGGCCTGGGCCAGTTGGTTGACGACCTTCATCGCATTGTTCCGCGAAATGCCGTGATCCGCCGCGACCTCGGCAATCGACAGCAGGCCACCACCGTCGCGATCCACCAGCGCCGCGTGGAGCAGGATGCGCAGGGCATAATCGGTATGCGCAGTCAGCCGCATCTCAGTTCACCTCAAAATACATGCATATTCATTGCATCATTTCTCGGCGCGCGTATAGATGCATCCATAACGCATCTTTCCGGGAGGATCATGATGGCCGAGCCGCTTACCCAGAACACCATCGCCATCGTCAAAAGCACTGCCCCACTGCTCAAGCAGCATGGGCTCGCGATCACCAGCCGCATGTACGAGCGCCTTTTCGTCAACGAGGAGGTAAAGCAGATGTTCGATCAGGCCGCACAGGAATCGGGCGAGCAGCCGCGGCGCCTTGCCGCTGCGATCCTCGGCTATGCCGAGAATGTCGACAAGTTGCAGAACCTCACCCCCGTCGTCCAGCGCATGGTCGCGCGGCATGTCGAGTGCGGCGTGAAAGCCGAGCATTACCCCTATGTCGCCGAAGCGCTGTTGCCCGCCATCCGCGACGTCATCGGTGAAGGCGCGACCGACGAGGTGCTGGCAGCCTGGGGCGAGGCCTATTGGTTCCTCGCCGACATCCTGATCGGCAAGGAAGCGGCATTGTACGAGGAAATCGCCGCCTGATGCGAAACGGGGCGGTTCGCGCCGCCCCGTCCCCGATCAGAAATGCAGCGCCCGACCATAGGCGCTCAGTACGCCCTCATGCATCATCTCGCTCAGCGTCGGGTGCGCGAAGACGGTGTGGATCAGGTCTTCCTCAGTCGTCTCGAGCTGGCGCGCGATGACATAGCCCTGGATCAGCTCGGTGACTTCCGCGCCGATCATGTGCGCGCCAAGCAGTTCGCCGGTCTTGGCGTCGAACACGGTCTTGATGAAGCCCTCGGCTTCGCCCAGCGCGATCGCCTTGCCGTTGCCGATGAAAGGGAAATTGCCGACCTTGACCTCGTGCCCGGCCTCCTTAGCCTTGGCTTCGGTGAGGCCGACACTGGCCACCTGCGGGCGCGAATAGGTGCAGCCCGGAATGTTCCAGGTCTCGAACGGATGGGGGTTCTTGCCCGCGATATGCTCGACCGCGATGATGCCCTCATGGCTCGCCTTATGCGCCAGCCAGGGCGGGCCGGTGACATCGCCGATCGCGCGGATGCCCGGAACGTTGGTCTGGCCGAATCCATCGACGACGATATGGCCGCGTTCGGTCTTCACGCCCAGCGCTTCAAGGCCGATATCCTCGGTATTGGGCACGATGCCGATCGCGACGATGGCGTGGCTGAAGCTATGCTCCTCGCTCTTACCGTCCTTGGTCTTGATCTTCGCCTTCACGCCCTTTCCGTCGCTGGTCAGCGCCTCGACGCCCGCGCCGGTCAAGATGGTCATGCCCTGCTTCTTGAGCGCCTTTTCCATGAACGCGCTGACATCGGCATCCTCGACCGGCAGGATGCGGTCGAGCATTTCGACGATGGTCACTTCCGCGCCCATGTCGCTGTAGAAGCTGGCAAACTCGACGCCGATCGCGCCCGATCCGATCACCAGCAGCTTAGCTGGCATTTCGGTCGGGGTCATCGCGTGACGATAGGTCCAGATCTTCTTGCCATCCGCCTTGGCGAACGGCAGGTCACGCGCGCGCGCACCGGTGGCGACGATGATCTCCTTGGCCTCCAGCTCGCGCACCTGGTCGCCTTGGGTGACGGTCATCTTGCCCTTGCCGGTCAGCTTGCCGGTGCCTTCGACCACGGTGATCTTGTTCTTCTTCATCAGGCCTTTGACGCCCGCATTGAGCTGTCCCGAGACCGCGCGGCTGCGCGCGACGATCTTCTCGAGCTCGAAGCCCACCTTCTCGGCGGTCAGGCCGTAATTGCCGGCATGGCTCATGTAATGGAAGATTTCCGAGGTGCGCAGCAGCGCCTTGGTCGGAATGCAGCCCCAGTTGAGGCAGATGCCGCCCAGCCGCTCGCGCTCGACGATCGCGGTCTTGAGACCCAGCTGCGCCGCGCGGATCGCGGAAACATATCCGCCAGGGCCCGAGCCCAGCACGATGAGGTCGAAACTTTCAGCCATGAGCGGTCTCTTTCTTTCCGGTCTTAATGGGTCGATACGCCCGCAGGCGGGCCATCGGAGGGGGAGGAAGACAATTTGGCGCTGCGCTTCATCAGGTCGAGATTGCACAGCATCCAGACGATGCCCGCCGCGACGGCCGGCGCGTAAGCCAGTTCGGCATAGGCGACCACCTCGGTCAGGAACAGCACGAGCAGGAACCCGCTCTCCGCCGCAACGCCGATCAGCAGCGGCAGGCGCAGCCAGGTCGGCGCGCGGCTGCGATCAAGCGCATAGGCAACAGCCGTCATGCACAGCAGCACGGCGAACACCATGATGAAGGTGTAATAGGCGTCCTCGGTGCCGACGAACATGTCGCCAAGGTCCGCCGAGCCTTCCTGGAACAGCGTGAACACGAACCGGCTCGCCAGCGTGGCAATGCAGGTGGGCAGCAGCAGCCGGCGGAAGAGGAAGGTGAGGATGGTCATGGACATAGAGCTCCCCTTATAAGGCCCCTCTCCCCTTGCGGGAGAGGGGTTGGGGAGAGGGGGCCTGCACCATCCTCAAACCCGTCAAGCGCCGATAAAATCATCGCGCCGACACCTTCGTCATTGGTCAGGATGTCGTAATTCGTGAAGCGCATCAGCTGAAATCCCTGACTTTGCAAATAGGCATCGCGCTTGCGATCATGCTCGCTATCCGCATGCTGCGATCCATCGGCTTCGACGATGAGCCTGTGGGAGAAACAAACAAAGTCCGCGATATAGCGATCGATCGGAACCTGGCGCTTGAACTTGTAACCGGAGAGGCGCTTTCCGCGCAGGACCTGCCACAGCCTGAGTTCTGCGTCCGTCGGCTCGCTGCGCATCATCTTCGCTCGGGTGCGCAGAAACTCGCGTTTGCCATTCTCGGACGTTTCTCGCATGCCCCCTCTCCCCAACCCCTCTCCCGCAAGGGGAGAGGGGCTATTAGGTCAGCCCCTAGCCCGCGCTCACCTCAAGCCAGCATGCCCAGCGGGTTCTCGCACAGGTCCTTGAATGCCGCCATCAGCTGCGCGCCGTCGGCGCCGTCGATGGCGCGGTGGTCGAAGCTGCCGGTGGCGCTCATCACCGTGGCGATGCCGAGCGCGTCATCGACGATATACGGACGCTTTTCACCCGCGCCGAT
>Ga0114901_1002384_pt1 | contig 10037 bp, 6 predicted proteins | sample MalvireepMed_s16_FD_89686 | JGI IMG/M metagenome (GOLD analysis project Ga0114901, IMG submission 89686) | Marine viral communities from the Global Malaspina Expedition - Malaspina viral metaG DeepMed_s16 | ecosystem: Environmental > Aquatic > Marine > Oceanic | place: Mediterranean Sea... | reverse complement strand
GACCAGAAATACCTGAATGGATGCCTTTTGTAGGTGGCATGACAGCACCAGAAGCATTAGCAGGTGGTGCTGCATATTTAACTTCACCTTTTGATGTAGGTCTGACAGTAGGAACGGCAGGTGTTGGACCAGCAGCAAGTTCACTTTTAAAAGCTGGAAGAGCAGGTCTGACAGGAACAGGATTTGCAAGTAAATTAGGAAGATTCGGTATGGGAGCAGGAGAATTTATAACTACTCCTATATCATCTGGACCATTTCAAAAAAGATTAGCAATGGAAACTGGAATCGCACTTCCAATTGTAACTCCAATGGCAGGCACTGCTAAAAGACAAGAAGAAGGAATGGCTTATCCTTGGGAAAATGCAGCAACTGCTGCACTTGCAGGGTTGTTTCCAGTAGGAGCAGGTTATGGTCTTTCTAGGCTAGGAAGAGGAATAAAAGGAGCACTTGAGCCTGATGTTGCGTTTGCTAAATCAGATGACCCTTTAGTAAATATGATTAAACGTAGTAGAGAAGAAAAACAAGGATTGGGAGGTCTTGGAGAAGAAGTTTATCCTCCTGCTCCAGATATGCCAGTAGACCCAAAACTTAGAGTTGGCATAAGTGGAGCAGTTTCAGGAGAAGCAGACCAGCCAGTTATTAGAGTGTTTGGCGAACAAGAGGTTGAAGAATTAAAAAAATTACAGTTAATTCATGATTCTGGTGATTTAAAAAGAATTGCAGAAGAAAAAGTATTAACAAGAATAAATGCTTTAGGAATACGGGTTGCTAGTGACATTGAAGTAAATTTAAGAAACCTTACAAATTATGCTGATACTTCACCAATTGAAATAAGCCCCGGTCTTGGTGCTTTTGGAGGAAAATTAGAACCATCTGTTGATTTAATAATTCTTAATCCTAAAAATGCTAAAGTAACTGAATCAAGATTAATTGATTTGGCTGAAGGCTATAACCAAAGAGCAGTTCATCTTAACAAAAGACTTTCACAAGAAGATGTGACTACTTTAAGTATGGGTGGAACTATAGAAACTCTTAATCAAAATTATTATGCAGGGCTTGGTGCACCACTAAAATATTTTGAAGGAAAACCAATATCAACTAAAGAACTTTCGGTTAATTTTAATTTTATAAATCAACAAACAGGACAACCTATAAGGCTGCCAGATGAATTTGTAGCAGATTTAATTAATTTTTATAGAACATTAGATGAATATGGTGGTTTTTCTGTATCTGGTAACAGAAGTTCTGTTGAAATTTATACAGTTTCAGGTTATGGTGGACCTTATGGCGACAAACTTAACAAACAACTCACAGAATTTGGAACCTACGCAACGAATCAGTTACGAAGAACAATTCCAAACGCTAAACTCAGCATGGATGCAGGCACAAGTGAACTTAGGGTTATCTCCAGAGCCAGTGAAGGATATGAACTTGGTGCCACCTATCGAGACTACAAGCGTTACAATGCGACCTCTATCTCCGAAAGCCTCGAAAGACAAGGCGTAAGAGGAGTAGTAGACTCTGATGGAAATGTAGACTGGGAAGCAGTTACAGGTGCTAGACGTTTAACTCCAGAACAAGAAGCAGAAAGAAAAGTTAGACTTGGTGACTATGGACAAAAAGACCTTCAAACTGGCTATCTTAGTGAAGTTGGTGGGGGTGCTGGTGGTCCTCCACGACCAAGAGACGTTGTTCCTGAACCTCAAAGTAATTTAAACAAAATTATTGATGATATTCCTTCAAATCTTATAGATGATGCAGAGTTTAAGTATAGGTTACAGTATGCAACTGAACCAGAATTAGAGTTTTTAAGACCACTTCTTAAAAGAGCAGACAACAGGGCTAAAAAAGGTCAACCAAGAGTATTAACTGATTCTGAAATAGCTTTTGTTAAAAATAGATTTTTAACTAGAACAAACAGTAGGATAGTTCGAGATTTTGCTCCTTGGGAAGCAGATAGTGTGCCACTACAGCCTGAAAATGTTTCAAGAGAAAGCATTAACGAATTTTTTAGTAACGTAAGAATGTTTATAACAAATGCTGGAGACAGGATTAAGTTTTTTGAAACTATAAATAAATTAATTCCTGATATGCCTAATTCTTTTCCAAAAATAAATAGAATTGATTTAGAAAGATTAAGAAGCTTTTTTGGTAAAGACAGTGCGTTGGTAAAAGCATCAGAAAAAATAGTAAATAATCCTAAAAAGGCAAAGAAAAAAGTTGATAAAGGTTTATGGAATAATTCAGTATTTTTTTTAAAAGCAATAAGAGGAACTGCAGATTTGGGTGCATTTTTAAGACAAAATGCTGTATATGCAATATCAAGACCAATACAATCAGTTAAAGCACTTAAAGAAGGATTAAAAGCAGCTTTAAGCGAAGATGCTGTTTTAAGAAACCAAGAATGGATGGAATCTAACCCACATTTTCAAAAATTAATAGATTCAGGCATGAGATACAATAAAACAGGAGCAGATGCTGCTGCTGACCAAAGAGCAGAAGCATTTATGTCTGATTTTATTAACAAAATACCAGCTTGGACGGGAATTGGTCCAATTTTAAGGGCATCAGCAAGGTTTCATACTCATTTTTTAAATAACATAAGGTTTAATGTTGCAAACAAAATGTTAAACCCTAGAATTTTAAATAAATATAAATCTCAAGCAGAAATTGATGAATTATATAGACAGGTAGCAGATACTGTAAATGTGTTTACTGGAGAAGCAAAATTAGAAAGTATTGGAACTCCTTTTCGTGCATTAGGTAAAATTACAGGAGGTAGAATTGGAGGTAAAGGTTTATCTAAACAACAACAGCAACTTATTGAAAATGTTGCTTATAACACAATGTGGGCACCTAGATTATGGTTATCAAGAATTATGATTCCTTTTATGATACTTAAAAACCCTATGGTTAGAAAAGAAGTTGCCCGTGATTTAGGAACTTTTTTATCAACAGGAATTGGAATATTAAGTTTAGCAAATATGAAAGATGACGTAAAAGTAAATTATAGAAAAGGAGAAATAAGATTTCAAGACGGAACAGGTTTTAAAATTTGGGGTGGAATGGAACAATTTGCTAATTTTGTATTTGATGCTTTAAGAGATTATAAAATTTCAAGCACAGGAGGAAAATATAAAGTTGGAGACCCCACAAACAGAGCAATGAGAATATTAACTCAAACGGGTAAATATTTTAGAGGAAAAGCTAACCCTTTAGTTGGTGAAATATTTGACCATATAACGGGTAAAGATTTTTTAGGAGAAGATACTTTTGATAGATACGATAGTAAAAACTTTTTATCAGTCTCTTCAAAGAATCCGTTTATTCAGTCTTTAGCACCTTTAGTTGTTGCTGAAGTATTACAAGTAATGGAAAACACAGATGAACCATTTATGGTTCCTGCTGCAACCACTGCAGCAGTGCTTGGAGTAAACATATCAAGTTATAAAACCAACAGAGAAGTTGCACTTGATATTTATGATAAAGAATTTTCAGAACTAGAGCCATTTGAACAGAATTTAGTTAGATTAACTTATTATGCTGATGATACATCAAGACAAGTTCCTGAAAGTTATGTGTTAAAAGATACCTTGAAAAAACAATTTGATAAGATTAACACTACTTATAAAACAACATCAGATAAAAGACGTGCCTATTATGATTCTAAAAAAGAAGCTGCAAGACAAAGAGAATTTTTAGCAAAAGAAGCAGGGTTTGATTATGATGACCCGTTTTACAAAGAACAAATAAGACATGGTGGAACAGAAAAACAAAGAGCAGCGTTGCAAACATATTATGATTTATTTGATAAACACACTACAGAAGAAGGTTTGTTTTTATATGACCAATTTGAAAGAGACAGGGATAATTTTTTTCGCACTTTATCACAAGATGAAAGAAGTTTTCTTGATAGAAATACTAATTTACACGCAGAAATTATTCCACCGGAATTGTTTAGAAAATTATCTCCGTCTGAACGTAGAAAGCTAGAACAATCTATTAATGCTAGGGCAAAAATGGACAGAACTACATTTGATTCTTTAGACGTGCAACTTGAAAAAGCTTATTCTGATTTATTTAAAAAAATTGAAAGCAAGCAAAAATAAATATACAATGAAACAAAATTAAATATTTATAGGAGTTGTTATGGTAACAGAGAGACAACCAGAAGAATCAACTTCTCCTGTGGAAAACTCAGGACTTTCAGATTCTGCCGAGACTTCTTCACCGGTAATTGATAACACTGACCCAAGTGTCAACCAAGAGTTGGAACAGCAAGGCTTATTGCCTAGCACGGAAAGTGAACCTCAACAAAGTGGAGCAGAACAGCAGGATACGGGAGTACAGGGAGTTCAGCCTACAGTCGGAGCAGACCCTAAAGTTGTTCAACCATCAACCAGTGTTGAAGATTCCAGAACTTATTCTCAGGATGAATGGCGTAAAGCCCAGTCTTCTTATGACAGACAAATAGCAAATTTGCAGACACAGCAAGAACAGTTGAGTCAGCAATTACAGCAAAGTCAGTCGGAGACAACAATTGAGGCTAAGAGAAGGACACTTCAGCAGCAGTATGAGCAGCAAGGGTATATGCCTGAGCAGGCTCAAGCACTGTCACATCAGGCTGCAGAGCAGGAGAGACAGGTAGTGCAACTGCAGATGCAGAAGCAACAGCTTGAGCAACAGCAACAGCATTATGCCGTTAACGCTGAGAATACTGCAAAGGTGGCAACTGCGAGGCAAATGTTGATGGAAAAGGGAATTGACCCTAACCAGAAAGTTGGTAAGCATAGTGCTTATGACGTTTTGATGTCCACAGCAGACCCGAATGTAATGCAGTCAGTGGCTGACAGTATATCCGACCTTGCCTTAAAGCAGAAAGACGTGCAACAATCTTTTGAGAATAAGGTTCCTTCAACTGGACCTTCTCAGGAAATGCAGTCCAATTCTTCTTCGCAGAGTGCCCCATTAAATGAAAAAACTTTAATGGAACGCTATATGGCTGGAGATTCTGACCCTAAAGTTCAGGCTTATGCCAGAAAGGTAGCTTCCGGAGAAATCTAGGAGAAATTAGATGCCACAGACAGCAACAACTGGGAATTTAGAAAATGCCCAGAACATAATAATTACTGCTGCTAGGTACACAGAGGAGCACAATGCTCCTGCAATGGCTTTGATTGAGCAAATGAATTTGCCTAAAGGAGCCAAGCAGGTAACTGTGCCTAAAGTTGGTCAAATGACAATTTCTGATTTAACTGACGGATACGATATCGTAGACGAAGAAGAAATCGGAATGAGCACTGTTGACCTTACTGCCTCTGAAGTAGGAGCAAAAGTAATACTGACAGACAAATTAGTTCGCCAATCTGCAAACAACATATTTTCAATTGTCGGAAGACAGCTTGGAGATGCTATGGCAAGAAAAAAGGATACTGATGTTCACGCATTGTATTCAGGATTAAATGGTGGAACCTCATTAGGTGCTGCTACTAAATCCATGAGCCTTGCAAACGTAGCAGGTGCAATTGCAGTAGCGAAAGGTGGAGGAGCAGCAGGAACATCATTTGGAAACAATATTTACATATTGCATCACCCATTTGCTGTATACGACCTTGCTGCAACTGCAGTAACAGCATCATCAACTTATCCTGTACCAGACGGATGGTCAGCAGACTTACTAGGGAATTTCTTTAGTGGTTTAAGACCTTTGAACGGAGTTCCAGTCTTTGAAGACGGAAACCTTTCAGTTGATTCATCTGATGATGCAATTGGTGTAATTGCCGATAAATCAGCACTAGGTGTACTTAAATCAGTAGATACTAGAACTGAAAGACAAAGAGATGCTTCAATGAGAGCAACTGAAGTCGTAATCACAGCAGACTATGGTGTGTTTGAGATTGATGATGCTAGAGGAGCAGCTTTAACTTTTGATGCAGCAACACCAGCAACTAACGCATAATAATCATTAGGAGATTAAATGGATACTAAAGAACGTCAAGAATTAAGACAAGAACTTGTTGGGGCAGGATATGCTTGGGATATGATAGATAACTGGCAGGCTAAAACCACACTTTATTGGCATATGGATAAACCTAATGCTTCAGGTGATATTGGTTTTACAAAAGGCACTGCTATTCCTAATGTTCCGGGAAACCCTGAATACCTTAAAAAGATGGCTTATAACGGGGCGTATGCGTATCCAGTTACTGATGATTGTGAATGCAGGCATTGCTTAAATGCTGAATCACAGATTAAGATAAATAAAGAAGAGGTAGAAGATGTAACCATTGACCGAGTCTCTGCCTCTTCTTCAAAAAATAAATCGGACAATGACGGGGTGTACAAGAAACCCGTAATAAAGAAGGAGATAATATAATGTCGTTTCCAAATACAATAGCCGGTAAATACGGCTGGGAAAAAACAGAAACCTCAGACCAGAGGCAACCACTTGGAACAACTATGACGTTTCAAGACGGAAGAAGATTCAAATACACACACAATGGAGGTTCAGCAATAACTGAAGGGTTGGTAGTAGCAAGTGAAGCACCTGCTGGAAACCATGACGAAGACTTGGTAATAACAACTTCACCATCTGCTGGTGACACTACAATAAGTATAACTCTTGGTGGAACAGCAGCAGCAAAAAACTTATATGCTGAAGGGTATTTGTTTTTTAACTTACCAATTTTAGGAACATCAGCAAACCCAAAAGAGTTTTATAAAATTAAATCTCATCCATTAATAAGTTCTTCAGGCACTGGTGTAATTACCATTGACGAAGAAGATGGTTTTAGAACTGCTATCACAGCAGGAACTGAAACTGCAGGTTTAATTAAGAGTCCTTACAAGGACATTGTAGTTGCACCTGCTGCGATTGCAGGAAGATTCGTTGGAGTTACAACAAGAAGTTTTACTGCAGATTACTATGGATGGATTCAAACAGCAGGTATTGCTGCTGTAGCAATGGATGGAACCCCAGCAGTTGGTACTTTAGTTGGTGCTAGTTCAAACCACGCAGGACAATTCCTTGCAATTGGAGCAGACACAACTCCAGCATTAGGAAGATTGCATGGTAAAGCTGGTGTGAATGATGAATACCACACTGTCTTTTTACAGAACTTGGATTAAGTTTAAATAGATAATAGGGCTTGTAAGCGAAAGTTAGTCTTTGAGCAATAATCTTTAAAAGTTATAAACACAAGCCCTTTATCTAAAATGTTATGAGTGTTACTGAATACAATGGAAACATAGACGGATTATGGACCCCAGAAGGGTCTGTAATGACCCGTGTTGTAGATATTGGACAAGGCACTAAAGTATTTCATTTTAGAATAAAAGACCCTACGACAAACAAGTTATTTGAATTAAGAGTATTGGGTGACGATACCCATTCCAAAGCTGAAATTGAAGATATAGCAGCAGCATCTTATGAAAAATGGTTGCTTGATGAAAAACAAAAAGAACATAAACGTAAGCCAACTGAAGATGAGAGGAAACAGATTGGTAAAATTATGGGAGAAATAAAGGATTACTGGAATAGAAGAAGTGAATCTTCTACTGGTAAGATATATTTTGAAGGAGTAAAATAATTATGGCTACCTTAAACCATGTCAGTTCCGATTTAAACATTTATTCAGCCTCTATTCCTATTTATTTGGAAACAACTTTAACTGCTGATGATACTGACAATCATGACTACATTTTTAGTGGCAATGGAAAATCAGTCCAGACAATTCATGTCTACAACGGAGCAAACCAAACTCTCACTACAACCTTGTATGGGTCTCAGTCTTCAAGTGGTGCAGTAGGTAGCGTTGGAACAGTTAGCATAGGTTCATTTACTGCTGCAGCAACAACTGCAGAATATGAAGCCTGTAGTGACCCTTTTCCTTATTACATTATAAGGTTAACTTATGGTTCAACACCGGATGGTTCAACTACATATCTTTATGTGAACACAGGAGTTGATTAATGTTAGGAGTAAAAGCAGCCAGTCTTGGCAAAATGGGCACACACACAATGGATGGTGCCCAGCATTCAGACGTAGCAAGTTTAACTGAAGCTAAAGGTGATATTTTAGCTTATACGGGTTCTACTTGGAATAAACTTGCAATCGGAACTAATAACTATGTATTAATTGCAGATTCATCAGAAGCAACAGGATTAAAGTGGGCTGCAGACGTAACTATAGCAGGAGACCTGACTGTTTCAGGTGACACTGTAACAGCAAACGTAGCCACTTATCAGGTTGAAGATAAAAACATGACATTAAATAATGTTGGTTCTCCAAGTGATTCAAATGCCAATGGTGGTGGAATTACAGTTAAAGGAACTTCTGATAAAACTATTACATTTACAAATTCAACTGGTGATTTTGATATTTCAGAAAACATAGATATAGCCAGTGGAAAAACATTTAAAGTAAACGGAACTTCAGTTTTATCTAACAATACTTTAGGAAGTGGCGTAACTGCTTCTTCATTAACAAGTGTAGGAACAATATCTTCAGGTACTTGGGAGGGAACAGCAGTAGATTTGACTAGGGGTGGAACAGGTCTTGTAGGTGCAACAGATGGAAAAATGGTTGTTGCAGATGGTTCAGGTGCTCCAGTAGCAGTTCAGGTTATGACTGCAAATGACGGAACATTAAAACACGAAGTAGGTGGAATTGAAGCAGATATATCAGCAATAGCCAAAGGTGGATTGGTTGTAGGAACCGGCACAGGAAGTATGGCTGTTAAAGCAGTAGGAACCAATGATTATGTTCTTACAGCAGCAAGTGGACAAACCGGTGGTGTTACATGGGCAGCAGTGCCTAGTGCAGCCGTAACTGCAGTAAACAATGCTACAGCCAATGAATTAGTAACAATTGGAAGTACGACTACAGAACTAGATGCAGAATCTTCTCTTACCTATGATGGTGCAGGGGATTTGGAAATAGGTGCAGGTTCATCTGGAGACCCAAGAATTACATTTGATATTAACGGAACGGATGAATGGACCATTGGAGTAGATGATGACGATAGTGACATTTTTAAGATTGATACGGGTGCTGCAGTAGGTGGTGCAACTAAATTTAAAATTGATTCAGGAGGAGATACTACAATTGCAGGTGGGCTTACTACAGGTAGCACTTCAGCTTTAAGTTCTACTGGTGAAGTAGCCGTTGCAGCACAGCCAAATATCACATCACTTGGCACTTTAACTGCATTAACTGTTGACCAAATTAACTTAAATGCAGGAACTCTTACTATTACAGATAGTAGTGATACTGGAGATAAAGTAACAATAGTTACAACTACTCATGGTGCAACAACTGTAACAACTACAGATGATGATGCAGCAGCAGCACATTTTTCTTTTGATATTGATGGAGATATGACTTTTGATACACATACAGGCGTATTCAAATTTAAAGATGGTACTTTAGATGCTGAAATTTTAAGAATAACTGAAAGTGGTTCTGGTGACGTAACAATAAAACTAGTAACAAATGGTAAAGATTTAATATTTACAGATAATGGTGATGCAGAAGGATTTAGAATCCTAGATGGAGCAGCAGGTGTAAATGTTGCAGGAACTTTAACGGCTAGTGGCGATATAACTATGGCTGCTGATAAAAGTTTAAACTTACCTCAAGGTGCAAATGTTAAATTTACTGATGCAATAACGCAAGACAGTATAGATGACCATGATGCACAAGGTATTATTATGACTTTTCAAGCAGGCTCAACCATTACACCATTTAGCCCAGTATACTTACATACAGATGATGAAGTGCATGAATGTGATGCTGATGCGATTGCAACAATGCCTTGTATTGGAGTTTCTATAAATCAATCTAACGTGGCTGATGGTAGCAGTATAGAAGTAATGATGCTTGGACTAATTAGAGATGAAAGTTTTACTGATTTTGGTACTAATGGTGCCCCTGTATATGTATCTACAACTGTTGGAACTATGACAAACACTGCACCATCAGGAGAAGATGATGTTGTTCAGGTTATAGGACATTCTGTTGGGGAAAAATTATTATT
>Ga0114901_1002383_pt1 | contig 10039 bp, 7 predicted proteins | sample MalvireepMed_s16_FD_89686 | JGI IMG/M metagenome (GOLD analysis project Ga0114901, IMG submission 89686) | Marine viral communities from the Global Malaspina Expedition - Malaspina viral metaG DeepMed_s16 | ecosystem: Environmental > Aquatic > Marine > Oceanic | place: Mediterranean Sea... | reverse complement strand
GATTATAATTTATCCAAAACGGATTAATTATAGGAGTAATTATCCATAATCTGACAAATGCAAGTACTTTTTGGTACAATTTAATTCAAATACCATGGCAAAGATCAAACACCATAACTTTCTGAACACGGTACATGAAGTTTTTACGGACGCCAAAAAGGCCGGGGTACTGCACCTGTATGCCGGGGGCAGTTCCTTCTCCGGACGAACCATCAGGGTTGGGGGAGGGGACCTCTTTCATTTTGGGACCACTGGTTATTTGGGCCTGGAACAGGATCCCAGATTGAAGCGGGCGGCCATGGAGGCCATTGAAAAGTATGGGACACAGTTTCCACTTTCCAAGTCCTACATTTCCAATCCGTTGTACGGGGAACTGGAGGAATGTGTGCGGAAAATGTATGGGCAACCGGTCGTGATCACCAAGAACAGTACCTTGGGACATCTTGGGGTGATCCCAAGTGCCGTGGATGATGATGATGTAATCGTATTGGACCATCAGGTCCACTGGAGCGTCCAGAATGCGGCCAAGATGCTCAAGATGCGCAGTGTCCCCATCGAAATGGTCCGCCACAACCATTTGGGGATGTTGGAAGAGAAGATCAAAAAGTACAGGGACACCAAAAAACACATCTGGTACATGGCCGATGGCATCTATTCCATGTATGGCGACTATTCCCCGGTCAAGGACTTGATGGGGCTGGCCCGTGAATACCCACAGTTGCACTTTTATTTTGATGATGTGCACGGGATGAGCTGGGTGGGAAAAAATGGAACGGGTTACGTACTGGGCCAATTGGGCGATTTGCCCGAAAACGTGCTGCTTTTCGGAACCTTGAGCAAGACCTTCGGGGCCAGCGGGGCCGTTCTGGCCTGCTCCAATCCCAGACTTTATGACAAGATAAAGACCTTTGGCGGTCCCCTGACCTTCTCAGCCCAGTTGGAACCAGCTTCCGTGGCAGCTGCCATTGCCTCCGCAAAGATTCATTTATCCCCGGAGATTTATGGACTACAACAAGAGTTAAGGGAACGCATCGATTATTTCAATGATTGTCTAATGGATACGGACCTTCCCTTGATCGATCATAACGAATCCCCGGTTTTCTATATCGGTACGGGCATGCCCAAGACCGGTTATAATTTTGTAAGGCGTTTGATGGGGGAAGGTTTTTATGTGAACCTGGGGATATTTCCAGCAGTACCCGTAAAGAACACCGGGGTACGCATTACCATCTCAAGGCATAACCAAAAGCAGGAGATCAAAGCGTTGGTGGAGGCCATGGAATATCATTTCCCATTGGCCTTGGAAGACACCCATACCGATGCCGAAAGGGTGTTCCATGCCTTTAAATTGGAACCTAGGACACAAGGTGAACAGAAAGGATCGAAAGGGCTTTCCATTGAAGTGTTGGATTCCATTGATCAGGTTGGAAAAGTGGAATGGGATCGGTTTCTGGGTGGGCAAGGGGTCTACGATTGGGAAGGATTGAAGTTTTTGGAGCATGTGTTCCAGGGGCATTCTAAAAAAGAACACAACTGGTTGTTTCGGTATGTGATCATCAGGGATGCCAAGGGAACACCCATCTTGATGACCTTTACGGCCCTTTCCCTGTGGAAGGATGATATGCTTGCACAAGCACAGCTCTCCACTGCCATAGAGGAGGAGCGAAAGAGCGATCCCTACCATTTGTCGTCCATGGTACTGTCCCTGGGGTGCCTGTTCAGTGAAGGGGACCACCTGTATTGGGATGCATCGCACAATTTGGCCCATGAGGCCAGGGAGGCCCTATTGGAAGTCATGGAACAAATGGAACACCGGCTGGATGCCAAGATGACCGTGCTTCGGGACTTCGTTGATCGTACATCGTGGAACACCGCACTTTATGGCAATGGTTTTCTAAGGGTCAGGATGCCCGATTCGTGTTGTGTTGACCTGAAGGGAGTGGATTCCATTGATCACTATATAAATGGCCTGTCTTCCAGGAATAGGAGGCATTTCCGAAAGGATATCCTTCCTTTTCTCGACAAGGTGGACACCGTGGTGGAACCCATACTTTCCACCCAACGGTCCAAGCGGGCCAAAAACCTATTCATGCAGGTGCAATCCAGGAACCTGGGACTCAATACCTATGCTTTTCCAGAGTCCCTCTTTGATGGGATGAACGAAAATCCGTCGTGGGAGTTTATCCTCCTTTACCCGGTGACGGACCCCCGGCAGGTGGTGGGTGTGATGTTCTGTTATACCAATTTGAACCAGGTCTATGTGCCAGCCTTTGTAGGTATGGACTATGGGTGTCTGGAGGAGTACGCCATTTATCGGCAATTGCTGTACAGGACCATTGAACGTGCCATCGAACTGGGCATCCCAAGAATTGATTTCGGGATGACCGCTGGCTTTGAGAAACGAAAGCTCGGGGCCATTGTCCATGAGAAATATGCGTACCTCCAGACCCGGGACAATTTCATTCTGGAATTGCTTGGTGTAATGGAAGGTCAGCGATAATGGGAGGTTCCGATGAAATATCAAAAACTGCTTTCTGAATTTGAGGGCCATTTGGATGCACTGGAAAACGGAAGCGGGGATGTGCTGTTCAAAGCGGAAAAGGGTATTGTGCTGGTCGAAAAGAGTATCCGGAAACTTCAAAAACAGATTACGGGCAAGACCTTTGAAACCCAAGCGGATGAGATTTATTTCTTCAAGCATGTCAAACCGCAGATTTTCAGTAAGCTGATCTATTATGTCAAGCTCTTCAATATCGAGAGCAAAAGGCCACGAGGGAACAATGCTGCCCAGATCAAGTACCTCCAAAACCAGATCGATAAGTTCCAGACCTTCTTTAATGATAACCTCGAGTTTTACAATTATTACCGTCGCGGTGCCATGTCCTTGGACGAACAGTATTTCGTCCGGGGCAACCGGGACCTTAGATTACCTTTGGAATCCTTTCATTTTTTGATCGATGACCAATTCTCCACTTGTCAGGATGGTACCGTGGCCACCATAATGGCCTATGACATGCTCATCGTATACTTGAGAAAGGAAGTGGAAGACCTACAGAATACCTTGGAACCCCAAAAGAACATAGCTATGGAAAAACCTTCAAAATTGTTTTGGACCGGAAGCAAGACCGATCTGATTGAACTGATATATGCACTGCATGCCAGTAATTCCATCAACAGTGGCACCGTGGACATAAAGGAACTGGCCTCCCACTTTGAGCATTTCTATAATATAGATCTGGGGAACTACTACCATACCTTTATCGATATCCGTTCTAGGAAGACCAGTAAGACCAGGTTCCTGGACAAACTCATCGAGATGCTCAACCAGCGAATGGATGCCCTGGACGAGTAAGGGAGTGGTCATCCCAACTTGGTTCCCACTTGGGAATTTTCGACCTTCATGGTTCTACAAGCCTGTCTTTAGGGTGTTCCCGGAGGGTTCATAGGGGAGTACAGGTCCCAAATGGACCCAAATTGAAACAACCGGTGCGGTTTTATAAAAATCACCCACCTTGGTACCCACCTATGGAATGTTTTCCATTGGTCTATCCGAGTTTTGTCCCTGAAAGTCAAATCACCGGAAGGGCCACCAAATGAAATGAAAGTAAGGAGGTGGTCCTTCTTTAAAAAACAAAAAAAATATGGGAGCGACCATTATTACTTCGGAAGACCTCATGGAGTTCAAGGTGGAACTGCTGGAGGACATCAAAGCGCTTTTACAGGACCAACAGGGACTTCAAGCCAAAAAATGGCTTAAATCCAACGAGGTCCGGGAGCTGTTGGGAATTTCCCCAGGGACCCTCCAGAACCTCAGGGTCAATGGGACATTGCCCTTTACCAAGATAGGTGGGGTACTGTACTATGAATACCATGAAATCATGGAGGTCTTGGAAAGGAACAAGGTCCAAAACCGCATCTAGATTTTGAAGGACATCAATTATATCAAACACCTGAACGGTGTCTTTGGCCAGTTTGCCAAGGATGGCCGTATGAACCCCACACATATCAGCCTCTACATGGCGCTGTTCCAATTATGGAACTTCAAATTGTTCCGCGCATCTTTCCATATCGATAGGGAGGAGGCCATGGACCTGGCCAAGATAGGTTCCAAGTCCACCTATCATCGCTGTATCAAGGAGCTTTCCCATTGGGGGTATATCCTTTATACCCCTTCCCATAATCCCTTTAAAGGCAGCACGATAAAGATGTTCGATTTTGGGACAAGTGATGGACCGGTATTGTACCAAAGGCAGACCAAAAACGGGACAACCTTTGGACAAGCAGTGGTACCTAACAATAAACCATTACAAACCATCAAAAACACTAAAAACAGTTTCAAACGGAAAGAAAATAATCAAACCTCCTTGAAGGTTGGGGAAACCCAGGACAAAGAGGATGGCACAGACCCAAATTGGGACAACCTCAGGACTGTTCACAAGAAGGATTACAATGAACCGCTTTGAAGTACAGGGCGCCACATATCATCACAGAGGGCAGTGTCCAATATCAGTTGGGCACCTTGAAGGGACATGAGATCCAATATGATTTTGATAAGTTATTGGTCTATCTGGAGGCCAAGGGGAAACTCCTGTTCGGTACGAAGTTCAAGATCTATCGGGAAGATAGGGAGGTGATTTACAAACTGTGTCTTTATTTCATCAGGGACAAGGCCCGTTGTGAACAATTGGGTATTGATGTGGACAAGGGGCTGCTACTTTCGGGACCAGTGGGCTGTGGAAAGACCAGCCTGATGAAACTGTTGAAATTCATGGTGCCCCATCGAAGACCCTACGAGGTCATCCCCTGTCGGAACATCGTATTTGCCTTTAACCATGTCGGCTATAAGATCATCGGTGATTATGGCAATTCCCACTCCTTTTGCTTTGATGATCTGGGCGTGGAATCCGATGGCGTACATTTTGGCAAGGACTGTAATGTCATGGGGGAAATCCTGTTGTCCCGATATGAATTGTTCATAAATCATCGATTCAAGACCCACGCCACGACCAACTTAAATGCTCAGGAGCTTGGGGAGCGCTATGGTAATCGGGTTCGGTCCAGGATGCGGGAACTGTTCAACCTGATCGGTTTTGATTCGCATAGTAGGGACAAACGTAAATGATTTTGGCGATGGGCAATACTTTGCACATCGCCTATGCAAAATGGCCCTAAATGGAGTTCTTATCCATCGACGGCTATGACCTTAAAACTGCCTTGGGGCTCTTCTGGATTCGACGCCAAATAGAGTCCCGAAATGACCGAACCCAGGTAGCATACCCCATCCAAAACCATCAAAATGGCAATGGAGACCGGATGCTTGATAAGGGTCAGAAATTTGCCCAAAGTTGGCAATGGCAACGCTATGTTGAGCCATCCTTTGGCCACATTCCGGCGGTCTTCCTCCACAAGGGTGATAATCCCAAAGATCAGTACGATCAACCCGGATATGGAGTATAAAACGGTCCCTACCGGATTGCCCGTCGCCAGATCTTTAAAAGCGGTGGCCAACCACCATATAATATTCAAAATTGACGGAACCAACCATCCGATCCATGTGATATTGAGCCATATATTTTCACCCGTATCCCAGGTCCAAGGTGCCGGGGCAAGGGCAAGCATCGCCAAAGGCCAGAGTATGCCGCACATAAAATTCACGATTTCGGAACCGATGGTCGGGGGTGTTTCATAATCGGACCAACTTGCATAATCCCCTGCAATCTCCACAAGGGTGTACGGGATGATCATATAGGAGGAGATTTTATATACGACCATGGTCCCGGAATCGGCCATCGGGTTGTCGGGGGACAGGCCATGACGACGAATATGTTCAATGGGGGTTACATCCGAACGCTCAAATGCTGCCGCGTCCGCCTGGGTGAAAGGGGCATGTCCCTCCACAGCACGGAAAAGGACGGTCGATGGAATCGCAGCAAAAAGACTGAATATGTCCAAAAGGGTGGGTGTTTCATCGGAACCCGGATTGATCAAATTGTAAATCCTTACCACAAAATCGGCAGTGATCGGCTGGTTAAGGATGCCGGTCATCAAGCCTTCGAAAATATCACCTGCAATGGCCAACAATCCCTGAGCGATCGCCTTCATCATCTTCAGGACCAGGTGCAATAAACTTTTGATCTCCAACAGGAACTCCTTTACCGTCAGCGATATGAAATCTTTGGGGTTTTTGACTACATTTTGGAGGTAATCGTAAAATTGGTTCAATTGGGTCCTGAACGAATCAGTAATGATATCCCCGAGGTTCTTGACCAAATTCATGGCATCCTCCAGTAATTTTTTTGCCAGATCGGGGATGAAGGTGCCACCACCGTTGGGACCGGTCATCTTATCGATGAACCAATTTGACGTCGCAGAATGGTCCTCAATGATGGTCTGGGTGGAGGAATTGGCACCAGTTCCATTGTTCCTGAAAAAATCGGATTGCGAATTGCTATAGGAAAAGGTGGTGTTTCCAAGACCCGCAATCAAAGGGTCCCAGACCCCATCAAATTTGGTTTCAAGACCATCGATGAAGTTGCCGACCTTCACTTCCCCTTGGTTGATCAATTCCTTTACTTGGGGAATAAGTCCCGTCAAAGATTTGGAGATCACTGTCTTCGTGGCCCAGATGTCCTTACAGGCATCGGTCACCAACCACCCCACAAATTTGAACAGGTCCTTAAAGAATACCATCACCGAGCTGAAGATGGCCGTAACGATACCAAAGGCTTCTTCAACGAGCGTGACGATACCGGAAAATACATATTTTACCCCCCTGATGACCACATCGACCACCACCTGGATTCCCGCGGCCACCTTTTTGACAACATAGGTAAATGCGGATTCAACGGCATGGGCCGCACTCTCGACGATGTCGCCCAACCAATGCCAAAAGGAGTACCAATCCATCGGTTCGATGGCATTTCGGTAGGAATTGACCAAGTCGAATGATTCGGCGGGGGACAATGGGGTAAGGATGGCCCGTCCGTTGCCGACATCAAACCTGAAATCGAAATCATCCGGAAGAAGGCCCACATCTATCCTGTCCCTGAAGGAATTCGGATCGTTCGGCTGTCCGTCGACAGCGGACATTACCTTTTGGACGGCCTGATGGACCTGTGGGGCATCGGATTGGTATTTTTCGGGCAGTAGCCCCTTAATGTCCGATTCCGTGGAATTGGCAAGGACGGATTTGGAATGTAGGTCCCTCGAAACATGGGTGTCCATGACATTGTCGATCACCACCCGGAGTTTGGCGGCCGACAGGGATTCATCCGTGGAATAGACCACCAAATAGCCACTGTTGTCCGTGTTGACGCTGACCCCTTTGGAAGGGCCAAGGACAACACCCTTTCCACCTACGGTCACGGCGGTAATTTCACCCGCATACAGGGTGACCTCCTTGTTGGGCATTCGATTGCCCTCTGTGTCACGGACCAGCATCCTGGTACAGTACGATGAGTATTCGCCCACCTCTTCGGCCGGAATTGTAATGGGTTCGTGTTTCCATTGGTTGTTCCCCGATCCATCATCTATCTCCCAAAAACGGATGAGTGTGTCATCGGGATCGAACCCGAAAATTTCGGTGACTCCCATTTGATTTTTAGCTGGTGCTATCGAAACATAGGAATCTCCCAGTTCAAAAGGCTCACGCCATGAAGCATTGGCCCCGGGCTGCCTCACAACAAATAGGTGTTTGTCCGAGTCCAACAGGAATAGTGTCAGGGGTTCCGAACTACTGGAATCGGTTGCCGCCAACTGTGTGATTCCCGTGGTGACCTTGATATCAATGGCAACAGCTTGGGCACCTTCTTGACCACCATCGATGAAGTACAGTGTGTCATTGCCATCCTGCCATGAATGCTCGTTGTAAAATAGGCCCGAAAATCCATGGTCCTGGATGGCCGTGGCCAGACATTGGGCCGATGTGGCACGTTGAACGGCAACGGGTTGGCCAGTGGCCGGCACCGGGAACAATAGAAGGTCGAACTTTGTCGGGTCGGATGCAGATCTCTCAAAGGCCAACAAGCCCTCGCCAATTCCCTTCAATTTACCATGTGCTGCAAGTGTGCCGGAGGGTTGCCCCAATTGCTGCCAGGCCTCAGTGGCAGTGTCCCAGGGAATCCACCACAGTGATAGTTCTCCTGCGTTGTGGCTGCCGGGCGATCCTTCCAAAAAACCGTAGAGCTCCAGCTTTCCATTGACCTGTACCGGAAAAAGGGAGGTGACTTTGGTCTGCTGCGGCACTTGGTCATTGCCTACTATGGGTTCCCATTGGCCCCAATTGCCATTACTGTCCTGTATAGAATAGGATATTTCGGGCGAAGCATCATTTGCCCCGGCCGCGAAGGCAATCACCTGGCCGGCATTCGAGCCAATAGCAAAAGTCGATATCATGATCGGCACGTCCATCACATTTTGTTCCCATCCCGTATCATCCGAAGACCTTCTAATGTTGACCAGATTGCCTTTTTTGTTCCTGACGAGCAACTGGGTGTAGCCGTTTTGGTCTTGGATCGCACACATATCGCTATCACCCGATATGGTGGAGGACATTTTCATGTCAAGTAAAAGCCGAGAACTGATTCCGAGGCTACTTTCGTTAGAATTGACTTGGTTCATTATTGAAGGATTTAATGGTTTAGGTTGTTTTATTTGAGCACTGCTTGGACCAAACGAGGGGTCGTCCAAGAAAAATCATTGATCCCAACGGGGTCCGAAACTAGGGGGAATGGCGGTCCAAATGACCGTTAACTTTTTTGGGGGGAAGTTAAATATACATAATTAAACCACAACTTGGGACCTCTATATGTATTTATATATCAGTCGGTTATTTATGATAGGCCGGAGCAACCTGTTGAATTTTGTTATACCTTTAGGACTCCCCCCTATGACATTTTCCAAGTATTCACCATTTTAAATTGAACACAATGAGCGATCCAACATTTCAAAAGTCGGGCACCATGACAGCCTACACACGCCAATCAATCCCATCCGGTCTGATAAAGTATGCAGAAGTTTCATCATTTCCCCATGATGCACCACCTCCACCTTGGACAGAGGGGAATCAATGGACAGCACTGTATCCAAAAGGTGCCACCATACCCTTTCAATACCAAAGGTATGGTGCGCTACCATTCCTAAAGATCAACGATCTGAGCAATCAATCCATCCCGGAGAACAAAGGATATGCATTCGCTGCGTTCGCGGCAGGTGGCATAGGTAATTCCGTAGGTTACTTTGAATTGCATGGCGTGGCAGGGGGCTCTACCGTTTTGCCAGGATTTGGGCTGTACAATTTGGTAAGTAATCCCAAAGCTTGGACCTATATCAAGCCACAGAACTTCACTGGCATATTTACACTCAGTTGGTTATTTCCCTATTTTTTGGTTCCGGTGACCGCAACCGTTCAGTATGCGCCTCCACAGGATAGCTGGAATACCGGGAGATTGATGTACAGTTGGGATTATGTTTACCAGTATTACCCACCCAGCCCCAATGATAAATACAATGATGTTGATGCCGCCTGTTCACTGATGGGTGCCTCGGACGAATATGATATGGTAAAACTGCCAAGAGGCATGGAGCCAGATTTTGGGAGAATCGATCTTTGAGGCCCTCTGATGGCAAGGCACTGGATGGCCAAAAATCCATTGGGCCGTCCGGTGTACCTTTCTCCCTAAGGCAAATTTACAGGTCAATAGATGGGGAAGGGGGGAACTGTTCCATAATTGGGCCAATGCCGGAATTTCCCCTGTGGTCTCCGGGAAATGACCTTGTTCAGAAATGGCTTGGAACGCTTTTATGGTGGACAAAATTTGATGCCGTCCTTGATATTTCATGTTCCTTCCGACCGAGGATGGATATGGCCCCTTCCACTTCTAAAAATCCAAAATACATTTACGATACGTGATTTTTCATGCTCCTGCCCAAGGACCTATGCAAAATACACCATTACATCTCTTTTTCAAGGCAGTGAATACGATGTCCATTTGCAAATCTCCGGTCCAAAATAGATGCTTTTGTTTGTGCTACCATATAG
>Ga0114901_1002382_pt1 | contig 10040 bp, 18 predicted proteins | sample MalvireepMed_s16_FD_89686 | JGI IMG/M metagenome (GOLD analysis project Ga0114901, IMG submission 89686) | Marine viral communities from the Global Malaspina Expedition - Malaspina viral metaG DeepMed_s16 | ecosystem: Environmental > Aquatic > Marine > Oceanic | place: Mediterranean Sea... | reverse complement strand
GCTTAATGCTGTTAATGCTGAAATCTTACTATCTGCCATTTATAATCCTTTATTTAATCTTTTGTGTTTATTCATAGAACTAGTTTTTAGTTTTGTTTTATTAGGATTTCCAATAGATGTTCTCTTTGCTATCCTTATATGAGCTTCGTAGCTCTTTGCTTTTTTAGCCATTAGTTAGGAATAGGTCTGCCACTAAATACAGTACCAACTGCCTGTTCTAATTTAATATTGTCACCAGCTTCTAATAAAATATATGTACCATCTTCTAACTGTAAGTTATCATTTGGTGTATCTGTTCTTCTATCTCTATATCTATCTTGTCCTCTTTTCGAGAATCTAGAAAGTAGTGTCATTGTGATAATTCAGTTACTCTTGATGTTCCATCAGTAGAACCAACTCTTAGTAATGCAACTTTTGTACCTGGTGTAACTCTAAAATATTCAGGTGTAAATGCAGGAACAATAATGCTAGATGAAGTAGCAGTAGGAGATGTTGCATTCATTTCAACATAAGCATCTACAGTAGTTACAATTCTTATTTCTCTTGTTTGTGCAGAGAACGCATTTGATGTAGCAGCTGATGAACTTCCAACAGCAACTGTTTGTGTTGTTCCTAATTTAAAAGTAGTTGGTGATTTATAATCAGTCATAGTTACTCCGTTAATTCTGAAATGTATAATGAGCCATCACTTGATGCTCTGATTGCTGAGATAATATTCCCTTCAGTAACTTTAAATACTTCATAGTCTTTTGCAGCTAATGGTGTCATAGCAGCAGTTGCTGTTACAGCAGGATTACTAATTGATATATGACAATCTGTTGTTGCATACAATCTCACAAATCTTACATGAGCAGATATAGCAGAACTATTTGCAGCTGTGCCTGTATAGTCTACTTTTTTAACTAATCCACTTAATTTATAATACATAATTTTTCCTTAAAATAAAGGGGGGAGCCGAAGCTCCCACCCTAATTATTATTATTGGTTAATGTCTAAAATGATACCATGTGCGGCTTCATTTCTCATTTCCAATGTCCACTCAACTAGGAGTTGTTTCTTCTCAGAATCACCAGTCTTTGCAAGATCAGCAATTTGGAAGTCTCTTAGGTAAGCAGCAGCAGCCATATCAGATTGTAGCATTAGACATAGACTTTCACTAGTCGTAGCCATAACTCTATTTGGTACTAATTTAATATCACCAAAGTCTGAGCTATATACATCAATAGCAGCATATTCTGTTCTAGATTCTGCTGGACCAAAACGAGTTGTATTCGCATTAAATCCAGAGATAACTTGTTTAACAGATGGCGGAACAACTAGAAGATCTAGGTCTCCACCAGATTCATAAACCTCTTTGATAACAGTCTTTAAGATTGTTTCAGTAAGGTCTCTGTCTGTACCTGAGTTAGGTAAGTCAGTTCCAGAACCAGTAGAAAGTGTACCACCAGTTCCTGCATCACCATTAGTAGCAAGCCATGTAGGAATAGATCCTAATGCTCTTGCAGCAGTAGCAGAACCTACAGCTTGAACTTGTCCTTTAATAAGAGCAAATTCCATGTCTTTCTTTAGTTCTTTTGATTTTTTAGCAATTTGATATGCCATTTCGTCAGCTCTACCAGCAGCATTAACTGCACTTTGAGTTCCAGATAATGCAATAGCTTTATCCTGAATCTGTGTGAAGTTAAATGCTCTAGTTGTAGCAACCATAGCATCAATTGTTACGTCATCACCTTCGATAACTGAGTTAGCAGCAGGTGCAGCAAGTGCATCTAGTTGCCATTCGTGCTTTGTTGAAGCAGCAGTTGTTCTAGGGATGGCAGAAAGTATAGGGGTATCTTCAGGGGATATTGAATAAATCACATCCACTAAATCTTCCCTTATACCAGTAGTATCGTACGTATCGTACAAGTTGGTTGGTTGTGCCATAAGGCCTCCTTATTTAAAGTAAGTCTCTGAAAAGTTTTGCAGCGTCTTTTACCTCGCCAGTTTTTCTGAGACGATTTAGTTTATTAGCTTTAAGTTTTGCATCAATCTCTGCTTTTCTTTTTGATGTTCCAGACTTAATAACTTTAGGAGCATTAACAACTTTCTTTTTAACTTTGGGATTTGCTTTACGAATCTTATCATAAGCAAGAGCATCTTTAATAAGTAATACTTGTCTATGATCATAAACAGTATTTATCTCTTGTTCATTAAATCCATATTTAGATAAAAGGTTTTTCATTTCACCTTTCATAACGGAACTCTTTTGAGGGTTTGCAAAGTCAGGTATAAGTTGAACAACTTTACGCTGTTCATTTTCTATATGCTTTTTAAGCTCTATATTTTGAGCTTGCATACTCTCATATTGAATTCGTTCTAAGTTTTCAGCTTTCTTACGCATTTTGTGTTCGAGCTTACTTGCTTCAACTGGATCATCTTCGTATAGTTGTTCAAAGTCTATGTTGCCATACTCAGCATTAAGCTGTGATTGAGCAGCAGAAGTTAATTCATTTAACTTACTTAGCTTTTGATTTATCTCTGTTTGAGATTCTTTTAACAAATCATTATACCTTGATCTCTCTAAGGATAAGTCTTGTTTACTTCTAGTATAATCAGCTTCTCGTTGGTATCCCTGAAGTAGTTCATCAAGGGTGACCTCAAGTTCTTGTCCTTGGACTTTCACTCTATAAAAAGGTTCCTCTGAACTTTCATCAATATCTTGTTCAGCTTCATTTTCCGTAGCAGTTTCTATATTTTCATCAGGAGTTTCTTCCTGTTTCATATAGGGAACATCACTAGGATTTACAGTATCATCATCTTGATCTTCTTTAGTATCAATTTGATTTTCTTCAACTGCTTCAGCAGGTGCTTCAGTTTCTTCTGTAGCAGGTGCTTGTTCAGTTGTTTGATTGCTCATAAGACCAGCAATGGTTTTACCAGCATCTATTACATTCATAGCTTCATCAGCCATAGTACACTCCTTATTGGTTGGTGTTTATATTACACTCCCTGAATGGGTTGGTGTTTATTTCTTGCGAAGTTCTTCTAGTTGTTTACCTGCAAGTTTTCCAGTTTCCATAATAGTACGGAAATGGTTTTCAACTTTTCCTAAAATTTGATATGCCAGGTATATTTTTAATCTAGCATCATCATCTTTTGGAGCAGTTTGAAATATTGCTTCTTCGTATGAATTCTTTAATGAGTCAAAGGTTTCTTGGAAGAGACTATCTTCAAGTATTGCTTTGGCTCTAGTACCTCTATCAACTTCTTTCTGTAGGTTCGACATTTAATTCTATAGATGTATTACTTGATTGAGGTTGTAATAATTGTTTTGTTGCAGCATCTAACATTTGTTTGTTGCTTTCAGATATTCCTTTAAGTGTCATAGCTTCTCGCTTGATTGCTTTCTCATCAATATCTGACTCGTACTTCATCTCAAGTTCTTTGATTTTTGCTTCAAAGTCAAGCATCATTTTTTGGTACTTCATCTCAATCTCACGCATTCTATTTTCATATTGCATTTGAGCAGCTGCAGCTTTTTGTTGTGTTTGTATTTGTGATACTTTTTCAAACTCAGTAGGTTGAGGTGGTTGTTGTGGTGGCATATTTCTCATACCAGTTTGTGGATCTGTAAAGTATGAACCAACATCTTTTAGTCCTGCATTCTCTATTATCTTAGATAGAGTATTATATATATTATTCATATTAACTATTGGACCAGCTGGTGAGCCTTGTAGTTTAATAGCTTCAACTTGTTGTCTTAGTATTTGATTCAAGATACCAAGTTGTTGATCTCTTGATCCTGTACCTAATCCAACTTGAATACTTACATTACAACGATCTCTCCACTCCATAGGATTCATTGGAACAAAGTTATTTCTAATTTTAACAATTCTTTCTTTATCTTGAAATTTAACAACTAATTCAAATATCTTTTTAAATATATCTTTAACACCAGTCTCTGCAAAGATACGAGCTATCAATTCAATTCTCATTTGAGATTGTGAAAGAATAGTATTAATACCAGATGCAGTTTTATTTAATGAATCAGTATCCATTCCCTGATTGTATTTAGTAACACCACTTCTATTTTCTTTTACAGTATCTAAATATTCAAGTAATGGAAATGCTTGTTGATTAATAGTTTGTGTCTGCATAGGCATCATAACTTGTCCTGGTGCAGTTTTAGTTCTTACAATTCCGCCTGGTCTATTTGTTAATAGATCATCAAGATTAACCTGACCATCCATAACAGCAACTCTGTTATTGTTTGTTAGGTACATATTATCTAACAACTGTCTCATAACAGTAGATTTAATTAATTGAATATCTTCTACTAACTCTGATACTGATCTACCATAAAATCTATGTGGTACAATAATAGGTGTAATAGAACAGAAAGGAACTGAATCAACAATTACATCATCCAAAATTGTGTAGTTATTATCGCCTGCGCTTGTGATCTTTCTAAGTTCTGCAATACCATCACCATCTTCATCTATCTTCATATATGATTCAAGCACTACTACTTCTTGTGTAGATTCATCACCTACTGATCTATCAAAGTCATCATCAAGATTTCTGTGTCTTGTTACTTTTTCTTCATTGTATCTTTGTGAATTATTTTCAGATAAACTATAAACCAGGTCAGCATCAAAACCCATTTCAACAAGTTCACTTCTTGTCTTAGTTGTTCTATGAGATACAAAACTAGCATCTTCAATAGACTTAGCTCTGCGTTCAATTAAAAATTCTTCTGGTGGTACAGCTTCTATTTTAACTCTACCAAATGATTCTGTTCTTGTAATAACTACATCATGTAAATTAGGAACTGGTATGTCATCTATTTGATCTATGATCATTGAGCTTTGTGTATCTTCTATGGGAGCTGCGTTCTCAATTTGTTCCTTAATGTTCTTTTTTTGTTTAGCAGCTGTTTCGTCTTTGTACTCTGTATGTTCTTTTACTTCTACACCATCTTCATCTAGCAACATTGTGAACTCTGCTTCAGATAATCTTTCATAAGATTCTTGTTTAGTATTTTCTGAATCATTCCAATATACTTTTACAATACCATTCTTTTGAATAAGAGCATCTTTGAACATACAATACAAAGTTTCAAAGCCATTATTATCTTTATTGAAGATATGATTTAAATAATCAGTTGCTTGTTTTGCAATCTGTACATCTTCTTCTGTTACAGGATCAACCTTTACAATGTTATCACTAGCAGTAAATATTCTAAGTAATGATGGTAGTATAGATTCAATAGTATCAGCTACATCAGTTGAAACAACTTGTGATCTTCCTTCTTGTTCATTACCAAATGCTTCACCAAAATAATATTCAGTTGCTTTTCTTCTTGAGTCAGTAAGCTCTGTATCAAAGTATCCATATGAATTATTAATATGTTCACTTAATATTGCTTTGATTTCAAAATCTGATAGTGGTTTTCCTTTAGCCATTTTATTCCTATACTATATATCTTACATCAATTGGCATTGGCTTTAACCAATCAGTCCTGGTTGGTCCATCTACAGAACAACCATATCTAAATGCATCAGCTCCATGTGATGCCCAATCATGTAAGGGTTTATTTTTAAATGTTTGCATTCGATCATCAAACTGTTTTCTGTATTGTCGCAAACAATCAATACCATATTTACATCTGTTCTTATCAAACCAACAGTTATCTAAATTATTTCTCACAGCTTCGATACCATGATCTACTTCTAACCTAGGACATACTTCAAAGTCTAGTCCTAATTCATAAGCTACTTCTAACCTGGACTTACCAGTACCAAGTTCTCTTGTTGTTATATCGTGTGGTGCAACATGGCGACCATAGTTATAAGCTTTATCTGATAAAACATTTACATAGTGTGCAAGTGATTCACCAGATGTTTCATAGTAATCAATTAATCTTATCTCAGTTCCAACTCGTTGTGCAAACCAGATACTAGTTGAGTCTCCTATACCAAGATCCCACCAAGTTTCAACATCAACACTAGGATCATAATCCACATCACATATACGATTATCTTTCTCTGCTTGTTGGATTTGTTTTCCATAATAGGCGCCAGAAACGGCAGCTTGAAAAGAACATTCAAACTCTTGTTCATACTGGTCTGATGGCATTGTAAGACGAGCTTCTTCCAATTCCTCAGGGGGTATAACTTCTGTTTCACTAGCTCTATATAATTGTGCATACCAATCTTCTCCTCTTCGTTTTGCTAAATCATAAACATCCCAGAACTGATTATGTCCCATGGGTGTTCCAATAAATATCACATATCCAAGTTTATCTGATACAGCAGGTCTAACTACTTCAGTCCATACTCTTGGAGACATTAAAGCATATTCATCCAGGACTACACCATCAAAGCCTAAGCCTCGAAGTGAGTCTGGATTATCTGCACCGAATATTTGAATTCTAGATTTATTCCAGAGATCAACTTTCAGTTCTGTTTCGTGACGTTTGCCACCAAGTTTCATTAAGGGATCTGTATATTCTTTTAAATAGTCGTAAGCGACTGCCTTTCCCTGGCGATAAGTTGGTGCGATATACGCCAATCTTGCTTCTTGCTTTTCACATGCAGTCATAATTAAATGATTGATAGCAAATACGGTCTTACCGAACCTGCGGTGACAGCAAATAACATTAAATCTTTTTAGTTCGTTATGAATCTTTTCCTGTAAAGGGCGAGGTTCATACGGAATTACTATGTCCATTAGTTTTTCTTTTTACGCCATCCTATTTGAACAGTTAATGGTTTATCTTCATCACCTGATATAGTTTTATTTACAGATGATAGTTTAGAATGAACATATGGAGCAGACTCTTTTGCTGCCCACATCTTTTTTTCAACAGAAACTTTTGGGTTATTCAATAGGTTCAACATATATTTCAATGGTGTTGTTTGACCCATACCTAATTCAGCAGCTAATCGTTCTGCCTTTGTTCCAGCAGTTATACCTTTAGGTCTGCCAGCTCCTTTACGTTTTCCTCCATGACTCATGATATCAATCCTAATTTATTCATTGTTGCTAGTTTAAGTAAGTTACCTTGGTTTGCATCTATTCTATTTCTACCTGGCATTGTATTCATAGGCTGCGCTGGCATAGTATCAGGCATTCTTTGAGGTGCATTCATAGGCATACTTGGTGGATTCATGGGTTGTTGTGGCATAAACTTTCTTTTTTCTTTTTCTATAAAGTCTAATGGAAACTCTCCTTGTGCAGCTTCCATGATTCTTCTAGCTTCTTCTCCACGAATATTGCCTTTAAATACTTCAATCATAGCTCTGTATAATTCTTGTTCACCAGAATCACCCATAGATAAATCATTGTTTCCAAGATCATAGTCCTGGAAGTCAAATGCTTCATTGATGTTTTTTTCATTAGCTATCATTCCATCGAACTTAGAACCTTCAGCTACAATTTTATTATTCTTAAAAAATGCATTAGATATACCATCACTTGTTAGAAACTTTAGTGGTGATTCTACATCTTTGAATACTGATTTTACCATATTAATAGATTCCTTATATTGTTAACAGTTCCAGGCTCTAAGAGATTTATTAATTCTAGAGTTTGGATCTCTTGCTGTTTTCTTTGAAGTTAATTTTTTCTTCATACCTTTCATTCTAGCACAGAAAGAGGCTCTTCTTGGATTACCCACCTTCTTACTCGGAGCTTTCAGGTTCCGTTTCTTACCAGTCTTAGTTCTGCCTTTATTGTAAGATGCACGACCTTTAGCATTCAAACCCCCCTTAGGGTTTTTGCCTTCTTTTCTAGTCCATGCAGGTGTTTTAGCCATGTTTCTTCTGTACCTCAAACTTAGCTGTTAATGATGCTCCTTTGTGTGCCTTAAATTTACCTGAATGTTTCATTAGTTTATAAGATGAACCTTTCTTCATCCAATGAAAACCAGCAGGTGCTTTGATTGATTTCATCATTTCTGTTTTCTCCTCTTACCAGATGCAGTAACAGACCAGCTTACTCTTTTCGGTCCAGTCTTTTTAGCTGCTTCTTTCTTTGTTATTCGTTTAGCTACCTTCTTGGGTCTACAAGCAGGATATGGTCGGCCTTTATCTTTCTTTCCAGAACGACCACACTTCTTTCCTGTCTTAACATCACGCCAGTCCTCTTTGAACCATTTGCGTAAACCGCCCTTGTAAGCCATTTAGTACTTGCCACCACGCTTCTTATAGGTTTTGACAAGCCATGCGTTGGCATAAGCACTAGGATATACCTTGAACTTCTTCTTTGCCTCTGCTTTTACCCTAGAGTATAGGGCTTTATTCTTAGGTTTAGGTGATGCCATTAGTTCATAAACTTTCTATTTTTTTCTTCGATATATTGTTTATATAGTTTATTTATTTGAGCCTCAGATAAATCATGTCCATCTCCATGACCTTTTTCATAGACATAATCTCTAAAACCACCAGCAGTTCCTTCTCCATGACTTACATTCTGTTCCATAGCTAAACCTTCAGCTGTTGATGAGTGCATTCTCTTGCCACCATAAGTCATCATACCTTTTCTGAGCTTTTGTTTATTCTTAGGTCCAGCCATTACTTAGTTCCCTTACCTTTTTTCTTCTTTTTTTTCTTTTTCTTTTTAGCTTTTGCAGCTGCAGCCATACCTGATTTAGAGTATGAATACGACTTACCATTTACATTAGGCATATATCTCTCCTGTTATAGTGTTTAAATTGATTTTAAGGTATCAAACAGACGAAAATGCGTCTACTTGGTCTTTGGGTACCATATTAAGGTTCCCTGCTACTGTACGCCTCTCTCCGTTACCTTCATATGGGTATACACAATGCTGGCACCAAGAGGGAAACATCAGTAACTTTCCGACTTCAGGCTTTATAGTCCTTGAAAGGGGTGGTCTTAGCTCTTCCAACCCCCTGGAACTCGTCTGTCCAAAGTGAAATTGTAAGAATCCGTCACTACATCCACTCGAATTGAATAGATTATCAGAGGAATAGTCCTCTCGATCTGCTATTTGTGGCGGAATCTTAGTCCATGTGGTAAATGAGATGCCCATAATGGTATCCGTACCATGATCATGAACTGGATTATAGTCTCTTTCGTAAGAATGTACCGACCATAGGCTATGCATATGGGGTATTCTTTGTAATGGTTCTGCTCCAATCGTCTTGCAGAACTGATTTATGTAATTCTGTGATAAATTTGCAACAATCTTAGTAAATGGATAGACCAGTTTATCTTCTGAATCAATCTTTAGTTGTTCTCCGTGGGATATTTGACCCACTAGTTTGTGTGAGAAGTCCTCACCTTGTTTATTGTGGCGTTTATCCAGGTATTGGTTCAAACCCCCTATGACCTTTTCAGGCAATCGTGTCTCTAAAAACAATACAGCTGGTGCCGCCTGGAACTTTAATGTTAATTCTGTCATATTTAGTGTGGGAGTTCGAAAGGATTAAAACCCCCACGCCTTGAATATATTGTTATTCGTGTGTGTGTGTCAAGTCTGAGACTTATTTAACATGACTCCTTTTTGTATTAGCACATGCCACAGTATGTCATACGCATGGTGGGTCTGCCAAACCCCCCTTCGTCTTGAATTATGTCTCTACTACGACTAGACATTGTGGTTTCCGTTGTTGTGTCTGGTGTGTCAGTCCACACGATTACAACACCTTCCGACAGCTTGTCTCTACTCTACACAGTATGACCAACCATGCAGTAATACAAACAATCAATATGGGTATCATCACAAATTCTCTCTGCATCCAGAATGACAAGAAGAATGACAAGTGGCATGGCTGATTCAAGTTCTGATCACAGCATATCGTACATGACGATCTTTAGGATTACATTACGCATCCATTCGTACTTGTCGTTGGGGAAAAGAATCTTCCTGCAACGGGGTGAAGGAAGATTTTTTCCTTCGCAACGACCACGAAAGGATACGCAATGAAACCTCTAAAGATTACGTCACTTAACGACATCCAAGCTGTGACCAAGAACTTCCTCGAATCAGCACAAGCCTTCGAAGATATGTTCGCAAAGATACAGAAGGAT
>Ga0114901_1002381_pt1 | contig 10046 bp, 7 predicted proteins | sample MalvireepMed_s16_FD_89686 | JGI IMG/M metagenome (GOLD analysis project Ga0114901, IMG submission 89686) | Marine viral communities from the Global Malaspina Expedition - Malaspina viral metaG DeepMed_s16 | ecosystem: Environmental > Aquatic > Marine > Oceanic | place: Mediterranean Sea... | reverse complement strand
GAAGAAAAGGATGTCTGGTACCACCGTGCCTCGCAAGTGCCCAAGCAGCGCAAGTGTGAGGGGTGCCTGGGCACGATGGCGCAGGACTTTCGCAATAAAGGGCGAAATCAGATCCACCTGACCCACAGCAGTCTCTATGGCAAGTACCAACCTGCGGTGGATGAGTATATCAACAGTTATTCGGATAAACAACGCATAATGAAGAAGTACAATATACAGGAGGCCAACGACCCCGTTGGAGGATCACGTTGCCACCGTATAGAACCCCCAGAGACTCCCAAACCACAGAGCGATTGGGTACGTAATCCCAGCAACGCACAGGAGTGAGGTGAGTGCCATGAGTGAAATGACCGAAGTAGTCGAATCCGCTGAAGTTGAAGAGACTGTAGCGGCTGCTCCCACCGAAGGGTCTGATGATTTTGCATCTGACCTGGGAGGGGATACCAGCAGTGAAAGCTCTGTAAGCTCCAGTGGGCACTCTTCTGCATTCGATCCGAAGGGTGTGTCCGATTGGGCACGCCAGGACAAATCGCAGGTGCCTTCTGAGTACCATGCGGTTATCGATACGGCAAAATCGCAGCAAGCCGATTACACCCGTAAGACGCAGGACCTGGCCGATCAACGCAGGCAGGTTGAGACACAGCAGCAGACGCAACAGCAGCAGGTGTATCAAGCGCTGCAGAACCAGGTCAATAACAACCAGCAACCCCAGGAGGACCCCTATGCGGATTTACGTGCGCGGCTGGGTCCCGATGAATCTTCTGCCATCGATGTAGTCAGGCAGATCATCAAAACGGAGATGGGAACGGGCAGCGACGATCTCAAAACCGAAGTGGGGCAACTCAAGCAGGGTTTAACCCTGTTGGCTCAGCAGCAGCAATCTGGGCGAGTGAAGGAAGCAGCTGGACAACTGCAGGATGCACGGGACAAGTACGGTGAAGCTCTGGACCCCTACGCTCAGCAGATCAAAGCCTTGATCAGTGTGCCGAACCCCGATACGGGTACGAGTTACACCGTGTCTGAAGCGTATGAAGTGGTTAGCGGTGTGAAAGCGGATCAGGCCGCAGCACTGCGGCAAACGGACCAGAACACCAGGCGTACCAGTAAGCGTCAGGCTAGCGGTGGAGCGCAGGTGACCGTAAGTGATGAAGGGGCACCGCTCAGTGATGGAGAACTTATCTCTGAGCTTAAAAACCTGGGCTTTGAATAGGTAATAACTACCGATAAATAAAGCCGTAACTTATTGCAGGACAGGTAATTACAATGGCAGCTATCACAACCACTGAAACCTGGGACGCGGCATGGACAACCACCATGCGCAGTAAGCGTAAGAGGTTGACGGATAATATCAGTAATTCGTACCCCACCATTGCGGCTTTTCGCAAAGGCGGGTTGATGGAAGTGTCCAAAGGGGGCAAGCAGATTCAGGAAGATTTGATGTATTCACTCACCGATTCGACCTGGTTTGACGGTTACGACACGCTTGACACTGACTCGACTGACGGCATAACGGCAGCGTTTGAATACTTCCGTTATAACGCGACTCCTATCGTCATTTCGATGACCGAAGAGATCGAAAATAAGGCCAGTGACAAAGCGATCAAGCTGTTGACTGCTAAGACCGAGCAGGCCATGACAGGTGCTATGTCTACGCTCAATGCTGCCCTCTTGGGGGCGCAGTCGGGCAAGAGCATCGTGGGCTTGCAGGACATCGCTTCGATCAGCAGCGGCGCTACGGTTCACAGCGTGAACTCTGGCACCAACACCTGGTGGGACAATAAGCGCGTTGATTACAACGCCACGTACTCGACAGCCAACTTTTCGGTGAAAGAATCGTCCACCGATATGTACAATGGCATCCTGGCTATGCGGGACCTTTGGAACAAAGTTTCTGAGGGTAACGACACCCCTGACACCTTGATTTCCAATTATAGTGTGTACGGGGATTACGAGGCTATCTTTGAGGGAACGGGCTACTATCGCTTCACCAGCGCAACGGATCAGGCTATTGGCAGTGGCAGTCAGAACGCCACCTACCGTGGTGTGCAGTTCATCGTAGATCGGGACAGCCCAGGGACTGCGGCTAATCATCAGCTTTTCATGCTGCAGACCAAGTACCTCAAGCTCCGCTTGCAGGAAGGGTTGAACTTTGCCAAGACTCCGTTCAAAGAGCCTTCAAACCAACAGGCCAAGGTCGGCTTTGTGATCGTGGGTTGTCAGCTGATGACCAACAATCGCAGACGCCAGGGCGTGATCGATAACATCACGACCTCGACCACGGTTTAATTAACCTGGGGGGCAAGCCAATGCCCCCTCTTTAACCCTGCTCATAGGGAAAAGGGAAACGAACAATGGCACCAACAGTTCAAAACAATGACTATACCACGAACCGCATTGGCGGCACGGGTATAGGCAGTCGCGCAGGACAGGGACTCTTTGCCGAGTCCTCGACTGCTAAGTATGACCTGGGCGCAAAGCTGGAGTTTTCGGATGGTCGCGTATTCCGCTACACCCAAGCGGGTGGGGCAGTTACCGCTGGGCATCTGGTGGCTCAGGATTTCAGCGCTGGCAACATCGCCGAGTTTGATGATGCGACTATCTCACCTGTAGCTGCAGGCGCTACTGTTATCACCATTACCGCATCTGCGCTTTCGGGCGTAGATGATGTAAATGAGTTGGCAGGTAGCTACCTGATGACCATAGATGGTACTGGCGAATACTACAGCTACAAGATTAAGTCGCATACGGTTGAGTCCAGCAATGCGGTGGAGTTCACTTTGTTTGATCCACTGCACACAGCAGTCGCAAGCGGAACGACTGACCTTCAGATCATTGCGCCAGCGTTTCGTAAGGTGATAACGTGCGCTGCAAGCACCGATGCGAACTCTGATACGATGCCTGTTGGAGTTAGCTTTCGTGGCTTGACTTCAGCCTATTACGGCTGGATACAAACCAGCGGCATTGCCTGTGTTCGCTATGACCTCAATAGCTTAACTGCAACGGATATTCATGCAGGTAGACCTGTGGTTCCTTCGGTAAATCACGGGGGGTCCGTGCAGCCTTCGCAGGCCGCAGCGGAAGGGACTGCCAATGATCTGAGCTATCAGGTTGGCACGTTGGCATACGGTGATGTTGTAGACAATCAGCAGGCAGCAGTGTATCTGAACCTGCCTGCGTAACCCATATGGGCAGGGGGGATACACCCCCTGCCCATCTTACTACGAGGATATCATGGCTAGACCGAGGAAGAACCCTCTCCCTGACACTCCCTTGAACCTGGGTACCCCTGTAGAGGCTGAGATGGTGGTTAAGTCTGAAGCTACCGTTGAGCCTGCGCAGGAACCTTCTATTCTCGACTTGATTGAACGGGCCTCCGATGCGCAGAAGGCACAGATCCGTAATGCGCTGGGGGTGCAAGCTACGATCAAACCTCCGCGCAGGCAGACCAATGCCGATGCGGTGCAGGTGCTGGCCGCACATGGGGGCGGGACCTTTCAAAAGACGGGGTTTGTGCCTTGTCCTCCGCAGGGGGTGAGTTCCAAGGGACCAGCGGCAGAGGCTAAATGGTTGCGGCAATGGGAAGAGGGACAAACCTATTCCTCTCGCAACGCTGAGATCGATGCGGATGGTATCGACGCTGAAGCGCTAGCCGCTACTGCGGTTGAATGAACCAGCGCACCGAGCAGGTGGTGGCAGGGAGTGTCAATGCGGCTTCGGTCTTCGGTGAGGCGGCGAACTTCGGTGCTGCGGATATAGGCACCCTGGACCTGTCTGACTCGTTCAGTGTGCCCACCCTCACCACTACAGAGCGCGATGCCCTGACCGCTGCTAATGGTATGCTGATCTACAACACCTCTACCAACAAGTTCCAGGGTTATGAGAATGGATCGTGGAGTAACCTGATATGACCGTACTAGAGTGTATCCAGATGGCGTTATCGCGCACGGGGTTGTCCACTACGAATACGGACTTCCAGACGCAAGCCAGGATATACCTCAATGCTACTCTGCAGCAGTTGGCAGGGGAAGCGACCTGGTGGTGGCTGCACAAGACCGATAGCATCCAATGCACTCGTGAGTTCACCCTGACCAGCGACACGGGCACCTTCACTGCGGAGAGTACGGTAACAGGGCAGACTAGTGCCGCTACCGCTACGGTAACCTCCTGGGTCGCTTCGACTAAGGTGCTGACGGTCAAGGATGAGTCGGGCACCTTCAGCACCAGTGAGGTGGTGCAGCAGAGCGGTTCAATCTATGGGACGCTCAGCAGTATCGCTGCTACCAAGACCTACAGCCTCGCCTCTGACGTAGCGTATGCGCTGAGCTTTCGCAATAAGACGCAAGACTATGTCATGCAGATTCAGGGCAGTGAGTCATTGGATCTGCGCGATCCCGATCAGGACCAGACCGGAGAACCCAATTCGGTCACTATGATTGGGCTGGACGCTACCACGGGGTACCAGAAGGTGCAGCTACACCCTGGCCCTGATGATTCGACAACGGACATCGACTATCGCTACTACGCCTATTTGCCCGATTACACTTCAGACGATGATTCAGTCAATCTGAACGTGAAGGTTCCTGCCATCGTGCAGCCAGCCCTGTACTTCGGGGTAGCACGATTATATAAGCAGGAGAAGGGGGATTACGAAGGGGCTACTCTGGAATTTATGGAGTATCAGCAGGTGGTTAATCGCGCCCTCAATGTAAACCGACAGAGCGATGGCAACAGACGTTACCGCATGAATAGGCTGGATGAGGCAGTGACCTTCGCTTTCCAGCCCGTGGAGGGCAGTTTGTCGTAATGGCCTATCAGGCAGGCACGATCAAGCTGGGACCCTGGACCGGAGGGGTGATCTACAATCGTCCCGCTGAAGATGTGGGTGCTAATGAATGTACCTCCATGAATAATACCCGTATTAATGCCGCAGGCGCGGTAGAGAAGCGCAAGGGGTTTGCCTCTTATGAAGGCGCAGGTGCCATCAGTGGGGCACCCACGATCACAGGAGTGCATGACTACGCCTAGGCGTAGTCATGCACTCCTGTGATCGTGGGTGCCCCACTGATGGCACCTGCGCCTTCATAAGAGGCAAACCCCTTGCGCTTCTCTACCGCGCCTGCGGCATTAATACGGGTATTATTCATGGAGGTACATTCATTAGCACCCACATCTTCAGCGGGACGATTGTAGATCACCCCTCCGGTCCAGGGTCCCAGCTTGATCGTGCCTGCCTGATAGGCCATTACGACAAACTGCCCTCCACGGGCTGGAAAGCGAAGGTCACTGCCTCATCCAGCCTATTCATGCGGTAACGTCTGTTGCCATCGCTCTGTCGGTTTACATTGAGGGCGCGATTAACCACCTGCTGATACTCCATAAATTCCAGAGTAGCCCCTTCGTAATCCCCCTTCTCCTGCTTATATAATCGTGCTACCCCGAAGTACAGGGCTGGCTGCACGATGGCAGGAACCTTCACGTTCAGATTGACTGAATCATCGTCTGAAGTGTAATCGGGCAAATAGGCGTAGTAGCGATAGTCGATGTCCGTTGTCGAATCATCAGGGCCAGGGTGTAGCTGCACCTTCTGGTACCCCGTGGTAGCGTCCAGCCCAATCATAGTGACCGAATTGGGTTCTCCGGTCTGGTCCTGATCGGGATCGCGCAGATCCAATGACTCACTGCCCTGAATCTGCATGACATAGTCTTGCGTCTTATTGCGAAAGCTCAGCGCATACGCTACGTCAGAGGCGAGGCTGTAGGTCTTGGTAGCAGCGATACTGCTGAGCGTCCCATAGATTGAACCGCTCTGCTGCACCACCTCACTGGTGCTGAAGGTGCCCGACTCATCCTTGACCGTCAGCACCTTAGTCGAAGCGACCCAGGAGGTTACCGTAGCGGTAGCGGCACTAGTCTGCCCTGTTACCGTACTCTCCGCAGTGAAGGTGCCCGTGTCGCTGGTCAGGGTGAACTCACGAGTGCATTGGATGCTATCGGTCTTGTGCAGCCACCACCAGGTCGCTTCCCCTGCCAACTGCTGCAGAGTAGCATTGAGGTATATCCTGGCTTGCGTCTGGAAGTCCGTATTCGTAGTGGACAACCCCGTGCGCGATAACGCCATCTGGATACACTCTAGTACGGTCATATCAGGTTACTCCACGATCCATTCTCATAACCCTGGAACTTGTTGGTAGAGGTGTTGTAGATCAGCATACCATTAGCAGCGGTCAGGGCATCGCGCTCTGTAGTGGTGAGGGTGGGCACACTGAACGAGTCAGACAGGTCCAGGGTGCCTATATCCGCAGCACCGAAGTTCGCCGCCTCACCGAAGACCGAAGCCGCATTGACACTCCCTGCCACCACCTGCTCGGTGCGCTGGTTCATTCAACCGCAGTAGCGGCTAGCGCTTCAGCGTCGATACCATCCGCATCGATCTCAGCGTTGCGAGAGGAATAGGTTTGTCCCTCTTCCCATTGCCGCAACCATTTAGCCTCTGCCGCTGGTCCCTTGGAACTCACCCCCTGCGGAGGACAAGGCACAAACCCCGTCTTTTGAAAGGTCCCGCCCCCATGTGCGGCCAGCACCTGCACCGCATCGGCATTGGTCTGCCTGCGCGGAGGTTTGATCGTAGCTTGCACCCCCAGCGCATTACGGATCTGTGCCTTCTGCGCATCGGAGGCCCGTTCAATCAAGTCGAGAATAGAAGGTTCCTGCGCAGGCTCAACGGTAGCTTCAGACTTAACCACCATCTCAGCCTCTACAGGGGTACCCAGGTTCAAGGGAGTGTCAGGGAGAGGGTTCTTCCTCGGTCTAGCCATGATATCCTCGTAGTAAGATGGGCAGGGGGTGTATCCCCCCTGCCCATATGGGTTACGCAGGCAGGTTCAGATACACTGCTGCCTGCTGATTGTCTACAACATCACCGTATGCCAACGTGCCAACCTGATAGCTCAGATCATTGGCAGTCCCTTCCGCTGCGGCCTGCGAAGGCTGCACGGACCCCCCGTGATTTACCGAAGGAACCACAGGTCTACCTGCATGAATATCCGTTGCAGTTAAGCTATTGAGGTCATAGCGAACACAGGCAATGCCGCTGGTTTGTATCCAGCCGTAATAGGCTGAAGTCAAGCCACGAAAGCTAACTCCAACAGGCATCGTATCAGAGTTCGCATCGGTGCTTGCAGCGCACGTTATCACCTTACGAAACGCTGGCGCAATGATCTGAAGGTCAGTCGTTCCGCTTGCGACTGCTGTGTGCAGTGGATCAAACAAAGTGAACTCCACCGCATTGCTGGACTCAACCGTATGCGACTTAATCTTGTAGCTGTAGTATTCGCCAGTACCATCTATGGTCATCAGGTAGCTACCTGCCAACTCATTTACATCATCTACGCCCGAAAGCGCAGATGCGGTAATGGTGATAACAGTAGCGCCTGCAGCTACAGGTGAGATAGTCGCATCATCAAACTCGGCGATGTTGCCAGCGCTGAAATCCTGAGCCACCAGATGCCCAGCGGTAACTGCCCCACCCGCTTGGGTGTAGCGGAATACGCGACCATCCGAAAACTCCAGCTTTGCGCCCAGGTCATACTTAGCAGTCGAGGACTCGGCAAAGAGTCCCTGTCCTGCGCGACTGCCTATACCCGTGCCGCCAATGCGGTTCGTGGTATAGTCATTGTTTTGAACTGTTGGTGCCATTGTTCGTTTCCCTTTTCCCTATGAGCAGGGTTAAAGAGGGGGCATTGGCTTGCCCCCCAGGTTAATTAAACCGTGGTCGAGGTCGTGATGTTATCGATCACGCCCTGGCGTCTGCGATTGTTGGTCATCAGCTGACAACCCACGATCACAAAGCCGACCTTGGCCTGTTGGTTTGAAGGCTCTTTGAACGGAGTCTTGGCAAAGTTCAACCCTTCCTGCAAGCGGAGCTTGAGGTACTTGGTCTGCAGCATGAAAAGCTGATGATTAGCCGCAGTCCCTGGGCTGTCCCGATCTACGATGAACTGCACACCACGGTAGGTGGCGTTCTGACTGCCACTGCCAATAGCCTGATCCGTTGCGCTGGTGAAGCGATAGTAGCCCGTTCCCTCAAAGATAGCCTCGTAATCCCCGTACACACTATAATTGGAAATCAAGGTGTCAGGGGTGTCGTTACCCTCAGAAACTTTGTTCCAAAGGTCCCGCATAGCCAGGATGCCATTGTACATATCGGTGGACGATTCTTTCACCGAAAAGTTGGCTGTCGAGTACGTGGCGTTGTAATCAACGCGCTTATTGTCCCACCAGGTGTTGGTGCCAGAGTTCACGCTGTGAACCGTAGCGCCGCTGCTGATCGAAGCGATGTCCTGCAAGCCCACGATGCTCTTGCCCGACTGCGCCCCCAAGAGGGCAGCATTGAGCGTAGACATAGCACCTGTCATGGCCTGCTCGGTCTTAGCAGTCAACAGCTTGATCGCTTTGTCACTGGCCTTATTTTCGATCTCTTCGGTCATCGAAATGACGATAGGAGTCGCGTTATAACGGAAGTATTCAAACGCTGCCGTTATGCCGTCAGTCGAGTCAGTGTCAAGCGTGTCGTAACCGTCAAACCAGGTCGAATCGGTGAGTGAATACATCAAATCTTCCTGAATCTGCTTGCCCCCTTTGGACACTTCCATCAACCCGCCTTTGCGAAAAGCCGCAATGGTGGGGTACGAATTACTGATATTATCCGTCAACCTCTTACGCTTACTGCGCATGGTGGTTGTCCATGCCGCGTCCCAGGTTTCAGTGGTTGTGATAGCTGCCATTGTAATTACCTGTCCTGCAATAAGTTACGGCTTTATTTATCGGTAGTTATTACCTATTCAAAGCCCAGGTTTTTAAGCTCAGAGATAAGTTCTCCATCACTGAGCGGTGCCCCTTCATCACTTACGGTCACCTGCGCTCCACCGCTAGCCTGACGCTTACTGGTACGCCTGGTGTTCTGGTCCGTTTGCCGCAGTGCTGCGGCCTGATCCGCTTTCACACCGCTAACCACTTCATACGCTTCAGACACGGTGTAACTCGTACCCGTATCGGGGTTCGGCACACTGATCAAGGCTTTGATCTGCTGAGCGTAGGGGTCCAGAGCTTCACCGTACTTGTCCCGTGCATCCTGCAGTTGTCCAGCTGCTTCCTTCACTCGCCCAGATTGCTGCTGCTGAGCCAACAGGGTTAAACCCTGCTTGAGTTGCCCCACTTCGGTTTTGAGATCGTCGCTGCCCGTTCCCATCTCCGTTTTGATGATCTGCCTGACTACATCGATGGCAGAAGATTCATCGGGACCCAGCCGCGCACGTAAATCCGCATAGGGGTCCTCCTGGGGTTGCTGGTTGTTATTGACCTGGTTCTGCAGCGCTTGATACACCTGCTGCTGTTGCGTCTGCTGCTGTGTCTCAACCTGCCTGCGTTGATCGGCCAGGTCCTGCGTCTTACGGGTGTAATCGGCTTGCTGCGATTTTGCCGTATCGATAACCGCATGGTACTCAGAAGGCACCTGCGATTTGTCCTGGCGTGCCCAATCGGACACACCCTTCGGATCGAATGCAGAAGAGTGCCCACTGGAGCTTACAGAGCTTTCACTGCTGGTATCCCCTCCCAGGTCAGATGCAAAATCATCAGACCCTTCGGTGGGAGCAGCCGCTACAGTCTCTTCAACTTCAGCGGATTCGACTACTTCGGTCATTTCACTCATGGCACTCACCTCACTCCTGTGCGTTGCTGGGATTACGTACCCAATCGCTCTGTGGTTTGGGAGTCTCTGGGGGTTCTATACGGTGGCAACGTGATCCTCCAACGGGGTCGTTGGCCTCCTGTATATTGTACTTCTTCATTATGCGTTGTTTATCCGAATAACTGTTGATATACTCATCCACCGCAGGTTGGTACTTGCCATAGAGACTGCTGTGGGTCAGGTGGATCTGATTTCGCCCTTTATTGCGAAAGTCCTGCGCCATCGTGCCCAGGCACCCCTCACACTTGCGCTGCTTGGGCACTTGCGAGGCACGGTGGTACCAGACATCCTTTTCTTC
>Ga0114901_1002372_pt1 | contig 10069 bp, 12 predicted proteins | sample MalvireepMed_s16_FD_89686 | JGI IMG/M metagenome (GOLD analysis project Ga0114901, IMG submission 89686) | Marine viral communities from the Global Malaspina Expedition - Malaspina viral metaG DeepMed_s16 | ecosystem: Environmental > Aquatic > Marine > Oceanic | place: Mediterranean Sea... | reverse complement strand
CTTCAAGGTGGACGACTTTTACGCCGCCCGCAGCAGGACTATCCCGCCGCTAGCGTGGCCGAATATTGCTCCGCCGTTCTCACGAAGGCGCCTACGAGGTCCTGAGCGGATTCGACCAGGTGCAGGACTCCCGCGAAGCCATGCGAGCGATCACGCTCGATGATGGCGAGGCGGAAGTCTTCGCAAGGTCGGCCCTGACGCTCAAATATGACAGCGAAAGCAAGGTGCTGCCGATAACTGAAAGCCAGGTTCTGGCGACACGCCGGTTCGATGACAATCGCCCGGATCTGTGGTCGGTGTTCAACCGGGTACAGGAAAACCTCGTCAAAGGAGGTTTGTCCGGCCGGACTGCCACTGGCCGTCATCAACGCACGCGCGCTGTGCAAGGCATCGATCAGAACGTCCGCCTCAATCGCGCGCTGTGGCTGCTGGCCGAAGGTCTGCGGCAGCTCAAAAGCTGATCTTCGCGGACTACGCCCATTTCGGGCAATGCCTGCGGCTTTCACCCATCGCTCCTGACGGAGCATTCCTCACCCCCAGGGGCTGTACCAGCCTCACGGGCTGGTGCTGTCCCTGGACCTTTCAAAGGACACGACCATGCCCGATACAACATCTTCGCAACCGCTTCTTCGCATTGACGAATGCCCCGACCTGATGGCCGACGGCTACATCGGCGACGAAGGCGGCAACCTGATCTTCCTGTCCGTATGGGCACGAGATACAGCCATTCAGCAGTTTCTGGCCCGACTCACGCTGGGTCGTGACGACGATGGTCTGGATCAGTTCCACCTCATCACCGACGCAGGCGGCTCCGTGCCGGTTTTCGTCGGTAACGTCGACAGGCTGGAGAAGCGCTCCACGCGCCTTTTCCGCCGCACGTTGTTCGGCTCGATGGTCAACCTGTGGCTCTTCGACCAACGCTGCGTCAAGCCCGACAAGGCTAACGCCAGCGCGCTGACGCTGTTGCCCAGGGACTCAGGCCACCGGCTTGATCGCTTGTGGACACTGGTACAGGAAACCTGCCCATTGCCACTGCTCGATCACTGGCGCGACATCGTGCTGGAGCTCCTGACGGAGCAATCCATGCTGGCACGTCTTCCCATGGCTTACGGGCCACTGGAAGGGCATCGCCTGGCACTGGATGTCCCCGTGCTCACCAAGGCACTTGGCGATCTGATCCGTAACGGCACCCTGAGCGCCACGGCGCATGAACTGGCTTCCGGCATGCCTTTACGGCGCGTCGCCTGAAGCCTCGCAAGGGCATGCACAAGCTGCATGCCCCTCATTTTCACAACCAGAATCAGGAGATTCACATGGCTCTCATATTCCCCAGGCTTGCCCGCAATTTTGCGAAAAACGGGTACTACCCAACAGACGAACCCACGCTGGAGCGGGCGCTCAACGCGCTGGCGCCGGCCGCGGGTCAAGTCGCCATCATCGACCCTTGCGCGGGGGAAGGCGTTGCCATCGCCGAAGCTGCGCATGCGCTTGGCCGTGATCTGGTGTCTGCTTATGCCGTCGAATTCGACGAAGAGCGCGCCAGACATGCCCGAGGGCTTGTCGACCATTGCCTGCACAGCGACCTGATGGATACGCTGATCAGCCGACAGAGCTTCGGACTGATGTGGCTCAATCCCCCCTATGGGGATCTGTCCAGGGATGCCGATGGCAACATTGGCTACCAGGGACAGGGCCGCGCCAGGCTGGAGAAGCTGTTCTATCAGCGCGTACTGCCGCTTTTGCAGTACGGTGGCGTGCTCGTTTTCATCATTCCGAGCTACACGCTGGATGCAGAAATGGTGGGCTGGCTGACACGCCATTTCACCGGACTGCGCATCTATCGTGCGGTCGAGCAGCAGTTCAGGCAGGTGGTGATCTTCGGCACCCGTTCACGCCAGCGCGATCTGGCGAGCGATGCCAAAGCCATCCGCAACCGGCTGCTGCAGATCGGATCAGGCGATATCGAAGCGGAAGAACTGCCAGTCGAATGGCCGTTCGTCCCGTATTCCGTCCCAGCCACACAGGCCGAGCCGGAACAGTTCTACCGGGTCACCATGGAGCCGGAGCAATTCGCGGCCGAAGTTCATCGCCTGCAAGGGCTGTGGCCTTCGCTCGATACGCATCTCGGCGCTTCGCAGCAATCGCTGCGGCCGCCGGCCCGTGCCTTGTCTCACTGGCATCTCGCCCTGGCGCTAGCAGCCGGTGCGATTTCGGGTGTCGTGCGCTCCAGATCCGGCAAGGTGATGGTCGTCAAAGGCGATACCCACAAAGAGAAGTCCGCCGCGGTCGAATACAACGAACGCGACGACGGCTCGATCGCCGAAACGCGCATCCTCACAGACAAGTTCGTGCCGGTCATTCGCGCATGGGACATGACACCCGGCTCCCCCACTCGGGGAGAAGTGCTGACCATCCGCTGATCCCTCATCCCCCGAAAACCAACGCCTGGTCAGGTGCTGGCTTCGCCTTTTCATCAACGCAACAGGAGCAAACCATGTCCTTCAAACTCTTCCCACGCCAGCGCACCGCGCCGACTTCCATTCCTCTGTTCTCCAGCGGTACTCTGATGCTCAGCGCCAGAGTGCAATGGCTGGACAGCACGGGACTGGTTGATCCCCATCGTTTCCTGCATCGCCACCTGCGTGGTGATTGGGGCGATCTCGATGACACCGAACGACGCGCGAACGATGCCGCTCTTCGCTCCGAAGGCGTCCTGACTTCGCGCTACCAGGTGACACCGCGGCTGTCCGTGGTGGTGACCACCAACGCGGAACACAGCCAGACCGTGATCCAACTGCCCGAGGATAACGAACCTCTCTGACGATCAACATCGTCAGTTTTCTCACCCAACGGGGTCATGCTGCCCCGCCAGGGTGTCATGACCCTGCTCAATAATCGGGAGAACAACGATGACATCCAACGAAAGGTCCAGTAATCACCGCCGTTTGCTGTTTCCGATCGGCGCATTGATTTTCAGCGAAGGCGTAGACCGCATCATGCGGGAAGGCCGGCTCGATCCGATGCCTTACATCCAGCGCCACATCCGTGGCGATTGGGGCGATGTGACGGATCTCAGGTGGCAGGAAAACAATGCCGCCGTAACGTCAGGCAAGCCCCTCGGTTCGCGCTACATCGTCACCCGCGAACTGACCATTCGCATCGTCACCGAAGCAGACCGCAGCGCGACGCATGTCATGCTGAGGTCTGAATCCTGACGCGCGCCAACCTCCACCACGACAGCCCAGTAACCGCTGTCGCCTGCATCATCCACCCAACGGGGCCATTCACCCCGATCGGGTGCCATGGCCCTTCATTTCTTATGGAGTCACCACCATGGCACATGAAGCACTTTTCGTTAGCGTTGTCCCGCAACCGCGGTTCCTGACCGGACACCTGGTCATGACCTGCGGCGTCGATGAACTGGTCCGCGAGGGCCGGCTCAATCCAGGCCCTTATCTCGCGCGCCATCTCGGTGCCGACTGGGGCGATCTGGACGACAGCGACTGGCAGTCCAATGACACAGCCTTGCGCACCGGCGAGGACCGCCTGTTTTCGTCCTACCAGGTCGAGCCTGACCTGAAACTCTGGATCATCACCGAATGGGATCGCAGCGTCACCACGCTGCTGTTGCCCGACGAATACTGATCTTCATCCGGCGGCTACCGCCGCTTCTCATCTTCCCACCCAGGGGCATGTCCATCGCCCCACAGGGGGAGGTGCATGCCCCGTTTTCTTTGGAGCATCACCATGTCCCTCGATCTTGAAACCATCCCCGATTCTGCCGTGCAGGGCGATTTGCCTGAAGCAGCGTCCTCACCTCTGACCATCAGCCTCAACGATTTCGTTTCCGAATTCGGTGACGAACTGCTGGAAAGCCTCAACCGCGCCAATCCTCCGGTCTACACCGGGGAAGCGCGCCCACATCGGCAAGGGGTTCTGTCGCGTCTCAAGCGGCAGCCGTTCCCCGCGCAGGCCGAAGTCATCCACGCTGTCAGCGAGTTGCTGGTCGATCGCAGCGAACGCGCCGCAATCATCAACGCGGAGATGGGAACGGGCAAAACGCTGATGGCAATTGCCGTCGCGGCCGTACTCCATGCCGAAGGCTACCGCCGCACGCTGGTCCTGTCGCCGCCGCACCTGGTCTACAAGTGGCGGCGGGAAATCCTCGAAACCATCCCCGGTGCAAAGGTGTGGGTGCTCAACGGCCCCGACACGCTGGTCAAGTTGCTGAAGTTGCGTGAGCAACTCGGCGTACCGGCCACCGACCAGGAGTTCTTTGTTCTTGGCAGGGTCAGGATGCGCATGGGCTTCCACTGGAAGCCCGTGTTCACCCGTCGCCGCACGCCTGTCGGCTTCGTCGGCGCATGCCCGCATTGCGGTCACGTCATCACCGATCTCGATGGCGAGCCGATCAACACGATCGAGCTCGAGGCCGAGGAGTCGCGGCGCAAGTGCAGCCATTGCGCATCTGCGCTGTGGACTTTGATGCGCCCGCGGTCTCTTTCATCCACCGACCAGTCCTCGGCAGTGATCAAGGCGCTCAAGCGTATTCCCACCATCGGGGAGGCCACGGCCCAGCGGCTGATGAAGAAGTTCGGCGAGTCGTTCCTGGTTTCTCTCCTGGGCGACAACCTGTTCGAGTTCATCAACCTGATGGACGAGAACGGTGATCTTGTCTTCTCCGACCGGCAGGCCCAGCGCATGGAATGTGCAATGGCCTCCATGGAATTTGGCTTTGGTGAAGGTGGCTATCAAGCCAGTGAATTCATCAAACGCTATCTTCCGCAGGGCTTTTTCGATCTCCTCGTGTGTGACGAAGGCCATGAGTACAAGGGGTCGGGTTCCGCACAGGGACAGGCGATGGGCGTGCTTGCCGCCAAGGCTCGCAGGACCCTGCTGCTGACGGGCACGCTGATGGGCGGCTACGCGGACGATTTGTTCGCGCTGCTGTTCCGGACGCTGACCGGACGGATGATCGAAGACGGCTACCGTCCCTCCAGGACTGGCAACATGACGTCGGCTGCGATGGCCTTCATGCGCGAACACGGCGTTTTGAAGGACATCTATTCCGAAAGCACCGGCACGGCGCACAAGACGGCCAGGGGCACCAAGATCACGGTGCGCACCGTCAAAGCGCCTGGCTTCGGGCCGAAGGGCATCCTGCGATGCGTGCTGTCGTTCACCGTGTTCCTGAAACTCAGGGACATTGGCGGCAACGTGCTTCCTCCCTACGAGGAGGAATTTCGTGAGGTCGCGATGGAGGCCGATCAGGCCATCGCTTATCGTGACCTGGCCGGCCGCCTCACGGCGGCTCTCAAGGAAGCCCTGCGTAAGCGGGACACGACGCTTCTTGGCGTGGTCCTCAACGTGCTTCTGGCCTGGCCAGACACGTGCTTCCGTCCCGAGACGGTCACGCATCCCCGCACGCGGGAATTGCTGGCGTTCACACCGTCGCAGTTCAACGAGCTGGAAATCACGCCGAAAGAGCGTGAACTGATCGACATCTGCAAGGCAGAGAAAGCCGAGGGCCGCAAGGTCCTGGCCTATACCGTCTACACCGGGACGCGGGACACCACGTCGAGGCTGAAGGTTCTGCTGGAGCAGGAAGGCCTGAAGGTCGCGGTGCTGCGCGCAAGCGTGGATACCTCACGACGCGAAGACTGGATCGCCGAGCAGCTCGACCGTGGCATTGATGTGCTGCTGACCAATCCCGAACTGGTCAAGACGGGCCTGGATCTGCTGGAGTTCTTAACGATTGTTTTCATGCAGTCGGGATGGAACGTTTACACGCTTCAGCAGGCCTCGCGCCGGTCATGGCGGATCGGTCAGAAGCTGGCCGTGAAGGTCATCTATCTCGGCTATGCGGCCACGTCGCAAATGACGTGCCTGTCGCTGATGGCCAAGAAGATCCTCGTCTCGCAGAGCACGTCGGGAGATGTGCCGGAGTCCGGTCTGGATGCCCTCAACACGGATGGCGATTCCGTAGAAGTGGCGATGGCAAGGCAACTTGTCGCCGCCTGATTCAACTCCCCATGCCGGCGTCCCATCGGGTCGTCGGCCTTCTCGTTTCTTCCACCTTGCAGTCATGCCCGCGTTCTTCGTGGGCATGACTGTGTTCTTTTTCATCGCAAGGAGATTTCCATGAACACCAACACCCAAGCTACGTCCGAAATCGTCAACGCTCGCCTGACGCTCGACGTGACCTATCTGCTCAACGGAGAACCCGCATCGGAAATGCTGGAACGCCTGCGCGGCCTGTGCGAGCGCACTATCGGCGAAGGCATGTTGACCGGCGAGACCGCCGCGGAGGTGGACACCTGGTCAATCGACGCTTCCCTTCCGCCCTCGACAGTCGTCAGTGAAGCACACGAAGCCGAGATCGCCGCCTTCATGGGGCAGCGTATCGAGGACGGAAACCTCGACGCGGAAGACATCCCCGTGCGCATTTCGCGTTACGGCCTGATGGCCCCCCGAAGCATTCGTCTCCGAAATGCGTGAACGCATGGACATGGATGACGGCGATGATCTCGAAGCACAGGCCACTGTTGCCGTATCGGCTGCTCCTCCGGATCATGCTGAATTCGAGACGCGGGTCTCATCACTGCTGTTCACCAACCCTGGACCAACGTTGCACGCGGGTCCCTCTTACCTCTGACTATAGGCGGTCGCCTTATTTACCAAATGGTTATCTACGACTATGCTGTGCAGATGATCAAATCCGCCCAACCTTCCCGCAAACGGACTTCTGCGGCGACATGTGACGCATCTGTAATGCCGCCCGCCAAGCGGCGGCGCATGCTGCCCGCAGATCGTGAGAAAGAGATCGTCGAAGAAGCAGTGCGCTTCTTCGCCGAGGTCGGTTTAGACGGCACCCTGCGTGAATTGGCAGTGCGCCTGGGCATCACGCATCAGAATCTGTTCCGCTATTTCCCGACTAAGGAAGCCTTGATCGATCGGGTCTACCGGGAGGTCTATCTCAGCCGCTGGCAGCCTGAATGGGAAACGATGCTCCAACAGCCCGGCAAGTCGCTGGAGGCGCGGCTGACCGACTTCTACAAAGCCTACTTGCATGCGATCTTCCGCTACGACTGGGTGAGGATCTTCGTGTTCGCGGGCCTCAAGGGCGTCGGCATCAGCCAACGTTACCTCACCTTGATCCAGACGCGATTGATCGAGCCTCTAGCCATCGAACTGCGCAGCATGTCCTGCGATGCGCAGGCAGGCAAGGCCCTGTCCGCGGATGAGCTTGAGGTGGCCTGGGGTCTGCATGGTGAGCTGTTCTATCTCGCCGTGCGCCGCTGGGTCTATGACATGCCGGTCCCGGGCGACCTGGATGCGTTGATCGAGAACACCATTGCCCGCTTCTTCCATGGTGCACCTGCTGTCATGCGGGCTGTGCACGAACGGGCCAATGGAACGCCGCCAGCATCAGGCAGGCGTCATTCCGATTCAGCATGATCTGAACGTCTATGCCGCGTGCTGGAAACCACTGTCAACGGAGGCTCGCCGACCGCACGCGCCTGCTTGGCCTTGCGGCGGTCGTTGACGCTGGGATGTCCGGAGCCATAGGACCTCATGCACATCGCCAGTATCGCGCCTGCCAACATGGCTATGGCCAGCACGGTCAGCGTGTCGGCATGGGCAAGGATCTGAGCCTGGAGGTGCGGATTGCTGAGCAGGCGGTGCACAGCTTGATCGCCAGCGGCTGAGGGGGGGCCGGCTGCGACCACGAGGGATTCGACACGGGCGAACGCCGTAGCGGCAGTGTCCGCGTGATGCAGAATGGCGCTGGTCCAGGCCTGCTCGCGCAGCCGGTCCAAGGTCGTGATTCCGGCCAGTCCGATCGTGCCGCCGAGGCTGCGCATCACGTTGAACACCAAGGCCGCATGCACCCCTTCACGTGGCATCAGGTCACCGACATACAGATACAACAGCGGCAGCAGGATCAGCGGCAGACCCAGTCCCTGGAGGATCTGCCCGGCACGCAGGCCACCGGCGAGCCAGGTGCCACTGATGTTCAGGCCGGCCAGGAGCAGCCCCGAGGCGACCAGTACGAAGCCTAACGCCAACAGCCGGCGAGGCCCACCCAGCCATTTCCTGTCCAGGCACAGGACTGCGCCACCATAACTGATCACCTGTGGCCAGGCGGCATCCCACAGCACTGGCTCCAGATCAGCGGGGCCATAGCCGTGGACCTGGACGAGGTATTGAGGAATCACGTAGCCGCAGCCCATTGCGGCTAGCCCGAACGGCACTACACCGCAAGCACCCAGCAGGATGTTGCGCCTCGACAGCAGCTCGACGTCGAGTAGCCGGTCACGCCGCACGCTGGCCGCGTGATAGGCGAACCCGCAAACTGCGACCACGCCAGCGGCGAGCAGCGCCCGAATGAGGGGCGAATGCAGCCAGTCGAGCCGGTTGCCCTGGTCGAACGCGCAGGCGAGCAGACCCAGCCCCCCGATGAGCAGCAGCAATCCGAAGCGGTCCGTATGCAGCAGCGGGCGCACGCGCAAGGGCTCGCGGGGCAGGCCATAGGTTCCCGCAGCCCAGGCGAGCAGGCCGGGCAGCAGGTTGGCCAGCAGCAGCGCCTGCCATCCCCAGCGGTCCAGCAGCCAGCCGGCGATGCCGGCGGCCAGTTGCGGGGCGACTGTCGAGGCCGAGGTGTAGAGCGCCAATGCCAGTGCGCGGTGCCCAGGCGGCAGGGTGCGCAACAGTGCGACGATTGCCATGGGCAGCAGCGCCCCACCGGCCAGACCCTGGGCGCCGCGCGCGGCGAGCAGGATGGCATAGGGCGGGCTGAGCGCCAGCAGCCCCGAGGCCAGCACGAAGAGCCCCGTCGTTCCCAACAGCACTCGACGCAGCGACAAGGCGGTCGCCAGCCAGCAGCCAAGCACCACGCCAACGACGTCCCCCACCGCATAGGCCGTGGAGAGCCACGAGCCGTCGCCGACTCCCAAGCCAAGGCCGCCACGCACGTCGGCATATCCGAGCGCGACGTAGCGAGCGCCGAGCATCGCCATCCAGGCCGCTGCGATGGCGGCCACGCAAGCGGCGAACCGGTGGCGGTTCCAGGGCGGCAGACGGCGCAACGGCCGCGCGCCCCCAGCGACACGCGCGAGGCCGTTCACGGCTTGCCCCGTGACCAGCCGGTCAGCCTATCCGCAGCGTCAACGGCATCTGGTTCGCCGGAGCGGGTGGCCGCGATGACTGCTGCGCCTGGCCCCGGGGAAGGCTGTGACGCCTCCTGCATGGCCGCCCGCACCTGATGCTGTCGCTGCGGATTCTGGACGATGGCCTCTGCCAGCCCGATCAGTTCCGGATACCATGCTGCCAACGCAGCAGCGAGCAGCACACTGGCCAGCATCAGGGTGCGCCTAATCACTCGGCCACGCGCCGATCCGAGCGGCCATCCCAGTAGCAGCGCCCATTTATTTCTCTGTCTGCGGCGGCTACCGCGCGCATGGCGCACGGTCACGCCACCTTCAGCCGCTACCGATCGTTGAGCCATCAAAGTCCACCATTAATTACCATTCGGTAATTATAGGCACAAACCTCATCTGATCAACCGAAACAAGGGATCGCGGGATCGCGTGGCCACGCACCGGTCAGTCGGCCCCCATCACTCAAGAAATGCGTGGGAGCCGTCGCCCTTTGCTGTCGCTTGCGACGGCTCCCGCCTTCAGCCAGGAATGCGGCACCGATGCTTCGACGGCGCTGGAGCGGTCACAGCAGATGATCGGCAAGGCCGACGCCGACGCCAACGCCCACCTCGACCGCAACGAGGCCAAGGCGAATTTCCCGATTCTTCATCGTAATTTCGACACCGTGGACAGCGACAAGGACTGCAAGGTCTCGGTCGAGGGAGTGCGAAGCTTCATCAAGGGCCGGGCCGACAATGCCAGTGTCAACAGCCAGGGACGACGTGCAGCGCATCCGTCAGGTCCGTAGCAACTGAGGCCTATCACATCCGCACGAGCATCCTGCAAAATATCACAAGCGCCGACGTTGATCGTTGCGATGCTGCGGCAATCGGCGGGGCTGATCCCATCCACCTTCAATCATCAAGAGG
>Ga0114901_1002369_pt1 | contig 10072 bp, 13 predicted proteins | sample MalvireepMed_s16_FD_89686 | JGI IMG/M metagenome (GOLD analysis project Ga0114901, IMG submission 89686) | Marine viral communities from the Global Malaspina Expedition - Malaspina viral metaG DeepMed_s16 | ecosystem: Environmental > Aquatic > Marine > Oceanic | place: Mediterranean Sea... | reverse complement strand
CCCATTAGCTTGTTAGATTTTTTAGCAAGGTTTAAAGCACGAGAATATGCTTTTTCTCTCTCTTGGTCATTATTCTCGATATCTTCATAAAAATCTAATAACTCATTCACTCTAGTATCAATAAGAACAGCATCACACACTGGTTTGATAATTTGATAATAAGCTCCTGGTGCCGATGATTTTGCTTCCATTGATGAGTTTCCTTTTACTAGTATTGTCATTTTACGGATCTCTTTTTTAAAGAGACTAGGTTCTTCTCCTCCAATAATTAGGTAGTTGTATACCCAACTATTTCGTTATTTCCATTTAACTGAATTGCATTTGCTGGAACAGTGGTTAAGTTTTCACCTTTAGTTACAGGTTTAAAACTTTTATGCCATTTAGATACCAATGGAGTACCAGTTTCAATAGCTTTCAGAAGACGTGGAACAGGTATGAATTCACTTATAGCTGATTTTAATCTATAAGCAGAACCCACTGTTAACATCCATCTTAGTGCTTTTCTTAAGAATAATTTATCTGTACGTCCTGTATAATTCCTAAGTTGTCCAATAGCAATAGAAAATGTTATGGGAGATTTACCAACATTAACTATCTGTCTTAATGCTCTTCTACCACCTATTTCTTCTACCTTTTTGATGTTATAATGAGTAACAGCTTTTACCTTAGCACCATTAAGATAACGCTCAAGTTCTTGGCAAGCATTGATTTTCATTGTATCTTCATTACAAGCTACAAATAAATCATCAAAACGTTTATGACTAGTACTATTATGCATAACAACTGGTGCTTTCTTAATACCAAGAATTGTTAATGCTGTTAATCTGCGATTACCATCTATAACTGTACCATTATTCGCTATTATAATAGGACTTAATAATCCATTTTTACGAATATTAGATACCAATGATTTAAATCCATCATGAGTGTCATCTGTTCTTATTACAGGATTCAAAGGATTAAACTTCAATTTACTAAGAAGCACAGTTTTAAATACCATTGTTGCTTCCTTCAGAGTTGTAGTTTCTGTTACAACTGTTTTAGTAACTTTTTTAGCTCTCTTCTTCATTGTTTATTCTCCTTATTTATTTTTGAATTATAGCTTGTTACACTTTGGTATCATAGTAGTGTGAAATAACCCTGGAGTGTGCGGTCTCCAACAAACTAAGTTTATGCAATTTATTGTTTATCTCTTTGAGCTTTAATATATTGTTTTATTATATCTAAATGTCCTGAATACAATTTATCAACATTATATGCTCTTAATCCTTCTTCGATGGTCCATAAAGCATTTAGGGCATTACTTATTTGTCTTTCTTCAAGATCCATATTTGTTCCTTTCTAAATTAATGAGCAGGTAGCTAGTTCGATGTGTTCGTTAGTATTCATCAAGTCAATCTATAAAGACCAGTTGTAGATTTAAGAAGCGTACCTGCTCAAATTATGCCTCAATAAATACGGTAACGATTCATACCGAGATAATAACCAGAACAGGACGTCTGGGGTCCATGTGTCCATCATCTCATAGCTTAACGTACGCACAAATAGATATTGAGGCTTTGAAGAAGTTAAGTCTCGATTCCGAACTTCTTCTTATTTCCAACTATAAACAAAGATTTACTTTTAAGAATTTTATTATGCCTTGGCACCTTCCATTTTAGAGATTAAATCTCTCACCTCCTCAGGTAAACAGCCAAACTCATGTAAATCCTTAATTACTATTTTAAATAGTTCAGCTACTCGTTCTAGTGGGATATCTAAATTATGAGCTATCATGATCTGTGTTTGACTTATAGCCTCACAAAGACCTTCCCCAGCATCAGACATTGCACCTAAATGCAGGGTCATAAAACCAAGAGTTATTACATGTTTCATTGCTTTTTCATTATTGGTAAATTTATCATTTTGTTTGAAGGTAAATCTCCCTTATTTTATTATGTTCACGTTACTAGAAATTTATGAGAGAGTCGTCAATATCCTCACCACGATTCACGTAGCTTGATTGGCTTGACCCTTCCTCTACTCTCTCAATTATATTTAAATACCCTGAGATTACAGGTATGATAATCATTCTTTGGAGGGATTATCGGTGATTCCCCTCTTTGTCCACATACACTTGCGTATAGTAAATGATCAAGCTCAACAATTATAGATTGTCACTCTTATCGTTCAAGTCGTTTCAACAAGTACTTACATCATTACAAAGCGATCAACCCTGCACTGTGCTTTCATCATTAAACTGTTCAGATTGGCTACTGAATCAGCTCCCTATTCATTTATATGTAGGGAATTAGAGCTCTATGTTCTTGAACGCTAAGGAGTCTTTTCGCAACAGTGTTATTCTGTTATGATTAACGTTTATGCTAGGAAGGTGAATATAGCGCTCGATAGTTGTGGCTACATGCTCTTTTGAAGTACGCAATACCACTCTATATTCTATGCTCTGATTGGTTATCAGTCTACACGACATTTCACGACATATCTTTCTTTACAGTGAAGATTACCGTTTATATTGGGATCCAGCCTAACTACCAAAGCTTTAGCTTATGAGTAATATAAATATTACCCTCCCTTACGCATTTACCTATTGATATTTCTATCTCACCTTGATTTCCCACTCAAGAAGACAATTCATCTCAGGATACCCCATTGACTGTTGTCTGTTATACGCTTGCTTACGTGAACCATTACTGGCGCTACTAACTCTGCTCGAGCTTTTACTTTTACACATTGCTGTGCTTATTCTATATGGACTATAAGCAGCCCAATTCTTTATTACAGGTATAAACCTGCAGAGGAGGATAAGAAGCCAAGAGCTAAATATCCTCCAAAGAGGTCAAATTTATCATCAATGTCCCTCACCTTGTACTTCGGATTCTTGGGCTGTTAGCATTGTTGGAAGCATCACGCCAGTGGCTCAGCGTTACAATGATGTGTCTGAGAAGGTGTTGATCTACACGCTTATCCTCTATGACATGGTTTTTACGCAAATACTTTATTACTAAACCAATAAATGATTATTGATTAACAGTATACATATTGTTAATCTTGCCTAGTCTTGCAGCTTTGTTACGTCTGCGTTTAGTTTCATGCCAAGCAATAGATATAATTTCATAAGCATGAATAAGAAGCCAAACTATTAGGCTTACAGACATTATAACAGAGATCGTTATAAGTATAACTGCACAGTGTATCATCACTAGGTCATTGGCTGTGAATTGACTAAGATATTCTATCATTTTATTGATCTCCTTATAGTTGGTAGTTTATGTATGAGTTACAACTGTTTTACTACTGGATTAATTAGGTGAACGAAGTGAACCAAAGCACTACGAACGGAGTGAGACATTGGAAAGAAGCAATGATAACACCACCTATAGAGGGGAATACTCCCCCCTATAGTCTTGCAAGGTGCTATTAAAGTCTCTATACTGGTACTTCAGTCGATTCATCCACGCTATCACCTGTGGGTTCAACATCAACTCTACCAAGAGAGAGAAAGTCTTCTTCGGCTATCAAATCATTAGATGATGGGTTGTAGTACATCAGATCTGGTAGTGTATCAGGCTCTACTTCAGTGATCATGATGAAGTAAGGTAGTACTTCCTTAGTACCACGAGCAGTACCCTGTATTACAGCACCAATCGGTGTCATCTTGCGATTAATAGAACTGAACATCCATCTGCCTGAGTTAGACAGGCACTTAAACATCTTAAGGTATCCCATAAGAGTATCACTCCTTATATTAGTTAGTTAACGATTAATTCGAAATGAAAAATAACGTAAATCAGAAAGTAAAAGTCTGATTATAGCCCGTACCCGCTTGAATATAGACCATGCACTAAAATTCTACAATTTTTGAAACTTGCCTTGCTTCATATGGTTGTTTAACCTATAAACTATCGCATGAGTTGTAAACGTATATATCATTTGACTATTGCTTATGATCCTGAGACAGAAGAAGTAGAGTATCTTATGGAATCTATCGACGAGTCTTCCGATTCTGAGGTTATGATTTTAGGTTCTGCCGATTTTGCTGAGTATTTCAGGGGAACCCAGGATACAGACGAAGATTTAGAAAAGATCTTAGAGTCATTTTGCAATGGTGAACCTGGCGAAGCTTAACTATCTTAGAGATACTCTATACTAAGACATACTCCCTTACGGGAGTATTAGTATACTATATCTCTAGACTTGATATATAATATATAGCGCGCGTACGAGAAACTATGAAATCTGATTTGATCAAATTATTAACATTTATCTGGCTTTGCGGCACTGTATTCATTCTTTATGAGATATGGGCTAATATCTCCTATATTGCGAACTTATTAGAGAGTTATATGCAAATGGCTTTAGGCAATATTAGAAAATGAGTAAGGAAGGTGCTAGATCCTATAAAGGGGAGGTAATCGGAGACTCTATGGCAATAACTATTAACTTTAAATGGTTATTGCAATTAATCGTAATTGTTTCCATGGCTGTATATGCTTTTTGGAGACTAGAGGGAAGAATACAAGGGCTTGAAAGAAATATGGCTCTTGCTTTAGAAGAAATGGAATTACATGAAGAAGAAAGGAAAGTAGCTGAAACTACACATATTGCTGAAATGGAAGAACGTATGAAATGGTATGAAAGCGAATTAAACTTGAATCCGTTTAGTTGGGGAAAAAGGGGAAATGATTAAATTTATCGTACTTTCCGTACTGCTAAATACAGGAGATAGTAACATATATGCTATTATACCTACAGAAAAAATTAAGGTAGAGGCTGGAAGGAAAAGAGGAAAAGGGCAGCGAGGACGGAAGCGTGGAGGCAATGGGTTAAGATGAGAGTTTACAAAGTATCTGACATATACCACAAAGTCTACGAGGATAGGTCTGAATTGCCTAGCAACATGGTAATTGTGCATAATTGGAGAAAAGCTCAGATCGGTGACTGGGTTGAGGCCGATGATAATTGCATTATCCAGATTTTGCGTAAAGGCAAAATGAAGACTCCCAGAGGTAAGGCTAAATATAGGAAATATGTAGGTACTTGCTCGGGAACGTTCATATGTTCTCCAAAAGTTAAAATGGATACATCGAAACGGGAGAACATATGGACAATCTCAGGAAAAGATACTGAAAGAGTTATTTTGGATCGTAGGAATTTAACTACATGCGAGATAGTATTTGTACAGTATATGGCTGGTGGATTATCTCCATCTAAAGCTTATCTTAGTGCATTTAAAACGAATAATCCTATGTATGCAAAAGAACAGTCTACAAAATTGGTAAAGACCGAAAGGATACAAAAAGCTATGAAAGAAGAGTTAAGACCTATTTTAAAAGAATTAAATATTGATGATAAATCTGTACTGGAAGGCATAAAGAGGGTCGCAGAGAATTCCGAGAAAGATGAGACAAAGTTAAAAGCATTATTTAAACTTTCAGACATCTTAGATCTCGAGGATAAAACTCAGACCAAAGTTACCCAGCTTAGTGGGGCTGTCTTCCAGGGATTTACAGAAGATCTTTTAGGCGAAGTTCAACGTCCGAAAGAAATAGCAAAGGGAGAATAATATGGCAAAGAAAAAACCTAGGATACATATAAAGCCTAGTAAGAGAGGATCTTTACGTAAAGCTACTAAAACTCCGAAGGGAAAGAATATTTCTGCCAGTAAACTAAGGGTGAAGAAGACTGATACTAAGGTCATGAAGAAGAAGAAGATCTTTGCCCAAAATGCCAGGAAGTGGAAAAAAGGCTAGATGGCGAATGTTAACTTTCATAATGTAAGCAAGGAAGAGGAAACTTTAAGACTTACTTATACAGATCTCATTGCATTTGGTAAGTTATTCCTTCCAGATGACTTTATGAGATCTGAAACTCCACCTTTTCATTATGAGGTAGCTGATGCAGTCAATGATCAAAGTATTCGCCAACTTGCAGTTATTTTACCTAGAGGACATGGAAAGACTGTAATGACGAAGTGCTCTATATTGCATGATTTTTTATTTACTAAAGAACCTTTATTCTATGGATGGGTGGCTGCAAGTTCTAAAATCAGTGTGCCAAACCTTGATTATATTAAGTACCATCTTGAATATAATGATAAAGTGCAATATTATTTTGGAAATTTAAAGGGAAGAAAGTGGACTGAAGATGATATCGAACTTACGAATGGTAGTAAGCTTATTTCTAAATCTAATCTTTCTGGTATTCGTGGAGGTGCTAAGTTGCATAAGCGTTATGATCTTATCGTTCTTGATGATTTTGAAGACGAGAATAACACGATAACTCCAGAATCTAGAGCTAAGATATCTAATCTTGTCACTGCTGTTGTCTTTCCTGCATTGGAACCGAAAACAGGCAGACTCCGAATAAATGGGACTCCAGTGCACTATGATAGCTTTATTCAGAGAATATTAGTGGGATATGAGCAGTCAAAAAAAAGAAGTGATTCATATTCATGGAAAGTGATAACTTATAAGGCTCTTCAGGATAATGGAACTCCACTTTGGCCAGACTGGTTTGGTCATGAGGAAATGAAAAGGAAAAAGAAATTCTATTCTGATTCTGGGGCTCCACAGAAGTTTTATCAAGAATATATGATGGAAGTGCAAAGTGAAGAAGATGCAATATTTACAAGGGAACATATTAAATACTGGGATGGTCAGTTTGTTTATGATGAAGAAGCTGGCATTAGCAGCATAGTTACGGAAGATGGAGATGTTAAACCAGTCAATATTTTTGCGGGCGTTGACCCTGCTACGGATTCTCAGCGTAGGGATGCTGATTATAGTGTTATCATCTTTGTTGCTTGCGATATGGACAATAATATTTATGTTCTCGATTATCTTAGGAAGCGGAGTATACCTGTGCTCGGTATTCCAGGCTCTGATAAAAAAGGTATTGTTGACTATATATTCGATTACGGAAAAATATATCATCCGCTAGTATATACAATTGAAGATACTACTATGTCTAAACCTGTATTTCAGGCTATAAGAGCAGAGATGAAAAGAAGAAATGATTTTTCAATTGGATTTCGTGAAGAAAAGCCAGGTACTCGTATGAGTAAAAGAGATAGAATACAGGAGATTTTAGCCCAGCGCTTTGCGGTTGGGCAGATCCATATTAAGAAAACCCATTATGATTTACAGAGAGAGATTATAACATTTGGTCCAAGAATGGCACATGATGATACAATAGATTCATTGGCATATGCATGTAAGTTTGCATATCCTTGTGATTTTAATGAGGGTAAGGATGGGAAATGGACCAAAAAGAAACCAAAAGCTAGGTCGTGGGTAACGGCATGAGAGATAAGAAGCCCATGAATTGTGTTATGGGACTTATTATTAGGATTAATATTTTTAGGGTCACTTAGATATGGTGATTACATTACCAAGGAGTGTCCGCAGGCGGGGTACAGTTGTCCAAAAATATGTGATGTAGATCACAAACACTTTCCAAGAAAGGAGTGCAAAAATGCCAAAAGTAGGACCAAAGAAGTTCAAATATACAAAAAAGGGGAAAAAAGCGGCCAGCGATTACGCGAAGAAGACTGGCAAGAAAGTAACACGCAAGAAGAAGTATTAACAGAGGAGTAACATAAATGGCAAAGACAAAACGACCAGATGAAGTGCAACAGTTATATAAACTTGCAAACAACTGGACAAGAAAGCAGTGGGAATTTATAAACCAAAAGGGGTTTGATTTTGCTCATGATGAACAGTTAACACAGGAAGAGAAGAATAGTCTCGAGGAACAGGGAATGCCTACGTTTACAATAAATCGTATTCTTCCAGTTGTAGAGATGCTTAATTTTTATGCAACTGCTAATAATCCAAGATGGCAAGCTATTGGTCTAGAAGGTTCTGATTCTGATGTGGCTTCAGTATTTGGGAATATGGCAGATTATATATGGAATCTATCTGATGGTTCTACTTTATATTCTAATGCAATAAATGATGCTGTATGCAAAAGTGTAGGTTATATACTTCTTACTGTGGATCCAGATCAAGATAACGGAATGGGAGAAGTTGTTCTCAAACAGCCAGAACCTTTTGATATTTATGTAGATCCTAAATCTCGTGATATGCTCCTAAGGGATGCTGCATTTATACTTATAAGAAAAGTATTGCCTAAAAATCATCTTACCAAATTATTTCCAGATCATAAAAGAAAAATAAATGCAGCTTCTTCTAATGAATCGCGACAACATAGCTGGAGTACGAGAGCTGCTGGTGATGACGAGCAAGAGCTCTTTGCATATAATGATAGTTACAATGAAGCTCAAGCTATTGCTCCTGATGGCACTCAAGATGAGATGATTGAATTCTTTGAAGTGTATGAGAAACTAAAAGTTCCGCATATAAACGTATTCTATAGGATACCTCCTAATAAAGAAGAATTAGCCCAGATGAAGCAGCAAGTTGAAGTTAAGATGAAAGAAATGGCTGCCGAAATGGAAGTTCAGCTCTTAGAACAGCAGAAAGCAATGGAGGAAGCTGTTACTAGTGGCGAAATGCTTCCTGAAAGATATGAACTTGAGATGCAGAAAGCTCAAGATATGATGACTCAGCAACTACAAGTAGCTGAACAGGAATATGTTAGCAAACTGCAGAATGAAATGTCTAAAATTGAGAATCAAGTTATTAGTGAAAAAGAGTTTAAGGTTCTAATGGATGATGAAGTTTTTGCCCAGAATGTAGTTGGGCAGATGAGATTTCATGCGCATAGGATAAAGCAAACATGTATAGCTGGTGATAAACTTTTATATGAAGAAGTTCTACCTGAGAATATCACTGATTATCCAGTAGTGCCATTTCATTTTAAATGGACAGGAACTCCCTTTCCAATGAGTGCTGTAGCACCATTGATTGGTAAACAAAGAGAAATGAATAAATCTCATCAGATTATGGTGCATAATGCATCTCTTGGTAGTTCATTGCGCTGGATGCATGAAGAAGGATCTATTGATATGGATTACTGGGAAAAGTATTCTTCTTCTCCTGGTGCTCTATTGCCTATTAGACCTGGTGCTAATCCTCCTACCGCAGTGCCTCCAGCGCCACTTTCAAATGCTTTCTTTACTATAGTACAAGAAGGTAAGAATGATATGGAATATTTAGCTGGTATATATTCTGCTATGCAGGGGGATACTCAACAACAGCATGAAACATTTAGAGGTATGCTTGCATTAGATGAATATGGAACTCGTAGAATAAAACAATGGATGCAGCATTCCATTGAGCCTGCATTACGTCAGCTTGGTAGGCTTGTAATGCAATTTACTCAGGCAGTATATACAGCTAATAAGAGATTCAGGATAATCCAGCCTTCTGCATTACAGGAACAGAGGGAAACTGAAATTAATATTCCTATCTATAATGATATGGGAGAGGCAATTGGAAAGTCTATGGATTATACGTCTGCTAAGTTTGATGTTACTATAGTGGCTGGATCTACTCTTCCAGTTAATAGATGGGCATATCTTGAAGAATTGAAACAACTTATGCAACTAGGAGTCGTGGATGATATAGCAGTACTTGCCGAAACTGATCTTAGAAATAAAGAGGGTATTGCTAAAAGAAAGAGTATGTATGCACAGATGCAGAGCCAGATGGAACAGATGGATGGACAGATTAAAGATCAAGCTGGAACTATTGAAACTCTTGAACGTCAATTGGTCCAGGCTGGTATCAAAGGAAAGGTTATGCAGGGAGCTATGGAGCTTGAGAAAAATAAGCAGGATATAAGAGGGACCAGGCAATCAGCAGTTCTTGAAACTGAAGCTCAACAGAAACTCTTGCGTAATATAAGAAAAAATAATCTTGATGTGGCCTCTGAAAAAATGGATATGGCAATTGAACGTTCTGCAAATAATGTGAAAAAAGATTAAAAAACTTCTTGCATTTAACACTTAAATGTTATATAAGTTTATAGACTCTTAAATAAGGAGATAACAATGACAGAAGAAACAGCCCAAGGTAACCCAGAAACTGTACAAGATGCAGTATTTGGCTCTCAGGGAAACGACTTCTTTGAAGCGCTTGAAAATAACGTCAATGGCGCTATACAAGAT
>Ga0114901_1002368_pt1 | contig 10074 bp, 9 predicted proteins | sample MalvireepMed_s16_FD_89686 | JGI IMG/M metagenome (GOLD analysis project Ga0114901, IMG submission 89686) | Marine viral communities from the Global Malaspina Expedition - Malaspina viral metaG DeepMed_s16 | ecosystem: Environmental > Aquatic > Marine > Oceanic | place: Mediterranean Sea... | reverse complement strand
GGACGGGCGCTCACGCTGGGCTGCGGCCGCGGCTGGCTCGCCTGAGGACCCGGGCGTTGCGTGGGACGAACGGCGTCATTGCCGCCGCGCCCGCGCCCGCCATTCCACCGGCCGCGATCATTGTCGCTGCCGGGGCGCGGACGGACATAATTGCCCGGCCTTCCATCCTGGTCCGGGCGCTGCCAGTTGCCCGGCTGCCCATCGCGATCCGGTCGTCCGTCGCGATCGGGCCGCTGCCAGTTGCCCGGTCGACCATCGCGATCCGGCCGACCGTCATTGCCACGCCATCCGGGTCGCCCGTCGCGATCCCGGTCGCGCCAGCGATCGTCGCGCCGGTCGTTGCGCCGCGCTTCCCAATAGCGCCGCTGGCTGTCGCTCCAGCGATGGCGCCGCCCGCCGCGGTCATAGACATAATAGCCGGTGCCCGGATAATAATAGTCGTTATACCAGCCATAGCCGCCGCCATAATAGCCGGGGCTGTAATAGGGGTCATAATATCCCCCGCCATAATAGCCTGTGCCGACACTCACCCCGCCATAGCCATAGCCATCGTCATAGGCGCAACCGCCCAGGGCCAATGCGCCGGCAAGGCCCATGGCGGCGAGAAACCTTTTTGTGGTTCCTGTCATCGCCTGTCTCCTTATCGTCTTTCTGATGCAGGGATAACGTCCTGAGTTTGAATTGGTTGTGAATGGCGAAGGCGCGCCTGCGCAAGCATTTATTCGCGGTTCAGAAAACAGCCGCTTTGTTCATCTGGCTGACAGAAACCGTGTTTTCTCCGTCACATATCCGTCATTCGTCGGGATTTCGACGATCGTTCAGGAAACCTTCCTGATGCCTTGGTCATTTTTCCTCCTGCCGCTCCGGTCGCTTGCAGCGCCAGACAGCCGGCCCGGCGGGTCCACACCGCCGCAAACATCCACAACAGATCAAAGGGTCCATCCCATGAAGACACTGCTTTTTTCGGCAGCCGCTGCCGCGTCCCTGATTCCCGCCGCCGCGATGGCCCAGAGCGGCGCGGCGGACGACGCCGGCGCCACCCGTCGCCTCGAACCCTATGTCGGCGTCATGGGCGGCGTGCATAATTTCGACAGCGAAACCGGCGAGGAAGGCATTCCGCCCGCAGGCTATAAGGGCCGAATGGTCGAAGGCGTCGCCGGCGTGAACTATAATGTCGCCGGTCCCGTCGTCGTCGGCGTGGAAGGCACCGCGTCCAAGGGCGTGTCGGGCGACATCGATTGGGAATATGGCGTCGCGGGCCGCGCCGGGATCAAGGCGGGCAAGGACAGCCTGATCTTCGGCAAGGTCGGCTATAAGTGGGTCAATTTCGACGCGCTCGGCCCGGACAGTCCGGATTTCCACGGCACCACCTATGGCGCGGGCGTCGAACTCTCGCCCGCCGACATGGGCGGTTCGGCCCAGAGCAGCAACATCCGCCTGCGCGTTCAGGCCGACACGCTGGGCAATTTCCGCTCGATCCGTCCGATGGCCGGCGTCGTCGCGAAATTCTGATGCATGGGGCGGAACGGGCCCAGGCCGCTCGTTCCGTCCTGCACCGGTCACCTCTCGCCCGCCCGGGATGAGAGTTGGGGTGCGGAACGGCATCCAAGGACTGCAGCCGTTCCGCATTCCCCCACCTTGGGCCCGAAAGGGCGCCCTCTCTTGCCATCCCCGGTCCGCCCCGCCATCAGGTCGCTCATGACCTGGCATTTCTGGATCGATCGCGGCGGCACTTTCACCGATGTGGTCGCGCGCGACCCCGATGGGCAGCTTCACACCGCCAAGCTGCTGTCCAGCGACCCCGAACGCTATGCCGACGCCGCGGTCGAAGCGGTGCGCCGCCTGACCGGCGTCGGCGCCGGTCCCATCCCGCCCTGCGCGCTGCGCATCGGCACCACCATCGCCACCAATGCCTTGCTGGAACGCAAGGGCGAGCCGGTGCTGCTGGCGGTGACGCGCGGCTTTCGCGACGCCATCCGCATCGGCACGCAGGAGCGCCCCGACCTGTTCGCGCGGCAGATCCGCCTGCCCGATCCGCTCCATTCCGATGTCGTCGAGATCGACGAGCGGGTGAGCGCGGACGGCGCGGTGCGCCTCGCCCTGGACGAACTGGCGGCGCGCGCGGCGCTGCAATCCGCCTTCGACCGGGGGCTGCGTGCGGTCGCGATCCTGTTGATGCACGGCTACCGGCATCCCGCGCATGAACAGGCGCTGGCGCGGATCGCCGCCGAGGTGGGCTTCACCCAGATCAGCGCCAGCCATGATGTCGCCCCGCTCATCAAACTTGTCGGGCGCGGCGATACGGCGCTGGCCGACGCCTATCTCTCGCCGGTCCTGCGCGCCTATGTCGATGGCCTGCGCGCCGCGCTGGGCGCGGATGCGGACATGCTGTTCATGCAGTCCAATGGCGGGCTGACCCCGGGCGCGCTGTTCCGCGGCAAGGATGCGGTGCTGTCCGGGCCGGCGGGCGGCATCGTCGGCCTCGCGCGCACGGCCGAACAGGCGGGCTTTGGCGACGTGATCGGCTTCGACATGGGCGGCACCTCGACCGACGTGTCCCATTATGCTGGCAGTTATGAGCGCGACAATGAAGCGCGGGTGGCCGGCGTCCGGCTGCGCGCGCCGATGATGCGGATCGACACGATCGCGGCGGGCGGCGGCTCCATCTGCACTTTCGTCGACGGGCGTTTCCGCGTCGGCCCGGAAAGCGCCGGCGCGGTGCCGGGACCCGCCTGCTACCGGCGCGGCGGTCCGCTCACCATCACCGATTGCAATGTGATGCTGGGCAAGATCCAGCCCGATTTCTTCCCCAGCCTGTTCGGCCCCAATGGCGACCAGCCGCTCGATCGGGACGCGGTGGCGCAGCGCTTCGCGGCGATCTGCGCGCAGGTGGAGGCGCAGACCGGCCGCGCCATGGGTCCGCGGCAGGCAGCGGAAGGCTTCATCGCCGTCGCGGTCGCCAACATGGCCAATGCGATCAAGCGCATCTCGGTCGCGCGCGGCCATGACGTGTCGCGCTACACCCTCGCCAGCTTCGGCGGGGCCGGGGGGCAGCATGCCTGCCTGGTCGCCGACGCGCTGGGCATGGACCGGGTGATGATCCATCCGCTGGGCGGCGTCCTGTCCGCCTATGGCATGGGCCTGGCCGATCGGCGGGCGGTGCGGGAACGGACGTTGGCGCTGCGCCTTGGCGACGACAGCATGGCGCAGCTCGACCAGGCGCTCGAAGCGCTCGCGGCCGATGCCCGCGCCGACCTGCCGCAGGCGGACCGGACCGAAACGCTGCTGCGGCTGCGCTATGACCGCACCGACAGCCTGTTCGACGTGCCGCTCGCCGACCTGGCGACGATGCGCGCCGATTTCCTCGCCCAGCATCGCGCCCGCTTCGGTTTCGAAGGGCAGGGCGCGATCCTCATCGACATGGCCCGGGTGGAGGCGATCGCCGCCACGCAGGAGGCGATGGACAGCCTCGCCGCCTTCCCCGAACAGGCTGCGGAGCCCCTGGCGCAGGTCGATTGCGGCCGCCGCGCCGCGCCGGTGCATGACCGCGCCGGCCTCAATCGCGACAGCGAAATAGACGGCCCCGCGCTCATCATCGATCCGGTCTCGACCACCGTCGTGGAGCCCGGCTGGCGCGCGCGGGTCGATGCCATCGGCAATCTCATCCTCACGCGCCACCAGCCGCGCCCCGCGCCCCAGGCGACGGACGCGGACGGAGTCGATCCCGTGCGGCTCGAAGTGATGGGCGGGCTGTTCATGGCGATCGCGGAGGAAATGGGCGCCGCGCTCCAGCACAGCGCGTCCTCGGTCAATATCCGCGAGCGGCTCGATTTCTCCTGCGCCCTGTTCGACGCGGCAGGCAATCTGGTCGCCAATGCGCCGCATATGCCGGTGCATCTGGGCAGCATGGGCGACAGCATTCGCGCCATCCTGCGCCGGCGCGGCCCCGGCCCTGACGGCGTGGCCATGGACGGGCGGGGCATGCAGCCGGGCGACGTCTATGCGCTCAACGCCCCCTATGATGGCGGCACCCATTTGCCCGACGTCACCGTCATCATGCCGGTCTTCGTCGATGGTCGGAATGCGCCCGCCTTCCATGTCGCGGCGCGGGGCCATCATGCCGACATCGGCGGCATCACGCCCGGCTCCATGCCGCCGGGCAGCCGATCGGTGGAGGAGGAAGGCGTCATCCTCGACAATCTGCTGGTGGTCGACCGGGGCGAATTTCGCGAGGCGGCGATCCGCGACCTGCTTGGCTCGGGGCCTTATCCCGCGCGTAATATCGACCAGAATATCGCCGATCTTTCCGCTCAGATCGCCGCCTGCGCCAAGGGTGCGGCGGAATTGTTACGGATAAGCAACGATTATGGCGTGGACAGCGTCACCGCCTATATGGCGCATGTCCAGGATCAGGCCGAAGCGGCCGTCCGCCGCCTGATCGGCCGCCTTGCCGACGGCCGCTTCACCTATCCCATGGATAATGGCGCATCTGTCCAGGTCGCTGTCGCCATCGATGCGGACGCGCGCAGCGCCACCATCGACTTCACCGGATCGTCGGACCAGCTGCCCGGCAATTTCAATGCGCCGCTCTCAGTCGTGCGCGCCGCCGTTCTCTATGTCGTGCGCACGCTGATCGACGAGGCGGTGCCGATGAATGACGGTTGCCTTAAACCCATCACCATCATCGTGCCGGAAGGATCGATGCTGCGGCCCCGCCATCCGGCCGCCGTGGTCGCGGGCAATGTGGAAACCAGCCAGGTCGTGACCGATGCGCTGTTCGGCGCGCTCGGGGTCATGGCGGGTGCGCAGGGGACGATGAACAATTTCACCTTCGGCAATGACCGTCATCAATATTATGAGACGATCGCGGGCGGATCGGGCGCGGGACCGGATTTTGATGGCGCGCCGGTGGTGCAGACGCACATGACCAACAGCCGCCTCACCGATCCCGAAATCCTGGAAACCCGCTTCCCCGTGCTGCTGGAGGAATTTTCCGTCCGCTCCGGTTCGGGCGGGACCGGGCGGCATCGCGGCGGCGACGGCGCCATTCGCCGCATCCGCTTCCTGGAGGACATGACCGCCGGCATCCTGGCCAATCGCCGCACCGTGCCGCCCTTCGGCCTGGCCGGCGGGGCGGCGGGAGCCGTGGGCCGCAACTGGGTGGAGCGCGCCGACGGCACGATCGAGCCGCTGGGCAGTACCGCCACGGCCGACCTGCGCGCCGGGGACGCCTTCGTCATCGAAACGCCGGGCGGCGGCGGGTTCGGGGAGGCGTAGCGCCGCCCCGCCCGCCTAGCGCTGCCAGCTCGGATCGATCCGGTCGATCACGCGCACCATCGCCTGGAAATCGGGCACGCCCGGCCCCACCGGCAATTGCACGCCCGCCAGGTCGCGCTGATGCACGGCGATCACCTCGGGCGGGATGTCGACCGGCGTTCCCGCCGCGCCCGCCGCCACCTGGATCTCGCACGCGCGCTGCAGCGACCAGTGGCGCAGGAACGCCTCGGGCAGGGTGGAGGCCATCACCAGCGTGCCATGGTTGCGCAGCATCATGACGCGCTTGGACCCCAGATTGGCGATCAGCCTTTCGCCCTCTTCCGGACGGATCGTCACGCCTTCGAAATCATGATAGGCGATCTGCCCGGCGAAGGCGGCGGCGTAGAAGCTGATCGGCCGCAATCCTTCGGCGCAGGCGCTGACCGCCATGCCCGCGGTGGTATGGGTGTGGATGATGCAATGGGCGTCGGGCAGATGGCGGTGAAACACGCTATGCTGAGTGAAGCCGGCGCGATTGACCGGATAGGGGCTGCCGTCCAGCACCTGGCCGTCAATATCGATCTTGACCAGGTTGGACGCGGTGACTTCGCGGTAGGACAGGCCGAACGGGTTGATGAGGAAGGCGCTTTCCTCCCCCGGCACTCGCAGCGTGATATGGTTGTAGATCAGCTCCGACCATCCCATATGGTCGAAGATGCGGTAGCAGGCGGCGAGCTGCTGGCGCGCCTCCCATTCCTGCGGGCTCATGTCGGCATGCTGGTGAACGGCGCTGGCCATCGGCGATCCTCCTGTCTATTATGCCGCCACTATCCGCCCGCGCGCGGCAAATGTCGAGATCAGGGCCTTTTGGCTTGAATCCGCGCGACTCTGCTGGTAGGGCGCCGCCCACATGGCGCAGGGCGACCTGCGACGACTCACTGGCTTTGCTATTCGGTCGAGCCGTCGGGAAGGACAGAAACGTCCCGGCGATCCGCCCGTTTTTGATTGGAGATTGACGGACTTATGCAAATCATCGTTCGCGACAATAATGTCGACCAGGCTCTTCGCGCGCTCAAGAAGAAGCTGCAGCGTGAGGGCGTGTATCGCGAGATGAAGCTGCGCCGTCATTACGAAAAGCCGTCGGAAAAGCGCGCCCGCGAAAAGGCCGCCGCGGTTCGCCGCGCGCGCAAGATGGAGCGCAAGCGCGCCGAGCGCGACGGCGTCCGTTAAGACGCTGTGCTGACGCGGGCGGCGCGCCGCCGCCCCGTTCGCTGACGACTTTTCCTGCCCTGATTTAGCGAGCATACGCCCATGTCCACGACGGCTGTCCCCCTTCGTCCTATCGCCAAGGGGTCGCTGACGCGGCTCTGGATCGGCGTTGCCATCGTCGCGCTGGCGGCGGGCGGGCTCGCCTGGGCGGGGCAGCAGGGCGTGGCGCCGTCGCCGGCCGCCTTCTTGGCGCACAACGCGCATGAGGCGGGCGTGATCACGACCGAATCGGGCCTGCAGTACAAGGTGCTGGAAGAAGGCACGGGGCCCAGCCCGACGAGCAGCGATGTCGCGCTGGTCGGCTACAAGGGCGCGCTGCTCGACGGCACCGTGTTCGACGAGAACCCGCAGGCGCCGATGCCGATCGACGGCGTGGTCCCGGGTTTTTCCGAAGGCCTGCAGAAGATGAAGAAGGGCGGCAAGTACAAGCTCTGGATCCCGTCGGAACTGGGCTATGGCGCCGAGGATAACGGCCCGATCCCGGGCGGTTCGGTGCTGGTGTTCGACGTCACCCTGCATGATTTCAAGTCGAAGGCGGAACTGATGCAGCTGCAGCAGCAGATGATGCAGCAGCAGGGCGCGATGCCGCAGCCGGGCCAGTAAAGCCCTTCAGCCAGATGCGCAGGGAAGGGGCCGCCAGTCGGCCCCTTTTCTTTTGCCTATCGCGCGTCGGGGCAGGCGGTTTCGGGCGTTGCGCCGAAAGCCAATTGGTTGGCGTCGCCAACCTTGGCTTGCCCCGAAAACAGATTATCGAGGCGGTCCCGCACGTCGCGGCGATATTCGGGGCAGGCTACCGATCGCGGGGCGGAGACTTCGATGTCGCAAGCGATCGCGTCTTTGATCCGATCCACGGCGGCTTCGTCCAGCACGCCGGCGCTGCGCAATTCCAGGCACAGCTGCAGCAGTCCCGCCGCCGTCGCCTGCGCGCGCAGGCCGACATTGGTCAGGTCGAAATGCAGCTTCTTCTGCTTGTCCAGGCCCATGGTCATGATCCGCTCTCCTTTTTGTCCGGGTCTTGCATCTTATCCCTAATGCAAGCCACGGAAAGCCCGGATGTTCCACCGGGGGTAGGCGGGCGGCTCAGCTGTCGGCGGGGCGCATCAGCCGCGCGTCATTCTTGGCCTTGAGCGCCTTGGACCGTTCTTCCAGATAGACTTTGATCATCGCCACGATGGGATCGGCCAGGAACAGGCCGATGATGCCAAACAGCGCGCCGAACAGGATCTGCGCCGCCAGGACCAGCGCAGGGGCCAGGTCGACCGCGCGCTTGGCGACCATCGGCACGATCAGATAGCCGTCGATGATCTGCACCGCCAGATAGACGCCCACGGCATAGAGGCCGGTGTCGGTGCCGCCGGAAAAGCCCACCAGGACGATCAGCACGCCCGACACGATCGCGCCGATATTGGGCAGGAAGGCGAGCAGGCCGGTGAGGATGCCCAGCAGCCCCGCCATCGGCACGCCGCCGACCCAGAGCAGCAGCCAGGTGCCCACGCCCTCCACCGACATGCCGATGATGCGCCCGAACATCAGCCGGCGCAACGTCCAGCCCATCTTCTGCGCGACCTGATAGAAATGGCTGCGCTTTTCCATCGGCAGCATCCAGGCGACGCCGCGTTCATATAGTTGCGGCTCGGTCGCGATGAAGATTCCCAGCACCAGCATCATGACCGCGCTGGTGATGGCGCCGACCGCAGTGCCGACGGCGGCGGTGACTCGCCCCATCGAACTCATCGCCTGCTGCGCCAGCCCTTTGAGGTCGTCGGGCGTCGCGCTGATGCCCAGTTGCTGCGCCCAGCCGCCCACGCGCATCACCTGCGCCTCGACGATGGTGCGCATCGCCTGCGCCTGCGCCGCCAGGCTGGACCCGGTCAGATAGAAGGTCCAGGCCAGGAACGCGACGGCGCTCAGCAGCACGATCGTCAATCGCCAGCCGCGGCTGATCGGCAGCACCCGGCCCAGTAGGCGCGTGCCGCCATCCATCATCGTTGCCAGCACTAGCGCGCCGATGATCAACATCAGCGGCTGCGCCAGCACCACCACCAAAGCGATGGCGACGGCGAGCGCCAGCCAGACGCCGGCGCGCTTCAGTTCCTGCTGGATGAGGGGGCTGCGGACTTCGCTGGGGCCGGGTTCCTCGACATGCTGCTGCGTCTCGCTCAAAAGCCCGTGCCCCTTCCTTCTTCAGTCCGCGGCAGCAACGCTCCGTGGACGCAGGCTGTTCCCCGCCCGCCCGCTGCGGAAGGCGTGGAGCCAGGTCGCGGGGTTCCAGCCGGCGTCGCCATCCAGGCTGAAGGTGATGAACTCCGCGCGCCCGCCGATCGCTTCCCACGGCACCGGGCCGCCCAGGCCGTTCTCCGCCAGCGGCGCGCGGCTGTCGGCGCTATTGTCCCGATTGTCGCCCATCAGGAAGACATGATCGGCCGGCACGCGCACCGGACCATACCAGTCGAGCGCGCTCGGCCCCATGTCGATGGTAACGTAGGTCTTGCCATTGGGCAGGATTTCCTGCCGCACCGGCAGTTCGCAATAATCGCGCCCGTCCTTGCCCTGCACGCGCGCGCCGGGGAACTGCCCGGGGTCGCAGGGGGCATTGCCGTCGACCGGAATGCGCAGCGGCTTCATCGCCTTCTGCCTGACCGCCACGCCGTTCAGCACCACCTGGCCGCCGCGCACCTCGACAATGTCGCCGGGCAGGCCGATCACGCGCTTGATATAATCCTCGCGCCGATTGTGCGGGCTGACGATCACGATATCGCCGCGCTGGGGCAGGCGACCCAAGATGCGCCCCTTCAGGAAGGGCAGGGGGTGGAAGCTGGGCGAGACATAGGACCAGCCATAGGGGAATTTGCTCACCACCAGCCGGTCGCCGGTCAGCAGCACCGGCATCATCGATTCGGACGGGATGTAGAAGGGCTTGGCGACGAAGCTGTGGAACGCCAGCACCGCCAGGATCAGCAGCGCGATGCTGCGCAGCTCATGCCACCAGTTGACGCCGTCCTTCTCCTGCTCCTGCTCCGGCGCGGCGCTGTCCTGAGGCGTGTCGATGGCCGGCATGGGCGAAGTCTCTTGGGGATCATCATGGTGGACCATCACAAAGGCAGCGCCTCGATGATGACGAAGGCCTGCGCCCATGGATGGTCGTCCGTGAGCGTCAGATGAATGACGGGCCTATAGCCCAGCGGCACCAGCGATTCCAGCCGCGTCAGCGCGCCGCCGGTCAGGCTGAGCGTCGGCGCGCCCGACGGCGCGTTGACGACGCCGATATCCTTCATGAACACGCCCGCCTTGAACCCGGTCCCGACCGCCTTGGAAAAGGCTTCCTTGGCGGCGAAGCGCTTGGCGAGCGTGCCCGCGCGGGTGAAGGGGCGGCGGTCTGCCTTGGCCTGCTCCACCGGAGTGAAGACTCGCTGGACGAAGCGATCCCCGAACCGGTCGAGCGAATTCTGTATCCGCTCGATATTGCAGAGGTCCGAGCCGAGGCCGATGATCATATATGCTCCCCGGCACGGGGAGGGGGACCGCCAGCGAAGCTGGTGGTGGAGGGGG
>Ga0114901_1002367_pt1 | contig 10076 bp, 9 predicted proteins | sample MalvireepMed_s16_FD_89686 | JGI IMG/M metagenome (GOLD analysis project Ga0114901, IMG submission 89686) | Marine viral communities from the Global Malaspina Expedition - Malaspina viral metaG DeepMed_s16 | ecosystem: Environmental > Aquatic > Marine > Oceanic | place: Mediterranean Sea... | reverse complement strand
TGGATCGCGAACAATCCGACCGGGCCGCAGCCCCACACCGCAACCGTATCGTCGGGCTGAATGTCGGCATTTTCCGCCGCCATCCAGCCGGTCGGGAGGATGTCCGAAAGGAACAACACCTTGTCGTCTTCCAGATGGTCGGGAACGACGATCGGGCCGACATCGGAAAAGGGCACGCGGGCGTATTCGGCCTGTCCGCCCGAGTAGCCGCCGGTCAGGTGCGAATAGCCGAACAGCGCGGCCATCGGCTGGCCGTAGAGCGTCGCCGACATATCCTGCTTTTCAGCCGGGTTGGAATTGTCGCAGGCCGAATATTGCTGCTGCTTGCAATGGAAACAGCCGCCGCAGCTGATCGTGAAGGGCACGACGACGCGCTGCCCTTTCTTCAGATCGCTCGCAGACCCCGTCTCGACGACTTCGCCCATGAATTCATGGCCCAGCACATCGCCCGGCGCCACGCCGGGAATGACGCCATCATAAAGGTGAAGGTCGGACCCGCAGATGGCCGTGCTGGTGATCTTGATGATCGCATCGCGGGGATTGATGATTTCCGGATCGCTGACCGTGTCCACGCGAACGTCGTTGGTTCCATGCCAGGTAAGTGCTCGCATCATCCGTTCTCCTGCTTGGCTGCACGGGTTTCGTCCCGCGTTCGCGCCGATGTCGCTATTTCCCCGGTTTCCATGAGCATCTTGAAACGCTTCAGATCATGCCGGGCCTGGACCTGCGGCTCGCGCAGGAACAGCTTCGCCACCGCTCGGCCGAGCGCGCCTGCGGGCGGGTCGTAGGCCATCACCAGGCTGACCCTGGTTCCGCGCTCGCCCGGTGCATCCTCGAAGCGAACTTCGCCGCTGGTCTCGATCTCGGAATCCTCGACCGATCGCCAGGCGATCAACTCGTTCTGCTTCTTGCTGGCGATTTCGGTTTTCACCGCTACCGTCTGGCCCGCGGGGGCCTTGATCCGCCAGGTCGATGCTCCGTCTGCGCCGGCTTCGATCGCTTCCACATTCTCCATGAATTGCGGCAGGTTGGAGAAGTCCGACCAGAATGCGAACAATTCGGCTCGCGGCTTGCGGATGGTTACCGATCGTCCGACCTGCGCGTTGTCGCCTTCAGGCTGGCGTTTGGTATGGTTGGCGGCATCGTCATATCCACGATTTTGGTGCCTGTTGGACAGGAACGCTCCGAATGCGATCGCTCCGGCAGTTAGAACGACGCCGCCCAATCCGGCGCCGATTTTGGAATTTTGAGACATAGATTTTCTCCGCGACATGATGACGCAGCGAATTCCCGCTCAAACAGTTCCGGACATTTACGGCGAGGCGTTGGTGGGTTGGGGTCAATCCTACCGAGGCACTCTTCAGCGGCGTTCAGGGCCGGATCTAGCTATTTGAAAGCGCAAGCTTAGCCCATCATCTTCTCGGCTTCAGCAAACGTCACCATACGCTGCTGTTCCTCATCCCACAGAGCCAGACGGAACGCGCTGAGCGATTCCCATGCCGTGTAGCGGTTGAGATCGCGTAGAGCCGGATGCGCCTTCAGGACTTCGGGCAGGCGGTGGAACGGTATCGTGCTCGAAAGGTGGTGCACGTGGTGGATGCCGATATTGCCGGTAAACCAGCGCAGAACCGGCTGCAGATCTAAATGTGTGCTGCCCATCAGGGCGGCTTCGGCGAAGGACCAGTCGGATTTGCTTTCCCAGTATGCGTGGGGGAACTGGTGCTGGATGTAGAACAGCCACACTCCCATGCTCGCGGCAAAGAGCAGAGTCGGCAGAAATACTGCCAGCGTCACTCCGAAGCCGACTAACCATATTGGCACGGCTAGGATTGCGAGAGTGGCAAGGTTCGTGCCCAGCGCGCTGATCCAGAACTTCCAGCCCTCTTTCATTAACCCCACTGGCAGACGGTGCCGCAGCAGAAAGAGGTAGGCGGGGCCGAAGCCAAGCAAGGTCAACGGGGGGCGGTATAGGCGATATCCGAGCCGCTGGGTCCTCGATCTCTCACAATACTCGCGCACCGTCAGCGTATCGACATCGCCAAAGCCGCGCTTGTCGAGATTGCCGGTCATGGCGTGATGACGCGCGTGACTGAGGCTCCAGCAATCATAGGGCGTGAGCGTGAAGACGCCCAGCATCCGCCCGAACCAGTCATTACTCCGCCGCTCCCGCAGGAAGGATCCGTGGCCGCAATCGTGCTGGATAATGAAGAGGCGCAGTAGGAACAGTCCGGCGAGCGGAGTAAGCGCGAGAGCGAGCAGGTAACCCGCGTCCGCGGCTGCGATAATCGCGGCGAACAGTCCAAGAAAGGGGATCAGCGTGATGCCAAGCTCCCACAGGCTGCGCCCCGGTTGTGGATCGCGGAACACCTGAAGGTCGCGCATCAACTGACGAGGGTCGGGCATGGCGGGGCGGACGATTGCCGAGGCCGCCTCAGAACGGGAAACACTCACTCGCGATCCGCTAATGTGGCATGGCACGATTGTCACGCAGGATCGACTGTGCTCGGAAATGCTGGCGACTTTCCGTATGTCCCGCGCCAAAAGCGGACTGTCCACTAACGGCCCAGGAGCGGCCCGATCATCGCATGACTGCAAAAGTTGACTGCCGAGACGGTGCCCCAAAGGCCAACGTTTCGCGAGAGCTTCGCTGGTTGATTTGCGTTGGAGTGAAAATTACTATTTGATAATTTTCTCTAGGATTCGAAAGCCCGTGTTCGGGAGATTGCCGTGGGGGGAACATGAGGGAACGCGAAGAGCCAAGTCGTCCTTACGTCTTTGATGGTGAAAAGTGTTCGACACTTGTTGAGCTCGTCACAGCAATGGCTCCGAAACCTGTGAAGGCCCAAGAGCATTTGCTCGGTGGCTACATCGGGAAATGGATTGAACACACACTTGGCGACATCGACGCGAAGATCGATCACGATCGCCTTCTTGGCCAAGATCTTGACCCACAGCAAAAGCTCTACACGTTTCTTGCAGCTCATTGGAAGGATGGAGCACCGCCTTTTATGGGCGTCGCGATCAACTGGGAGCAGCTTGAACAGATTGCGCTCGATCAATTACCAGAGGGCTTACCCAAGCGCCAATTTGTCTGCGACATCCATCGTTTAGGGATCCTCCCACTAGCCGCCAAAGCGTCAGGCGATGAGCGATTGCTTGAGGTCGATGAACGCTGGCAGCGGGAATTCCTGGATTACTGCGTCGCCCACGCTGAAGTGCTTTCATACGAGGAAATCTGGAACGACCGCGGTGGCGCTCTCGAGCTATGTCTGGCGGACCCGCACTCCGAAGCCTTTTACATCGCTCATTTTATGAATGGTCAGCGCGATGCGTCGGCCGCCCGTAAAATCGCTAGCAGCACGAAGGTGCAAATTTTCGATGCGCTCTTTGATCCGGAGCTGGCCGCCCGATGCCGGTTCGACCGAGAAGCGGAGAGCACGCGCGAGTTGCTGTCTCGAAGTTGGTTTGCCGCGCTGCTGAAAAGGCATCCGGAACCTGGCCTGGGTATTGATCTCGCATTATGCACCGCCTCTATGATCGCGGCAGGAGAGGTGGGCGCGATTGAGAGGAGTATAGAGACGAACAAGGCAGAAATAGAGGCCGCAGGAAAAGACTGGCCATTGCCCCGGCTTTCGCAAAAAGGCCACGCCATTCTTTACGGCGGGGCCATGGCGCTGGCCTCGCTCATGGGTATCTGGGCACCAAATGGCTGGACGTTAGGCGAACAGTTTACCGATGGAACAATGCTCGCACTCGTCGTCATGTCGGCATATTTTGCTACGTTGTATGCGGCTATGGCAACGGAACGTCGAACAGGCGTCATGCTTGCGATCGCGATCCTAGTGATGATGTTGGGAACGATCCCGATTAGCTTTTTCGCCAGCGGTTGGTGGGTTCAGGACGCACCTTTCTTTGGACTGATTTTCGCTGCACTCGGCTTTGCGCGCCACCCGCTTATTGCAGCGAAGCAAAGAGAAGCTCTCGGAAAGAAAGAGCGCGACCTAGCCATGAGGCTGACCGGATCGCCCGATCGTGAGGAGGACCCTGATGTCGTAATAGGGTATCTGGATTTCTACGCGGAAGGTGTTCCCAGAGACCAGATTGTAGCGCACAGTCGCCACCAGCGTATTGCAGATAACGCGAGCGTTGTGCCCATGTCCGGCACCGGGCATCGACCAGAAAGGTTAGCTCCGGCCGCATATCAATCAGAGGGTCTTTCTTATGGTGTCGCTGGCTTGAATGTTGCTTCTGATGGATCGATCACGAGCGAGCTCGTCGATGGCGTATCGGTCGATACAAAGGGCCGGGTGAACACGCGCATCGCGGACGGCGTGACCCTGCACAGCGACGGCAAGACGACGACCCGGGTAACGGACGGCGTCGATGTGCGGTCAGACGGTCAGGTTTCCGTCGAGATGTTCGGAATGCGACATTCCTGGGGCGGTAAGAAAGATGAAAAAAAGAAGGATAGCTGGTTCTAACCCTGCCCCGCATTTAGTTGGCCGGAGAGTAATGCCGCCGTCGCAGTAGTAGCTTGTCTCTCACCCAATCAGAGCGCGTCAGCTTCTTGCCGGGTGTAGGGCAGACTACGGATTGAATAGCAGTCCCGCTTGCGTTGCTCTGGAACACTCTGCGTGCAGCGTGCGATGAAGTCGCTTCGCCGCTCGGATATTCGCTGACACTCGCTATATCCAAATTGGCCAACGCAGCCGCCTGCAGAGCTCCCATTCAAACTCATGGCCTCGTCGAACTTGTCGCCATCGCTATAGTTCGACATTTGCCACCGCTCGTCGAAAATCCAGGCATACCGGTCCAGAACGGCTTCGGGGGCATTGTCCGCTGACCAAGGGTTTGTCAGCTTCGCCTTCGCGAAAGGATTGTCAGCATATAGACGAAGCGGAGCGTTGGAAGGTTGCGCATCCGAAGTAATCGTCCCGATCTCATTGCCATCTCGCGAAAGAACTCGAACACGATAGGCCTCAGCCCTCACAGTGCGTTGTTGATCGCTGCGGACTTGCTCCCATCCGGCCTCAATAGGAGTGAACGCCACTTCGAGATCTACAGACTGACTGTTTTGCGAGTTTGATAAACTCTCAGCTTCTTCCGGCGACATCGGGAGAAAGCTCATCTCCCCGGTCCCCTCGAGCGCCAATGCGAAATCAAGCCCTTCAGACCCGCTCTCGCTTGCGCTGAAGCTAACCATTGTCCTGTCGAACAGACCGTGAATGGGGAATCCCTCGCGATCAAAGTCGTAATCTTCGAGCCTGCCTTTAAGCTCGACCAAGTAGGTTTCGGCTGCAACGGCTTCGTCCACCAAATCGGTGAACTCGTCGAAGTTTTCTTCGAGAAAGCGACGTCGAGCGAACTCGTCGTCGAACCTCATCCCGAGCGGCTTGGTCATCATTCGAGCAAGGGAAGCGGGTTCGCCCGACATCCGATGATACAGGTAAGCTAGATTTGTCGCGTTGAGATCGAGTTCCCCCGACCGTTTCGGACCAGAAACGTAGAGATCATTCTTGGACCGAATGGTGTCAGCCTGTGCAGTTTCCGCATCTTCGACTGCCAGTGCTGCCTCTGTTGCCGCGTCGCTAGCCTCGCTGTCGGCATTAGGAGAACACCCCGCCAAGGCTACCGCTGCCGAAACCAAAAACGCGCATTGACCTGAACTCATGAAACGCATCGTCCCCCCCTTCGCAGAGCAACAAAATGGCATAATTGGCTGGAGTCAATGATGTATGGTGGCGGGCGTTCTTAATCGGCACGCCATCCGCACTAGGGAAAGAAGCCGGTGCGCTGTGCGATGGTGAGTTCAAGTCAGCCAATTTTTGGAGAGGGAATCGAGGTTGGGCAGAGCTCGAATTTACACGCAGACTTAACACGCAGACTTAATATGTGTCCGGTGCACCTGGTAGGACGCGGTCGCCTAACCACGATGACCCGCCAATCGGGAGCGCTCGGGACATCCAACGCGCACCTTTCCCATAAGCGGTAACTTTTCGCCTCAAACTGTCGGGGACTTCGGGCTCGATGAAACCAAGGCGGCGCCAGTAAGGCGCTGCACCTTCCACTGCGATCAGTTCTGCATCGGTCAGCTGATCTCGAACAGCCAATTCGAAGGCGCGTTGCAGTAGCCTTTGTCCAAGACGCAAACCGCGCCCGAAAGGCGCAACCGCCAGATCATGTATGTAGAGGACTTCACTCTGTCGTGCGGGGCTAAGCACCGCACCCAAGGGCGGAGGGTTTTGACGAGGCCAGCCATGAGCGAGCAGATAAGCGATAAGCCGTCCATCGCAGACGGCCGCCAAGCAATAGCTTTGAGGAAGATGGAGCCGGCTCGCAAATGCATCAGGCTCCTCCAATAAAGGCACCGGATACACCGCGGCCTGGACCGCGATCGCGGCCGGTACATCACTTTCGGTCAGAGAGCGGATAAAAGCGGCTGTGGGTGACATTGGATGCTCGGTAAGTCTGCTTTCACCAAAAGTCAGTCAGGCTCGACAAAGCCCAGGCAAGATCAAGGCGAGCACCTTGTTCGTCCAGCAGTTCAAACCTTCTTCTGCCGCCCACGCTTCTGGTTCGGCGCCTTACCGAGACCGATCCTCTTCGCCATGTCCCGGCGCATCTCGGCATAGGCTGGTGCCACCATCGGGTAATCCGACGGCAATCCCCACTTCTCCCGATACTCGGCGGGTGTCATGTCAAAATTATTCCTAAGATAGCGCTTTAGCATCTTCAGCTTCTTGCCATCTTCCAAGCAGACGATGTGGTCGCGCTTTACACTTCTCGAGATGGGAACCGCAGGCTTTTGCTCAGCCTCTTCCTTTGCCGTTTCGCCAAGTTCGCTCAGAGCCTTGTGAACGCCCTCGATGAGCGCAACGACACCCGCCTCGTCTACCTGATTTGCGCTTACGTGCGCCGACACGATATCAGCGGTCAGCGTCACGAGTGTTTCGTTTTGCATTTGAACTACTCATCCATTCTTGATCTCGGGTGCCGCACAAAGTCGCGGACTATTTCGCCCCGACGTACGAGGAAGCAATTGGCTACCCCTATTTGACGCACGGCCGCTTTCCTGACCGCCGCACCAAAAGCTGACATTCCGTTGGCTTCCTATTTGTAGCCATACGGTGCGAGCCAGTGCCGGTCGACTGTGCGATGAGCCGCCTAACAAGACGCTGTTCATGAGCCTGACCCATGCCTGGGTTGAGATCGCCGGAAGGCAGGAGGACTACAGCCGGGTGCGTCCGCACTCAGCCCTTGGCTGCGCAAGCCCGGCGGCGTTCGCCGCCGAACACGATAGTCAGTGTCCAGCTTCAATCGCGCCCATGCGCAAAAACCACCCATCTTTGAGGCAGTTGGCGGGCATTTCACCGCCCGACGATCATGTTCGATGCAATCTGCCGAAATCCAGCCAAGGCTTCAACCTGACTGGACCGCGTCAACAGATCAGACTACCTTTCTCATCGAACGGAATTGGATCGGCATCGAGCCACAACGTTTGATATCCTCCAGAACTCTGCCAAACTTCCGAGATCACGCTCTTTCCTTCGAGCGAAGGGATGGCAAGTACCCTGCCCAAATCCTTACCTTTAGCGCTTTTCGGAATGGCCAGCACTTCCCTCCTCAGCGTGACGCTGTTCTTCTCGAACTTGATCCCTTCGGCGAGCCCGAAAGTCCCGGTCATGGTTCCTCGGTGCCAGTAGACGATTAAACTCTCGCCTTCGGAACGCCCGATGTCCCGGCTGGGCCTTTTGTCCTCCTGCCATGATTGGATGGTTTCGGCCAAGGGGAATTCCCCGATCTCTAGTGCGTGTAGGAGCAGAGGATGGATCTGGCCGACCGAACCTTTGGCTTTCAAGATGTCGAGGGTAGAGGAATAGTAGAGCAGGTCTTCGCGTATGGCTTCAAGCCAGGAATCGATGTCTTCCGTACGGTCCGCGACGAACTCGCGGCATCGCATACGAAGATCGTCATGCAAGTAGTCTAGGGATACGACAGGCGCTGCATCGCGCAATTCTCGAAGTTCGAGACGTCCCAGACCGACAGTTCCCGATACGTAAGCGCCCTTACGTCGCTCCCGCGTGAGGCAACGGCTGAGGTGCGAACGAAGCTCCGAAATTTGATTCAGTAAATAATCGCGTTTGCTGTCGATCTCTTCGACTCCATCGAGCATTTTGCCGATCGTCTCCTCGAGATCCTCCGCCGACAACGTTCCCTTGCGGATCGCCTCGAACAGCTCCACCGGGACCCCGCGGCCAAGTTTGAAGCCCATCGTGAGTTCATTCAAATGCTCATAGCGATCGGAAGGTCGGACGCCAACGCGCACTTTCATATCGTTTAGGCCAGTTCCGCCTCGCCGACCATCCTCTCGCTCGCATAGCATTCTGATGAACCGCAGTTCCTTTTCACCGTTCCAGTGCGCGCTCATTGTCGTCCTCCGTGTGCTTGAACGGCACCCTTCGTCCTTCCCCGAAAGGTCCCGCCATCAACCTTCCCCTTTGATGACAAGCAGTTAATTATCTCTCTAGTCACCTCGAATTGCGCTAACTTTATTAACGGCGATCCGTCTGAGCCCGACATGGCGTGACGTCTGACCATCTGCCATATATCGACTTCATGCCGTCGCTAGGGTCGACATATGGTCCCATTTACGGTGCTAGAAGATATTCTAACGATACGGCTGGCGCCCATCTGCCAAACCGGTTCTTGAGCTTTGTACCCTGCCCTACTCCTTGCACTTGGTCCTAAAGTGCGGCTCACTCCAGTGCGCCGATCAGAAAGCGTTCCTTTCTGCCTAGTAGAGCCGGTGTAACGTTGAGAAAGACTAGAAACAATAAAATCGCCAAATGCCGCCACCATTCTTTATTTTTCTTAAAGGCTTCAGTCGGAAGCCAGCCCTAATATAGCACGATCCATCATCGCAGTTATCGTTGCAGTATGATCGCATCCCATTCCGACTTGATGCACCAAACTTTGGAGATTTTCTGAGATACTACTATTAAATGGCCGGCCCGTTCTCTGGCTTGATTGCCTCAGTGTTCTTACGAATGAGCTCCTCTTCCATCTCACCGGCGGCCAAGAACACCGTTTTCTCTGGTTGCATGAATACGGCTTCTTGCAAACTTCGGCCGACATCGGGGTCGACCCACAACACAGGCGAGATCAATCCCAATCGGTCAAAATAATCGTTCTCTAAAAATAGGCTTGCGGCAAAAAGCCCTGACAGCGAGTAACCTAATACTGAATTATCACAGCCCTCACCGGCTTTGAAAATATTTCCTATAAATTCCTGAAGCTCTTTACCTCCACCCGTCTTAACGATCCCATAGAATGAAAGATCGAACTCTCTATTAGTGTAAAATTTCCCCCTACAAGCATGGAGTTTTTCGTAATCTTCAACATCAAATCCCAAGAGTATTAGCTCTACCGGATTTAGGGTCCCATCTATCGTTCGTGCTCTCAACGCGCAGATCGCGGCATCACCTATCAAATCATCATCAAGTACCAATATTCTCCGGCGTACTTCCTTACCTGAAGCATATCTGCGAATGCTAAAAGATCCATGCCTCACACGGTTTGTTGCTTTTAGATTAATCATCGATGTATCGAAATCCACACCGTCACACCCCTCTACTTCGTTAGCAATGATGTAATCTCGGCAGTCTCTTAAAAAGGTTCTCGCCCATCTACAAAGAAAAGGGGGGCGAAACCTTGGGGATTTCGCCCCCCGCCACGATGGCAGGGATCTTGACGAAAGCGAAAAGCGTAACCTGGAGGACTACGCTTCTCACCCGAGTTCATCAAAAGCCGATCGTGACACCTGCGTTCACGCTAGCCGCGTCGACGTTACCGCCAGTCGCATAGCTGCCGCGCAGAAACGCACCAGAGTTGTTATTAATGTCAGCGAAGAGTCCGGCGCCGATAGTAAAGTAGCCATCGGTTTCGACGCCCTGGACACGGAAGACCGTCGAGGGAGCAGCAAGATATGCTACATCGCGGTAGGCGCTATCGTCATCGCCGAAAGTATAGGCGACAGACATTTCCGGCCGCAGGGTAGCCATTCCGGTGTCAAAGTC
>Ga0114901_1002358_pt1 | contig 10094 bp, 18 predicted proteins | sample MalvireepMed_s16_FD_89686 | JGI IMG/M metagenome (GOLD analysis project Ga0114901, IMG submission 89686) | Marine viral communities from the Global Malaspina Expedition - Malaspina viral metaG DeepMed_s16 | ecosystem: Environmental > Aquatic > Marine > Oceanic | place: Mediterranean Sea... | reverse complement strand
GAACATTATGGAAACAATTACTCGCATTACTCCGGCATTTAGCGGTAAAAGTCTTGTTGTGACTGTTCACAACGGGAACGAGTACCGGGCGCAACTTGAAGGAAAGAGGACACCCGCCTTCAAGATAGAGAAAGGCGGAACCTATGAATTCGTGGTGGAAAACAAACCGTGGGACGGCAAGGACTATTTCTGGATTAATGCTGCCAGGGAAGGCAGTGAAAGTGCAAACAAGGGCGGGAACGGTTCCGCTCCGTCAGTAAGCACGGCGGCTCCTGCACCCCAGGGGTTTGTCGATTTACGGCAGGAAAGTATCGAGCTTCAGTCCTCGGCAGACCGTATTCTGTCCCGGTTCCCGGTTTTTTCCAATTTTAAAAAGTTTAACGAAAAGTCGGTTCGTGAGATGTATTGCAACGCCGCCTTGTGGGGATATCTGGGCTTGCAGGATGCAAAAGCGGTACTGGCGGCGTCGAGAAACCTGGACAAAAAGGAAGACGAATCTGGAGGGGATCTCGGAAATGACGAGGAAATCCCTTTCTAGGACAAAAGACGAACCGAAATATATCCGCTGGGTAGCCTCCCTTCCCTGTGTCCTTTGCGGCAACCCCGAAGTACAGGCGGCACATTACCGGACAGGGTTCTACACGATGGGCAGAAAGCCGCCCAATAAAGTCACCCCGCTTTGCTGGAGACATCACGCCGAACAACACCAGGGGAACGAGCGGAGATGGTGGGAGAAGTCTGGGGTCATACCCAAACTCACCATTTCCGTTCTCCAGGGGTTATACGAAAGATTCCCGGAGCCTAGACGGACGGAGCTTGCCGAAGAATGGATATCGTTACAGAACCGGAAGTGGAAGTTGCGCTCGAAAGAATCGAAGCAGTCACGCCGCTATATGCACAGGCTAAAGCAACTCGTATGCAGCTTAAAGAGTTTCAGAACACGCTTAAAAGCAGACTGAGAAGGCAGTCCAACGGCAAAACCAAGGATGAAAGGGACGATTACGCACATACTCATTCCGAATATTTAGAGTGGCAGGATAATTATAAACTTGCACTTGAGGAGGAAGAGAAATATAAGTGGCAACTGGATCTGGAAACAACAAGGATATCGGTATGGCAGACACAGAGCCGCAACAACCGATTATGATCGATGACAGTGGCGCACTTTGGGAGTATCTGACTTTTGCACACAAGGTAAAAAAATCCAGGGAAGGAAGGTTTGTCCATCTGGAAATGGTAATGATCGAAAGAAAAGGTCAGCCGTTTCTGATTAGATTCAAGGAGCCTGGTACATGAAATTCGATCATCTGTCCTCGTCACAAATCAATAACTGGATTGACGATCCGGCATTATGGATACTGAAATACCTTTACGGCATCAAGGGTGGCCGTATGCCAGCCGCGTGGCGGGGAAACGCCGTCGAGAAGGCGGTGGACCTCATGCTGACCAAGGGCGAATTCAGGGAACATTTTCTTCTGGATACCGCCCGAATGGAGTTTCTGCGCCTTGGCGGTCAGCAAACCGATAAAGAGTGGAACCTAATACCAGACTATATTACTCAGGTATTACCCTTTATAAAAGACTGCGGATGGGGAATCCCCGAAGGATGCCAGACCTCTCTGGAGGTTGAAATAGAAGGCGTGAAGTTTATCGGTTACATGGACTACGACTGGCCCGGTATGGTGAGAGACTGCAAGACAACCGGAAGATTGCCGTCGTTTTCCAAAGAGGGTGTGCTGAAGGGGAAAGACGACCATCTGCGCCAGATGTCCATCTATACACACAATTCCAACCGTGGCGCGGAACTGTTCTACGTGACACCGAAGACAGTAAAAATCTACCAACCCTCCGCAGATGAACTCAACAAAGCATTCAGGCACGTTACTGCGGCTATCAGGGCCATGAAGGAGTTTGAGCCGCAGGACTGGTTCAGGTATGTGCCCAGGGATATGTCTCACTGGAAGTGGGACGACAAACTGCGAGAAAAGGCGAAGGAGTTGTGGAAATTATAAATGGACATATCGGAACTGAAGTCACGGCTTGCCACGGATACTCTGGGAGTCGTAAAACATCTCCTGCCGGGTGGAAGACTCGAAGGCAATGAGTACCGTTGCGGGGATGTATTCGGCGAGAAGGGCAGGTCCCTTGGTGTACACATCGGGGGTGGCAAGAACGGTATCTGGTCCGATTTTAATACAGGACAGTCCGGTGATCTTATCGACCTCTGGAAAGAAGCAAGGGGCCTGTCGCTTAGTGAAGCGGTCAGGGATGTAAAAGAGTACCTTGGAATAAAAAGCCCTGATTATGAAACAGTCGAAAGAAAATACTCGCGTCCTCAGAAGCCTCGATGCGCGGCTCCGAAAAATTCTGTCAAAGAGTACCTTAACGGAAGGGGAATTTCGGATGGCACGATCAGCACTTACCAGATTGGAGAGCGCGGGAGAGATATTGTCTTCCCGTTCCTCCGAAACTCTGAACTTGTTATGTACAAGATACGCACAGCAGAAGACGGCGCAAAACCAGTCCCCGGCGAGAAGAATATGGAACCGTGTCTGTTCGGCTGGCAAGCGGTTCCTGATGATGCCCGTGAGGTGGTTCTCACAGAAGGTGAAATAGATGCCTGTTCAATTTACGAGGCAACTGGATATCCTGCATTGTCTGTACCGTTTGGCGGAGGCGGTGGAGGAAAGCAAAACTGGATCGACACGGAGTATCACAGTCTCGACCGATTCGAGAGAATTTACCTGTGTCTTGACCAGGACGAACCAGGAGCCGCCGCCGAAAACGCCATTCTGTCACGGCTGGGAAGTCATCGTTGTTTTCGAGTCCGACTACCACACAAAGACGCAAACGACGCCCTTAGAGAGGGCTGTGAAATCGGAAGGTTCATTGAAGAAGCCACACTGAAGGAACCGGAAGAACTCGTTCCCGCCGCTAATTTCAGAGAACAGGTCAAGGCAACTTTCACTCCGGATGAAATACAGGAGGGATACATCCTGCCGTGGGGCAAAACCCAGACGAAGTTCGCCGCAAGGCCCGGAGAGGTGACGGTCTGGGCCGGGAAAACCAACCACGGAAAGTCTCAGATGACATCCCAGGTCATGGTCTATGCCATAAAGCAGGGAGCCAAAGCCTGTATCGCGTCAATGGAAATGCACCCGAAACGCTACCTGCACAGGACGATGCGTCAGGTCAGCGGCTCTCTAAGACCGACAAACGAATACATGGACCGCATCTTCGACGAGTTTCTTGCCGGACACCTGTGGTGTTTCAATGTTATGGGAAGGGCCGCACTCGACAGCATGATCGACAGTTTCATTTATGCGCGGAAGAGGTACGGATGTGATACTTTTGTCGTGGACAGTCTGATGAGACTGGGTGTGCGGAACGACGACTATGCCGCCCAGGCGGATGCGATTTGCAAGCTGGTTGACTTTGCCGTTGAATATGACGTTCACGTCCATCTCGTCTGCCATCAGAGAAAGAGCATTGAAGGTGTCGGGACAGACAGTATAAGAGGGGCCGGGGAGATAGCCGATAATGCCTCTAATGTGTTTCTGATCCACAGGGACAAGAAACATGAAGAGGAAATGGAAACGGCGACAGAGGAAAGACGCAGGGAACTGGAGGCAATCCCGTCCGTAATTCTGCGTCTGGAAAAACAGAGAAACGGAGACTGGGACGGCAAGATAGGTCTGTGGTTTGACCGTGACTGTTACCGTTATAAGGAATTCAGGGAATCAGTTTACGAATATCTTTAATGGACATACAGGGGAAGAGAAATGACTGAAGGCGGCTTAAAACTTGAACGCGATTTTCAATCTGAAGATAGCGCAAAAAAAATAATTGCTCACCAATGGCACTGCCAGGTGTCTGACCTTGGTGATTTTGGAGACATTGATTGGGTGATCTACCGAGATAATCGTATTGTCGCAATAGCGGAGTTCAAACGGCTTTATCGATCAAGCGAAAGATGGCCTAACATATATTTCAATTTGAAAAAGTGGTTGCCTCTGATGCTTGTCGGCGCGGGTCTAAAGGTTCCGGCATATTTTATTGTTCAGTTTGATGACAAAATATCATACATCGATGTCGCAGATGTTGATGCCTCGAAACACGAAGTGAATGGCCGCAATGACAGGGGTCGGTCGTCTGATTTGCAGCCAACCATTTTAATTCCCGTCGATCAGATGAGGGACTTGTAGCCAATGAAAGTCGCATTATGGAGCTGATGACATGATATGGGTTAAGCAAGCAGATTGGAAACACAAACGCGAAGACCTTGAGCTGGCGATGGAAATTCTCATACCTGATTTGGTATTAGGCCAGTTGCTGAAAGAATCCAACGGCAAAATTTATCTGGAAAAATGGGCTAGGCGGATGAAAGTATCACAGACAATGCTCGCTTGGCGGCTGGGTATCCCTGGTTATTTCTAAGAAGAATACGAAGAATTTCCCATTGGTAACTTAGAACGATTCTAAACTGTTGACATCAGGTGGACGGATGACGACCGTTGTGGAGGTGTATCTGCTTGTCCATCATGCGCTCCAGACTGTTCAGGCGTTCCGTGATGGCTCCGTCACGTTCACTTCTTTCCTTGAGAATTTGCGGTGAGAGTATGTCCTTTGCCATCACATCAATGGAAGACAGGGCAACAGCCTGTTTGGCTTCCAGCTTGTCGAGTCTGGTGTGAACCTCCGAGAGGCTTGTTTTAGCATCTTCCAGTGTAGCGGTCAGTGATTTGATCGTCGCCTTCAAAACACCCCATGTTGTTGCTATTCCCGTCAGCACAATGCCGAATGTCATCAGTTCCCTTGGTCCCAGTTCCATTTTTATCCTCCCATAAAAAGAATCCTCTCGGCTTCTCTTCTTAACACCAGACCGCGCAGAATTTTCCCAGCCGCTCTTCTCCATTTGGGGAACTCGTCAGCGGCTCCCAGGCGGTCATTCCTGTTTAATTTTAATCTTAACGAACTTCTTTGCAGGTTCCCGCTACCGACATTATAGCAGAAAGAGCAAAGGGCACTGAACTCGTTTTCGGTTAACGCAACCTTAATAAGTTTACCAACCGCTGATTCAGTTTGTCGTATATCACGGCGCAGCAGTTCTTCAGCCTCTTCACGGGTGACAGGTTCCATATCCATACGAACAGGTCCATTATCAAAGCCCCTGGTAGAACCAAAACCCACAGTAGAGACATTAGCACTGCATTTGTACGGCTTAGATCTAAACCCTTCAAACGCTTTAATAATCTGGATGCCAGCATCGTTACACCTCATTCCCTGAACCGCCTACTCCACATTTTCCGCCATAACCAATTATCCAGTCTCGTTACCAGACGGGAGAACCTGATTATTATGAAGCTGCGCCAGAATTTTTTCATTTCCTCGACCTGTTTATGGCACGTCCCCCAAACCAGAAAGAAATCACGGCTGCAAAAAGGCACATTACCTCATCGCTCCACACAAGTTGCACGGCTTGCAGTGATGATATTCCAGATGCGGTCAAACTGACGTAAGCTGATATTTCAACAAAGATGAATAATGCAAAAAAACAGTAAGTAATAACCGGGCGAACACTTCCACGAAGCCCGTCAATCCATCTGACTCCTGTATTTTGTACTGACTTCTGTATTGCCTCTATTTCACGTATGTCAGCTTCGACATTCACCATCTCCAGTTGCTGTACCGCAACCTCTTTCTGTTGCCTTATCTGTACTTCCATAATAGCAAGTTCGTGCTTCTTGTCCTGCTTGTCCTGAAAGAAATCCATGACCTTGGGAAGAAAAGAAGTCCCAAAGCCCAAAACACTGCCTAATAATGATAACATGACATGTACCTCTTGTTTAAAATGCTCTGTACGGGGTTTTAAGGCGGTTCTGGTGAGCTTTAGGCGTTCTCTAGTACCTGAGCCTTGCCAGAGAGAGAACCCGCCTCATCCCCTCTTAAAACCCTGTCTGAGGGAAGTTGGCATTCCAGGTGAAAATGTTCATCGTCGCCCCGGAAGTCTACAAGAATGAATTTATACTGGGGTCCAAGAGACTTCTGGCACCTTTCCGTAAACCCGTTTATCTCCGTTTTCAACTGGACGGCACCCCAGACTTCGACGGCATGTCTGGAGAATATATCCACGGCATAGCCGTCCTGATGTTTTTCTTCTCCGCTTATCGCGGATATAATCTGGAAATCCAGTCCTTCTGCCTCAAACAGGGGCAGAACCTTCATAATACCAAGGACAATCTCCGGTGAAATGCCGAAGAAATTGCAGTCTTTTTTCCAGTACCAGGGTTGCATCAGTCCTCCAGGCCCTGGATTTCCCGTATCGTTTCCGTAAAGGATCTCGTAATCACCTGTAACAGGCGGTCGATGGTCGTTTCTCCGTTTTCTCCATCCCGGAACTTCTGTGGCGTCGAAACCCACATGGAAACAATGTCTTTTGTCTTCGGATTATAATCTACGTGGGCGTAAAGAGGTCCAAGTTCAGGCTGGTCCCCGCCGTTTTCGAGTTTTATTTTCTGCGTGCTAGTCATCATTCTCTTCGGTTTTCTTCTTAACATAACACCTCACATGCCTAGCTAGCTTTTCCAACATTAAAAGGGCTTGCCCTTCGCTTAATTTTACCACTTCGTCTTTTCCGTCCATATTCATATCACTCGTGTTGATATACGGCTTGGAAAGTTCTAGCTGTTCACGTCTGCTAAGTCTTAACTCGATCCCGTCATTGTAAACGATTCTCGGGTAAAGTTCTATATTTTTCTGCTCCATCTCCCCCCTCTTCTCAGAACCATAGGAAACAAAACAGGCTTTCCGTCTATGATACCCCCGCATCCAAGTACGGGACGCTTGAGGGTATTTTTATTATAGGCAAAAGCCAGAGACTCGTCATCGATAAGACAGCCGACAGTCATCCCCCAGTTTAGAGAATGGGGTGTGCCGTTGTAAACAAGCTCGAATAATCCGTGATAGTGGCCCTGAACAAAACAACACCCCATCTGCTCGACATTACGGCGGGTGGAAACACCCTTGCCGTGGGTGACATGAACCGTATGGCTCCCGAATTCGTAAGTCCTGTGCGGAAACCATTGCCATCCCTGGCCGACACCGCAAGCCGTTGCGTAGGGAACCATCAGTTCGACAGGTATCCCGTGAGCCTTGGCTCTCCGGTATTTCATGCTTCCGTGGTTGGACTCCATAAGGTCCATCTCCGGAAATATGGACTCAAGTTGCTGGAGGGCTTTTTTAGCCTTTTTCAACTCGTCCCCGGCATTTAGAAGATTGGGGTCTGTATCGTGGAACGACATGGCGTGGTAGTCCATTTCGTCGCCCACGTTGATTATTCTCTTGAATTTGTGTTTGGAATGCAACGCTTCCAAAAAAGAAAGCGCATCCCTATGCTGATAGGGTGCGTGTAAATCCGATATAAAAAGAACATTATCCATGTGTGGATAACTTAGTGGATAACCTGTTAATGGTCAAATAAACCAGACAGCTAAATGTTGCTCCCAGGCTTTGGCTTAATCTTCTCCGGGGTTTTTTGTTTTTCCACGGAGGGTTTCCGGGAACGTTCAGTGTCAATGCAGAATGCCTGTGCCTGTATGATAGGCGGAAATCTGCCGGAACTGGTGATATCTTTAATGATAATTGCTCCCCGTGTGTAACATTGACTTAAATCAGGATATGGACCGCGCTTGTCATCTATCTGAATCATCGGCATTCCCATCGCCGTGAAGATTATTATGGAGTACCAGGTCATTTTTTCTTCCACTCTCTTATAGCTATGGCAATTCTGACGATAACAAGGGCAGCACCGCCGACAGCGATACTGAATTCAAGACCGCTTTGTATGGTTATCCACCAGGGAACGGTCAGGGCACCAGCCCCGACACTTAAATCAACTATGGCGGGTTTTCCCAACATTATTCCTCATCCTCTTCACGGCAGTTACAGTCGTCGCATGAGCAAGTGGGGCATTTATCGGAAGCACAGTGGCACCCATGCTCGCAATGTATGCACTCTATCATGGTTTAGAAGGCCATGTAATCGTACCGACTACGCTTGAGTTATCGTAACTTGCTGGCAAATCCCGCAATGCTTTTCGGTACGCTGTCATGTCGTCCGACATTGTAACGTCACTGAGTGCAAAGTAGTCTGTCTCTGCCAGATTCTGATCACGCTTCCGTCGTAGACCAGAGAAGGCTCTTGCTGGTTTAGCGTCCTCCCAGACTTTCTCCTCTGCAACTCGTGCAGCGTGTTCCTCGTTGGACATCTCGATCTGAACACCGTTCACGTTCTTCATATAATTAGCCATCTATTGTACTCCTTTGTTAGCTAGCATGTTTTAAACCAAAACAAGTTATTCGGCCTGTACTTAAATTTCCACTCTCAAACAAGAACTGGACAGTCGTTAGAGTTAAAGCTGCAAGCCTACATCCTGCCCCTTGCACCGCTGCCAATTTAGATCCAGAATCTATTATTACTCCTTGAGCAGTATATGAAGTAAACATCGTGCCTCCGCTAGTCTCATTGGCAAAAACATAGACAATGCCATTACAACCTTCGCCTGTTGCGCTTCCAGCCGCAGCCGCATTTGATCTAAAAACAACCATCTGTGCATCGGCATTGTCATTAGCACCAAGAACTATAGCGGATGACCCAGAAGTAGCAGAATCGGCTCTATGATCAGCCACCGCCCAAGCATAATCCGAGGCTCCAGAATCAACGCCGCCAGAATCACCAAATCGCATCCATAAGTCTACATTGTCTGTCGCAGGAACGCAGTCAACGATTACGAATTTGTAAATATCGTAGGTTGTATCTACTGTGAAACTAATAGTTGCGTCATTTGATATAACAGTAGAACCAATCAGAGCTTCAAATCCGCTAGAAGGAGTATTCCACGTTCCATCGCCCCGTAAGAAGTTACCAGAGCCTGGTGTTCCTGTAGCACTGAGCATTCCTACAGCTACTTTAGTTTGTGACATCTATTATCTCCTACGGCTTCGGATTGTCAGACTTGACCTTATCGACAAGCACTTTCATTGCAGCTTGGGCATCGCCACCTTTCCAGAGAGCGTCTAGTTGGTCGCCTATTTCAGGGTAGGCTCTACGTCTAACATCTTTGTACGCAACGGCAGCAATTGCAGCGTCATCACTGTCGGCTGTAGACTTGTCATAGGTAAGTGTCTCCTTGTCCTCATCAACAACCCAGTAATCCATTCGATCATTATCAGGTTTATCTGCAACAAACCCACCGTGCGTTGCTACATGGATATCTGCATTTGATTTAGCTGCGAAGTCCTGATACTTGGTGATCTTGTTACCTTCGTTTTTAACTACTGCTATAAAGTTTTCCATTTCTTTCTCCTACTGATACATAATGTTTACTGAGCCCGCATCGAAAGTACCGCCAGACAGAGATAGTTGGGTTAATTCCGCCGATAGATCTTTAGATCCACCCCCCGCAGAGCAGTAAGAATCAGTTCTTACCCACGTAGAATGAGATTGAGACCAAGTGAAGTTGCCACTGTTATGAAGGGCAAGAATTATTTGTCCGGTAAAAACATCGGCAGCATTCGAGCCATTGATGGGCCATTTAGTCGTTTCATAAACTACGCCCCCACCGGAGATAAGTGCTGAACCTCCTGTATACCCAGACGTTTCCAAGCCGGACGCGGTTCCTATGGTCAAATCGAGATCTCCAGCCCCCGAAAACGATACGCCTTCAAGCATAATAATGATCATCTTTGTCCCAGCAGGGATAGAGCCGAAGGTGACGGACGTTCCAGAAGTAGTGGCCTGTTCTGTTCCTAAAGTGAAACCAGCACTCACCGTTTCAAAGGCAGGAGGGCTACCAGCCCCAGTTGACGTTAGCACCTGACCGTCTGAGCCTGGGCCTACCGCCGCTGGATTTCCAGAGGCATCATATGTAATGATCTGACCGTCTGTCCCTGCTGCCATCTTAGCAAGTGTAACTGCATCGTCCTGTATCTTGGCAGTTGCTACTGTATTATCTCCTGGCGTAGTTATCAGTCCAGTATTGAACAACTGAAGGCTCGTAACGTTGTTAGTACCAGCACCTGCTGCAGTAGTTGTAG
>Ga0114901_1002355_pt1 | contig 10101 bp, 2 predicted proteins | sample MalvireepMed_s16_FD_89686 | JGI IMG/M metagenome (GOLD analysis project Ga0114901, IMG submission 89686) | Marine viral communities from the Global Malaspina Expedition - Malaspina viral metaG DeepMed_s16 | ecosystem: Environmental > Aquatic > Marine > Oceanic | place: Mediterranean Sea... | reverse complement strand
ATCTCCATCTGTCTGAGTTCGTGGCCGTTCCAGTCCATGTCCCCACCCGCGACCTTGGTAAGTTGACTCGATAGGTTGTGCCACTCCTCACCCAGCATGGTGGCTTGCCATATCGAATCGTTATCCATCCGCTCTTGATACTCCTTGGCATCAATGATGGTACGCGAGGTAGCCTGCAAGTCTTTGAGCATCCCCTGATTCCACATCTGATAGAATGTCGCGTCATTCATGATCTGTTCTGGGGGATGTTGGTCCAATGGCCAATCAGGATACTTGGCACTGACTTTCGTAACACCATCAGCAAGGGTGTACTTTCCGTCAGGGTCTTCTACGTAGTGAGTACCTTTGAGTAGGTCTTGCCCTATCTGCATGAACTCCATCTTCTTGGTGCGGTATATCCCTATACTAGCCCACAGGGGATCTGTTTCAGTCCGTCCTTGAGCATTGACCTTGGCCTCATTCTTAGCGGCGTTGAATTTCGGGTGGGTATTCAAGTGCGCCAGAGCCGCAGGACTTAGATCGTCCAGGCTCTTTGGTGCGGGTGCTCTCCCGTCCTCCATCAATTTATTCAGTATGGCATCCCACTCACGTGGCATCTCATCCCGTATGATATTGAACCCAACTTGATTAACTCCGTCGTATACGACTGACGACATACCTAGGAATATACCTGGCGCAGTCGTAAGCCCTATCAACCCTTTGTCTTTGTAGGCTTCGATAGCGTCTTGTGTGAACATGGGGGTCGCCCTGTTATAGATCTGGTTGACGATACTTCCAGAAGTTAGTTCCATCACATCGCCAGTGAATGTGCGGCCTGTTCCAATATCAACTGCCAATCCAAGTACTGGGGAGAACTTAGATTGAGTTAAGCGCATGGTTGTATCGAATCTATCCCGGTCTACCATCCTGGTCGAGCCGGTCTTAGCTTGGCCGGTGAGGGCTTGGGCGGTGTAGCGTACCAGTGGTTGATAACCACCCCAGTAGTCTAGCCGCTGGTTGCCCCAGGTGATGCGTCCAAAGTCTGTAGACCGTGGGTCTACCTCGATCGACATGCCTGGGAAGAGCCCCGCCTTGCTACCCCAGTGGAACAGGGCTAATACGGAGCTACCTGTCGTTAAGAAGCTGGCGTAGCTTCTTAGTGCCATACTCCGTACCGTGGGGGTATGGACGATATCTAGGTCGGCCCACTTGAGACTGACACCAGGCTGTATCACTGACATTGGGCCAGTGACCCTGGATGAAATGAACCTAGGGGCAAAGAAGATCGCGTTAAGCCCTCGTGTCACGGTTGCATTATCCATCGGGCCTAAACCACCACGCCCTGTAGCTCTATTGATCCACATAGCTAGTTCATGAAGCTCCCTGGTTCCTTCCTCTGGCTTCACCTTAGATGGGAACCGTATGGAACCGTCATCGTCTATAGCGAACTTGCCAGCCTTCTCCCAGTTGTTCATGGTCATCTTGTAGACATCGTAGCGTAGCTTGTTCAGGTAGGTGGTGTAGCCACGTTCGCTCCAGTTCAAGATGCCTCCAGGTATGGTACCTAGATATCCTGCCATCTTCTTTAGGACATTATTAGACCCACGCAAAGAAGCCACATTTCTAAAGATGTTACCTAAGAACGCCTCTTCGCTGGCGTTAAGACCGCCTGAAGGTTCAGCTATATATAGTCCAAACTCCTGTGATACCTGGTAATAGGGATCCCTGCGTATGCTTTCGTCCAGTAATTTACCGTGCTTGACACTAAAAGCAGCTTTAAGTCCAGGGTATAGGCTACTAGTCCACTGGGTAGGGTGACCCGCACCGAGCAAGATACCCTGCCTAAGTGGGGCTGAGTAGTCAAGCATGGTCAGCATAGCCCTAGGTACGTTGAGGAGATCCATCGCAAGCTCCCAGTTAGTAGCGTTGCGCTTGACCTGGCCCTCAACTATATCTACGAGAGAGCGGCTACCGTCGGGTAGTAGTGCGATGCGAGTGCCGTCTGGCCCCTTAACCCCACGACGGAATATGCTATCTAGTACCCGTAGGTCGCTGGTATAGGGCACCTCGCCCATCAGCAGATGGTATAACGCTGATGATGCCTTGACATACGTGGCTGGCTGAGTCTTGGGTACCACGTCATTCACCATCTTGAATAGCTCTTCCACTTCCTCAGAAGTGAAACGTACAGGCCCTTCACCAGCAAAGTCTGTCTTCTCGAATATAGCTTCTTTAGTCCTGGGATCCTGGGTCATCCCTTCCCATAAAGGTTCAAAGTGCAGGCGTGGGCGGCGTCCCCCTGTCATAACGCCCAATGCTTCTTTAGCTACTTGGTTATAACCGACTGTGCTTTCTTCTGGCATCTGTGGACCCAACCAAGGCCGTTCAGATCCTGCGCTTTTGCGTATATCAGATACATTCTGTAGACGTTCTTGCAGGTTCTGCTTGGCACGCCTACTGAGATCCTCATTGATTACATTGAGGTTCTCTAAAGCGATGAGCAACTTAGTGAACGGGCCGTGTGAGTTGGCATCGATAGCTACGTTCCTGATATCCTCGTTGCCCCCACCACCTCTGGCAGTCTCAGCCTGGTCGTAATTCCTAGCCGCAACATACTCTCTGCTGGCCTGCACATCATCTACGACAGACTGAGGCACATCATTAGTCAGTACCTGGTTCCCTTGCGGATCCTTATCTGGCTGGCTCACATCCTTGGGGTTCTCTATATCGTCTAGCCGTTGCTGTAAGCCACCCAACTCAGCCTCTAGTTTTTCGATCCTGTCGCCTACGATCACACGGTTACGCTGTGCAGCTTTACGGGCTGCAACTGTCTCACCCATACCCCCTAGTGGAGCAAGGTTAAGCTTTCGGTACTCTGTACTGAGCTGACGCTTCAGGTCGGCTATCTGATTTCTGATCTTTACCCGTTCGGACGGAGTGAGGCCGGTGGGTGTGTCCGGTGTCCAATCAGGTTGACCTCGGTACATCAGATCATGGGCATAAGCCTGGGCCGCTTTCTTGTTCTCAAAGCCAGGTCCGATGATGCTACCTTCGTCAAGGTAGATGAACCACTTACCGTGCCTTGGGTCTTTCGCCAATCTCCAGCCGTTGGAAGCCTGGATCATTTCCTCTTCAGTACGCACAGGGCTACGCTCAGGGGCCTTATGAAGGGTATCCCACTGGTAGGCCACTTCCTGGTAGTTCATGGTGTAGGAGGGGGTTATGTCCCCCGGCTCTGCTGGCAGCTTCACAGGGTCAGCAGGATCCCCAGATGCCAATGGGTTCCTATTGGCACGGAGTATCTGCTGGATCTCGTACTCTCTCAGAGCTGCGAACTGTATGTTCTGCGTGCGTGAGGGTGTGGTATCTATCCAGGTATTCAGTGCCTGCCAGTCATCAGTAGCGAATGGCGCACCCTTGGGTATCCTATTGGTGGTGGTGGCTACCACATCACCAGGGACTTGCTTCCACCTGTACCGTCTGAACCCAGGATAGAGGTTACTCCAGTTGCTCAGTCGGTCTAAGCGTAGGGCCATGTCCTTGATCTCGGTACTCCCGTAGTTGTACAGCGGATCGCCTACATCCATACGGACGAAGCGTTCCTTATCCAGGGCAAAGAGTACAGCGTCATTAGGTGTGGGTGATGTCCGTTGCCGTGGCACCCACTGGACACCATCGAACGGTAACCACTGTGAGCGACCAGTGAATCGGCCTTGCGCGTTCCTAAGTGGTGCTTTGTAGAACGCCTGGTTACCCTCACCAGGAACGGCTACGACCACCACGTCCCACCGTTTATTACCATAACCCCAACTGGCTACCTGGCTCATGGCTATGTCGTCAACCACCACATCACCGACCACCGATTTACTACTCTCAAAGGGAGTGCGCCTGGTCGCTGACGGCATGGATAGACCAGCAGGTACAGGTATTGCTGCATCCGCCAAGGCTTCAACAGTCTGAACTGGGCTAGGGGCAGGCACGGCCTCCAAGACCGCAGCTTGTTCTTCGATCTTCTTCTCAGCGAACCTAATGTCATGCGCCTCAGGAGTCTCGACTAAACTACCATCAGTCTTAGATACCAGAGCACCCGCTCTACCTGTGTAATTTACACCCTCATCCAAAGCCATCTTATCTAGATAGTCATGGGCTTGTTTAGAACTAGAAAATTCTAGGCGGGTTCCATCTTTCCCCATCACTGGGGTCATGTCTTTGTTAGATCCGATATAGTAGGTCACCTTTTCTCTTGGGTCGCCTATATCAGCTAACGCCGATGCCTTGGATACCTTTCCAGACAGACCATCTTGAATGTCTGCGATAAATGGATATTCCAGTGGGTATCCCCCTGGGTTAGTCGCTAGATTGTTTTCTCCCCCATGACCAACAAGGATGCGTAGCAAGTGCTGTTCCGCATCGTTGAAGTTGCCCACTGGAGGTGCTAGACGGTTCCGGTCTAAGCCACCTGACCACGCTCCCTCATCCAAAGGCGGATAGTTGGCGGCTCTAAATCCATCTTCGACGTATCCTGGAGCATTTAATACCTCAAAGAACCACTGGCGTAGACGGTTAGCTTCTGCTTCAGTGGATAGGTTCCTATCAGCTATGGTACGGGCAAACTTTAAGAAGTTAGCCCCTGCCCTTGGGTTACTTCGAAGTATGTCTACGGTTGCAGACGGCAGAGCTGTCTGAAGAAGATCGTCAGCATCGCCTGTAGCTACGGAGAATGGCCTGAAGGTACCTTCTCCCGAAGGCATGATCGGGCCGTACCCCTCGTCAGGATTGGCACTGAGTAGGTCTCTAGTCCATAGAGTCACCCTATTCTCGTTGTAGTACACCCTGACTGGGGAAGTAGAGTCGTTTAGGTTCCCGCTAACACGTACTATTTTCGCTCTTTCAGCGGGAGCCTCTACTGATTCTTCTACTATCTGGTGGGTATTTAAGATAGAGTCAGGATTATCCCGCCCCTGTCTCCACCGGAAATAGTTATCCACATCCTGCTGAGTTCGGAACTCCGAGCCTGCTATAGGTGAACCAGCTTCACGGTACCTAGGTATATCCCCTCTGCGGTACAACTCGCTAGATGTTTGAGGCCAACTACTACCACCCTCACGGGTGCGGTAGCCTTCAGGGAATGTCGTGACCAACTCATTGGTATCCGTATTCCAAAGACCCCAGCGTACCTGGTCGCCTGTAGTCCCAGAACCGGAGAGTAGCTTGCCCCTAGTCCAGTTCCCTCCAATGGGTTTTGAATCTGGGTGGAAAGCCTCTTCTGCGGTGGCGGCTTCAGTGATCCTACCTATGGCCGCTACTTCATCAGGGGTGGTGTTATCAGGGAGTCCCATGGCCTGACGTACATAGTCGTCCATCTCAGTGCCAAGGACGTCTTCTATGGTAAATTCATCTTCTACATCAAGGGCTTCGACTGCATCTACCAGCTCTTCCCAGAGCCCCTGCTTTTCCTCTCGGACATCATCAGCCGTTAAACCTGGTTCCCGTTCGTAGTTCTCAAGATCGTCTATCCGGTCTTCGACGTCTTGCCAGCCATCTAGGTTATCCCGATCTTCTATCGGTACCTCATCCATGGCTTTTCGTAGGCTTTTCAGCTTATTGCCGATGTCTGATCGTTCAGTACCAGCCTTAGTGATACGCATAGACCCTGCGTACCTATCGTCGGGGGTCACGCCCAAGACATCATTCAGTCTGGCGACTACCTCGCCTGCACGCCCCGGTACTACCCCTGGCTCGGGAGTAGATTCAGCTACATACCTACTGGAAAAATCATCTATGGTCTCGGTAGTTCTATCTAGTTTGCGTAACGCACTCCTAGAAACTATTAACTCAGATTCTCCTGGGTGTCCATGGGCAACGACATTCTTGATTGGCACCTCCCATGAGGATATGCGCCAATCTGCCCTAGATACGGGTGGATAAACCGTAGCACGAAAACCTATGGCAGTACCTGGAGATAGGGTGGTAGGAGTATAGTATCGACCTTCGGTGCCATACATAGGTGCATCTTTATGGTAGCCCCTATATACCCGTACCTTGCCGTCGGTGTTACGGGACATCGCCTGTAAGTTCTGCTGTAGCGCGTCCTGGTAATCGTCCATCGTTCGGGCTTCTCTGACCCATAGATCAATATCACGATTACGCCAGAGATACTCAAAGTGCAGATCCTCTGCTTCTGATCCCTCCAAATAAACAGCCAAACTCTCGTCCATTGGCTGTTCGTCTAACCACTTTGCGGCGTCAGTAGTAAGGAAAACATCGTGGACTTCTTGAGCGGTGATCCTGGTAACTGGTGGGAACGTGGGGATACGTGGGCCTTCTACCCTGGTCTCTCGACGGGTTGGATCAACCCGACCCTCAGGGAAGCTAGGCTCAGGGACAACGCTCTCGCGGTAGATCTGAGCACTCGCAGCCTCGCCTCTAGCCGCTTGTTGTGCGTAGTATGCCCGTTCCCGTGGGAGTAGTTCCGGATCACGCGGATCGAAGTCTGGTGCCAACTTAGCCCGTTCAGCGGCTATGACCTCATCAGTGACCGGCCCCTCCGGGCGTCCTAGGTTTATATCCTCTGGTACAGAAGCAACGTCATACCTAGATACTTCATCTATATAGGCAATCGTGACATCTGCCTGGTCATCGGGAATACCCTCTGCCCCCAATCTAGTTGTGCGTCTGGCACTAACAAGATTACGAGCCTCTAGTAACTTTGCTCCACTTAAGAATCTAACTCCCCTGAAGGTACCTCTGAGAAGTCCCTTGGCGAAGAGGTCTCTTATGACGAACTCACCCACATTCTCCATGAGTTCTAGTGGGTATAGAGGTGCGGTAGCTGCCCGTAATCCAGTAGCCGCAGCCTGTCTAATAGCCGTTGGAGCACCACCAAGGAAAGGCTGTGTCATGGCAGCTTCGGCAGCCCCGCCCACCACAGGACCAGGAACAACGCCCTCACGGTAAAGTGCCCTGCTAAACGGTGCTTGGCCTTGGGCAGCAAATCCACCTGCTGGGCCTGTCGGTGCCCTCGTTGCTACGTCATAGGTGCTTGGTCTGTAGGCGAAGTCTTTCGCTATATTGCGTACACGACCAAGGGCTATCTCATCCGCCTTCATGAGCATCCGAAGTCTGGCGGCTTTAGTGGCAGGCAAGAAGATGAACGGTAGTTCTTCGTAGATGAGTTTGGTGTACCAGGACTCTTCTTGGTACTCCTCTTTCCAACCTTTTTGCCAGGGGGCTAGTCGCTCTCCTGCTTCTGGCTGCCATGGGAGCCGTGCCCACCCAGGTGTATATTTATCAAGACCAAAACCAGACAGAGTGGTAGCCCCGATGGGTTCCATGACAGTTTGTGCCGCACTACCCGCACCCATAAGTGGAGCCATCGCAACTTTGAGCAACCTATCAGCCATGCCTAGAGAAGTGGGGGTGGCCCCAGCCAGCATGTCTTGTTCTTGACGGCGTAAGTCAATACTAGGTTCTACGCCACTATGGGGGATGGGTACGCCGTCTATGTATACGGGGCCAGGATCAAATCCCTCACCCATCAACTCCGCCATGACATCGGCTTGAGTCTTGCGTTCGGGGAATTCCTCGGGATCCCAAGTAGGGGATATGGGGATGGCAGCCCCAGGGGTAGGGCGCGGAGTTAGACCAGTAGGTGGGCCTAAGCCTTTACTGGGTTCCCTTACTATGTCCTGGCCGTATACTCCAGTGACCATCTAGAATAAGAACCTAGCCTGGGGAGAGTATGCGCCCACACTGGCACCACGAAGGGCTGGTGGTAGGCTACGGAAGTCCTGACTGAAGGGGAAGTCCTCCAAGAACTCTCCGAACCTACGAGAGGGTATCTGACCACCCTGGGCCTGTTGGCCAAGCTCACCCATGTACTGGTTATAGATGTCTTGAAACTGCCCCTGGAAGAACCGTTTGGCTTGGGGGCTCTGGCTACCCATTTGCCCAAGAGCCCTTTGTTCCTGGGCATAGTAAGCCGACCTCGGGTTCTCTTCTAAGAATTCCGAGAAAGGGTTAGTGAAGTTGAAAGATCCAAACTCATTAGCCATATCTACCTACGCTGTAAAGAATCCAGGTTGAGGTGTGCGCTCCCATTTACTAACCTTGAACGCCCTCAGTCTATCTGGTAGCCACGAGGTCTTTAATCCGAAGGAGCCCATATTACTGGCCTGATAGTTAAGGCTCGGTAGTTTCTGGAATCTACCCTGAGGCGAACCATGTTGCTTCAGCATCAAAGCGTATTCTGCTGGGTAGATGATAGGTATCTCACTTAAGAACTGCGTTTGTGCAGCTTGGCCACGATCAGCCATCCCGAGAAGAGTGAACCAGTCTTCAGCACGCATATATCCATTAGCACCACCGCCTGGTGCAGCTACCCACTCCATCTCCTTGGGGATATTGGCGTCATAGATAGACTTCTTCATCAAGTCGCCCTCTTCTCGACTCATACGACCAACATCTATATCTCTATCTATCACGTCAAAGGTCGCTTGATCGTGGTCCGCGATGAAACCGGGGTCTACTGTCGTGTACTGGTTCCCTATACGAGGGCTACCTTCAGCCGCTAGACTATAATCATCTCCGGGCTTCTTTAGATACTTAGACCCAGAATCCCCAGTCTCGTCTATACTTGAGAGGAAACCAGAGAAAGCATTTTTACTTCCACCTTCTTCTATAGCGTTAGCTATAGCTACTGATGTGTTGTCCATGCTGGACTGACTACCAATAATCTCACTTTTAATAGTGACATTAGTTACAGGGTTTGTTACGACTGCCCCGTCACCCTTCGCTGCATTAGAGCCAACGACCCGGCTCCCTGTTTCGGCTTTGTAAGTCGGGATATTTTCTAGATTACCTACCATGGGTTGGTATACATCGGACGCAGGATCTAAGGAAGCGGCTAAGAAGTTACCCGTAGGATCTCGTCCCATGAACTGGTCAAAGAGTCTCTGGTACCCACGCTGTATAGAGCCTCTGGCGGCGGGAGCCGCCTGCATCATGGCTGGTAGTTGGGCCGCTTGTAGTTGGGCTTCAGGATTCTCGAATGTCTGCTGTAGGGCCATCTCCATGGGAGACCTTGCTTGATAAGGCCCACCACCCTCAACAGGGGATGTGATGTCGGCTATCTGCCTAAGTCTATTCATCAACTGTTCGCCGCGTAGTTGACCAGTGAACCGTCCGGTGGTCTGGCCCTGAGGATCAAAATCAGTACCGTATAGGTTCCCTCGTAGGAACTGGCGGTACGGGTTGGTGCCTAGTAGTTCCTCTGGCATATTTATGCCAGGCTGTTGTAAGGCGTACTGGGTCTCTAGCATGGGACGTTGCGCTTCGGCGGCACCCCTAGCCAGGGGGTTCATCCCCCAGGGGGAACTCGCAACCATACGACGCCAGATATCTCCGGGTGCTACCGCCTGGATAGGATTGATCTGAGACCCAGCTATGCTGAACCCGTTACCAAATTCAACCATACTATCTCCCGTAGCCTAACATCTGCATTATATTAGCAGATGGATTCGTTCCTAGTGCTATATTCGCTAGATTCTTAGCTCCCCGTGACAGTATCCCCCAGGTTTGGGGCGCAGACTGCATCATGGCAGGGAGTATACCGGCTAAGGCCTGCATCTGAGGATCCTTGAACCCTTCTCGCAAGAACATATCTTGCATGTATCTCATGCCTTCTGGTGTGCTGGTTAATGCTTCTAAATCTAGGCTAGGGTCTTCTAATGTACCAGGAGCTATCCCGTATGATTCCATGTATTCTGTAGGCTGTTCGGCACTTCTTCTAAGTACGTCAGATAGACGGTTCAGACGGGTCGTTAGGTCTTCCCCTCCAAGCATCTGGCCCGAACGTAAGAACTCCCTGGGGGATGCACCCAGGTTCATGAGCCCCATGGCCTCGGGCTGTAATTTGTACTGGAGCTGGGCTATGGGAGCCATCATGGCCCGGTAGCGTTCAGCGAGTGGTCCGCCCCCTTGTATCGCCCCGAACCTTTCGTATGCCTGGCCGAAGGTCTCTTGCTGTAGAGGGTTGAACATCTCCCACACAGCACCAGAACGGGCTGGATCACCCCCCGGAGGTAGATTCATTAAAGGGTTGGGAGGTTGCGTTACTTGTGT
>Ga0114901_1002352_pt1 | contig 10103 bp, 10 predicted proteins | sample MalvireepMed_s16_FD_89686 | JGI IMG/M metagenome (GOLD analysis project Ga0114901, IMG submission 89686) | Marine viral communities from the Global Malaspina Expedition - Malaspina viral metaG DeepMed_s16 | ecosystem: Environmental > Aquatic > Marine > Oceanic | place: Mediterranean Sea... | reverse complement strand
GAGCGTGTCGCTGCCATAGATTTCCGGCTCGCGCGTGCCGAGCAGGTTGAGATTGGGCCCATTGAGGACGAAAACGGTGTCGGTCATGGGGAAGGGGTTAGCCGCAATCGGCAGGCCGCGGAAGGGTAGCGATGCTTCGCGTATTGAGCGAGGTTTTCGGAACAGCACTGGCCGTTCGAGGGTCTTGTGTCAGGGGAAAGGAGGTCCCGCGCATGCTAGACACTCTCGCGATCGAAATTGCCAATCACGCCACCCGGATCATCGAGCTGACCGGGATCGCCATCATTACGATCGGCGGCTTCGCCACATTGGCCCTGTTCATTTACCGGCTGGTCAGCGGGTTCGACCGCAACGAGGCCGTACAGAAATTGCGATCGAGCCTCGGCCGGGCCATCCTGCTGGGGCTCGAATTCCTCGTCGCGGCCGACATCATCAACACGGTCGCCATCGAACCGACATTGGAAAGCGTTGCCGTTCTGGCGGGAATCGTTTTGATCCGAACTTTCCTGAGCTTCAGTCTCGAGACGGAAATCGAAGGGCGCCTGCCCTGGCGCCAGAAAGCCGACGCGGGCTGAGAAAGCTCTCTCCGCGAGACCTACTGATCCACGCCCTTGACCTTACCCCATTGGCGCGCCGCGGTGTAGCCGAGGTAGCCGGTGCCGAAGAGCGCGTAGAGTGCTTCGGGAAGCGCGGCGAGGTAGCGGGTCATGCCTTCACCGATGGCATGCGCGGCCTGCGGATCAAAAGCGGCGAGCACGCCCATCGGCATGCTGAACAGGATCAGCGCATACATGACGTAAAGAAAGCTCGGGCGGGCGCGGCTGGTCCAGGGGTCGGCGCTTTGCGCTTCGGCGACGATGGCGGACAGGCGCGCCTCGATCTGCTTCAACTCCTGCGTGCCTTCGAGCGCAAGCAGTTCGAGCTTCGCCCGGGCCCGTGCGTCCTTGTCGGGGATCACCTTGTCGATGATCGAGGCAAGCGGGCCGATAAGCGATTCGATGAGCGGCATGGGGCGTCTCCGGTTGGCGAGACCGAATCGAATAACCAGATTGGTTCGTGTAGGAAAACGCGAACGTCGGCGCGGGACCGCGCGGATCGTCATGACTGCTGCGATATGAGGGAAGTCCACTGGTCGGGATGACTGGATTCGAACCAGCGACCCCCACACCCCCAGTATGGTGCGCTACCAGGCTGCGCTACATCCCGAAACCAGTGGAGGCGGCCCTATAGGGCGGGTGTTTGAGCATGGCAAGCACAGTTCGCAGGCAATTCGTTGCCCCGGCATCGCATTGCTGCTAACCGCGCCGCACTTTCGCAAGAAGGGTGGTGCAGGCGGCTTGAACACGGCGCCCGCGCGCTCCAATTGCGAATTCGACACAACGCCAATTTCCGACAGGTATTTCATCGATGATCGATCTTCTCGCCGCCGCCGGTAGCGCCGCAGCCGAGCCGCCCGCATGGACGGGCTGGGTCCTGCCGCTGGGCATGCTGCTGATCCTGTGGTTTCTCATCCTGCGCCCGCAGATGCGCCAGCAGAAGCAGCACCGCGAACGCGTCGCGGGTCTCGCCAAGGGCGACGAAGTGGTTACGGCCGGCGGACTGGTCGGCAAGATCACCAAGGTCGAAGACCACTACGTCCATGTCGAACTGACCAAGGGCATGACCGTCAAGGCGGTGCGCAACACGATCGGCGAAGTGCTGTCGTCGCGCGACAAGCCTGCCGCAAACGACTAGGACGGGGCGCACCACTTCATGCTCGATTTCCCCACCTGGCGTAAGATCTGGCTATGGCTGATCGCCGGCCTGTGCGTCTTTGCCGCGCTGCCCTCGCTGCTGTCGGCCACCAGCATCCGCTGGCCCGATGCCCTGCCGCAGCCGATGGTCAATCTCGGACTCGATCTCGCCGGCGGGAGCCATATTCTGCTTGAAGCGGATGCCGCGCAGGTCGCTGCGCAGCGGCTCGAGAACATGGAAGAAAACGTGCGCAACACCATGCGCAGCGCCGATCCGCGGATCCGCATCGGCGACGTTTCCACCCGCGACGGCCGGCTCAGCTTCATGCTCGACGATCCCGGCCAGGTGGACCGCGCCCGCGAACTGCTGCTTCCCGCGATGAACGGCACCGGGCTGGTGCGCGAATGGGACATGGCGGTCGAGGACGGCAACCGCATGGTCCTCACCCCCACGCAGGAAGGCACCGACCAGGCTGTCAGCGATGCGATGGAAAGCGCCACCGAAGTGGTCCGCAAGCGGATCGACGAACTGGGCACGCGCGAACCGACGATCATCCGCCAGGGCGATACGCGGATCGTCGTGCAGGTGCCCGGCCTGCAGGATCCCGACCAGCTCAAGGCGCTGCTCGGCCAGACCGCCAAGCTCGAATTCAAGCTCGTCGACCAGAACGCGCTGCCCAGCGATGTGCAACAGGGCCTCGCCCCGCCGGGATCGGAAATCTTCCCTTATGTCGATACCTCCGATTTCGCGGGCACCTCGCTGGCGGTCCGCCGGCTGGGCGGTATCCGCGGCGACAATCTGACCGGGGCGCAGCAGAGCTTCGATCCGCAGACCAACGAACCGGTCGTCAATATCCAGTTCGACAGCGACGGCGGACGCCGCTTCGCCAAGCTGACCACCGACAATGTCGGCAAGCCCTTCGCCATCATCCTCGACGACAAGGTCCTGTCCGCGCCCAATATCAACGAACCCATTCGCGGCGGCTCCGCGCAGATTTCGGGCAGCTTCTCGGTCGAAACCGCGAACCAGCTAGCGATCTCGCTGCGTTCGGGTGCGCTGCCGGTCGATCTCGCCGTGATCGAGGAACGCACCGTCGGGCCCGATCTGGGCGCCGATTCGATCAAGCGCGGCATGCTCGCGCTGGGTGTCGGTTCGCTGCTCGTCATCGCGCTGATGATCGTCAGCTATGGCCGTTTCGGCGTTTATGCGACCGCGGCGCTGGGGATCAACGTGGCGATGCTGCTGGGCATCATGGCCGCGCTCAACACCACGCTGACGCTGCCGGGTATCGCGGGCTTCGTGCTGACCATCGGTGCGGCGGTCGACGCCAACGTGCTGATCAACGAACGCATCCGCGAGGAACGCAAACGCGGGCGCCGGGTCATCGCCGCGGTGGAGAACGGCTATCACGAAGCCAGCCGCGCGATCTACGACGCCAACATCACCAACTTCATCGCCGGTGTGCTGCTGTTCCTGTTCGGTTCGGGTCCGATCCGCGGCTTTGCCGTGGTGCTGATCATCGGCCTGTTCACCAGCGTCTTCACCGCCGTTACCCTGACCCGCATGTGGGTCGCCGGCTGGCTGCGCAAGGCCAAGCCCAAAGACATCGTACTGTAAGGAGGGCGACGATATGAAACTGCTCAAGCTCGTCCCCGACGACACCAATATCAGCTTCCTCAAGTGGCGCGTGCCCTTCTTCGCCATCAGCGTTCTGCTGATTGCGGTCAGCTGGGCGCTGGTGCTGACCAAGGGCCTCAATTACGGCGTCGATTTCGCCGGCGGTCTCGAAGTGCGCGCCACCTTCACGCAAAGCGAGGAAGCGCCGGTGGTGGAACTGCGCGACCAGGTCGAAGCGCTCGGCTACGGATCGCCGGTGGTGCAGCGCTTCGGCGAAGACAACCAGGTTTCGATCCGCGTGCGCCTGCCCGACGAGGTTTCCGCCGACAAGGAAGCCGCGCAGCAGGCGGCCAACGATATCGTCGACACGCTGCAGGCCGAATATGACGATTTCCGGCTGGACGGTAACGACAATGTGTCGGGCAAGGTCTCGGGCGAATTCCGCCAGACCGCGCTTTATGCATTGCTGGCCGCGATGGGGGCGATCGCGCTCTACATCTGGATCCGGTTCGAATGGCAGTTCGGTGTGGGCGCGCTTTTCGCGCTGTTCCACGACGTCAGCCTGACGCTGGGCATGTTCGCGCTGTTCCAGCTGGAATTCAGCCTCCAGATCATCGCCGCGATCCTCGCCATCATCGGCTATTCGCTCAACGACACGATCGTCATCTACGACCGCATCCGCGAGAACCTGAAGAAATATCGCAAGATGGAACTTCCCGCGCTGCTCGACTTGTCGGTCAACGAAACGCTGGCGCGGACGGTGATGACCTCGCTCACGCTGCTGGTGGCGCTGTTGCCGCTGCTGCTGTTCGGCCCCGCTAGCCTGTTCGGCATGGTCGCCGCGATCACGCTGGGCCTCTTCGTGGGTACTTACAGCTCGGTCTATTCGGCAGCGCCGATCCTGGTCTGGCTGGGCGTGACCAGCGACAGTTTCGTGCCGACCGAAAGCGTCGCCGACGAACAGGAGAAGAAGGCGCGCGGCTTGGTCTAGGCGACCGCGTCGTAATGGGCAGCGAGCGCGGCGGCGTTCGCTGTCCAGCTGAACCGCTCCACCGTCGCTGCCACCATCTGGGGCGGGCGCGGGTTGCGCATCACCTGTTCGATCCCTTCGCGCACCGCACGGCACGTCCGCGCCACGATGACGCCCGCCGCGGGTGAGGTGACCACCTCGCGCGCGCCGCCCGCATCGGTGATGACGATCGGCGTGCCGCAGGCCAGCGCCTCGATCCAGGCATTGGCGAGGCCTTCGCTGGCGGACGGCAGCACCATGGCATCGGCCGCGCTCACGATGGGGGGGAGCAACGCAGGTTCGAGGCTGCCGAGGAAATGCACGCGGTCGGCCACGCCCACCTGCCTGGCCAGTCCGCGCAGGCTGGTTTCATCCGCCCCCGCACCGACCAGCAGCAAACGTGCATTCGGCAGATCGGCCAGCGCCTTGATCACGAAGGCCTGCCCCTTGCGTTCGATCAGCGCGCCCACCGTGACCAGCACCGTGTCCGACGCGGCCAGCGGGATGCCGAAGCTTTCGCCGAGGCGCTTTTTCAGGCCCACGTGATCCATCGGGCGAAACAGGTCGCGGTCGAGCCCGGTGTAATGCACCGTGATCTTGTCGCGCGCCATTCCCAGCTCTGCCATGTCGTCGGCCAGCGTCTCGCACACGGCCAGCACGCCTGCGGCGGCGTCGGCGGTTTCCAGCAGGGCATCGCGGCCATAGGCGCGCGCGCCCCAGTAATGGATGTCCGCGCCGCGCGCCTTGACCGAGAATGGCAGGCCCAGGTCGCGCGCGACGGCCATCGCGGCGGGACCGTCGGGATAGAAGAACTGCGCATCGACCAGATCGAACGGCTGCTGCGCGTGAAGTTCGCGCGCGAGCGGCAGGACCGCCCTGGTGATCAGGCCCGGATTGAGCCGCCCGCCGACTTTCGGGAGCAGGCGGAATACCGGCCGATGCACGGTCATGCCGAATTCCTGCGTGTCGCGAGCGGCCTCCGAAAGCGCGCGATAGCGGCCCAGCGCCAGCGGCGGCAGGCCGATGGGGTTGATGACCGCCGTGTCCCAATGCGTGTCGCGCTGGAGCGCTTCGAGCGACTTGGCCACGAAGATCCCGAAGCGCGGCTGCGCCGTGTTGGGGAACAGGGTCGACAGCGACAGGACCCGGCGGGTTTTCGCCACGGTCACAGCCGCCGTACCAGCATTTCCGCCACCGCGATCCACGCCGGATTGTCGACCACCTGCTGCTTTTCGCCATGCCCGGGAGGCAACAGCCCAACCATGCTGCCCTGTCGGTCGATCAGCCGCCCGAACGCGAAGCGCCCACCCTTGCGGGGCACCAGCACGTCGCGGTTGATGGCGCGGGCAGCCTCCTCGGGCGCGATCCGGCGCAACCACAGCTGGTCTCCGGGGCGGTATTCGCCATGCGGGAATGCGATATCGAGCACCATCAGCGATCCGCCCCCGCCGAGATCGGTGGCGAGGATGGCGTCGCGCGGGGTGGCCCGCGCTTCCGGCCCCGCCTGTTCGAGCGTCGCAACGACTTGCGGGTGATCGCCGCTTTCGCTGCGCACCAGCATTTCGGGTTCGACCCCCAGCGCGGCGGCAATCCGTTCCATCCATTTGAGCGACAGATTGCGCATGCCCGTTTCCAGCCGGCCCACCGTTTGCGGAGTGGTGGGCGGCTCGCACGCAGCAGCCAGATCGGCCAGCGTCAGTCCCTTCTGGCGGCGGATATCGCGGATGCGGTTGATCACGGCACGGTCCCCGGAATAACCAAATTGGTTTTCCGTCTTTCCTACAGGAACCAGATGGAAGCAAGGGCAAACTCCCACCCACCGCAGGAGAAATGCCGATGCGCCGCAAGCTTGTCGAACGTGAACTTACCGAGGAAGGCCCGCGCCGGGGCAGGGGGGCACGGCCCGCACGGCGCAGCGTGACGGTCAATCTGGCGGAAAGCCCGCTGTCCTGGCTGCATGCGCGTGGACATTTGTCCGACCGCCGGTTCGATGCCGCCGAGCGGTTGCGGCTGGATTACGAAAAGGCGCAGCTGGCGCCGTCGGTCACGATGCGGTGGGATCCGGTGCGGGTCGATTGCGCAGGAAGCGGCGGGGACGGGCTCACGCCAAGCGAGCGGCAGCTTGCGGCGAAAGCGCGCTTCGATGGTGCGATGGCGGCGGCAGGGCCGGGGCTGAACGATATCCTCTGGCGCGTCGCCTGTTGGGGTGAAGGCGTGCCGGCGGCGGAAAAGGCGCTGGCCTGGCCCGCGCGCAGCGGCAAGCTGGTGCTCGGTATGGCGCTCGACCGGGTGGCCGATTTCTATCGCCTTAGTTGATGCTGAGTATGCTCGGGCTTTTTCGCTCAGGACCGTGGTCCACGCGGTCCATGTCTCCCGCATGCTGTCGGGATGGCGCGGGGGCAATCCTAGATATGGCGGCCAATCGCCTCGCGCAGTTCGGGGAGGACTTCGGCCTCGAACCACGGGTTCTGCCGCATCCAGATCGTCGAACGCCACGCGGGATGCGGCAGCGGGAAGAAGTGCGGCAGGAATTCGCGGTATCGGCGCACGCGCTCGGTCATCGACAGCCTGCGCGCACCTGCCAGGTAATGGCCCTGCGCATAGGTTCCCACGAGCAGGGTCAGCCGGTCTTCGGGCAGCAGGTCGAGGATGCGATGGTGCCATTGCGGCGCGCATTCGCGGCGCGGGGGCTTGTCGCCGCCGCTGGCCTTGCCGGGATAGCAGAAGCCCATCGGCACCAGCGCCACCTGCGCAGGGTCGTACATCTGCTGCTTGGTCAGCCCGGTCCATTCGCGCAGCCGGTCGCCGCTGGCATCGTCCCACGGGATTCCGCTGGCATGGACCTTCGACCCGGGTGCCTGGCCAATGATAAGCAACCGTGCGGTTGCCGAAAACCCCGTCACCGGGCGCACGCCATGCGGCAGATGCGCAGCACAAGTGCGGCAGCCGGCGATCGCCGCGCGCAGCTCTGCCTCGGGGCTCACGCTCCGGCTTGCTCGGCGAGCTCCAGCCAGCGTTCCTCGGCGGCATCCTTCTCGGCGCGGGCATTCTCGATGCCTTGCGAGATGTTGGCAAAGCGTTGCGGATCGGCGGTGTAGAGCGTGGGATCGGACAGGATCGCCTCGCCCTTGGCGATCGCCGCTTCGAGCTCCTCGATTCGCGCCGGCAGGAGCTCGAGGTCGCGCTGGTCCTTGTAGGACAGCTTGGCGGGCCTGGCAGGCGGCGGGGGCGGGGGCGTGGACGGAGCCTTGCCGCCCGACTTGTCCGCCCTGGCCTTGCTCGCGATGGTCTGGCGGCGCTTGCGCTGCCAGTCCTCGTACCCGCCCGCGACCACGTCGACCCTCCCGGTCCCGTCGAGCCCGAGCGTGATCGTCACCGTCCGGTCGAGGAAGTCGCGATCGTGGCTGACGATCAGCACCGTGCCCTCGTAGTCGGCGATGACCTCCTGCAGCAGGTCGAGCGTTTCGAGGTCGAGGTCGTTGGTCGGCTCGTCGAGCACCAGCAGGTTGCTCGCCTTGGCGAACTCGCGCGCCAGCAGCAGGCGGCTGCGTTCACCGCCCGACAGCACGCTGACCTTCATGTCGACGATCTTGGGGTCGAACAGGAAGTCCTTGAGATAGGCCTGCACATGCTTGCGATTGCCGCGCACGTCGATCCAGTCGCCGCCTTCGGCCAGCACCTGCCGGACGGTCTTGTCGGCAGTGAGCAGCTGGCGCTGCTGGTCGATCATTACGCCCGTCAGCGTCTTGGCGATCTCGACGCTGCCGCTGTCGGGTTCGAGCTCGCCGGTGAGCATGTTCAGCAGCGTGGTCTTGCCCGCGCCATTGGCGCCGACGATACCGATGCGGTCGCCCCGCTGGATGCGCAGGCTGAAGGGCTTGATGATCGTGCGTTCGCCATAGCTCTTGCTGATCCCGTCGGCGACGATGACCGATTTGGACTTGAACGAAGCCTCGGTCGCGAGCTGCAACTTGGCCGTGCCGCCCGCGGTGATCATCGAGGCGCGCTGTTCGCGCATCTGGTAGAGCTTCTCGAGCCGGCCCTGGTTGCGCTTGCGCCGCGCGGTGACGCCGCGTTCGAGCCAGTGTGCTTCGAGCTTGAGCTTGGCGTCGAGCTTGTCCGCGGCCCGGGCCTCTTCGGCATAGACCTGCTCTTCCCACGCCTCGTAGCCGCCGAAGCCCACTTCCTTGCGGCGCAGGATCCCCCGGTCGAGCCACAGCGTTGCGCGCGTCAGCCGCTTGAGGAAGGTACGGTCGTGGCTGATGACGAGGAAGGCGCCCTTGTAGCGCTCGAGCCAGCCTTCGAGCCAGTCGATCGCGCCCAGGTCGAGGTGGTTGGTCGGCTCGTCCATCAGCAGGAGGTCGGGGTCCTGCGCCAGCGCACGCGCAATGGCCGCACGGCGCTTCTCGCCGCCGCTCGCGCCCTTGGTGGCGCGCGTCATGTCGATGTCGAGCTGGCCCGCGATCGCGTCGACCTCGTGTTCCTGCGGGGCGCCGGCACCGGCCAGCGCCCAATCCATCAGCGTGGCATGGCCGGTCAGGTCGGGGTCCTGCTCGAGCACCACGATCCGCGTGCCCGGCTTGATCTTGCGCTCGCCGGCATCGGTTTCGACCTGGCCGTCGATCATCCGGAACAGCGTGGTCTTGCCCACGCCATTGCGTCCGATCAGAGCGATCCGGTCGCGCGGGCCGACGTGCAGGTCCAGCGGCTCGTGGTCGGGCCCGCCGAACAGCCACTTGCCGCCCTGCTGCAGGGCGATGCCTTCGAGGCTGAGGATGGGGGGCTGTGCCATAGGCCGCGCGAGGTAGGCGCGCTTGGCCCCCGCCGCAAGCCGTCAGCGGGCCTGGCGCTGCTCTTCGACCATCTGCGCGGCATCGGCGAGCAGCGCATGGGCATCGAAGACGATCCCGTCCTTGATCGTCCAGCGCACTCCGCCGACCTGTTCGATCGCCCCGGTTTCCCGGTTCAGCCGCGTATGCCCGGTGCCATAGAGGACCTTGAGATTGGCGAGCGGGTTCTTGGGCACGATCACGAGATCGGCGAGCTGCCCCACCGCGATGCGCCCCATCGGCGGTTCCTGCCCGAGCGGTTCGTACAAGGAGCGCGCGCCGTCGAGCGTTGCGGCGCGAATGACCGCCAGCGGCGACAGGCCCGCTTCGCGCAGCATCTCGAGCTCGCCGATATAGGCGAAGCCCCAGGTCTGGTAGATGTACCCAGGGTCCGAGCCTGCGGTGACGCGTCCGCCGCGGTCGTGGAAGTCCTTCGTCAGTTCGAACCACTTGGCGTAGAAGTTACGCCACGCGACCTCGTCCTCGCTGGTCCAGTCCTTGTAATAGCTACCGTGATTGGTCGCGCTGGGGGCGTAGAAATCGCCGAGCGAGGGGAGCGTGTACTTGGCGTGCCAGTCAAAACCGCGCGCCCGCATGACATCGCGGCTCGCGGCATAGATGTTGAAGGTCGGGCTGAGCGTCACGTCCTCGTCGATCAGCAGGTCGACATAGTCTTCCCACTTATCGCTACCCGGCTCGACCGCCTGCGGGGCCAGCCGTGCCACCCAGGCGAAGCGCGACTGCTCGTCGAAGTAGTTGTAGTCACCGGGATAGTGCGGCAGCCCGGCCTTGAGCAGGCTTTCGAAGTGGCCGTAGAAATGCGTGACGTCGTCGAGCCCAAGCTCGACCGCAGTGCGCGCGTTGACTTCGGCAACGCCCGTCTGCGCCAGATGGGCGACAGTGCCCATCTGCAG
>Ga0114901_1002349_pt1 | contig 10115 bp, 11 predicted proteins | sample MalvireepMed_s16_FD_89686 | JGI IMG/M metagenome (GOLD analysis project Ga0114901, IMG submission 89686) | Marine viral communities from the Global Malaspina Expedition - Malaspina viral metaG DeepMed_s16 | ecosystem: Environmental > Aquatic > Marine > Oceanic | place: Mediterranean Sea... | reverse complement strand
GTATGAGGCACAAACGTCTTTCAAGAAAGTGGATGGGGTTAAGGCGAAAGTATGGCAAGGATGAGTGTCCTTATTGTGGCATGAATACTGGAGGTGGATTTTGTAAAATACACCAACGTGACTACGATGAGTACCTCGGAGCCTTGTCTACTCGCCAGAACAGGAGTTTCGGACTATGATAAGAATACCAAAGTGCGGAACGATGCAGCAATTTCAGAAGTATAAATATACTTTATCAACAGATGGAAATAAACAAAGAATAAGGTGGAAACAAATATGACGGGATACTCAGGAAGTCCGTCAGGGTACATGAACCCTGTGGCGGTAGACAAGATACAGCATCCAGATTATGATGCAAAGGCAGCAGAGAATATAACTATGCGAGTGGTGCAATATTTGTATCCAGTTATCAAGAACTCTGTCGAGATGTTAGAAACATTATGTAAGGAAACTGAAGCACAGATTCCTACTGATTTACAAGATAATATGGACTGGTTAAAGACAGTGTACAACACACAGATTGACTGGCATCCAAGGACTATGTATGGTGATGAGGCTGCGGAGGAGCTTAACGCTCGTCTCACCTTGCACGAAGAATGGGCCACCGAGGATAACGCACATCATAGCGTCTTGAATTGGCAGAATCCTTACGGAACGGATGGTACTCTTCAACAAGCTCCTGCCGTAACACAACCTCAGATGAATCCATACATGCAGGGCTATGGGCAACAACCCTATCCACAACAGGGTGGAGCAAGTATGTTCAAGCCTTGGACTTGGTTTGGAGTAGGCACAGCCGCACCCCAGATTCAGCCTTGGCAATTACCGCCGCCACAGTTAGACCAGTTACATAATGGCGAACAATATTATACTGCGAATGGAGGAGGGCCACCACCTTTAGCGCAACAACAAGGATACATGACATTACCAGTCGGAGCAATCGGCTGGAATATGGCAGGACAACCGATTGACTACAATGGAATGGTAATAGCAACAACAGGGGAAAAGCTATTAAACACTGCAATAAGTAAGATACTCTAATGGCAACACATTACTGTACTCACAGTGACGTTTCTGCTTTCTTGCAGGTCGGAGCTTTTGCAGATGGAGGTTCAGCAACAACGCCGACACAGGCGCAAGTTGAGACTTTTATTAATATGACAGAACAGTATATTGACGAATATACAAATCACACTTGGCATTCCAGTCGCTACAAGACAGTGACCAAGGAGCCTTTGAATTTTCAGAAGTATCGGGTAACATCAATCGGTTGGCGTGGTAGGTCACAAATAAAGCATTACCCATTGGCTTCTTTAACGAATCTATATGTCTGGGATGGTTCCCAGTATGTAGATTATGTAGCATCTGGCAGTTATTCTGCTGGGTCGTTTACGGACCCCCTTTCAGGGGCGTACTGGGTGGACGATACTAATGGCTACATATACATCAAGACACTCCCAAGTTTTTCCTTGGGTGGCGCACCCAATGGAGTGGGTGCCTATGCAACGTACACTTATGGGACTTCGACGACCCCAGCCTCCGTCAGGAAGGCAGCAACTCTGCTGACATCGGCAGACGTAGTAGCTAACCAGGATTTTGGTTTGACAGTCGGAGAAGGCCCAGCAGGGATGAGCAACGAGACCAAGGCCGAGAGATTCAGGGCAGAAGCACATACGCTACTGGATTCCCCTCAGCTTTTAGGTCGCAACATCCCAATGTCAAGGCATACTGGGAGTGTACAATGGTTATCAGCGACCCTGTAACGTCTGTTAAAACATTGTTGTCATCTAATTGGGTGGCAGGCAATACAGATAGTACTACTCCTACATTTGGAGAGTCATGGGAACTGGGGAAGAAGAACCTCAAGAACGGTGACGTGATTTATTTATATGAGATTTCAGGCACACACGATTATTATACGGTGGGCAAATCAGTTGACAAGGGAACGTGGAGGGTCAGTATCGACATCTCCACAGCTACCAGCAGAAGTCGGTTGAGGAAACTGTACGGGGAGGTGGTTCGTATCATGCGTGGTAACGAGGCAACCCCAGGGACAGACTATTCCTTAATCAAGCCGACATCCAGGGTGGACCAGACTGACAAGAACAACCGTTGGTACCGTTATGTGCTTGATTGCGAACTAATAAGTTACGAGGCGGTGAGCTAAAAATGGTAAAACTAACACAGAACGTACAAGCGGCATTCGAGCCTGAAACAGCATACGCTACATCTTCAGACTCGGCACTGACGCACTTTGGTCTACTGGACACATTCGACCCCAGGGCGGTTGAGATGGCAATAACACCTGTTGCTTCCATCGGGCATTCGACAGAACCCTTCCACTCGGCAGGGCCTATCAATGTCACGCTACCTATCAAGGTGGCATTGCAGGGAACAGGCTGGAAGTCATTATTGGGGAGAGCTATTGGATACATCAATCCAGGAGGCTCCATCTACACACCTGCATATCTGGGTCCAACAGCAGATTCTCTGGCTGTTTTAGCAAAAGAAACAGGCGGTGATTTTACGTTAGTAGCAGGAGTTGTGCCTAATGAGGTAACTTTAGATGTTGATTATACCACAGGTGGTTACGCCACTTTGGACTGTGCTTGCACTGGATATTTTACAGTAGATGATACGGATATGAATGTCACTGGAGGATTCCTTACGGAGAACTATTCTGACGTTTCTTTCCCATCTGCACCTACTACTGACCCATTACTACCCACAGATATTACGGTCAGCTATGGCGGAGCTACTGAAAACACCTTCCAAATAACTGGACCTGCTGGTTCTTATGTAGAAGTTGGAGAAAGATATATGTTGTTCTACACCAGCGCAAATGCATTAAGTTCAGACATTACAATATCAGGTACTGATTCAGTATCGGTTGCAGGTATTTGTGATTTGACTCACAGTACTGTTGACACGATTGGAGAGTTGGATGGAGTTATTGATGGTAAAAACAACTGGGCCGTTTCTGCTACGGGAGAGACTTCTTTGTCAGTAAACCTTTTAAAGGGGGTCTACCAAACTGGCACTCAAAGGCATATTCCTAATGTAAACTCTACTACTACTGCTATGACAGCAATAACCAATCTGAAGAGTATTTCATTGAAGATAGGCAACAACAATGTCGCTATCCCAGGCAAGGTTACTGGGGCTGATAGTAGTGTCAAATGGCTCCAGAACGCTAAAGTAGCAAGGGGTAACGCAGATATTACATTGGATATATCCATGACCGCAGAGGATGAAACGTGGTACGACAAGTACCTATTACAAACATCTTCAGGCACTCCAAACGGTACCATTCCTTTGATGCGAATAGACATGGGAGCCAGTGTTGGTTCCCTGGCATTGACGAATGGTACCATCACAGCCTTCTCAAGGCCCCTGTCAGCAGCAGGAGAGGTCGAGGAGACAATGACAATCAAGTTCCGAGGCAATGGAGACATGCACAATTTCAGCAAGTACGCCATCTCTGCCGACTGGGACATGACCAACTTATAGGTACACAATGGTAAAGGTAAGAGGGCAGATAGAACAAGCCCCTTTAGTGGACATTCCATCCATAAGGAAGGAATACTGGTCCCGTAAGGAAGTAATGCTCCCCTCCCTCAAGAATTTCATGCCATACGAGGAGATGTCGTGGTGGAAGCGATTACTACATAGAGTCTATATCTACAAGCCCAGTAGACCTGCCCCCAAGGTCATTCTAAGGCGAATGTCGGAGGAGGAATGGGTGAGCATAGATGAGAGGTTTGCGTCCCTTAAAATGGAGCTTGTCAAGGACAGGGTAAAACTGGTGAAATTGGCTGACAAGGCCGCCACTGGGAAAGACATGTCAAAGAGTGAATGGAAACTCCTTCACCACTCCCACAGGAAGTCACTGCCGATATACATTGCGATGCTGGAATGCATGATAGAGAAGCCAGAGATGACATACGAGGACACACAGGTATTGGTGGATGCCCTGGATGATGTTGACAGGAACGTGCTGATGTCCTACGTCAACATGATGACTACGGAGAAGGCAGAGGTAGCCAAGAAGTTATATGATGAACACATGCAACAGATGAACAAGCAGATGGACAGGATGGTGAGACCATAGCCGTAGTAGATGAACTCCAGGTTGTCCTGTCTGCGATGACTGACAAGTTCGACAAGGCTTTCAGGGACTCGGCTGAAAGTACCGAAGAGTTAAGCGCGAGGTTAGATGTACTCCAAGAGGCGAGTTGGAATACTACAACGGCAATGAGTGCCAATGTTTCCCTTCTCCAGGATTTAACCAGCGCAACAGGTCAGGCGTTGTATGGACTTCAGGAGTTTGGATATGTCAACGAAGAACAGGCGGAATCATTCAGGAAGGCGCAGACTGCAATTCAGCTATTATTGATTCCCTATGAGCTGTATAACGTTGTGAAAACATACATGATAGCTGCGGAAACAGCCCACATTACCTCCCTGATGGCAGAAACGGCGGCAACGACAGGAGCAGCTACCGCAACGTGGAACTTTAACGCGGCTCTGCTTGCCAACCCGATAGTGCTGATAGTCCTGGCGGTGGTGGGTCTGATAGCGGTACTGGTGGCATTGCAGATGAAATTCGACATACTCAACAAGATATTGTATGGCATTGATGATTTATTCAAGGCCATCAGGAATACCATTGGGGATGTGATAGAAGCGTTTGATAATCTACGGGCCAAGACGGACATCCTGAGCATGGTAATGAAGTCCACGCCAATCGGAATGGCGATGGAACTGTATGGAGCTATCAGGTAATGGTCACGGTAATTACATCTCCTGAAATTAAACTTCAGACATTCAACACTGGCTCAGGCACTACTGCTAATGATGTGGTAGGAGGGGATGCTCAAGCAGAAGTGGACGATGCAAGTCATGGTACACATACTAAGGATTCTTCAGATACTACCACAGGAATCAGAGCCGATAACGCAGGGACAGAGGAACTGCATACACTCTTCCGCATAGTATTACCAACGGAAGAGGAGATGATTGACCGTTGTTTGAATGGTACCTATACGAGAATGACCAAGATACCTGATGGTGGTTTGAATCTAACTGGAATGTCTCTGTTTCTTAGTCGGGTAGACGGGGCTGGCGGTACCATCTCAATTCGAGTATTTGAATTAAAAGAGGACTTTTCCGAGAACGAGGTCACTTGGGATTCGCCAAACGGAAACACAAGTGAGGAATGGCTACCTGGATTTGCTGATGCCACCAAAGTATATCAAAATCCAATCGGTTTTATTAATGTTGCTGACGATGTTACAAGTCAACTGGAATTTGTCTTAGATGGACTTGTTAAATTGAACGAGATGGATTGGGGAAGTAGAGTATTGTTATATCTGCATACAAATACTGCTACGAGTGATTTTGCAATAGCCACATCAAATCACGGTACTTCTGCACGAAGGCCCGTCTATAAACTTGATTTTACCTGCAATCCTCCAATACCTAAAATTACAGTAACGCCAGATACTAACGGTATTGATGGAATTATTAATATAACAACACCCAGAGGAGATGCCTTTATTGCAGATGGTCAGTACCATGCAGCCTGGAATACTTCATCTACAATAGCTTACAACCAAGCCTCCAAGTCTACAACGTTTACAGACACAGGAATAACACAGATTAATACAAATCAAATTGCAGGGGCTTTGTTGGCTGCCGATGCTACGGATTATTACATCTCGTTGTTTGCTGAGGACGGCATATCGACAGCAGGAAATTCAGGACAGAGCAATGTAGTCAACATCGAAAGACCTGAGTGTAGTGCGGCTTTGACAAATGCAGCAGGAGGTTCGGACTATACACCCGATGTAGGTGAAGAGATGACGTTGACAATTACTCCAGCCAACGGAATGTTCGGAGGAAAGGTAAAGCAGTTCGGGGTCAACTGGGATTCAGGAACCAGTGATTTGGATTCCGATTACAGTTGGTACACTCTGGATGAGGCATCTTCAAGCGCATATACCATAACCCACAAGTTCCACAAGGTAGCGACATTCGCAGTAAAGGCGCGTGTTAAGGATGAGCTGGGATGGAGCAGTGACAACACCGCAACAGGTACCGCCAATACAGTAGTCAACGAACCTACGCCGATTGCCAACCTGTCCCTATCCAGGGAAAAGGTATTGCAAGCCAAGTATCTCGATAGAACAACAGTCCTGACAGCCAGCCTTGCCAAGAGCAAATCAATAGGAAGCAATCGGGAAATAGCCAATTACCTGTTCAGATATGTTCCTGCGATAGCGACCACGATATGCACCTTTGGGTCAGTCAACAACGATAACTCAGCATTTGACAACCACAGTAGCAGGGTTTCCTTGCAGGTACTTGACAAGGATGCAGATTATTCTGGAACTGCGTTCCAGGTTTACGGCCAAGCCTCATTCACATCGGCAGGAGTGCCTATTGCAGACAATCATGCCTCATTTGACCATTACAAGTATGTGACGGAAAAGCTGTTTACTCCTGCCACCAGGCTAACGGAAGGTACCGCAAAGTCTGCTGAGGCAGCCGAGGCAGCTCTGGGAGTATCCTTCTATTTCTACAAATCTGTGGAGATTGCTGTTTGTACGGCAGTTGACAGTGACGACTCAGGCACCTCCTACACGACCAGATATATCCTGAAGAAATATTCAAGCGATGATGCTGCTGCAACTGTGGTCAATGCCAATCTCAGGCCTGTGGCAAAGACAGGTGCATTGGCTTACAACAAGAATTATTCATGGGGTAACTTTGCAAGGTTGCAGGATACCTCGTCTGAGTATGATGCCAGCAGCGATTACATTGAATTAGATACGGTCACGGCAGACAATAACAGTGATGAGGATTGGTATCATGCTGGATTTTATGTTGGCGATATTATTAAGGTCCAAGAAAGTCGCAACAATAACGGAACCTATGCAAACCCCAAGTATTTCAAGATAGCCAGTTTCACAAATAGCGGTGGAGGAACGGCTGTTGGTGATACTTATGACAGGGCGCACATTGTCACCGATGCAACTCTCCTGGATTCACATGAAAAATCATATCTTACTACCAGTATCACTGCCTCCGCCAATGCGACATCAGACATAGTACTGGACAATTCCAGCGACCCTGCCATAACATTCGCGGTCTACAATACCGCAGGTTCGGACGATGCAGTGACCATTTACGGGCTGGTAACGGATAGCGACACGACAAGCTGGGTGGTTAATCCCAGTACCGAGGTGTCCCAGTCATTCAGGGCCGTAGTACCCAATACGCTTGACTTAGATTCTTTGGTGGACAGTTCCCACATCGCCTTACTGAGTTCCTCCATCAGCAGGAGTGGAGGCATATCTGCCCAGATGCCACTGGGAGACCGCAAGTATCCCATCGGTGTAGTAAGGACCAAGGCAGGTAATCCCAAGCTGTCATTGAGTTTGAGAATCCTGAGCCAGACAGGTCTTTCTGCCATTTCAAGTGTGGTGGAGGGTGACGTTTACGATTACTGTTTTCTTGACAGCGACAAGATAGATACTCCTTCGGCTGCATTCAAGTCCTATAAACTGAAGGCAGAGAGTGGCAGCCTTGACAGGGACCCCTCTCAGGCAGCGCAATACCTTGCCAGCATCGAATTTACGATAATGGGTGAGGAGTTGCAGGTTGAGTAATGCCCGCAATACTTACTAACCAATTAGGAAACAATTTGGAGATTGAGGCCACGATAGATGGCCAGGAGTTCCTTGACTGGGTATCCCTCAAGTACACTGCCGAGGTGAACAAGGGCCGTTCAGTGTCCTTTGCCATTGCAGGACATGAATCCCTGGAGCGTTGCAGGTTGGGAGGCATAGTCAAGATAGAGGTAGGTAGGGGAGGACAGACACACAACCTCACCTTCGAGGGAATCATCCAGCAGGTAAGACCATCAGTTGCAATCAGCTCTGTTACTGCGGTGGATTACGTTACCCAGCTTGCCAATTCGGAGATTGTCAGATACCAAGAACAGGATGTTATAGGCAGGGATTTGTATTATCTGGCAGCAGATGCGGCCAATTACAAGTCGGTTGATGTATCGCAATTAACGGAAGGGTCGGGATTGATGGTTACTTCAGACCTTGCACCTAAGCTAACAGGACACATGACTCGCAAGGATTTCATGGACAACTGTTTCAACTACATGATAAAATCATTCCAGGACAGCTATCACGAAAGCAATCTGGTCTACATCCCCTGGAGGTATGCCATCCATGAGAGGGGTCTTATGAATTTCTTTTTGGCTGATTACGCCCATGCGCGTGCGCGGTCAGTGATTACGGTATCTCCTAACCACATGAACCTTACAGGCGAAGGCATACAGGCGCAGATAGATACCACACGCATGGTCAACTCGGCTACCTTTATTAGTTCAAATGATGAATCCGTCTATGCCACCGTATCGGATGCAGGAAGAATAAAGCAATACGGCCCCCAGGGAAAGAAGTTCACTTTCGATACTGACAGAAAGGACAGACTGGAGGAGTTGGCAATGGATGAGATAAGCAGGTTCGGAGACCCCACCCTATCTTATACAGTGGAAATGTCGGACGGGGAGTGGATAGCTCTGGGTGACTTAGTGAGGGTTCAGGTACCGTCCCTGAAACGGGATGACATACTGCCAGTGGTGAGGTACGAAACGACCATTGCAGATGAGATTACGACACTGCTGACATTGGGAGAGCCGTCACTCAGTATGGCCGAGTACATAGATTTACTGAAATCATAGTCAAAGGTTATATAGCCTTTCCTTTATGGCCAGTTCCCCTAAGAGGGACGGAGACAAATATGTTGACAATAAAGGAAGCCAAAGAATTTCGCTGCGCTACTGCCAAAGACAGGGATTGCAGGAGGTGGCACAACACCTGCCGCAGATGTGAGCTGCATACCACCTTCTTCAGTTTCAGACGGAACGTGGGCCTGTGTGATTTATGTTACAGGGAATACGAGGAATGGTACCATAAGAACATCAGGAAGCCAGCAATCAAGGCATTCGACGCTGAGAAGGAGGCAGGTGGACAGCCAGACTGGTCGCCCTTCCAGTTGACGGCAGCCTATTCCGAATGGATGAAGCAAGCACCACACAAGAGCAGGAAGGTGATAGATATATGATTACATTCAAATGTCTCAGATGTTCAAATCCCTTCGAGTCGTTTTCCTTTGTCGGGCGTGTGAAATCCACTGAGTATAAGGTCAGGGGTGTGTGTAATAACCCCCAATGTTCGGAGAGCAATAATGATTGAATCAAAGAAGAACAGAAGCAAGAAGATATTGAAGAAAACGCTGGGCGAGGTAACTGAATCCAAGACAGAATGCTGCAAGGAGTCACCCATGATACTGGTGATGTGTCCCAAGTGCCAAGCCACATTGCGCGTAGAATGAAGATGGAAAGAGTTTGGGCGATGCCCAACAAACGTACGTTCACAATAAAACCAATAGAGAAATTGATTAGGAAAGAGCTGGGACCTGATTATATCGACCCCTTCCCGTTTGAATACCAGGAGGATGCAGTGGATTACCTGCGTAGAATTGAACCCCATAAGTACGGTGTGTTCGACCCTCCCTACTCCCCCAGGCAACTGAAGGAATGTTATAAAGGAAAAGGAGAGTATGATACAAAGTCAAGTACGTGGAGCCGTTGGAAGGATTTGATGGCGGAGAAAGTACAGGACAAATGTATCTCGTTTGGATGGAACTCCTGTGGGCTTGGTAAGAAAAGAGGTTTCGAGATTGTAAAGATACTGGTTGTTTGTCATGGTGGGATGCACAACGATACTATCTGCACCGTAGAGAAGAAAACACAGACAAATTTCAAGAATTTTAGCTGGCCATTTTAGGTAAGCATAGGGTTATATAGCCCTACTGTCTGACAGTGGTAGAGACAATGAGCCAAAACAACTCAAACAAGCAAGCAACCTATACCTCTATGGGGGCCACAGAAGAACATTTAGCTGAGGCTTTCCCAAAGGGAACGAAAGTAGAAATATTAAGTACCGTTGACGGTAGTTGGAAATCCTGTTCAATTCAATTCCAGACCGACTCTGGAGAAGAGTACCGTAAGCGAAGGCAGGACATATACC
>Ga0114901_1002348_pt1 | contig 10118 bp, 7 predicted proteins | sample MalvireepMed_s16_FD_89686 | JGI IMG/M metagenome (GOLD analysis project Ga0114901, IMG submission 89686) | Marine viral communities from the Global Malaspina Expedition - Malaspina viral metaG DeepMed_s16 | ecosystem: Environmental > Aquatic > Marine > Oceanic | place: Mediterranean Sea... | reverse complement strand
TTGTAAATTCGCTAAAGTCTACGATTTCACTATAAACTTTAACGGTAGGTGCATTGGCCGAATGACCAGTTGACCCACCACCTGTTACGGTCCATGTTGCCATAAATCATTCCTCCAATTATGTGTTCAAGTCAACGACACCAGCATATACTGCTGTATATCCTGTGCCTGACCCACGAAGTACTTTACGACCAAATACGTGTAAACCACGTACTACGTCTGCAAAGCTGTCCGGATCACGAATTACTTCAGTTTTAGCAATATGTGAAGCAGTTGCTACTGCAGACATATGTCCAAATAAAGTATCACATTCTCCAGATGTAGTTGATGGTCCAAAAGTATGAGATGCTGCTGTTCCTGCAGAACCAACTTGTAAAACATTAGACTGATACATTTTAAATCCATGTACAGTTTTATCTGTTATTAGTCCATTAGTTAATACGGAAGCACCCCCAATTACAGATGAATCCACGAGTTTAGCATCTGCTTGTCTCATGATTTCATAGAATTGAGGAGGAGCAACAAACCAACGATTTTCTTGTGGAGCATCTTGTTCATCTAAGACACGTGATGCTGTGCTAAGATAATTAGCACATTCGTTACCAGTGTTACATGATATTGCAGAACCAGCTGCACCAAGATTAGTGGTATCTCCAGCTGCACTATCATTTATTTCTTTCAGCACGTTATAATCATAAGCTTTTTTCAAAGTATATGCACCTGCTGAAGTTGAAAGAGCTTCCCAATTTACATGAGCTTGTCTTTCCTCTATGTCATCAACCTTAAATGCAAAGTAATTACCTTGATCAATAGTCAATTGAATTTGATCATCAGTAAGTTCTTGTGTATTCACGGTTGTGCCACGAGCATAAGAAGCCACAGTAATGGTAGGTTCTTTCAGTATGTTTACAGTATCACCAAAATTCTCAATCTCTCCAGTATAATCGGTATTCGTAATAGCTTCTGCAACCGATGCTCTACGGAAATATTTGAGAACCTTTTGACTGTATATGGCTGGTGCCCAATTACCTTTTGCAAGGTTATTATAACCACCAGCTCTTGCCATAGTAGCCATACTATAGTCCTCCCTAGTTTAAGTTATGCCTCAAGATCAACCCTGCCTTCCTTCATAGCCTGATCAATCTCTGGCTCAAGTTTTTCAAATTCCCAAGGTTTGAGTTTTTGAATCTCTGAAATCTTCCATGTCTTGTTATTCTGTCCAACATTTACATCTCGGCTAGTAGCCTTAGTAACTGCTTTAGCAGCATCACTCGGTTTGGTTGATTTCCTTTTCCTGTCTATTCCAACATCCACTTTATATAAGTCAACAGTCCTACTTGCCCAAACAGGATCGGTATTATTTTTAGTAATACCCTCAGAAATACTAGTAGGTTGTTCTTCAAGCCATTGTAAAAACTCAGGTGAAGTTTTGATATCATCAAAATCAGGATGACTATGCAAAAGTTGTTTGTAAGCAGATTGAACCTTTAACTTTTGTTCACGTTCAGAAATACGACCTATTTCAGCTTGTAAATCTTCTACCTGCGAAGCAGCCATTTTATGAGAAATGGTTTCTACAACTTGGTATACATCTGGATATTTGTCCTTAAATTGTTCTAGATCTTTATCAGTCTTAGGGGGAGCATATTGTACTTGTTTTTCAGCAACTTTACTTTGTGCTTTCAAAGTTTCCTTTTCCTGCTTCCACTCAGACAATTTCTGATCATAGTACGATTTAAGATCGTCATATCTTTTCTTATAATCGTGCCCTTCCCTTTTTTCAGTAGGAATTTCTTCCTTATTAGGAACAGCACTTGCATTATTCGTATCCATAAAACCTTCTACTTCAGGAGTAGCTTCTGCCTTGGCCTTGACATCAGTGTCCTCAGTTACTTCAGTTTCTTCATCGTCATTTGTTAATTCTCTATCTTTTCCTTGGTACATATTTGCACGAGGATCATTTTCAAGAATGCTTGCCTTGTTGTGTTTGTTAGTCTTTTTCTTTGCCATAGTTACCTCCTTTTACAGTGCCTCTTAATTGAGGGTGGCTGTTTTTGGTTGCAGAATCCAGTGCCAGTGGCATACCGGGTAGCTGGAATTGTTTTAGATCAATCTTTTGGATCTAAAATATCTCTTTTTTTTGAATCTAGAATCTTTCTTATTTTTTGTACATACTCACCATCGGATTTTTTAGTCCCACCATGATAAGCTGTTAAAAAAGTATTAATTCCTGTTACACCACCTTCATTTAATACATTGTTTATAAAAGCATCCCATAAATAATCATAATTTCTAATAGCATTTTGTCCTAATACTTCTCTTGGTATACCTTCATCTTTTGCATTTGTGTTGTTACTAGGAGTAAAATATCCTTTATTTAAGTAATTTTCGTATTGCTCTCTTGTAATTCCTAATGTTTTTAATGCTTCTTTTCCACTTTTTCTATTAGTATAATTTTCTACAGATAAGTTATTTACCCAATGGTTTATAAATAATGTTTGTGCTGCAACTATTTTATCAGCATATTGTTTAAGTTTTCCATCTCCAAAAATACCTTCATCAGACATATTTTTTAAAGAAGTATATGTCATTTGTCCGGGTCCATAAGCTGAAGATCTCATATTACCACTTAATCCTACAAATGCATATTTAGGTTCTTGATTTCTCCATTCATGTGTTTTTATAGCTTGTTTTACTTTTTCTCTTGGATATTGATATATTTTTTCTTTTTCATGAGGACTTTCTGCAGGAAATACATCTTCAAAAATTACCTCATCTGCATCTTTCATTACTTCTTCTCTTAAAGCTACTCTTTCTTGCATATCAGCTGCATATTGTTCTTGACCCGTTAGTAGATCACCACCCTCATTAAAACCCGGCATATTTTGTTGAGGCTGCTGCTGCTGTTCTTTTTCAGCTATTAATTCTTCAGTTATTTGCTCACCTCGTTTATTCATTTTTTCTAAACGTGCATAACCTATTTCTTCTGCAATTACATGAGGAATTATAATCTCCCCATTTGATACTAAAATTTCTTCTGCTGATTCTGGTACTTCATTAGGATCTAATTCTACTCCTTTTTCTCTTAATCTCTGTATTGCTTCATCTATTAAATCCATTATGTACATTTTACCATTAGTTATAACAGAACCTTTACTTAATACATACCCATCACTTTTTGTTTTTACATCATCAGCTACTCCAGAAGTATCTTTTCCTTCAACTTGAACTTCTCCAACAGGTCCTAGAGGTATTTCTTCTCTTTTTTCAGTATTTTGAGGCATATTTAGGTCTTGTGGTACCTGACCCCCCTCAGCAGCCTGTAAAGGCATCTCCTGTTGATTTTCTGCTCTTTGGATAGGTGGAGTACCAGAAGGTTCCGGTATAGGCCCTCTTACCTCATTTATAGGGATATTTTGTTCTTCATTTTGTAAATTTGCTCCTTCAGATTCAGGTAGTAGCTGATTATACTCATCTATACTTATTCCTTGATATTCTCCTTGTTCTTGAACACGTAATTCTCCACTTTCATTTTCAACTGGCTCTCGTGGAAACTCTCCAGTTTCAGCTTTATAATATAATAATGAAAATCTAGTTATTGCTGGCATTAAATTTTGCATTTCTTCTAGTTCTTCAGGAGTAAGATTTTGTTGCATTTTTGCCATCATGTGATATGGCTGCATTTCTGGATCATCTGCAGTCATAAACTCAAAATCCATACTTCCTATACCAATAGGAGCTTCATCATCTATTGCTTGTGTATTATTTTCTGCTACCATAATTTCTATCCACTATCCCCAAAATTTTTTATTAAAATCACCTACAGCTTCTTCAAATTTTTCTTGAGAGGCATATCCAACTCGTACTGGCATTCCTGTATTAGGATCTATACGTACTCCTTTATATATATTTCCATCTATTATCCTTTTTCCATCTGGACTTTCATATTCAAAAACAGCTTGTAACCATCCATTAGCATTTGGAGCACCATTTCCTATGCTGTCTACACGTTCTAGCCAACTTACTTGCCTATCTCCATCTGGTTTATATTTCTCATATCCGGATGTCCCCCTTGCAGCTTTTATAAATACATCTTCATTAACATCTAAATCAAATTCTTCAGCAAAAGCATACATGTAATCTACATTTTTTTGAGATGCAGATCTCCACTTTTGATGATCAAATCCATTGTATCCCCAACTCGTATGAGTTTGTATTCTCATATTATCAGGATCATAATGATCACTTGTAGATGGATCATCTGGAAAAGCTCGTTGATTCGTATCTCTATTATACACAGCATATTCTACTCCACCCATCGGGGGTTTCTCTTTACCACCACCCCATCCACCAAACATTTTAAAAACATCATAAGCAAAAGCTGCCCATTTTAAAGGTGGGAAAAGTAATGAAGCAGTATGCAGAAGTGCTCCTGCTTTATCACCAGAATCCCAAGCTTGCTTTGCACCATATAATGAAAAAGCATGACCTGCATATTTCATATACGGAGCAGCTCTAGTGGCCCAAGATGCTGTAGATGCACCTGCTCCAATAGTTGCTCCATATCCTTGTGCACCTACACTCCATGCTCCAGCAGCCTTACCTGCTACTTGTGCACCTACTGCACCAGCTCCGGGAGCAAAAGATCCATATCCAGTTCCTGTAAATCCTCCAGCTGATGGTGGAAGCCCTACATATGGAACACCAAGAGGTGCTTTAGTAGCTCTACTAGCAGATTGAAGATAATCAGGTTTCAAAGCATCCTTAGCTTGACTAAATTTTCCTGATACCCAATCATATCCCTCTTCCAGCCAATCAATTGTTCTTTCATCAACAGGAGCACCAGCAGCAGCTTCAATACCTTTGTCTATGTCAGTTGGTTCTTTCCAAAGTTCTTCTGGCATTAGAGATTCTAAATTTTGTGGTTGTAAGCCAGTTGCAGCTCCAGCAGGTGATGTAATCTTTCCTCTAGGATCAGTAGGTGTACTAATAGTTTGTATATCAGAAAGAGGATAATTAGATGTTAAACGAAATATATCTTCATTAGCATAATTTATACCCCCTGCTCTTCTTACTGATTTTCGTAAAGCTCCTAAAGGATTTTGAATATCATCCTCGTCATCTTCAGCTTCTTCCATTTCTCTACCTAGAGATTTTAATTTTAAGTTAATTCCAATATCCCTAGGAAGTTTAGCTGGTTCAGTAACTCCTTTTACAGTTGCAGGAGGAACACCATAGCCAAATAATTGACTAAATTGTTCTCCAGTTTTTTCAGCTTCTTTTCCAGTACTAACAAAGGTAGGAAATAGATCTTCTGCAGCCATTATTTTTTACCACTTTCTTTTTTCATTTCATTAAAGTTATTCTTCAAATTGAGGAGCATTGCCAGCAAACTGGCTCTCCCCTGCAGTCGGTACACCTCCAACTCCGATTGTGCTGTTACCAGACCCTGTAAGGTCTGTTGGTGTAGTCCCTGCAGTAACCTTTGGAGAGGTTCCCATGTCTGGGGATTGCCCAGCACCGGTGCTAGGAGTTTGAGGACTTCCTGATTCTGGTTGTTGTTCTGGTTGGACATTTTGCATTATTCCTTTCAGCATTTCAGCATAGATCTGTGCTTGGTTCATATCATTTACAAGACTGTCAGGATCTATATCTTGAGATATTGCTAATTCTTTTATAAGATTAGGTATTTTAATAAATGGAGCTAACATAGGATTTGCAACTGTTTGCAATAAGCCTATAAGTCGTTGAGAACGAACTTCTTTTTGCATAACTGAAGCAACACCTTTTGGTTTAATTTCAAGATCACCCTCTATATCAGGATTTTTGTCATTAAACTGCATATTCCATTGAAAAAAAGCTTCTCCTAATGGTTTTAAAAGATGATCATCAATATTCTTTATAACAGTCTTAATGGATAAGCCTGCTGATCCAAGTAACATGGATAAGCCTGCTGCTGTTCTGCCTGTGCCAGTAACACCTGTCTGCCCATGCATTATACTGGGTATACCAGTTTCTTCATCTGCTAATTGTCTAGCCTTATCATACATTTGTACATTTTCACCTGCAGTATTAGGAAATTTTATAGCATTTACTGCAGTTCCTGTAACTCCAGATTGTCTTCGGAATACTTTTCCGGGAAATATTTCATAATTTTGACCGGGTACTAAAGATGTTTCATCTACATCAAATACAAGATTTCCAGCAAGAGATAGATTATCTATAGCCATACGAACATGGCCATTCATCAAAAGCTGTGCATCTTCCATATTTTCTGGTACACCTATTCCCCATATTTGATAAGGACTTATTTCATATGGAAATATTTGATAAGGTAAACGCATTGGGGTAAAAGGATTAGCACAAGCTCGTAATATTTGATTTCCACAAACCCATATATTTACTTGTACTTGTCCTAGTTCATCTAATTTAGTGCTTGATCCAATATCTGCTCCTATTTCTCTCATAAAAGACGAATCTATACTTCCCCAATATTCTAAAACTTCAAATCGTTCATTTGCACTTTTATTAGAATGATCATCATCCCGTATTACACTTTCAAAATATTTTTCTTGATAATTTCCTCCTCCTGACAATACTTCTTGAATAGCATCAGGATCAAACATAGGCATTTCCATAAGATTACGTAATTGTGATCTATTCATCTTATGTCTTTGAATTACATAATCACAATCTTCCATATTGGTAGCCATAGGATCAGTATAAAGATCCCAACAAGATACAGTTTCTATTTTAGGAATATCCCTAGTATATGGTGTATATTCTTTTCCACTTTCTGTTTTATTCCACTTGTGAACGGTTTTTGAAAAAGTAAATGGACCTTTTATAACACCAGTTCCTAATAAAACAGATTCAAATATAGAATTTCTAAGAGTCGTAGTAGCATTAGTTCCTGTTAATTGATCGTGAATAACTTTTTCCATACGTCTAGCAGCATCAGCAGCTGGAGAAAGTTGTGGTTCTCCCATACGAGAAGGCCCTTCTTTAATAGGAACATTTTCATATTTTGCAGCTTGACCACCTAAATAATCTAAATCACCTATAGCTTCTGTTTGACCGGGGGGTATCATTCTTCCATCCCCCTTATATCCATATGGATCTGCAGGTACTATTTGATCTAAAGGTGTTTCCATATGAGCAAATTCTGCTATTCCTTCAGGAACAGGAGTAGATTCTACTGTTAATGGAAATTTTTTATTTGCAAATAGTATATCTACAATTTGTCCATAAGCAGCTAGTACTTTTGTCTTAGTTATCTTTATAAAAACTTTAGATTTTTCTGTACTCGTATACTGAGTTGTAGAATCATATATTCCTCTAAAATTCTTATAAGCTTTTAACCATCGTTCCTCATGAACTTGTCTTCCATCTTGAGCTTCCTGTTGCCTTGCTTTTATTACAGAAACAAGACCGGGAGCATCATCCGGATTCAGTTCACCTGAAACGTCTACAGGATCACTCATGTGTTTATCCTTTATTATTTATGAGATTTAGATTGTCCCATTATCATACCTAGCTGTTTAGTATGAGCACTACCACTAGTTGATGATGATTTTGCAGATTGTTCCCAAGCACCACTATTAGCACCGGTAACTTGTGGATCTAATCCTTCTCTGTGTAAAGCACCTTCATTAGCATCTGAAAATTCTCCTTGCTTTTTCATCTGGCCCATAATGTAACCTGATTTGTAAGCTCCTTCTACTCCTTTTGGCATAGTTGCCTCCTTTTTTTAGTTGTTGTTAAGTCCATATATTACGTGGATCTCCTAGGGTCCTTCTAAATTGTTCTTCTTTATTAAGTTGTTCTCGTTCTTCAAATTCTTGTTCTCTTGCTTTTTCTTGTGCCTCTCCTGCAAATGCTCTATCTATTTTATCTTGTTCAAGTAATCTAGCTCGTTTCTGTTTATCTTCTAATACTTGTCTATCCCATTCTTCTTTTTGTGCAATACCTTCTTGACCAAATTCTTCTAAAAATTTTTCATGTTCTTTTTGTTCTTCTATTGTACCACCACCCCAATCTGCTAGAGGTGGAAGAGGAGTAAGAGCTAAAGCTGTTTCTGCTGCTGTTGCTGCTGCTTGTCCCCATGCACCTCCTTTATATTCTGACGGATCATCAAGAAGTCTAAGTCCGGGCAGCAAGAATGCTACACCAGTCAAAGCTCCAGTTTTTCCAGCAGTTTTTATCCACTGTTTTACAGCTTTTCTACCTTCTGGTGTACTTAAATCTACTCCTAATTCTTTTGCTATCTGTCGAAGTTTGTTTGCTCTATCTGTTTGTAAAGGCTTATCAGGAGGTGGTTTTTTTACATCTTTTACTTTTATATCTTGCACTCTTAGCATTTCTTCTCGTAATCGTATTATTTCATCATCAATAAGTTTTCTATTATGATAAGAACCCATTTTATTATCATCTATACCAAGAGTGTCTGCTATCTCTTTTCTATAGTTTAAATATTCTGTTGATGCTTTTTGTACTTCCGATTGATGTTGCATTTGATCATAAAGTACACCTTCATCTATACCTCCAGCTAAACCTTTTCCGGGAGAAGGACCTATTTCATTATACGTCTTTACATCAGCTGCTGCTCCATCTTTATTATAAAAAGATTGAGTTAAGACAGAAGATATAGTTTTCCAAGTACGTTCAAAATTCGTTTTTACAAATTCAGCAAAACTTCTATTTGGTAAATCTTTTATACTTACAGGTAACTTATGAGCACCTGTAAATTGAATTGAATTTGTACTTATTCCTGCTCTAGCTAAAGCTCTGCCTACTGATGTGTCTCCTGAATATCCAGCAATAGCTTTTGCAACATCATCTGATAAATGACGTATTTTGTTTATATTACTTTCTACTGATAAATAGTTCCTTATTACTTTTGCAGATTTTCTACCTTGCTTAATTTCCATTTCATCATTTGAATAGCCTGCAGCTTCCATTAAATCTACAAAACCTTTTCTCATATACTTTTGTGTTAATTGTGTTTTTGCAGTTTCTCCTCCTTTAACTGTTTCTATTGGAAGATCAAAGGCTTTAGATATTTTCTGATTAAGTACTTTATCAATGGCAGATTGTTTTGTTAAAAATACAGGACCTTCTGTTCTTTGACCTATTCCTTCTTTTAATATAGCTAATTCAGCTCTGCCTAAAACAAGAATTTTAGCTTCTATTTTTCCTCCGGCTTTTATAGATACATCACGTATCGTTCCTTTTTCCCAATCTATATTTTCTATTCTGGCTGTCATAAGATCTCCGGGTCTCCATCCTCCATAAAGTTGTAAACCCATAGACATTTTAAAATCACCCTGTAAATTTTTCATAATATTTGTAAATTTTTTAATACTATCAGGTGCCCATGCCTTTACTTGTCTTTGTTCTGTTATACCCTCTACAATATCTGCAAATTTAGATACAGCCAATGCTTTACTTGGATTATTTCTTGCATATGCACCCATGGCAGTATCAGGATTCATATATTTTTTAGTATCAAGAAAACCTTGTTTATAACCTACATTATTCCATGCATTTTTTAACCGTTCACCTATTTCTCCTATACCACCTTTTGCTAAATTTGTAATTTTCTTATCTGTAAGCACATCTCCTAAAACTTTAATTCCTCTATCAGTTACTAATTGGTTCATTTTAACATTAAGAATACTTTTCGTACCATTATAATCAATAGGAACAGCACTTAAACGTGTTATAACTCTATTTATTTTACTAATATTATTTTTAGCAGCTTTTTTTTCAGAATCTATACTCTTAGGATCTTTTAACTTAACCTCTGATTCTACTCTTCCTTCTTGCAAAACCTGCAATAAAGTTTTACTTTGTCTTTGTGTGTATAGTATTTCTTCAGCCATAATTAATATCCAAATACCTGATCTTGTGGTTCATATTTTTGTGTGTGCCTAGTCATTCTATAAGGACTGTGTACATTTACTAAAGTTCTACTCATCATCATATACCTCAACGCATCATACGCATGGTCATCAGCTTTTGTGTCCACGTCTTCAGGATTAGTTTTAGATAGAGGCAACGTGGGCATAGTTCTGATAAGATTATTGCAAGTGGAAAAAATACGAACACGAGGATTT
>Ga0114901_1002344_pt1 | contig 10132 bp, 12 predicted proteins | sample MalvireepMed_s16_FD_89686 | JGI IMG/M metagenome (GOLD analysis project Ga0114901, IMG submission 89686) | Marine viral communities from the Global Malaspina Expedition - Malaspina viral metaG DeepMed_s16 | ecosystem: Environmental > Aquatic > Marine > Oceanic | place: Mediterranean Sea... | reverse complement strand
TAACTCCTCAAGCTAGTACGGCAAATACTCATAATGATTTAGATAAAGTATTTGGATCTTACAGTATTACACCTATTGACATTACGGTTAATTATCCAGGTCAACCTTCAACCACGACCGTTAGCAATCAATATACTTTTGTATTGGCTTCAGCAGCGACAAGTGCTACAACAGGAGGAGGGTTTCCTTCTTTCGCAGGGCCCGTAGGAGATAGACCATAATGGCATACACATACGCAAATTTAAAAACAGATATAAGAAGCTACACGGAAGTAGATGATACTGTATTAACGGATGCTATTTGTACTACGATTACCAAAAACGCAGAAAACAGAATTTATAGAGAGGCGGATAATGATGATAACCGATTTTATGCAACTTCGACTTTAACCACTGGAAATAGGTATGTAACCGTTCCAAGTGATTTAAGAATTATTCGTTATGTTCAACTTGCTAATACTAATGTAAGTCCCACGGTTAATGTTTACTTAGAGAAAAAAGATACTTCTTATATGACCGAGTATTATAATACTCCTGATACGGCCTCGGGACTCCCTAAATATTATGGAAACTGGGATGCTACTTATTGGGTGGTTTCTCCTACTCCTGATGCAGCTTATGAAATTACTATGGCTTATATTAAACAGCCAGATAGTATTACGACTTCAGATTCAACGACAACTTATCTGAGCAACAAATATCAGGATTTGCTTTTGTATGGTTCTTTGTTAGAAGCATATGGATACTTGAAAGGTCCACAAAATCTGATACAGTACTATCAGCAATCGTATCAACAGGCCTTACAATCATATGCGATAGAACAACAAGGTCGTAGACGCAGGGACGAATATATGGATGGAGTTATTCGAACCCCTCTTAAATCACCACCACCAACACAAGATTAAGGAATAAAATATGGCAAATATTATACCAGACGCATTTAAATTGGAACTGTTATCAGGCACGCATAACTTTGCAAGTGGAGGAAATACCTTTAAAATTGCTTTATATGTAACAACCTTAGGTCCTCCCTATACAACTTCTTCAACTGTTTATAGTACGACCAATGAAGTTAGTTCTTCAGGGACGGGTTATGCAACAGGAGGACAAGCATTAGATGGTCAAGGCGTGAGTGTTCCAGGAAGCAACACCGCTACTGTAGATTTTACCAATGAAGTTTTTTCGAGTGTAACGTTAACCTCATTAGGTGCGGCTATTTATAATTCTACTAATGGTAACAAACTTTGTTTAGTTATAGATTTTGGTGGAAATAAAGTAGCAACTTCGGGAGATTTTACAATTCAATTCCCAGCCAATGCAGCATCAACCGCAATTATCCAGGTAGCATAAAATGGCCTTAGTAATAAATAATAGGGTAAGAGAAACAACTTCAACAACAGGCACAGGAGCCGTGACTCTGGGAGGAGCGGTCGGTGGTTTTCAAAGTTTTGCTGCGGGAATTGGAAATAGTAATACGACTTACTACGCCATTTCAATAAACAGTGAAAGCGAATGGGAAGTAGGATTAGGAACATTAAACTCAGATAGTTCAACCTTAACCCGAACTACTGTTTTGGAAAGTTCTAATAGTGATGCAGCGGTAGATTTTGCTGCAGGATCAAAAGAAGTTTTTTGTACATTGCCTTCAGAAAAAGCAGTTTATTTAGACGCAAGTGATGATCAGGTAGGAGGCTTTGCTAGTCTTGTTGCTGATACCACACCACAATTAGGAGGAAATTTAGATGTCAATGGACAGGATATCGTTTCAACTTCCGATGCGGATATTGATATTATTCCAAATGGAACAGGCGATGTTAATCTTGGAGCAGATACAGTTCAGGTTGGTGATAATGACGCTGATGCAACCATCACTACTCAAGGTACTGGAGATTTAACTTTAAACACAAACAATGGCACAAATTCAGGAACTGTGACAATCGCCGATGGTGCAAATGGAAATATAACCCTTACTCCCAATGGAACAGGGGATGTGATTCTTTCGGCAGATTCAGTTTCAGTAGGAGATAGCGGAGCGGCAGCAACCTTAACTTCTAATGGTGCTGGAACTTTAACTGTAACTACTGGTGGTACAACAGATTTAGTTCTTAGTACAAATAGTGGTACAGCTTCAGGAACTATTACAATTACTGATGCTGCTAATCAACCAATTACTTTAACTCCAAATGGAACTGGAGTTGTAGATATTCAAGGTTCAATGAACCCATCTGTATCTACGACAGGTAAAGCGTTGGTAATGGGGTTTTAAATATGATAGTTAATAAGAGAAAAAAATGGCAACAGAACTAAAAACAGATATAATCAGTCCTTCTACTACTAATCAAGTGGAAATTGAAGTAGCAGAAGAACAGATGGTTGTAGTAGATGCTAATGGCAACGTACAGGTAGCCACAGCATGGAATCCAAGTCTGTCAACGACTGGTAAATCATTAATCATGGGATTTTAATAGGAGGAAAATATGGCAAGTGAAGTAATGAAAGAAAAGTGTGTTAGAGCAATGACGAATGCTGAAAACACTTTATTAACAGCAGCATCAGGCAAAACTCTGACAATACTTAATATTACGCTTTGCGAAACTGGCGGGGCAGCGGAGACTTTTGATCTCTATGTAGACCCATTAGGTGGTAGCAACGATACTTATATATATAAGTCTCAAGCACTAGGGTCTAATGAAACTTTCGAACATAATGGGAGAATAGTTTTAGAAGCAACAGATGTGCTTTATGGTATTGCAGGTAGCAGTGCTGATATTGATGTCTTTATCAGTTATCTAGAACAAACCTTATAGTAAAAAAATAAAATTATGAGTGGCATCATAGGAAGCAATCTCAATATTAAAGGTTCTGGACTAGTTGCCAAACTTGGTACCGACGGACAAGTTTTAACCAGTTCTGGCGCTGGAGTGGCGGCAGCTTTTGAAGATGTCGCTGGTGGACTAACTTGGCAATCAGTAGTTACAGGATCAACCTTATCAGCAGTAGCTGGAAATGGCTATTGGATTGATACAACATCCAATGCTTGCACAATTACATTACCCGCTTCGGCTAGTAATGGCGATGAAATAATGTTTGTCGATTACGATAGAACTTGGGGAACTAATAATATTGAAATAGATTCGAATGGATTAAATTATCAAGGTGCTGACGACACTGAGGAGGTGAAATACAGCACCGATGCTCAAAACATTCTTATCGTTTATTCTGATGCAACTAAGGGATGGATTCCTCTTCTTGATAAGACTGTTGCCGATGTACCAACTAAAGGAAACTCTCAAGGAATTTTTGGTTATGGTACTACTGGTTCTTATGTTTCAATGACCAACATAGTATCTAATGCTGGAGTCGTAGCAACGGATGTAACTGGAGTGGGAACAGCTAGAGAGACTCTAGCAGCATGTGAATACGGTGGCGATAAAGCCATCTTTGGTTATGGTGATACTGGTAGTATGTCTTCATTAACTAATTTAGTATCCAATGCTGGAGTGGTAGCGACTGATACAACAGGAGTAGGAACTGCTAGAAGAGCTTTAGCAGCATGTTCTTATGGTAGTGATAAAGGTATTTTTGGTTATGGTTTAGATGGTAGTACTCTAGAATCAGTGACTAATTTAGTTTCTAATGCAGGAGTAGTTGCAACAGATACGACTGGTGTTGGTACTGCTAGAAGACATCTAGCGGCTTGTGAATATGGTGACGATAAAGGTATTTTCGGTTATGGTACTACTGGTAGTAATGTTTCAATGACCAATTTAGTTTCCAATGCTGGCGTTGTTGCAACTGATGTTACAGGAGTAGGTACTGCTAGACACAATTTAGCCGCATGTACTTATGCTTATGATAAAGGAATATTTGGTTATGGTGATACTGGTAGTGTCACCGCAATATCTAATTTAGTTTCTAATTCAGGAGTAGTTGCAACAGATACGACTGGTGTTGGTAGTGCTAGAGCTGGTCCAGGGGCAACACAATATGGTGGCGATAAAGGCATCTTTGGTTATGGTTATACTAGTACTTATGTTTCAATGTCTAATTTAGTATCAAATGCAGGAGTCGTAGCGACAGACGTTTCAGGAGTAGGAACAGCTAGAATGTCTGTAGGCGCATGTTCTTTTAATTAATATGGAAATAAAGGTATTTTTAGGTTAATATGGAAAAATTATGAGTGGAATTATAGGAAGTAAAATAAATATTAGAGGTTCAGGTAAAATAGCTAAACTGGGAACCGACGGACAAGTTTTAACAAGTTCTGGTGCTGGTGTTCAGGCGAGCTATGAAGATATCGCTGCTGGAATATCTTGGCAATCAGTTGTTACAGCATCAACTTTAACTGCGGTAGCTGGAAATGGATATTGGATTGATACAACATCAAACGCATGTGTAATTACTTTACCCGCTTCGGCTAGTAATGGAGATACAATTATATTTGCCGACTACGCAAGAAACTGGGGAACGAATGATATTGAAATAGATTCGAATGGATTAAATTATCAAGGAGATGATGACACTTTTGAAGTGAAATACAGCTCCGATGGTCAAGTTGTTAAGATCAGTTATTCTGATGCAACTAATGGCTGGATTCCCACTCTTGATAAGACTGTTGCGGATGCACCAGTGGTGCCTGTCCTAAACGATAACGGACTTTTTTTTGCTGGAATATCTCCTTCTATTTCTTCAATAACTAATTTAATATCGAATACTGGAGTCGTAGCAACCGACACAGCTGGTGTTGGAACTGGTAGAAACCTTCCAGCAGGATGTGAATACGGCGGAGATAAAGGAATATTTGCTTTTGGTGGTACTCCTGGTGCTACAGCAATAAGTACTTTAATATCAAATACTGGAGTTGCATCAACCGATGTAACTGGTGTTGGAACAGCTAGGACAGTTCCTGGTGGATGCGACTATGGCGGAGATAAAGGGATCGTTGGTTATGGTTATACTAGTAGTGATGTTGCAATGACTAATTTAGTATCGAATACTGGAGTTGTAGCCACTGATGTTTCAGGAGTAGGCTCAGCAAGATATAACCCATCGGCATGTGAATATAGTGCAGACAAAGATAAAGGAATTTTTGGTTTTGGCTACGCTCATTCACCTACTGGTCACCACATAAACACATCTAATTTAGTATCGAATACTGGAATCATGGGAACGGATGTCACGGGTGTTGGAACAGCTAGAGATAATGCGGGTGGCGGTAGTTTTGGCAATGAAAAAGGAATTTTTGGTTACGGTTCTGCTGGTGGTATGCAAAATATGACTAATATAGTATCAGGTACTGGAGTAGTTGGGACAGACGTTACTGGTGTTGGAACTGCTAGGTCTAATTTAGCGATAACACAATATGGTGAGGATAAAGCTATCTTTGGTTATGGTACGGGCACCCCTAGTAATACTGCAATAACCAATTTAGTATCGAATACTGGAGTTGTGGCAACCGATACAGCAGGAGTTGGAACTGCTAGGCATAACGCCAGTGCAGTTAGTTACGCTTAAAAAATTATGGCACAGAAATTTAACACAGAATTTAATTACCGATACCAAGTCATAGGCGATACGCCTTGGGAAAGAATTAAAACATTAAAAGGATTTCTTGAAGGCAGAATAAGAGCATTGGCTCTTGAAGAAGTGGGTAAATTAAAACACCAAGCAAAACTTTCAAAGCTAAACCATTTAAAAAATGGTGGAGAAGGTTTAGAACATGAAATTTTAGAACTAGAAGCAGATATTCTAGAGGCTGAAAGCCATAAAGAAACTTTAAAAGAGGCATTTAACCTTACAAGAGATGAAATTAAAATTCTAAAAAAATTATTAAAAGAACTTTATGTTATTGCAGAACCGACAAGAATTAAAGGTTATACCGATGAAGAAATGTTTGAAGCAAATGCTGCAAATGAATTTACAGTTAATATTGGTAGAGAACTTCAATCTGAAATGATTGCTAATGGAAGACCCTCGCCAGCTAAACTGCGTAATGCCATGAGTAATCCTTACACTTGGAACGCATTAAAACAAATAGGATTAATACCTAAAAAAACAAAAATACTGGAAGGTAATATCAATCCACAATTAAAAATAGAACTCAAAGGAGTTGAAGATGAAGATGTATAATGATAAAAAGGTTATATGAAACTCTATAAATTAGAAGCAAGTAACTGGGAAACCTTTTTTGGTGGACCTGAAAGAGAGACCCTTATTCAAAGAGATGTTATAGGACTAGCACAGACACCCAATTGTGATGCTTTTTTATACTTATCTAAAGATGCTCAAGATGGATTAGAATTATTAGATTCAGTACCAGCAGGATTTGATTTTACCTATTGTCAAGAGTGGGGTTTAACAGTTGACAATGATGTAGTTGATAGAGTTATTATAGATTTAAGAAAAAAAGCCTATCCGTCATGGGAAGATCAATTAGATTATATTTACCATAATAGCGTTGATGACTGGAAAACTAATATTATTACTCCAATCAAAGAAAAATATCCAAAAAGATAATTAATGACATCCCAACAAGGAAAAATGAGTAACATCATGGTCCTTGGAGGAGGTACAGCAGGTTGGATGACAGCGTCCACTCTGATAAAATGCTTTCCTCATAAAAAAATTACTTTAATAGAAAGTCCAAATATCGCAACCGTAGGCGTTGGAGAAAGCACGCTTCAGGCTATTAGAGGTTGGCAAGCCATGTTAGGAATCCAAGATAAAGATTTTATGGCTGCCTGTGATGCCACTTATAAACTAAGCATTAAATTTACTGATTTTTATAAAAAAGGAGAAGCCTTTCATTATTCTTTTGGAGATCCTTATCTTCAAGGGAATGAATCGGCAATGAATGATTGGTGGTTTAAGAAATTTTTATATCCTGAAACTCCTTACTCTGATTTTGCAGTATGTAATTATCCTCAAATGGCATTGGTTAATGAAAACAAATGTTTTTTTAATCTGGATAATAAAATACCTTTTCAATTCCATAAGCATACAGCTTTTCAGTTTGATGCTACGAAGTTTGGTTTATGGTTAAGAGATAATATTTGTATTCCAGGCGGATTAAGACACATTAAAGAAGAAATTAAAACCATAGAGCAAGACGCAGACGGAATTAAAACTCTTAATGGAAAACATAAAGCGGATTTATTTATTGATTGTAGTGGTTTTAAATCTTTGTTGCTGGGACAAACGCTTAAAGAACCTTTTATTAATTTAGAGGACACGCTTCCTAATAATACAGCCTGGTGTACTCGTATTCCTTATAAAGATAAGCGTAAAGAACTGGTAGGTTATACCAATTGTACAGCCGTTGAAAATGGCTGGATATGGAACATTCCTTTATGGAGCAGAATGGGTTGCGGTTATGTTTATTCAGATAAATTTATTAGCGATGACGACGCTTTAAAAGAATTTCAAAAACACATAGGAACTAAAGAACTAGATTTTAAAAAGATCAAATTTAGAATTGGGATTCACAAGAGATTATGGGTTAAAAATGTTTGTGCGATTGGTCTTGCGGGCGGTTTTATAGAACCTTTAGAAAGCAATGGTTTATTTTCAGTGCATGAATTTCTCCATCAATTAGTCCGAACTCTACAAAGACCCAAAGTTTCACAATGGGATAAAGATGTTTTTACATCTATGTGTAAAAAAGCCTATGATACTTTTTATGAATTTGTGGCTATGCACTATGCTCTATCTCATAGACAGGATACTCCGTATTGGCAAAGTAATTTCAATAGAAGATGGTCGGAAGAGTTGTTAAATTTACTTCCTAGTTCATATTTAAATATGTCCGTTACTCCACTATCAGGTATTCATTGTATTGCAGCAGGCATGCACTGGAGTCCGATCGACATTCCATCGTTAGTTAAAACAAATGTAGCTCCTAATATGAATCATTGGAAGAAGCTGTGGAAATCAACGGCTGATCGTTTAGATAAAAGAAAAGACGAATGGAAAAAGGCGGTTAAAGACGCACCTATTATGTACGATTTTTTAAAGAAACATTATTATTAAGGCGACTTTTTTTAGGACTTTCCTCTTAGTTTAAAAAGTGATACTAGTAAAATATGTTAGGTTTATCAGCATTAGCAGAGACAACTTTTGGAGCTACGGCATTCGTTGATATCAGTATTACAGTTACTGTTACAGGTAGCAGAGTTACTGTCAGTCAGAACGCCGATGGTATTACTTATACCATGACTGGAAGTGTGTCCCCTGATGGCAGCCGTGTAACAGTTTCTACTGGCGCAGCCGATGTGAATGTGTTAACATGGAATGCAATTGATCCAAATGCAAGTCAAACATGGACCAATATAGACCCATTATAGGAGAATTATGGCATCAACGTATACGACCAATTTACAATTAGAAAAAGTAACCACAGGTGAAAAAGCTGGGTTATGGGGAACAGTAACTAACACTAATCTAGAAATTTTAGAACAGGCTTCGAGTGGATATTTATCGGTCGATGTAGCTGCTGCCGATGTCACATTGGCATTGAATGATGGAGCTACTTCCAACGGTAAAAATCTATTCTTTACACTAACAGGAACCCTGGCGGGCAATCGTAATTTTATTATGCCTGCTACGGCAGAAAGAATCTTTATTGTTAAAGATTCAACAACACGTTCTTCAAGTAATTATACTTTAATTGTTAAGACGGCTTCAGGAACAGGTTATACAATGCCTGTTGGTGCAACCGCCCTGGTTTACTCTGATGGAACGAATACGACTTTGGGCATGCTACAAAAAAGTTATGTCACCCATACTGCGGGCTATACTGCCGTTGCGGGTGATCAAATCTTTTGCGATACTAAGACCACTAATGCATTTACCGTCACTCTTCCTGCTGGAGCTGTGGGATCCGAAGTAACATTTGTAGACAGTCAAAATTATTTTGCTTCAAACAATCTGACTATTGCTTCTAATGGATCAGAAAAAATTAATAGTTCAGTGAGCAACTTAACTTTAAGTACTAACGGTCAAGCTATTACGTTGGTATATGCCAATGCGACTGTAGGCTGGATATACAAAACCAATAGCGCATCATAGGAGCTAATCATATGGCTCTCGTAGATTTTAAACTACTTCCAGGAATCGATAAACAACAAACTCAAGTCGGTGCCGAGAGGCGCTGGGTGAGTTCTGACAATGTTAGATTCCGATATGGTCTTCCTGAAAAAGTAGGAGGATGGTCTTCTTTATTAACCGATACGATTGTAGGTGTAGCCAGAGCTCAACACTCTTTTGTCGATCTGGATGGTAATCGGTACGTGGCCATCGGAACAGACAAATTTTTACTGATTTATTTTGAAGGAACGCTTTACGATATCACTCCTTATAGTGCCACAAGTTTTGGAAGTTCTACTTTAGCAACGGATAGTACTAGTGTTAAAACATGTACAATTACAACAACTTCTGCTCATAGTTTCTTAGTAGGGGATATTATACAATTGGATGCAGTCACTTTACCTAGTGGTACGGGTTTAACCGATGCTCAATTTGAAGATAAACTTTTTCAAGTTTTAACGGTACCCACGAGTACAACTTTTACTATTAATTCATCAGCTCAAGCGAGTTCTGTTGTAGCGACAGGAGGAACCATGACCGTTAAGCCGTATCAAAGGGTGGGCCCTGCGGCTCAAACTTATGGCTATGGTTTCGGTGTTGGAAATTTTGGTGGAACGGTTTCAGGAGCAGCCACTACTGATTTAGATGGAACTTTAGGCGACGATACCTCGGGAACAACAGGAACCACGATTGCTGTAACTTCTGCCACTGGTTTTCCAGCAGGGGGAGGAACGATTATTGTAAGTGATACTCCAGCAGTAGACGGAGAATTAATTGATTATACAGCCGTTTCTACAAATAATTTAACAGTCATTACTAGAGCGGTAGATGGTTCAACACGATCAGCCCATGCTGATGAAACCATAGTTACTGATGCTACAGATTATACAGGATGGGGATCAGCTGTTGCTGCCTCCACCGTGAGCCTTGAACCAGGACTCTGGGCTCTTGATAATTATGGAGATGTTTTATTAGCAACTATTTTGGATAAAAAAACTTATACTTGGGATTCGAGTATTGGAGCACGGTTCACGACACGAGCTTCAACT
>Ga0114901_1002338_pt1 | contig 10155 bp, 13 predicted proteins | sample MalvireepMed_s16_FD_89686 | JGI IMG/M metagenome (GOLD analysis project Ga0114901, IMG submission 89686) | Marine viral communities from the Global Malaspina Expedition - Malaspina viral metaG DeepMed_s16 | ecosystem: Environmental > Aquatic > Marine > Oceanic | place: Mediterranean Sea... | reverse complement strand
GTTCCAGCATCGCCCGCATCATGGTAGAAGCGGAGCCTTATCAAGGAGAGTCGATGCCATGCCGGTGCTGGGAATGGGCGGCCTTTTCTTTCGCGCGCGGGATCCCGAAGCGCTCGGGCAATGGTATCGCACCCACCTCCATGTCGGCGGCGGCTGCGTCGCCGATCCGGCGGCGCAGGCCAATGAATGGGTGTGGCAGACGCTGGGCGGGCCGATGGTGTTCGCGCCCTTCAAGCAGGACAGCGACTATTTCGCCGCCGACAAGGCCTTCATGCTCAACTTCCGCGTATCCGACCTCGATTCTCTTCTGGACAGCTTGCGCGCGGCCGGCATTGCGATCATCACCAAAGCCGACTGGGACGATCCCGCGGTCGGCCGTTTTGCCCGCATTCACGATCCGGAGGGCAATGCGATCGAATTGTGGGAGCCCCCGGCCCCGTCCGCCTGATCCGCATGCCGCCCTCCGCATATCGCCTGCCCCAAGGAGTCCATCGATGAAGCGCCTGTCCCTGATCCTCGCCGCTGCCGCCCTGCTGCCGGCCGGCAACGCCATGGCTGCGCTCGCGGTCGGCGCGAAGGCCCCCGATTTTACGACGCGCGGCGCGCTGGCGGGCAAGACATTCACGCTCACTCTGGCGCACCAGCTCAAGCGCGGGCCGGTAGTGCTCTATTTCTTCCCCAAGGCGTTCACGCCGGGCTGTTCGGCGGAAGCACGCGAGTTTGCGGAGAATATCGACAAGTTCAAGGCGGCGGGCGCGACGGTCATCGGCATGTCGGCCGATCCGGTCGATGACCTCGTGTCCTTCTCCACCAAGGAATGTGCGGGGAAATTCCCGGTCGCCTCGGCCGGCCCGGGCATCATTTCGGGCTATGACGTGGCCCTCAAGATGCGGCCGGGCATGACCGACCGCACCTCCTATGTCATCGCGCCGTCCGGCCGCATCGCCTTCGTCCACAGCGAAATGAATTATGCCAACCATGTGAAGGCCACGCTGGACGCCGTGGAGTCCATGAAGGCGAAGTAGAAAAGCCTCGCTCACCCCTCCAGCTTGGTGAGCATGAACGCCAGCAGGAAGCCCGCGACCGCGATCAGGCCGGAAAATTCATGGGTTTCCTCGGTTGCCTCGGGGATCATCGTATCCACCAGCATGGCCAGGATTGCGCCCGCCGCGACGGCGGTGGTCGCGGCGATGATGTCGGGACCGGCGCCCGCCATGGTGACATAGCCGATCGCCGCCGCCACGCCCGATGCCGCAGCGATCGCGCCCCAGACGCCGAAGATATAGCCGGCGCTGCGCCCCGCCTTCTTCATCCCCGCCGCGCTCGACAGGCCTTCGGGAACGTTGGACAGGAACACCGCCGCCACCGTCACCAGGCTGACGCCCGCGCCCTGCAGCAGGCTGACGCCGATCACGACCGATTCGGGTATGCCGTCCAGCAGCGCGCCGATGGCGATCGACAGGCCCGACCCTTCGTCCGCGTCGGCCTGGCTCTGCGCCGGGTTGGAACCCGACCGCTTGCGATGCTTCGCCCCCGCCCGCGACACCAGGATGTTCGCGGCGGTATAGACCAGCGCGCCGCCGAAGAAACCCAACGCTGCCGCGTCGAAGCCGCCGCGCGCATAGGCGTCATCCATCAGGTCGAAGGCGACGGCGGAAATCAGCACGCCCGATCCCACCGCCATGATCGCCGCGATCAGTCGCTGGGGCAGGTGGACCAGATAGGCGATGGCCGCGCCGATCAGCAGCGCCGACCCGCCGACAAAACCCCAAAGACCTGCGGCGACGGCGCCTTCCATGGCAATTCCTCTTCCAACGATCAGCAATGATTTAGGGAAAGCGTCAGCGCCGGGTGGGGTTCCGGCACTTGAGGCCGCGCGTCAGGGCGCCAGGAAGTCGCCGCTCGCGATCGGCGCCAGTCCCGCCGCGTCGCGAGCGTAGACATAGGTCCAGGCGCAGGCAGGTCCGCCCGGCCCATCGACCAGGATCCGGCTGCGCCGATATTCCCAGGGTTCGGGAAAGCCGGGCGCGCATTCCTCATAGATGTCGATCCAGCCCAGGGTCGTTGCCGGGTCCGGAAGGGCGAACAGGTCGCCGACCACCCAGGCCGCGCCGCCCGGCACCAGGCCGGGATAGTCGGCAATGCGATACAGCAGCCCGACGGTCCTGGCGCGGCCCAGAAGCCGGGCTTCGCGCCGCAGCCGCTGCGCCATCGGCCCGGCAAACCCGGCCCGCAACGTGCCATAGACGAAGAGCAGCGCCTCGCTCATAGAACCTTCACGCGTCTTTTCCCAAGTCCACGCAAATTTCGCCAATAATCCGCGATGATCGCTGTCGCCCCTGGATGCGCGTGACGCAAGAACTCCGGAAATCCGCCGAAAATGGAAATTGGCACACCCCCTGCAATTGCTTTGGGCATCAAGGCCGGATGGTCCGGCCGCACAATCAGGGAGTATCCACCATGTTCATCGCCAAGATCCAGAACGCCGCTTTCGCCCTCGTCGGCGCTGTCGTCTTCGCCAGCCTGTTCGTGGGCGCAGCGGTTCCGGTTGCGCCGATCGCCTGATCGGCGCGCCCCATCTTCCAGACCATGTAATTCATAGAAGGCCAGACTCATGAACAACAGCTTCACCCTCGACCGCCGCCACGGCAAGATCATGGGCGTGTGCGCGGGTCTTTCCAACCGGTCGGGCATCGACGTCACGCTGATCCGCGTCGCGCTGGTGCTGCTGACGCTCTGTGCGCTGGGACCGATCGGGGTCGCGGCCTATCTGCTGGCCGGATGGCTGGCGGAGGGCTGATGCTCCCCCGCACGTCGCTCGGCCGGCCGACCCTTTCCCCTCATGAGGCCGCTCCGGCGCCAGCCGGGCGCGGCCTTGCCGTTCATGCGCCAGGCTTTACCCGCGCGAGGCCGCCAGCGCCGCGATCATCGCCTGCGCGGCGGCAGGATTGCGCTCCTTCGCGCCGCTGATGAAGAAGGCGAAGACGTCGCCCTTCTCCGCCTGTTCCCTCGCCTGCTGCGTCCACCGCCCGATCGCGTCTGCGGCATAGCCGGTCGGCTCATCCGCCTGCGCTTGCATCAGGCGCATATAGCTGAACCCCACATCATGGCCCCTGATCGCCGGATAGTCCGGATGATCCGCCAGCACGACCGCGACGCCCGCCTCGCGCGCCATATCCAGAAACGCCGGGTCGTCGAAACTTTCATGCCGCACCTCCAGCGCATGGCGCAGCGGCACGCCATCGACGCTGCCGGGCAGCAGCGTCAGGAACGCGCCGAAATCATCCGGGTCGAACCGCTTGGTCGGCATGAATTGCCACAGGATCGGTCCCAGCCTGTCGCCCAGTTCGGCTATGCCCTGACCGGTGAATTTCGCGCTCGACTCCGCCGCCTGCGCCAGCTGCTTGCGATTGGTGCAGTAACGCGATGCCTTGACCGCGAACTGGAAACCATCGGGCACCGCCTTGGCCCAGTTGGCGAAGGTCGCCGACTTCTGGCTGCTATAATAGGTCGCATTGATTTCCGTCGCGGTCAGATGCTGGCCGACATAGGCCAGCTCGTCCTTCTGCCGCAGCCCCGCGGGATAGAAATTGTCGCGCCACGGCTCATAGACCCAGCCGCCAATGCCCACCCTGATCCGTCCCGCCATAGCGCATCTCCCTTGCCCCTCCTTCTGATCGCCTGGCCCGATCAGAGCCAGCGGAAAAAGCCCTTTGGCATTATTGCGAATGGTTCTTATTTGCATCTTCAGCCAAGGAGATGCCCCATGCCGCTCGACCTCATCAAGACGCTCACCTATCTGACCATTCACCTGACCGTCGGGTTCACCGTCGCCTATGTCATGACCGGATCGGTCGCGCTGGCCGGCGGCATCGCGCTCATCGAACCCGTCATCAACGCCGTGGCCTTCTTCTTCCACGAACAGGCATGGAAGAAAGTGCAGGCCCGGCCCCCGCGCGAAGGCGGCCGCGCCTGGCTGCGCAGTCAGGCGGCCTTTGCCTGAACCTGTCTATTTCGCTGTCCGCTTCAGCCCCAGCAGCCACGGCTTGGGCCCGCGCGACGGGGTCGGCCGGCCATCCAGGCGGCGCGCGCGGCGGATGGTGATGGGCTTGACGATCATCTGGCCGCGCATCGGGCCGGAGCCGCAGCAGGTCGGCACCGCCAATATCCGTTTCACCACGTCCATCCCCGCCACCACATGGCCAAAGGCGGCATAGCCGATATAGGCGCCGCGCGCGTCCATATTGGGCGTTGCGCCGATGGTGATGAAGAAATTGCCGGCGGCCGAGTTGGGCCGGTTGGGCCGCGCCATCGACAAGGTGGCGTCAAGATGGCGAAGCCCCGTCTTGCTGGTCGGCTCATGCGGGATCGGCGGCAGCGACCGGCGCAGATCGGTGTCGATCCCGCCCTGGATCAGCCCCAGCCTGGCATTGCTCTTGCGCCGCGCCGCCCGGTAGAAGGTGACGCCGTCGAACCGCCCGTCATCGACATAGGTCAGGAAATTGGCCGACGTGCGCGGCGCGCGCTTCAGGTCCACCGCCACGATGATCGTGCCCACCGACGTCTCGATCGCCACCCGGGCGTAGCCGGGCGTCGGCTTGTTGGCGGGAAGCGCGAACGCCGCAGCGGGCGCGGCGCACAGCAGCAGCAGACATAGTCGAAACACAAGCAGCATCGCGCGCGGTGGTAGAGAGCCGGCGAGCGGCGCGCAACCGGCAGGAGGCTGGCAAGACGCGTCTCCCGCCCAAGCCAGCTGCCACCTCGCCCCGCGCACCTGCGACAGCCAGCCATCCGCTTTCGGGGTTAATCCCGATCCTCTCCGCCGCCCGGCCGTGGGATAAGGACAGCCGCATTGCTGCTCGCACTCTTCAAGGACGACCGATCATGCGACTTGCCCGATATTCGATGCTGCTCCTGCTTGTCGCAGCAGCAAACGCCCACAGCGTCGCGCAGGCGGCGACGGTCCAGGATCAATTCGAAGTGCGGGTCACCATCGAGCCGACCTGCACCGTGACGGCAGGCACCGCCTCGGACATCGACCTGGGCAGCCAACCCGCCACCGGGACGGACGTCACGGGAAGCAACACGATTTCGGTGACATGCTCCGACACCACCCCCTACACCGTCGGTCTGGAACCGTCGAACGCCGCCACCGACGGCGCCGGCGTGATGACCGGGACGACGGGCGACGAGGTCCCCTACCAGCTTTATTCCGCCACCGATGTCATCTGGGGCAACACCGCCGTGGTGGGCGATGAGGGCAATGGCGTGGCCGGTACCGGCACCGGATCGCCCGTAACGCATCAGGTGACGGCGATCGCGCCGTCGATGAATTTCACGCCGGGCGATTATGCCGACACCGTGACGGTCTATGTCAATTACTGATGCGCGGCGACGAAGGGCCCTGCATGCGGTTGCTGGTCTCATCGGTCTGCTTGCCGTCACGCCAGCCGCGCAAGCTTCCGGGCTTCAGGTTTCACCCGTCCTGGTGACCATCACCGAACGATCGGCGATCCTGAAGCTCAGCAATGTGACGACCGACGCCATGCGGGCGCAAGTGCGGGTGTTCCGCTGGGATCAGGTGGAAGGGATGGATCGGCTGAGACCGACCGACGACGTCCTCGCCAGTCCCCCGATGATCGACGTGGGTGGCAACGGGCGTCAGATCGTGCGGCTGGTCCGGCGCGACATGACCAGCGCGCAAGGGGCGCCGTGCGAGACCGCCTATCGCCTGCGCGTCGATGAACTGCCGGCCCCGAAGATGCAGCCAAGCAAATCGGGCCTGGACTTTCGGATGAGCTATTCGATCCCCCTGTTCGTGACGGCGGCGCGCTGTCGCAAGGATCAACCCCGCCTGTCCTGGCGGATCGGCGGCGAGGGCGCATCGCGGACGTTGACGGTCGCCAATGGCGGCTCGCGCCATGCGCAGCTGGCGGCGGCCACGATCATCGGGCGCGGCGGGCAGCGCCAGCCGATCAGCCAGGGTTTGATGGGCTATGTCCTGCCCGGCTCCAGCATGCACTTCCCGGTGCGCGGGAATGTCCAAATTCCGGCCGAGGGAATGATAGAGGTGATGATCAATGGGCAGAAGGCCTCCTGGCCTGTCCGTTCGGCTGCTTCTGGCCAGTGAAATACTTATCCAGTGTTTCGGCGCAGAAGTATCCAGCGGGGCGGTCGCGCCCAACCGGGCGAGCGAAGGCGAAAGCCCGCTATCGGCGCCGCTGCCGGCCGATGAAAACAGCCTGATCTTCTCACCCGGACTGATCGTGGGGCCCGGCGCCGCAGATGGCGCGACGGTGCCGACGACGTCGTTGATCCTCGCCGTCACCGTCAACGGCATGGACAAGGGACTGCACCAGTTCGCGGAAATCGGCGACGAACTGTGGACCGACGTCCAGACGCTCGTCAATATCGGGATCGGCAGCCCGCCGGGAGTCACCGGCGCCGTTTCCCTCACCCGGATGGCCGGCGTCTCCGTCAACTATAATGTGTCGGAGCAGCGCGTCGCGCTGATCGTGCAGCCGCATCTCCTGACCGGCCCCGCCACCATACTCAACGCCGGGTACAGGGAACGGCCCGTAACGCAGAAAGCCGCAGGCTTACTGTTCAACTATGACGTGTCGGCCAATATCTATCGCGGCGACACCAGCCTCTCGGCCTTGACGGGGCTGCGCTATTTCAACGGCAATCATGTGCTGGAAAGCACCGCCATCCTGCGGACGGACAGCGGGCGGGGCTATGGCGGCGAAGGCGTGACGCGCCTCGACAGCCGATGGTCCTACTCGATCCCCGAAAAGCGTTTCACCGTCACGCTGGGCGACACGCTGACGGCGCCCTCGCGCTGGACCCGGACGACGCGGATGGGCGGCATCCAGTTCGGGACGAACAATCGCCTTCAGCCCTATCTAGTCACGGCCCCCCTGCCCTCCTTCATCGGCAGCGCCACCCTGCCGTCGAAAGTCGACCTGCTCGTGAACGGCATCCGGCGGTTTCAGGGCGACGTGCCTGCCGGACCGTTCGATCTCAGCCTGGGCGCGACGCGCATCAACGGCGCGGGCAACGCGCAGGTCGTGCTGACCGACGTCAGCGGACGCATCACCACGCTGGACTTCTCGATCTACGACACGCCGCTGCTGCTGCGCCAGGGACTGGCCGACTGGTCGGTGGAAGCCGGCGCCGTGCGGGAAGATTACGGGCTGCGCTCCTTCGCCTATGACGACGATATTTTCGGGTCGGCCAATATCCGTTACGGATTAACCAACTGGTTTACCGCAGAAGCGCATGGCGAAGTCGCCAATGGCTATGGCAATGGCGGCGCTGGCGGCGCCCTTCTGCTCGGTTCGCTGGGCGTGCTGTCGGGTGCGGCGGCTGTCAGCCGGTCGCACGGCCGGACCGGTCATGTCCTTCAGGGCGGGTATAGCTGGACCAACGGCATCATCCGCATCGGCGGCGAAATCGCGCGGGCCAGCCATGACTATACCGATCTGGCCGGACGCCATGGCGCGGACTATCCGCGCGAGCGGGACGTTGCTTATGCCGGCTACACCAATCCCCGCCTCGGCAGCTTCTCGCTCAATTATGTGAACCAGCGCTATCCCGGCAATGACCGCTTCCGCTATGTCGCGCTGGGCTGGCAGAAACCGCTTTCGCGGCAATGGTGGGTCCGGCTGCGCGCCCAGCGCGAACTGGCGGGTGAAAAGCGGACCGGCTTCCTGGTGACGCTCAGCTGGGCGCCAGGCAATGGCACCAATTTCGGCGCGTCGGTCCAGACGGATGATCGGGGCACGATCGGCAATGTCTATGCCCGCCGATCCGCACCGCTGGAAGGCGGCATCGGCTGGTACGCCAATGGCTGGACCGATGGCGACGAAGCCGGCGGCTTCGGCCAGATCGACTATCGCAGCGCGCATGGCGAAGGCACGCTGGGCGCCACGGTGCGCGACGACACCGTCTCTGGCTTCGCCGCCTGGCGCGGCTCCATGGTGTTCATGGACGGCGGCCTCTACGCTGCCCGCCCGATCCAGGATTCCTTCGCGCTGGTGTCCACCAGCGGCGTGGAGGACGTGCCGATCCTCCTCTACAATCGTGAATTTGGCCGGACGAACGCCGAAGGGCGCCTGCTGGTCACGGGCCTCAACGCCTATCAGCGCAACGATCTGGCGATCGACACCACCAACCTGCCCCCGACCATGAGCGTCACCACGACGCAGCAGCAGGCGGTGCCGGCCGACCGCGCGGGCGTTCGCCTGGAATTTGACATCAGGCAGTCCCGCGCCATGCTGGTCACCTTGACCGATCGGCGGGGCGGGCCGGTGCCGGTCGGCACACAGGCACGCTATGCCGATACTCCGTCCAGCGTGTTCGTCGCCGGCTTCGACGGGCAGATTTTCATAGAGGATGCGCGACCGGGCGCCCTGCTCGACGTGATGCTGCCGGACGGGCGGTGCACGGTCCGCCTGCCATCGCACTTGCCGCCCGATCGCGCGGGCCGAACGGGGACATTGACATGCCAATAGCCATGGTCACGCGTCGCATGGATCAGGGGCAGCCTGCGACATGGGTGAAATCCCTGCTGCTCCTGGGGGCGCTGCTGTTCGCGCTGCTCGCCTTCTATCCCCAGCAGGCCCGCGCCAATCTCGACTGCTCGGTCGCCAATGTGAACATGGACTTCGGCACGGCGGAGACCGGCACCGACGTCGTGAGCTGGACGTGCACCATCTATTCCGACAATCCCGCCAATACGACGCTCTGCCTCTCGCCGGGCGATCCCTATCCCGGGACCCCGGACGCGCCGGCGATGCAGAACAGCACGGGCACGCTTCTATATTATCATCTGTTCAGGGATCCGGGCCTGACACAGCCCCTGACGCCTGCCGAACCGGCGACCGTTCCCGTGTCGATGCCGGCGGGCATCGGCGTGACGACGGGAGGGACGATCACGATATATGGTCGGATCGATCCCGGGCAGACCGTGGCCTCAGGCGACTATGTCGGCGATTTCTTCAATTCCGTGCTGGGCTTCATCGCCGAAGGATCCTCCGAATGCCAGTCGTCGATCCAGGTCGGCGACGAAATCTATACCGGCCGTGCCGGCACGTTCGAAGCGACCGCAAACAGGGAAGCGAGCTGCACGATCAGCGCCCTGGGCGACGCGGACTTCGGCAATGTGCTGCAAACCGACACTAACTTGTCGACCAGCACCCAGATCAGCGTCAACTGCCCGGTCGGCACCGCCTATTTCATCGGATTGGAGCCGTCGAACGGCAATGATGATGGCGCAGGCGTGATGGCCGGGAGCGCAGGCAACAGCGACACGCCCGGCTACCAACTCCGCTCCGCGAGCGCCACGGGTCCGATCTGGGGCAACAGCGCGACCGAAACCAGCGTCGGCAACGGCGTCGCGGGCACGGGCACCGGCGCGGCCGACGCGATCAGCGTCTTCGTGACGCTGCCCAGCACGGCCTTCCGGCCCGACAGCTATAGCGACGTCGTCACGGTCAACCTGAACTTCTGACCGGCGCGGCGCCCCTCCCGGCGCCGCGCCGGATGATGATCCGATACCCCCGACCTGAACGCGCAACGATTGCGTGCGACTGGAACCCTGGTGCAAAAGATCGAACGCACCTGTCCGCTTCGCTGTCTCGATCGTTCCCGCATGACCATTCCCATTTTCTGTCGGAGGCGTTGATATGATGATCTCGACCTGTCGTTCGGCCGCAGTCGCCCTGCTGCTCCTGTCCCCGCCCCTGGCGGCGCAAACGCCCTCCGGCCTGGGGGATCTGGTCGGCGCACGCGCCGCCGGCGGCGAACAGGCGCTGCAGTCGCGCGGCTATCACTATGTGAAGACGCAGAAGAGCGATGACAGAAGCTACAGCTACTGGTGGAACCCGGCGCGCCGGCTGTGCGTGACGGTCGCGACGATGGACGGCCGCTATGATTCCATCACCGCCTCGCCCGCGCCCGATTGCGACCAGAGCGCCGCGCGCGATGGTCGCTCCCATGGTGGGACGCCTCATGATGGCGGCCGCGACGATCATCGCCCCGAAAGCGATTATCAGGTCGGATATGGCGGCACCGCCAGCACGCAGCGGCAGTCGCCCAGCTATGTCGAAGAGCGCGACCGCTATCATGTCGACGGCCAATATGTGGACCTCG
>Ga0114901_1002333_pt1 | contig 10163 bp, 10 predicted proteins | sample MalvireepMed_s16_FD_89686 | JGI IMG/M metagenome (GOLD analysis project Ga0114901, IMG submission 89686) | Marine viral communities from the Global Malaspina Expedition - Malaspina viral metaG DeepMed_s16 | ecosystem: Environmental > Aquatic > Marine > Oceanic | place: Mediterranean Sea... | reverse complement strand
GTTGTAAAGCAAAACAGTCTTGGGCATCGCGAGAAATTATATTTCACGGTAGATGGGAGAGAGCATGGCCGAGGGGCATTCGCTGAACGAAACACTTGGTTTGATACGGGTCGTGTCGACTGACGCCGAGGGACATGCGAGGCTGGAATACGAAGCCAAACGGGAGCAGTGCCATTCGGGCGGGGTTGTGCAGGGCGGCTTCATCAGCGGCTGGATCGACGCGGCCATGGCGCATGCGGCGATGGCCAGGAACGGCCCCGGCATTGTCCCGATGACGCTGGAACTCAAGGTCAGCTATTTCGCCCCGACGCGCCCCGGGCTTGTCATTGCAGAAGCCTGGGTCGAACGGCATGGCAAGCGGACCAGCTTCTACGAAGGCCATTTGAAGGACGCGGCAGGGACCGTCCTCGCCAAGGCGACGAGCACGATATTGCTGGCCGATATGAACCGAGTGGTCGCCGCATCGAAAAAAGCGACGGAGGACGCGTAGCCATGAACGCGATCAGGCCGTTCACGCTCGACATTCCCGAGGCGGATCTAGCGGATTTGGCAGCACGCCTCGATCGCACGCGCTGGCCCGAAGCGGCAACGGTCGACGACTGGACGCAGGGCACACCGCTTGCCGCGCTTGGGGAGTTGGTCGCCTATTGGCGGACCGGTTACGACTGGCGGCGATGCGAGGCGCGCCTGAATGCGGTCGGGCAGTTCGTCACCGAGATCGATGGGCTGGATATCCACTTCCTGCACAAGCCCTCGTCGCGCTCCGACGCCGTGCCGCTGTTGCTGACGCATGGCTGGCCCGGTTCGGTGGTCGAACTCCTCGGCGTGATCGACGAATTGACCGAGCCGACTGTGGCAGACACGCAGGCGTTCCATGTCATCGCCCCGTCGCTGCCCGGCTACGGCTTTTCCGCCAAGCCCGGGGCTACGGGATGGGGGGTGGAACGGATCGCGCAGGCCTGGACCGAATTGATGCAGAGGTTGGAATACCGGCGCTGGATGGCGCAGGGCGGGGACTGGGGCGCGGCAGTCACGATGGCGATCGGGCAACTGGCCCCGTCCGAGTGCAGGGGCATCCACCTCAACATGCCGATCGGCCGTCCGGGACCGGATGACATGCAGAGCAAGGACCCCAAGGTGCTCAAGGCGCTGCAGCGCCTCGGGTTCTATCAGGAATGGGATTCGGGCTATTCCAAGCAGCAAAGCACGCGTCCGCAGACGATCGGCTATGGCCTGGTGGATTCGCCCTCCGCGTTGGCGGCATGGATGCTCGAGAAAGTGCACTACTGGACCGATAACCAGGGTTCGGCCTGGGATGTGCTGACGATGGACCAGGTGCTCGACGACGTCATGCTCTACTGGCTGCCGGCTACGGGCGCCTCCGCGGCCCGGCTCTACTGGGAAAGCTTTGGCAAGTTCGGCGACGGCACGGTGAGCATACCTGCGGGGGCGAGCGCTTTTCCCGGAGAGATCCTGCCCGCGCCACGCGAGTGGGTTGAGCGAACGCTCACCAATCTCGTTTACTGGAACGATTTGGACAAGGGCGGGCATTTTGCCGCGTGGGAGCAGCCGGAGCTGTTCGTGAGCGAGCTGCGCGCCTGTGTGGCCGCAATGCCGTGATCGCCGCTGAGCCGATACTCAGCGCCGACGCAAGCGGTCGGGCGCAAGCTGGTCGATCGAAGTCACGCCCATGAGCCGCATGCCGCGTTCGATTTCTTCCTTCAGGATCTGCACCGCCCGTTCGACCCCGTCCTGCCCCGCAGCGGCAAGCGCATAGAGATACAGCCGCCCGCCCGAGGCGGCTGTCGCCCCCGCGGCCAGGCTCTTGAGGACATGCGTGCCGCGGCGCACACCACCATCGAGAATGATCTCGATCTCGCCATCCACGGCCTCGACGATCTCCGTCAGCTGGTCGAAGGGCGCGCGGCTGCCGTCGAGCTGGCGTCCGCCATGGTTGGAAATCCAGATAGCATCGGCACCGATCTCGACCGCTTTCCGCGCATCGCCCGCGCTCATGATACCCTTGAGGGCGAAAGTCCCGCCCCAATCCTGCCGGATGCGCGCCGCGGTATCCCAATCCATGTTCGTATCGAGCATGGTGTTGAAATAGTCCTGGATGCTGACCGCCTTGCCGCTGCCTTCTTCGACATGTCCATCGAGGTTGGGCAGCCGAAACTTCGGACCGAACACGTAATCGAGCGTCCAGCGGGGGCGCGTGGCGTAGCTCCAGAGCGAGGATGCGCTGAAGCGGGGCGGGGTGGTGAAGCCCGAACGCAAGCAGCGTTCGCGCTTGCCCGATACTATCGTGTCGACCGTCAACGCGAGCGCATCGAAGCCTGCTGCCTGGCAGCGTTCGATCATGCTGGCGTTGAGTCCCTTGTCCTTGTGGACGTATAGCTGGAACAGCTTGGGTCCGTCGGTCAGCGCCGCGATCTCTTCGATCGAGTGCGTGGCCAGGCTGGAAATGCCGAACCATATGCCGAACCGGGCCGCCGCTTGCGCGACGGCCCGTTCACCGTCGCGGTGAAAGGCGCGCTGCAACGCGGTCGGGCTGAGGACCAGTGGCAATGCACTGTGGCGGCCCATGATCTGGCATGAGGTGTCGATTTGACCGACGCCCGCGAGCACGTCCGGCACGAGATCCACCGAATCGAACGCGCTGGTGTTGCGCGCCTTGGTCACCTCGTCATCGGCAGCCCCGTCGATATAGTCGAACACGGGCCACGGCAGCCGCTGTTTCGCGAGCCGGCGGAAGTCATCGATATTGTGGCAGTCTGACAAGCGCATGGGGAGGACCGTGGCCGCTCGCCATGCGCTTGTCGAGTGGGGTTCAGTCGCGTTCGAAAGCCGCGCTGATTTCCAGGTCGACCATGTTGTCGACCAGTGGGGCGGCGTAGCTGATCCCCCAGTCGGTACGATCGATCTGCGCACGTGCGTGGAAGCCGACGGTCTGTGCTTCGCTCATCGGATTCTGTCCGGCGCCAGTGAATTCCACCAGCATGGTAACCGGGCCGGTCTGGCCGTTCATCGTCAACATTCCGCTGGCGACGGCGGTGGTTTCACCGGTCCGCCGGACCGAGGTTGAAACGAAGCGCGCTGCTTCAGGTTCGGGACCGAAGAAGTCGGGGGCCGCGCCATCCTTGCCCGGGCGCAGCAGATGGTCGCGCAGACCTTCGCTGGGCACCGATACACTGGTGATCGGAACCGTGATGTCGAACTTCGTCGCGTCGATATCGGCAGGGTCGAGCGTCATCGTGCCGTCGATCTGGCCAAACAGTCCGAAGTAGTCGTTGAAACCGAAGTGACCGACCTGCCAGCTGACCAGCGTATGCGATGGGTCGAGCGAATAACTACCGGCGGCGACCCGGCTGACGTCGACGACGCCCGGGATCTGCGGCTGATCCTGCGCGGATATCGCAGTGACGGCCAGCGATCCGCTGGCTGCAAGCGCAAGGGCGAGGAAAGATGTCTTCATGGTCGGCCTCCTGTTGAACCTCACTGAAGAATGCCCCGCGCCAGTAACGCGTTCCCGGAGTGTGTCGGGCCGGTCGGCTGCGGTACGCACCACAACGGGTCGGTGAACGGCATCCATTGGCCGGGATCTGACCAATGGATGCCGATAGCAAGTGTCAGTTCTTGTCCTTGTCGACCAGCTTGTTCGCGCCGATCCAGGGCATCATCGCGCGAAGCTGGGCGCCGGTCTTTTCGATCGGATGCGCGGCGGCGGCCTTGCGGCTGGCCTTCAGTTCGGGCTGACCGGCCTGGTTGTCAAGCACGAAGTCCTTGACGAAACGCCCTGACTGGATGTCCTTCAGGACGCGCTTCATTTCGGCCTTGGTCTCTTCGGTGATGATGCGCGGGCCGGTCTTGATGTCGCCATACTCGGCCGTGTTCGAGATCGAATAGCGCATGTTGGCGATCCCGCCTTCATACAGCAGGTCGACGATCAGCTTGGTCTCGTGAAGGCATTCGAAATAGGCCATCTCGGGCGCATATCCGGCTTCGACCAGCGTTTCGAAGCCGGCCTGGATCAGATGGGTGACCCCGCCGCACAGCACGGCCTGTTCACCGAACAGATCGGTTTCGCACTCTTCCTTGAAATCGGTTTCGATGATGCCCGACCGGCCGCCGCCAACCGCGCTCGCATAGGACAAGGCCAATTGCTTGGCGAAGCCGTTGCCGCCCGACTGGCTCGATTCCTGGTGCACCGCGATGAGGCAGGGTACGCCGCCGCCCTTGATGTATTCGCCGCGCACCGTGTGACCAGGCCCCTTGGGCGCGATCATGATGACGTCGACATCGGCGGGTGGGTCGATCAGCCCGAAATGGATGTTGAGACCGTGCGCGAAGGCGAGCGCAGTACCCGGGCGCATCCGGCCAGAGACTTCATTGGCGTAGATCGCTGCTTGGTGTTCATCGGGCGCGAGGATCATCAGCACGTCGGCCCATTCGGCGGCTTCGGCAACGGTCTTGACCGTAAAGCCCGCACCTTCGGCTTTCTTCGCGCTGGGGGAGCCATCGCGCAGCGCAATGGCGAGTTCGCCCACACCGCTATCGCGTAGGTTCTGCGCGTGGGCATGGCCCTGGCTGCCATAGCCGACGATTGCGACCTTCTTGTCCTTGATCAGCTGCTGGTCGCAATCGGCATCGTAATAGACTTGCATTTTTTTCCCTCGCGTCGCCCCCGCTAAGGCAGGGGCCCAGAATTGGTCGCCGGCTGGCGATAGGTTGGATAGGCTCCCGCCTGAGCAGGAGCGACGAAATTCATTCGATCAGTTCGGCTCGGGCCCGCGGACCATTCCCACGATTCCCGAACGCCCCACTTCGACAAGCCCGAGCTCGCGCATCAGCGCGATGAAACTGTCGATTTTCTCGGGCGAGCCGGTCAGTTCGAAGACGAAACTGGAGGTTGTGGTGTCGACCACATTGGCGCGGAACAGTTCCGCGATGCGCAGCGCCTCGACGCGATTGTCGCCTTTCCCGGCGACCTTGATGAGCGCCAGTTCGCGTTCGACATGCCCGCCCGATTCGGTGAGGTCGATCACCTTGTGGACCGGCACCAGCCGTTCGAGCTGGGCGCGGATCTGGTCGATTACCGGCTCGGGACCGCGCGTGACGATCGTGATACGACTGATCGCGTGATCTTCCGAAATGTCGGCCACCGTCAGGCTGTCGATGTTGTAGCCGCGCGCGGTGAACATCCCCGTGATCTTGGCGAGAATGCCCGGCTCGTTGTCGACGATAACGTTGAGGACGTGCCGTTCGGCCGCCTGCTGGGCAATCTTCATTGTGCGCGGTCCTGCCAGACGGGTTCGAACATCCGCCCTTCGCCGTCATATTCCGACAGGAAGACGCGGCCCATGCGGATGGCCTCGAAATTCTCGGTCTGGCGCGACAGGTCGAGCGAGTCCGCCAGCAGGGTCCAGGTTCCGTCGTCCTGCTTCTGCGCGACCTCGAGCCCGATGAACCGGTGTCCGCAGTCCTCGACCCAGTCGAGCAGTGCTTCGGCATCCTTGCGGGCAAACCAGTTGCGCCGTTCGGCACGCGCTTCGAAGCGGTTCGGGAAATTCGCCATCATGCCCATCACACAAGCGCCTTTGCTTCATCGTCCATGGTGCCGCCCACCTGATCGCCATAGAGCAGCATGTCGGTATGCGCCGCACCGCTGGGGATCATCGGGAAGCAGTTCGCTTCCTTCGCTACCCGGCAATCGACGATCGCCGGTCCGTCATGTGCAAGCATGGCTTCGATCCCGGAATCGAGCTGGCCTTCATCCTCGATGCGAATGCCTTTCCAGCCATAGGCTTCGGCCAGCTTCACGAAATCGGGAAGGCTGTCCGAATAGCTGTTCGAATAGCGGCTTTCATAGGTCAGCTCCTGCCACTGGCGGACCATGCCCATGTATTCATTGTTGAGGATGAACACCTTGACCGGCAGGCGATACTGGCTGGCGGTGCCCAGTTCCTGGATATTCATCTGGATGCTTGCTTCGCCCGCAATGTCGATCACGAGACTGTCCGGATTGCCAAGCTGCGCACCGATCGCGGCGGGCAGGCCATAACCCATGGTCCCCAAGCCGCCGCTGGTCAGCCACTTGTTTGGGCCGAAGAACCGGAAATACTGAGCCGCCCACATCTGGTGCTGGCCGACCTCGGTGGTGATGATCGGATCACGGTCGCGGGTCAGCGCAAACAGCCGCTCGATGCTCTTCTGCGGCATGATCAAATCGCTGCCGCGTTCGGGATAGGCAAGGCAATCGCGCGCTTTCCAGCCGAGAATACGGGCCTGCCATTCGGACAGGTCGCGCGGTTTGCGGCCACCCCAGGCTTCAAGCATCTGATCGAGCACATGCGCGCAATCACCGACAATGCCCAGATCGACGGGGACGATCTTGTTGATGCTGGCGCGGTCGATATCGATGTGGATTTTGCGGGCTCCGGGCGCGAAGGCATCCAGCCGCCCGGTCACGCGATCATCGAAGCGGGCGCCGATCGCGACGATGAGGTCGGCGCGGTTCATCGCCATGTTGGCTTCGTAGGTGCCGTGCATGCCGAGCATGCCGAGCCAATCGGGATGCTCGGCAGGAAAGGCCCCAAGGCCCATCAGCGTGCTGGTCACCGGCGCTCCGGTGGCAGACTGGAGCTTGCGCAGCAATTCGCTCGCCTGCGGGCCGGCATTGATGATGCCGCCGCCGGTGTAGAACACGGGCCGTTCGGCTGCGGCGAGCATTTCGACCGCTTCGGCAATCTCGTCGGCAGCCCCGACCATGCGCGGCTGATAGCGATGCGAGGGCAGCGGCGTGCCGTCCTGTCCGCTCTGCGTCGCCAGCGCGATCTGGACGTCCTTGGGAATGTCGACGACCACCGGGCCGGGACGCCCCGTGGTGGCGATGCGGAATGCTTCCTCGATTGTCGCGCCGAGCCGTTCGGGGTCTTTGACGAGGTAGTTGTGCTTGGTGCAGTGGCGCGTCAATCCGACCGTGTCGGCTTCCTGGAACGCGTCGGTCCCGATCAGCGCCGTGGGCACCTGCCCGGTGATCACCACCAGCGGGATCGAATCCATATAGGCATCGGCGATGCCCGTCACGGCATTGGTCGCCCCCGGTCCGCTGGTTACCAGCACGACGCCGGGCTTGCCGGTCGAACGGGCGTAGCCTTCGGCGGCATGCGCCGCGCCCGCTTCATGGCGAACGAGAACGTGACGGATATCTTCATCGGCGAAGAGCTCGTCGTAGATCGGCAGGACCGCGCCGCCGGGATAGCCGAAAACGAATTCGACACCCTGCCGCTTGAGGCATTCGATCAGGATTGCAGCGCCGCTGCGCTCGGTGGTCACACTATCCTCCAGCCCGATCCGGGCATTTCAGAACACAAGTCGGCCCGACGCTGGGGTCTCAAGCGCCGGGCCGACATGCACTCAAATACGATGCTTCAATTACGCGGTCAACCTTGTGCGCGAAACAAAGAAACAAAAAAATCGTGTTTGGCGATAGTTTTGTTATCCGCACGCACCCAGTCGGCTGGTGGTTGGTTGCGGAACCACGTGTATTGGCGCTTGGCATACTGGCGCGTAGCCAGCTGGCCAGCCGCGATAGCTTGAGCGCGCGATAGTTCGCCTTTGATCAGGGCGGCGATTTCACGCACTCCGATGGCGCGCATCACCGGGAGGCCGGGGTCGAGTTCGCGAGCCAGCAGCGCCTCCACTTCGGCGATGGCACCGGTATCGAGCATGCGTTCGAAACGCAGGTCGCAGCGCGCGTTGAGCCAGCCGCGGTCGGGCAGCAGCACGAGTGGGTGAAGCACCACTTCCTTGGCGATCCCCCCGCGTTTATGCGCCTGCCATTGCGCCAGCGTGCGCCCGGTCGACCGGATGACTTCGAGTGCGCGGGCCGTCCGCGTGGCATCGGCAGGCGCAAGGCGCGCCGCCGCTTGGGGATCCTCCGCCTCGAGCGCCGCCCGCGCGCGCACCTGGTCCAGATCCCGCACCGCCGCGCGAATGTCCGGGTCGATTTCTGGTACGGGGGCGATGCCCTCCAGCAGGGTGCGCAGGTAGAGCCCCGTTCCGCCGCACAGGATCGGAACGCCGCCACTGGCGTGAATCTCGCGAATGGTGTCGCGCGCCGCTGCGGACCAATCTGCGGCCGAACAGGATTGCGCCCCGTCCCAGGTTCCGAACAATCGGTGCTCGATGCCCTGCGTTTCATCCTCCGAGGGGCGTGCCGAGAGGATATGCAGCTCGCGGTAGACCTGCTGGCTATCGGCGTTGACGATGACCCCGCGGCGCCCGTCGCGCGCCAGCCGCTGCGCCAGATCAACCGCGAGTTGGCTCTTGCCGCTGGCAGTCGGCCCTGCAATGAGCGCCACCGGCTTGTTCTCGGGAGATTTCGAAGTGCTCATCGCGCGGCTGATAGCAGACATGGACGGCGTGGAAACGCGTCTCGACGCCGCGCTGCGGGCATGCGCCGATGCCGGGATGCCGGTGGCCATGGCAGGCATGCTCGATTTTTGTAGCGACGTGCTCCAGATTTCGCTTCCGAACGGCGAGCGCGCCCGGCTTACCGGCATCCTGACCGAACATTTCGGCGAATGCGACCTGCTGGTCGCGGATCGCGAGATCGAGGTGCCGCGGCTGTTCGTATCCGACATGGATTCAACAATGATCGGGCAGGAGTGCATCGACGAGCTCGCCGATTTCGCCGGTATAAAGGACAAGGTCGCCGACATTACCGAACGCGCGATGCGCGGCGAACTCGAATTCGAAAGCGCACTGAAGGAGCGTGTCGGGCTGCTCGAAGGGCTCGAGGAAGGCGCTATCGCCACCTGCCTGGATCAGCGCATCCAGCCGGTGCCGGGTGCACGGGCGCTGGTGAATACCCTGCGCAGCAAGGGCTGCCGTACGGTCCTGGTGACTGGCGGATTCCATCATTTCGCCGATCCGGTGGCCGAGCAACTCGGCTTTGAGCGCGTCGTGGGCAACCGCCTCGGCGTGGCGGGCGGGGCGTTGACCGGGCTTCTGGCCGGACCGGTCAGCGATGCTTCGACCAAGCTCGCTACGCTGGAGGACGAACGCTCGCAACTTGGCGAGGGCGCGCGCGTGCTGGCGACGGGCGACGGGGCCAACGACATTCCGATGATCGAGGCCGCCGATTACGGCATCGCCTACCGCGCCAAGCCCAAGGCGCGCGAAGCAGCCAACGGCCGGATTGCCAGTGTCGGACTGACTGCGATCCTCAAGCTGCTCGGAATTGCGGAGAGCGAATGGGCGGAGGATTTCGATCCGGCCTAGCCATGGCGCGCTTTTCCAATGCGAGATGGGGCTGAACTGGTAGCAAACGGGCACCATGAACGATCAGATCAGCCTCGGCGCTTTCACCTCTGTCGATTTCGAATCGGCGCGCGACGGCACTCCCTTGCGCGACCCGCGCCGCCCCAGGCCGCGCTATCGCCCCTTTGCCGCTTTCGGTCACTTCCGCGAATTGCTGAAGGATAAGGAGAATACGGCCGAGGTCTTCAAGATCTACGATGCTCTGCCGTCCGGCCAGTTCGTGCCGCGTGTACGCGAACTCGCGCTCAGCCCGCATGGCGAGGCGCTTCGCGCGAGCGAACCGTTCCTGCCGCCCATTCTCGACGACCATGCCGCCTTGCGCCGCCATCCCGAGGGTACGGTGGCGCACGCCTATTGCGATTTCATGGAACGCGAAGGCCTGACTGCCGCCGGGCTCGTCGAAGAGTCGGAGAAGTCGGGCAGTCAGAGCTATGACGACCTTATCCAGTGGTACGGCTATCGCCAGCGCGATACGCACGATCTGATGCATGTGCTCACCGGATATGGGCGGGATGCACTGGGTGAACAATGCGTATTGCTGTTTACGCACGGGCAATCCCCCAGCCATGGTCATTTGCTGCTGGGCTATGCCGGTGCCCTGCATCTCAAGCGGCTAGTCCGAAGCGAAGCCCCGGTGATGAAAGCCGTGCGGCAGGCGCATCGGACCGGGAAAGCCTGCCCGCCGCTGGTAGGCCTTTCGATCCGCGAACTGCTGGGCAAGAACCTCGCCGAAGTCCGGGCGCAATTCCGTATTCCCGATCCACACTGGTACCGTGTCTGCCACCATGTCTGGCGTCAGGACGGGATCGATCCCTATGACCTTCTGGCGCAGCAGGGGG
>Ga0114901_1002330_pt1 | contig 10175 bp, 7 predicted proteins | sample MalvireepMed_s16_FD_89686 | JGI IMG/M metagenome (GOLD analysis project Ga0114901, IMG submission 89686) | Marine viral communities from the Global Malaspina Expedition - Malaspina viral metaG DeepMed_s16 | ecosystem: Environmental > Aquatic > Marine > Oceanic | place: Mediterranean Sea... | reverse complement strand
GGAATGGTCGCTTGCGAGGTCACATCGCCGCGCCGACCTAAATCTTCTACTAGTGCTGCTTGTACTATTGGCTCAAGCAGTACTTTATCTAGCGCCGGCTCTAAGTGAGTGTTCATCGTTTGGTTTATCCTCTGCTTAAAAAGAGTCAAGTCTCTAAACGCTTATGAGGCGCTAATTACTTAAACTCAAAATGAGCATAAATATAGCGTAATGTGCTTTTATTTTCAATAAAAAGTTTTTAAGGTAGAAATTGAGTTAGGTAAAAGTTACTAAAGTTATTTGGGTAGACAGTCACTTGGGTAGACAACCACTTGAGCAATGAGTAAAGAGTAAAGAGTCACTTACGCTTCGGTAGTTTACTATCCATAAGCAGACTTTGTAGTTCGATATCATGGCAAAACCGATAGAGCTTTGCCGGACGGCCGCGCTGAGCGCTACTACTCTCCCCAGTAGGCATGACAAGGTTTTGCGACTCTAGTAGACGCCGAAAGTTCTGTTTGTGCAGCCGCATACCCGATAGCGCCTCGACGCTTTGTTGCAGGTGCGATAAGGTGAAGCTATCTGGCATCAGACCAAAGATAAGTGGACGATATTCTATCTTGGCGCGGAGCCTTGAGATGGCGGTAGCTATGACGCGGCGATGATCATAATACATCGGCAAGCCTATCTGTTGTGACCAATTAGCAGCGAGCCTATTGGGCTGATAATTCGGCGCTTCTGGTACTAAGTCCGCTTCATAGAGCATCTCATAACGCAGCAGCACATGCTCTGCTACCCAGTCGATTGTGTCTGCATCACTAGCATTCGCTCCGTTTTTATGGCTCTCGCTAGTTTGACTGACGCCCCAACATAGCCCGATACGCTTATGCCGTCTTTGCCGGATAGCCTCATCTTCTGCGCTATCGGCCCACATATATAGCGCCGGTAGGATTAGGTTGGTAATAATATCCGGCGTACCTGTTAAGTGGTTTTCCCACGGAAAATAATCATACCAATCCTGCCAGCTCGCTTGGCTCTGCGCTTGCTTGGCCTGCTGCTCTTGTACTAAACCTAGGTAGCTGACATAGACCAGCGCATGACCATCTTCATTACGCCTATTGGTATCGACGAAGGTATAGAGCTGCTCCAAATACCCTAGCGGCTGCTGCGTTTGCTCCTCCACCCATTGCCGCACGCCAGCTTGCAGCGAGCGATGCAGCGGCATCAAAGGGCCATTCGGTAACAGCTTACCTTGATCAACAGTGAGGACTTGCGCGGTATTATCAGTGATAGTTATCAGTACCGCCACGACCTCAGTAGTGCCGCTACCTTGTTGATGCGCGTGTGAATAGGACAACGTCATAGTGTTATATTTTTACCCTTTAATCATCTTTGTTTATAACTTCCATCGAGCACTAATGCCAATATGCCAATGTCATGCAAAGTCATGCAAATGAATGGTTAACCTCTAGCAGTATAACGCGATTTGCTGACTATCCTAGTCTCAGGTTGTAATTCTATCGCTCAAAATGAGTGCTCATCTACAGACTACAGAACTACTCTGCAAATTAGCCCATAAAAAATACTTGTATTTATGCTCAAAATGAGCATAATATAAAACCTCTCATTAATTTGACTATCTACTTATTTCTTTTAAGACCAATATTTTTATAATAAGGCTCACCCTTATGAACACTTATCCCTACGACGCACCAGTGTTAAGCGCTGACAAGCGTATCGCGATACAAACGGGTATCGATTATGCCAAAGCCAAACTACCTGCTGACTTGCCACGCTCCGAGCGACTACAAGTCGAAGCGAACATCAAACGGCTTTTGCAAGAGCATAACGCGGTACTAGTTGCGCATTACTACGTTGACCCTTTTATTCAAGATTTGGCGTTAGCCACCGGCGGCTGCGTGGGCGATTCATTGGAGATGGCGCGCTTCGGTCAAGCGCATAGTGCGCAGACTCTGATTGTCGCAGGCGTGCGCTTTATGGGCGAGTCTGCCAAGATCCTCAGTATGGAAAAGACAGTGCTGATGCCAGATCTGGAGGCGGAATGCTCGCTGGACTTGGGCTGCCCTGTCGATGAGTTCTCCGCCTTCTGTGACGCGCATCCTGATCGTACCGTTGTTGTCTATGCCAATACTAGCGCTGCGGTCAAAGCACGCGCTGATTGGGTGGTGACGTCCTCTGTCGGTATCGATATCGTTCGCCATCTGCACGAGCAAGGTGAAAAAATCATCTGGGGCCCCGATCGGCATTTGGGCAAATATATCGCACGCGAGACAGGCGCAGATATGCTGCTTTGGCAAGGCTCCTGCCTCGTGCATAACGAATTTAAATCAACTGAACTCAATCAGCGTAAGGCAGAATATCCTGAGGCAAAGGTGCTAGTACACCCAGAATCTCCTGATAGCGTGGTTGCGCTCGCTGATGTGGTCGGCTCGACCAGTAAGCTGCTGCAATCGACTTATGAGCTGGACGCTGATACTTTTATCGTCGCAACCGATCTAGGTATCTTGCATGAAATGCAAAAGCGCTCACCTAATAAGCGTTTCCTCGCTGCGCCGACTGCTGGTGAAAGCGCGAGTTGTAAGAGCTGTGCGTTTTGTCCTTGGATGGCGATGAATGGTCTACTCGGCATTGAGCAATGCTTGCTAAATAAGAGCGGCGAAGTCACACTATCAAAAGAGCTAGCAGCTGCGGCGAGCAAACCTTTACAGCGGATGCTTGACTTTGCCGCCGCAAAAAAACAACGCGTCACTGCTAGCGGTGATATCGTCAAAGACCGTGCACTGTTTAATAATGTGGGAGCCGCCTAATATGAGCGTAGCCGCTAACAGCAAGCCGCTTGATGCAGCCAAAACGCATCCTGTTACTGAGTCTATTCGTACTGAGGTACTGATCATCGGTGCCGGTTTAGCAGGTCTTAGCACGGCATTGGCGCTACCAAAGTCGCTAAATATCATAGTATTGAGTAAGGCTGCGCTTGAGACTTGCTCTAGCCATTATGCCCAAGGCGGTATCGCTGCAAGCTTAGCGGCAGATGATAGCGTTAACGACCATATCAAAGACACCTTAATTGCTGGCGCTGGACTGTGCGCCTCCGACAATACTGCCAGCATCTTAAGGTCTGTCAAACAAGTCGTACAATGGCTATGCGAGCAAGGCGTACCTTTTACGCAAGTGTCTAACCCTAGTGATAATGACCATATTGATGTTGAGGTTAATGTCAACGCGAATAACAGTGCTGACTCTTATCTACAGCCCAATCTAACGACTGATAATCTGCATCTGACCCAAGAAGGCGGGCATGGTTGTCGCCGTGTTGCGCATGCTGACGATGCGACTGGTCGTCATATTATGGAAGCTTTGACTGCGCAAGCACATGCCGCTAGTAACATTAGTATTTTGCCTTTTCATGAAGCTCTGCAGTTATTAACGGATAAAGGAAGTAAAGGAGGTAATCGCTGCCAAGGCGCTGTCGTTTTTGATCATAACACCCAGCGCCAACGGACAATTTACAGTAAAGCGGTAGTGATGGCGAGCGGCGGCCTTGGTCAACTCTTCGCTCGTGCTAGCGCGCCAAATGTCTGCGTGGGTGATGGCGTGATGATGGCGTGGCAAGCCGGTTGCCGATTGGCCAATTTGGAATTTGTGCAGTTCCACCCGACAGGTCTTGCTTTAGGTGAGTCGAGCTTTTTGATATCAGAAGCACTGCGCGGTGAAGGCGGACGTTTGTATTGTCCGATTACGGGCCAACGCTTTATGCTAGCGGTTGACGAGCGTGCCGAGCTTGCACCACGTGATATCGTCGCCCGTGCTATTGCCGAGCAAATCGCTAATAATGGCTTAGGTTACGTACACTTAGATGTCAGTCACTTGCCCACATCATTTTTGCGTGCGCACTTTCCGCAGATTTATCAAACGCTGTTAGCGTTAGGAATAGACATCACCACTGACCTTATACCCGTCGCGCCAACAGCCCACTATAGCTGCGGCGGTATTGTCACCTGCGATCAAGGTCTAAGCGATGTACCCGGATTATATGCTGCCGGTGAAGTGGCATATACCGGTCTGCACGGCGCCAATCGCCTAGCGAGTAATTCGCTACTAGAATGTATCGTCGTTGGTCATAAAATCGCTAAACACCTACCACGCTATTTGACTGATCATAACTGGTCGACGCCTACAGTCGACAACCCCCAACCTATCCTACTCTCAGAAGATATTGCCTTCCATCAGTCTGCTGATACTGACATTAATACTAACTCTGAGATTGATGCTGATGCTATAGCCGCCTCACTCAAGACGCTAATGACCACTCATATGGGCATCGTGCGTCATGCTAAGTCTCTTGAGCGAGCTTTAAGTCAATTACAACAGTGGCAGCAACTACTCAAAGCTTTTAGCATAGATGATATCAGTCACGCACAAAGCCGAGGTAATCTGAGAGCTTGTTTAGAAGATACAGAACATGCTTCTGAAACTTTATCGCGCTTTAAGCTCGCCCGCCAATTACATCTAGCAACCTTAATTGTGCAATCCGCCCTCCAACGTCACGAGAGCCGCGGCGGTCATTACCGTCAAGACTACCCTACTTTGGCTACTAAACCTTTGGTCAGCGTTATCAGCCCTTGTATTAGTGAGAGACCTTTAAGAATTGAAATAACCAATAAAATCAAAAATATAGAGCTATTTGAAGAAAACCTTATTTACAGTGAGACTTTACCAGCGCTTGCCCCTATTTAATAGTAGCCTTATCTAGTATAGTAAGTTAAAGGTACAGTATCTTATAGAGTGAATCACTAATGAGCACTGATACGCTATTTGTTATCTTACTTATGCTTACTGTCAGCTCGGTTTGGGCGCTACTGGCGATACCGAAGCTGCGTGCTCGTTTGCCTACGATTTATCTCATCGCGCGCTCTTGGTGGTGGATGCTTGCCGCCTTATGTAGCTGCTATCTTATCGCCAAAACAAACAGTAGTAGCCACCGCTTCGATAGTCATTATCCTTATCAATGGCTACTAGTGGGATTTTTTGTGCTTATCGGTTTGCGCGGTAGCTATGAGATCAGCCGTCTGTGGCGCTCCGAGAGCAAATCGCGACTGATTAGTAAGCTGCAAGCCCGCGGTCTACAGCCCAATGCGCTAGCGTTACCATTTCGCAAAAACAGCTGATAGCAGCAGACTCAGCCAACATGCGCTCTAACAGCCCTTCTGGCTCTCACACCATCAACGACCCTCTGACTGGCCATAACACCCCGCCTTATATCTATCTCAATCTATTAGACGGGCTCTTTAGTGGCGCTTTTATTTTGCTTATTGTCAGCTTAGTATTTTTACAGCAGCTGACTTGGCACCGTAGCCAATACGGGGTGTTGTTGTTTGTATTATTCGCCAGTCAGTTTAATGATATTGCGCAGTATTTATGCAGCAAACTGTTTAAAGGCCGACTGTTCAAACGTGGTCTTGCGCCGCGAATCAGCCCAAATAAAAGTATCGAAGGGGCTTTTTTTGGTAGCTTATTGGCCGCGCTATTAGCCAGTTTTTTAGGGGTTTGGTTGACACCATTTGCTTGGTGGATTTGTTTGCTTAGCGCTTATGGTCTTGCCGTTAGTGGTATCGCAGGCGACTTGCTCGAGTCGGCTTTTAAGCGCCAACATGGGGTCAAAGATACCGGTACGATGCTAGCAGGACATGGCGGCGTGCTCGATAGAGTGGATAGTTTATTAATTGGCGTGCCAATATTCACGGTAGCTTATTGGTTATTAGGGTAAATAGACTTAGCAGACCTTTGTCATTATGGCTATTTATCCAACTTACCGCGCAATACTCGACTCAGCAGCGGTTTAGGTAACTTATTTAACATGTAAGTTAGGTAATAAAGGCGCTTTGGAAAAACAGCGAGCTCCACCCCTTCATCGATGGCTTTCATAATAAGCTGAAGCGCTTTATCTATACTAATAATAAAAGGCTTATGATCGGCACTACCCTGATTTAAGTCCCGTAAGGCTTTCGTATCTATATATCCTGAGGCAATGCAAGTGACTTGAATATTATAAGGCGCTAATGCCAATCGATAAGCGCTAGCCGTAGCGATCATCGCCCGTTTGCTTTTGGCATAGAGACTAACGTAAGGATAGTCCATCATGCCTGCGATAGAAGCCATACAGATCAGGCTCGGTTTCGGCTGAGCGTTGTTCATTATCGATTTTGTTGTATGTTTAGCAGTTAGCTGCTGGTATTTTAACTGCTGACTACCCCATGCAAATACCTCCTGAAATACTTGTAAGTTAATCGCTAACATCAAGTCGCTATCGGCCTTGTTAAGCTGATGTACACGCTCATTAAGATAACTTCCCGCACTATAAATCACTCTATCAAAGCGGGTTTGTTCTAATTCCGCTAACAAGCGCCAGCGCTGCTCAGAATCAGTCAAGTCACACGCATAAGTTATGATTTTAGGATGCTCTACGTTGATCTTGGTAATCTTCGCATCATTATGACCGACCACACGCACTTGCCAGCCAATGGCGCTGTGATGTAAAGCCAAAGCTAGACCTATGCCGCTAGTACCACCTACGACTATCACCTGAGGCGTGCTTTGCTTTTCTGTGGTGGGTTTATGGTCTATGGCAGAGGGACAGGTTTGCATATTGGATAGCCTTAAACATTTAGCAAGCGGATGGGCGTCTCGCCACTATAGCAGTTTTATCCGCTAAATTTATTCCTCATTATGGTACAATTGACGGCTTGTAAAAACGATGTGAATGTCCCACAGTCCCTGCTATTTCGAGCCTGCCCTATGCAAAGCCTGATTACCCTCGTTCTTGTTCTTATGCCGATGTTCATTGGTTTTGCCATTCCTTCTAACCCGAAGATGACCGTCTTTGCCGATAAGGGTTTGTCTTATTTGGTGTTTATTATCCTCACCTTGATTGGCATTGAGCTGTCGCAGGTAGAAGGGTTAGGCAGTCAAATAGGTGAGATTGCCCTGTATGTCACTATATTGTCGATATTGACCATAGGTACGGGGCTGTTTAGTTTGATGCTCTTTGATCACCTAAAACCTTGGCAAGCCAAAAAACCAGTCGCTAAATCTAAAGAGCATCGGGTCAGCATTAGAGGCAGCTTGGCACAAGTGGTTTGCGTTGTCATCGGTATGGTGATTGGGTATTTTCTGCCAGAAGGCTATCTACCGCCTGAGAACACCATGACTGTCCTGCTGATGATCTTGATCTTACTCGTCGGTATTGGCCTTAAAGGCTCAGGGATTACGCTTAAAGAAGTACTGCTCAATCGCCGCGGCGTGGAGATGAGCGTTATCTTCACTTTTGCGGTGTTGGCGGGCGGACTATTCTTTGCCTTGCTATTTAGTGAAGTGTCATGGACCAAAGGCTTAGCACTAGCGTCAGGCTTTGGTTGGTATTCGCTCTCCGCTATCGTTATGACCGAAGCTTATGGCGCAATTTGGGGCAGTGTGGCGTTATTTAATGACTTAATCCGTGAGTTTTTTGCGCTGATATTTATCCCGGTCTTTATGCGTAAATCTCCTTCAGCGTCAGTGGGTCTTGGCGGTGCGACCAGTTTAGATTTCACCTTACCGATTATTCAGCAATCAGGCGGCCTCAAGGTTGTGCCACTAGCGATTAGCTTTGGCTTTATTATTAATATTGTCTCGCCAGTGCTGATGGTGGTGTTTTCGGCGTTGGGGTGAGTTGACTATATATTATAACTAAGCTTGTTGTTACTAGATATCGTGACAACCTGATTGCCAATCATTTGTTTGACAATATTATCAATTGTTTTAGGGTCTTCATCGCGCAGATGACTGTTAAGGTAATTGATTAAACTCGATTTTTTTGCAGGTCGTGAGCTGACAGGCCGATCCTTAATAGATGCAATAGCGCATTGATATACGGTACGTTGGTCTATCGTCTTTGAGCTTACGTTTTTGACACTGGTTTTTGTTTTATGGACTGATAAATCATCTAAGGTTGGATAACAAACTTTTTGATTGTTTTGCTTTATCAGTCCTTGATTTTTTAGCCATGTAATAACTAGGTTTACTTGTGACTCGTCATTTTTTTGACGATAGCTGGCAAGTTTTTGTTTGATGACGTTGATTAATCCAGTCATAGTCTTAGCTTTACTTAGTAATACTTTTTCGGCTACTAAATTTAGTACACCCTGACTGTCTGTGTTGTAGCAGAGTTTTTCGTTTTTACTATCGAGCTCTATCAGGCCTTTCTTGATAAATTTATCAAAAACTTTTTCAACGATATTGTTTTGTTCGGCTTCATCAAATTTAACCAAAGCTTCTGCTAACGCGTATTTCTTCATCGCAGAGAGTAGGTTTGATTTATAGCTTGGCAAAAACATCTTGCGATTTACTATGCTATCGAACACCAAAACATAGCAGTCATGAATGATAGATTGAGGCGTTTTTTCTTCACTGATTGGTACTGTAGCGGTCTTCGTATCTATCAGACCATCGCTGTTAGTATCGTCATAGAACACTTCGTTTTGACTGGTATCAACGATGAGTTGAGTTTGTTCTATATCAGCCTCTATCGTGTTCTCTACCTCATAGGCGAGGCTTAATTGATTGGCATCTCCTGCGCGTGTGATGGCCATACCGTCATACACAGTGTTGAGATGCTCAACCAAGATATCGTAACCACTATCTCTTGCCAAAATACACACATCCGCCTGTGCATCGATTTCAGATATCTTGCCAAGATAAAAAGACAAGTAAAAATCTAAAGCGTTTTTACCTGCATGCTGCATCTTGATGATATGTACATTATCGCTGTTGAATTCGAGTAATGCTTCGACCAACCCAAGTGGCAAGCTCTTTTGCTGATGTATGCCCAAAAACAACCATACATGACATTCCTTTGTATCCATGCCCTCAAAACTCTTGGGTTGAATGTTTTCATAATCAATTAAAATATGCTTCATCGAAATACTCTTATTATTTGATTTTCACAACCCTCCCTAAACCCCACTCGCCTGCCTTGCAAACAGCCGCATTAAAGGTTTAATCTTGCCCACACGATACATGCCTTCGCTACGCAGTTGCTGCATAGGACGAGTTTGTGCAAGCGAGCCTGCAAATAACCAATTCAGCGCGGAAAAGCTATGCATCATCAGGCTATTATGCGGACGACGCAAGCGCTCATAAGTGCGTAACGTTTGCGCGCTACCCCACAAGCTGTTACCGCTGCGCTGATAGTCGTACTCTAATTGCGCAAATAGCGCCTTGACATCGAGCATACCTAGATTGAGCCCTTGTCCTGCCAGTGGGTGAACGCCATGCGCGGCATCACCTATTAATACCAGATTATCCGCGATATAGCTTTTGGCTTGCTGCGCGGCGAGCGGGAAGCTGGCGATAGATTCTATTTTGTCGATTGCGCCAAGCTCATAATGGCTAGCGGCTGCTAATTGCTCAGCGATATAGTCTGGCTCTTCTTCTAAAAGAGCTAACGCTTGATTGCGCGGCAAAGTCCAAACCACTGACTGCCAATGCTGCGGGCGGGCTTTATCTTCCTCAGTGATATCCGCTAATGGCAATAATGCCAGCGTCCCTGTCGGCAACATCGCTTGACGTGCCGTAGCCAGGTGCGGCATAGCGGTGTGAATCGCGCAGCAAATCGCGGTTTGCTGATAGTCCAAAATATCAAGCTCAATACCTGCTTGACGACGCACAAACGAGCCGCGACCGTCAGCGCCGACAAGTAAGTTTGCCGTAATCCTCTCGCCATTCTCCAAAGTCACTTGATAGCCTGCTTGCGCCCCTAGCCAGTCCATATCGACTACTTTTTGGCCTTTAATCACCGTAAGATAATCACGAATATCGCTATCATTTAAGCGCTGCCAAAGCGCGTGTTCAATAACTAATGGCTCCACCATACTGCCTAATATATTTAGATGCTCTGTATCACTATCGCCAAATAATAGCTCGCCTAAGCCGTTAAGCTGCCAAACCTGCATTTGTGAATAGTCGGCTTTACGGCCGCTAGTCTGAATATTTTGCCAAGCGCCGACCTCTTTGAGTAGCTCAATACTGGCAAGACTAAGCGCATAGACCCGCGCATCGCGTTGGTTAAGTAGCTCCTGCCAACTCGCCTCATCGCGCTCAGGAGTCGCATCGACTAAGGTTACGGGACGTTTCGCTTG
>Ga0114901_1002326_pt1 | contig 10186 bp, 10 predicted proteins | sample MalvireepMed_s16_FD_89686 | JGI IMG/M metagenome (GOLD analysis project Ga0114901, IMG submission 89686) | Marine viral communities from the Global Malaspina Expedition - Malaspina viral metaG DeepMed_s16 | ecosystem: Environmental > Aquatic > Marine > Oceanic | place: Mediterranean Sea... | reverse complement strand
TCTGACATTGACATTAGGATCACCTTATTGTTTTTCAGCTTGATCATTTTTCTACATTGTGCGAACACCGAGTCCCTCAGGTGAACGGACAAGTTGTAGGCATGAACAGGTTTGGCCAGAACCGGAGATCAAACAACTACTCTAAGGGGTAGTTTTCGCACTAGACATCTATCAATATGCTTTCACCCCATAGCGCCCTCGCGTTTCGGGGAGACGAAGCAGGAGATCGGATTGTCATGACCCGCCATAGCTTGGAAGACTGGTGTCGGAGGATGTCTGAAAGGATGTGGGCTCGTCAGTATTTCATTACTCAAGGGTGTTTAGACCGCTATTGCCTGAGCGCTTCTGCTACGCCTGAATCAAAGGTAGTTCTGTATCGGGCCCCGCCAGGCTATGGAAAATCTGTACAAGTGGCCTTGGCAGCAAACACTCGCGAACTGGAACGTGAGAGCGCCGTTTATATCAATACCCGGTCGTGCCCTGACTCATGTGACGTTAATGGCAGTTTGTTTGCAGCGTTAGTTTTATATCAACTCGAAGGAGTTGAATCTTGGCGCACTATAAAAAGTGACATCGACACCATCGAAGTTCTTCGAAACGCACTGTGTAATGCAAAAAAGACGATAAGAATTTGCCTTGATGGGGTTGGCGAGGCTAAACATACCGCGGATTTGATTGAGGATTTAATCTGTGAAACACCGAGCAATGTGAGATTTTTCATTGCACCGAGTAGCGTCGGCGCGTTGCCACGTTTGTCTATGATGGCGGGTGTTGTAACGTATGGTGCTGATGAACTTGTATTTACAGAAGAGGAGGTTAGTGAATTATCGGGTATGGGTGGCCCCGAAGCCAGCAACATCATAAAAGCGACCGGTGGATGGCCAGCACTTGTCAGGCTTATGTGCCGAACCCCAAACCCGAATCTCCCCGCAGCGACTTGGCCGGAAACTCGCTCGTATTTCAGGGACAACCTCTTAACTGCACTACCCAATAGTACGAGAACCTTTATTTGCAATGCAGCGATGCTCGAAGTAATCAACGCTGAATGCTATGACTATGTATTTAAAACAGAGGAGGCTGATCAGGAAATTTCGTTTCTTAACGAACATCATGCTCTTTTAGCTCCCACCGGGGCTTCTGGTGATCGTATGGATATGCACCCTGTGCTGCGAGAGTATCTGCGTGGTTTATTTAACGCCACCCAACGAGAACGTCGCTCGTATGTACTGAAACGGGTCGCGTTCTGGCATTGGCGTAGGGAAGAGTACCTCCATTCAATCAATGCAGCTCTGGAAGCCAGTGACCATCGCTGGGCTCGCGTCGTAAGTGACAGTATTATCCTGGACGTGGCGCTCAGGCAGGGTGAAATCGAAGTACTTCGCACTTGGTTTGGAAAAGTACCGGCTCGTACGATAAAAAAAATCGGCTCCTTGAGCATAGGTTACGCGTGGATCTTGTATTTCAGCCAACAAGCTCAACAAGCAGAGGAAATACTGGCTAGTTCGCTTCATCCGAGCTCCAGGGGGTTGGGCAATCTTGATGAGGAAGGATGGCGGGACTTGGTCAATGCGATAGGCAAAGCTACACAGGATGAATTAGTGGAGAGTCGGATTCTCTGTCAAAAATGGATAGACTCCTTTGGCGACCGTAACATGGTCGGTAAAGGCGCAGCACTTACGTGCCAGGCATTCATTGCCTCCAGTGGGCGCCATTTTGAAGATTTCGAGCGATTGTCGCATCGAGCGGCTGTGGCAATCCAGTCGTCCAATCAACACTACGCTTTTATTTGGCTTAAAACTGCAGAAATTCAGGCTGAACTGTTTAAGGGCGACATCGCCCGAGCAATGAATGAGTTGCTTCAGGCGAATAAAATGGCAGAAAAGATTCAGGTGCCAAAAACGTTTTTAAATAAAATGTTTGGCACCCTTGAGTTACAAGTCCTGCACGAACAGAACCATCATCTGGTTGCCCAAGAATCCGCACAGGCTTCGTTCGATTTCGCTTTGAATTATGGCGTTACAGATATTCTGTGGGGGTGTACACAGGCCTACAGCCGTATTCTGTACCACCAAGGGTTCCGAGATAGAGCCATGGCCTTGTTGGAACGATCTCGCTTAGCCGCCTGCGAGCGAGAGCTCTCTCGCCTAACTATCCTGACTAAAGTTCAGTTAGCTGAGTTTACTCTCCTGAACAACGAGGAATTGGGTCCACCAATACTCCCCGATGAATGTGAGCTGACGTTCCTGCCAAATCAAAACCAGGCCATTCAAGCACGTATGGCCCTGGTAAACTCAATGTATAGACTACGGCTTGGGAAACAGTTTGGTGTCGCCGAAAAATATGCCAAACAAGCACTACAAAGCGCCCGCGCGATTTCAGACGCTAGAACCAAGATCGCCGCCCACTATTGTCAGGCCCTGGCAGCGTTTGCCCTCGGTTCATCAAAATCGGCGAAGCGCACGATTCTTGATGCAAACCTACTTGCGGAACATTTGAACTGTCACTTCACACGGCTCTGGATCAAAGAAGCGCTACTTTCTCTTAGCCCCCTTGCTCAGGATCTTTTTAACGATCTGCCAGACGACTCTGAAGCTAAAGCTACGAAGGATCCCGATGTCAGAATAGAAGACTCCAGCGTGCCACCTGTGCCCGGCAATGCCCACTCAACTATCACGATAAAGCAGATTTCTCTGTTGAAATGCGTAAGCAACGGAATGACCAACAGAGAGATCGCTGAACGGCTTCTTGTGACGGAGGATACCGTCAAATGGCATATGAAGAAGATTTTCAGCGAACTTAAAGTAACCAACCGGGTTCAGGCAGTCACTGAAGCTCGACTGCGCGGACTTTTATAGTGCTACAAAAACAAAAGAGGAATCGAGCGAATATGCAAAAAATAGTTATCATTGGCGCTGGAATAGCCAGCCTGACCGCCGCAGAGGCTCTCCGCCAGAATGGATTCGACGGAACGATTACCATTTTGGGCGAGGAAAACACGCTGCCTTACCAGCGTCCCCCGTTGTCCAAAGCCTATTTGACCTCAGATGAGTTGCCCTCGCCAACTCCGATCCGTTCTCCTAATTTCTTTCGGGACAACAAAGTTAAATTTGAACAAGGCGGTAAAGTAATAGCGCTTGAACGATCGGCAAAGCAAGTAGTGATTCAAGGCGGCAGGAAAATTAAATACGACACGCTGATTTTGGCAACAGGAGCGAGGCCACGTCCTATTGATTTACCTGGTGAGAGCGCAAAAAATATTTTCTATCTCAGGAATCTTGACCACTCCACCGCATTACGTAATGCCCTGTTAGCCCCGGAATGCGAGAGGGTGGCCATTCTCGGCGCGGGTGTTATCGGGCTCGAAGTCGCCTCCGCTGCCAATCTACAGGGAAAACAAGTCTCTGTGTTTGAGGCCAACAGCCGAGCGATGTGTCGAGTAGCGTCACCATTAACAAGTAATTTTGTCAGAAACCGCATGGCCTCCGCCGGCGTAATGTTCTACTTCAATGCTAGCGTCAACCAGATTCTCACTGAGGGAGACCGAGTTTCCGGTATCCGTTTATCCGACGGCACTACCAAACCCGCAGACGTCGTTGTTATCGGTATAGGAGCCATCCCCAATGCTGAACTTGCGCAAGACGCAAACCTGGATTGCGACGGTGGTATTATAGTAGACAGCGGCATGCGTAGCTCCGACCCTGACATATTTGCGATCGGAGATTGCGCTAAAGCCGTCAACGTTTCCACCAATACACCCATCCGAATAGAAACCATTCACAATGCCATGCTTCAAGCACAAATTGCGGCGGCTCATATTTGTGGTAAACCGTCTCCGCCTGCCTCTCCTCCTCGTTTTTGGTCAGATCTCAACGGCACGAAAGTCCAGTGTATTGGAATCGCCACTGGATACGACCGAATTCAGCGGCGTCCCACAGAGAGTGACAATGCCTGTGAATTCTGGCTCTTTTCCGGAGACCGGATGATCGCAGCTGAAACAGTCAATCTTCCCACCCGGCAAGCCAAGCTATCTGATGTTCTTTCAGGGTAAGCGCAAGCAATGGGATGGACAAGCCCAGTTGCAAGCGGAGCAGGTCACCGAAGAGGAGGGCTTCGACGACGATCTGAACCTCTAATCCGAGGAGGCCGTGGGGCAGCAGCATAGCCCGCGTTGCCTCCGAGGAGTTCACTGTTTATGCGCAGGTTTACGCAGCCGTTAAAACGAGCTAGCATTTCAAACTGGGCTCGTTGATTTTTATTGAGAGACCGGGCGGTATATAGTCCACCAAGCACAGGGCTCCTAAAGGCTGAACGGGTCGGACCAAGCAAAACTGAGGCCGCGTAAAAGCGTATTCGGTCGAGCCCTTGACCGCTGGGTGATTTCTGAAAAATTCACCATCAAAGGTATCTACAATCTCAAGAAAACCCCGTCCAAGAGTGTGCTGACATATGCTGTGGGTCCGTTTTACTTCAGACACTTCGGTTCCGGTTTTGAACCAGACCCGCTTATGATCAATGAACGTAATTAAGGCGGTGGAAACATCGAGCATGAGTGATGCCAAGCGTGTACGCCAATCAAAACGCTCTTACAAGGGTGTGTCCAGAATGATGAGAGACGACAGCTGATTGAAGCGGGCGGTTACATCAAGTGGTTTCATGATTACTGCTCTAAAGCCTTAGGGATGCTAGTGTCCCTTAACAAAAATTCGCATAGATAATTCTCCGATCCTGTATAATCTCACAAGTAGAGACAGGAGAAACAACCATGGCGCGAATAGCTAGACCCCTTGAAGTGAGCGACTCTGAACGAAAGGAGCTGGAGTCATGGTTGAGACGACAACGCATGCCTGCCGCTGAACAGTTGCGAGCCCGTATCATTCTGCTGAGTACCGAAGGTCTTCCGGGCAGAGTGGTCGGTGAGCGCGTTGGCGTAACCTCCGAAACTGTGAATAAGTGGCGAAATCGTTTCAAAACACACAGGGTTGCGGGTCTGACTGATGCGCCCAGGACTGGCCGACCTCGAACTATAAATGATCAAAAAGTTACTGATTTAATTAATAAAACACTCAAAGAAAAACCAAAAAATGCCACTCACTGGTCAACGAGCTTGATGGCCAAAGAGACTGGATTAAGTGCGATGTCGGTGAGTCGAATTTGGCGAGCTTTTGGCTTGAAGCCGCATCGCCACGATACATTCAAGCTGTCTACCGACCCGCATTTTGTTGCCAAGGTTCACGATATCGTTGGTTTGTACATGAATCCACCAACGAAGGCGATGGTGCTGTGTGTTGATGAGAAGAGCCAGATACAAGCCATCAATCGAACACAGCCTGCGCTACCTCTGTCATTTGGACACACAGAAACCAGAACACATGATTACGTCCGGCACGGCACCACGACGTTGTTCGCTGCACTTGATATAGCAACCGGGGAAGTGATCGGCAGGCTACATCGCCGACACCGTGCAACGGAATTTCTGGCCTTCTTAAAAGAGATTGATCGCGCCGTTCCGCCGAATATGGACGTTCATCTCGTCATGGACAACTACGGCACACACAAAACAGCAAAGGTGCGTGCCTGGTTTGCCGCTAGACCTCGCTACCACGTGCATTTCACGCCGACTTCAGCGTCCTGGATTAATCAGGTCGAGCGGTTCTTCGGGTTGATTTCAGAGCGCTGGATCAAGCGAAATTCACATCGCAGTACACGAGAGCTTGAGAGCTCGATCAAAGACTATCTGAAGACTTACAACGAAGACCCGAAGCCCTTTGAATGGCATAAATCTGCCGACCAGATTATTGAGTCAATCGCCAGATTATCAGACAAGCTCAATAAGTAAGCGGACTTTTGTTAAGGGGCACTAGCTATAGGGCTTCTAATGTCATACGAAAATCACCAACCTCTAATCCTTTGAGGAATTAGATATTCGAAAAAGAAGAACACCTTTGGGTTTCCGAACTGCTGACTCAGAGGGCTCTTTCTTGCAACGTACCACCTGTTGGAGACTGAGTATCGAGTCGTACATCATGCGCTGAATATCCAGCAGTGCCTTGATGGGACTGCTGGCGATCCGGCGACGTGCATCAATCGTAAACTGAAGCCCACGCAGTCGGTGCTGGAGACGTTTCGAACTGCTGAAAATCGAGTCATCAATCAGCTCCTGACGCAATTTCTCAAAGGCTTCCGGATCCCGGTGGGCCAGATACTTGAGTTCATCGAAGGTGGGCATATCCACAACGTTTTGAGGTGGACCCGATCAGTTGGACAACCTGATGGTGTTCCTAAGCTATGATCCAGTTGTTTCCCTGGCTCAGGCGGCCAAGGCTATGGATTGCCCGTAGTACACCTCATCGGGCGTTTGGTAATGGGGGTTGAAGTCCAACGGAACGAAAACGTACGCTAAGGGGTAGCTGTAGCGCTATCCCGCACGTAGCGTTAATAGGTGTCGCCGCTGACGGTGTCCCTATTCGCGGAACAGATCGGCGTGGCTGCCGGTTCGCGCCAGGTGCAGCTCTTCGTCTACTACGCGATAGAGCAGCAGCCAATCCGGCTCGATGTGCGCATCCCGGTAGCCCTTCCAGTTCCCTCTCAGAGGGTGGTCCTGGTAGCCCTCGGGCAAGGGGGCTTGCTCGATCAGCAAGCCGAGCAGGGTCCGCAGCTTGGCCATGTCCTTGCCGCGCTTCTGGACCCGCTTTACGTCTCGTTTAAACTGGCTGGATCGGACCGGCGTTAGCATCAGATCCCCAGGTCCTGGAACAACTCATCAGCAGTGTCGAACCGCTTGCCCTTGCCGGAGTCCAACTCGACCAGAGCCTTGGCGGTGGTGGCGTTCGGCACCTGGACAGCAAACGGCAGCCGTTTTTCGTCCGCAATGCGGAGCATCAGCAGGCGGATGGCATCGGAGACGGACAGGCCCATGGCCTCCAGGGCCGCCGTCGCTCGCTCTTTTGTATCACTGTCGATACGGGCCCGAACCACAGAATCGCTACTCATAGCATCCTCCTTCGGTGTTGTGGGTTCAGTGTAGCTACATTATAGCTACGCCTCTCCAGGCTGTCACGCCCACTTAGCAATGCGCCCTCCCGAGTCGGGCAGCGAGGCATCCCATAACCTGACCGGCGATTACGATTGGCGACAGAACCGCAAGCTGGAAGGCGGGAAGCTCAGGCCGCTACGGTAGCTCGGAAAACCTTAGCGTACGATTTTTTCCGAATTCTGCGGGCTACCCTGTTGAGGGTTGGCAGACAAACGTGAAAAATAGCCCAAAAACACTCTCAACCTATTGAACTACCAGTTTTTGGTCACCCAACCCCAGAGTTCATGCCATTCTGCCCGATAAGCGGAACTTGGCCTTGTTGTCGTCCTTGCAGGCTCTACTCGACCGGGGACTGACCATAGCGGATGCGGATTGCCTGGAAGACGCCGTGCCGAAGCCCCGGCGGGTGTCGAGTGAAGATGCTACGGCGTTGCGGATCGCTCGGCGCCAGTTTTTTTAGCCGGTTGTCGGTCCCGGCAGCAAGGGTGTCTATCAGGGCGACAGTACGTTGAAGGCCTCCTGTCTCTGAAGAAGCGGCGAGTTACCTGTCTCAGTGGAAGGAAAAGTTCCTTAGCTGGCCTCGGAATCTGCGTGATGTTGCCTATTGATCTGGCGCAAACCTGGTTAGTGCGTAACGCAGACTTGCCTCCATGATTAGCTTGCGATTTACTGATACTGAGCCAGCAATAGCAGGACAGTGATATGGACCCGCAAACCCCTAGAGATCAGTTTCCTTTCGCCAATGCCCGGGTAGCAAGGCGCTGGCGCAAGTTATTGGATGAGCGCCTGAAAGACCTGGGGGTTACCCAGGCTCGTTGGTTCACCATGGTTTGCCTACAGCGTGGTGGTGGAGGATTGACCCAGCGGGAGTTAGCCCATTTGATGACCATCGAAAATCCGACATTGGTCCGCCTGCTTGATAGCCTCGAGGAGCAGGGTCTGATTGAACGCCGGCCCTGTAAGCGTGATCGGCGCGCCAGGCTGCTGTATCTTACCCATGCCGATGAGCGCTTTATGAGCGATCTGAATGAGCGGGCGAATGTGTTGCGAGAGGAGATGCTGAAAGGCATTGAAAATACCGACCTGGAAGTCGCCCTGCGTGTTTTTGAGCGGGTTATGGAAAATTCCGCCAACCTCAAAAATTCCTGAACCCGAGACATTTTTCAAACGCAAGCGACAAGATTAGAACGGGAGCGTTCCGCAAATTCCACCGGCGCAGGACTATTCCATCATGGATGGCTGTCAATCATTAATTGTGTTACGTTTAGTTTATACTGAACAGATTGAACAAATTGTGCGGGCAGCCGTCTCATCATTTCTGGCCGGCCACCAAAAAGTCGCCGTAGCGGAAGGTATGTCAGCATTCTGGGGCGCGACAATGATGAGGATCTTGAACGCCTGGACAAGATTGATGGCGGCGCGATCGCCGGCTTGCGCGTTGCTTACAATCACGACGCATGGTTGTACAGCGCAGCCGTCCAATCTCCCTTCACCGGCGATGTCGATGGCTATCAGGTGGTGCTTAAGGCACGATGGCGGAACCAGTTCAGCGATCAATGGTTTGCCTCCCTGGGGCCGAACCTGACCTACAGCAGTGATGACTGGACAGACGATAGGTTTGGTATTTCCGATACGGAAAGTGCCCGCTCCGGCTTGGCCTCCTATAGCCCTGATGGCTATGCCCGGTATGGCCTGACAGGCAGTTTGACCTATTCGTTGTCTGCGCAATGGTCGGTCACCGCGACCGCCGGGGTGTCACAATTAACCGGCGATGCAGAGGATAGCCCGATTGTCAGTGATATCGGGGAGGCTACCCAAGCCTACACTGGTGTTTTTATGAGTTACCGATTCTGAATGTCTCCGGGGACCGGGGCAATTCATTTCACGGGAAGGGGCAAGTAACCCCTGAATTTCCCGGTTCTGGCTTCGTCCGCTATGTAAGGATTACTTCGGAGCTCAAACACCTGGCTCACTTTTGCTCTAACCGAAACCAGAGTGCGTAAAGCGCTGGAACAAACAGTAGGGTGATCAGAGTGCCGACTGCTACGCCCCCTATAAGCACATAAGCGAGCGGCCCCCAGAAAAGGTCAAAGGTCAGAGGTACAAACGCCAGAACGGCCGCCAGGGCAGTGAGTACCACGGGGCGGGCGCGTTGGACGGCTGCCTCGACCACGGCTTCCCGGGCAGCCATCCCAGTTGTGAAGTTGTCCTGCACCTGCTGCGTCAGAATCATGGTGTTTCGCATCAGGATACCGCCCAGGCCAATGAGCCCCAACAACGCGGTAAAGCCAAAAGGTTGATTAAACAACAGCAAAGCCAGCACAGCGCCAATGAGTCCCAATGGCGCGGTGGCCAGAACGGTCAAGGTGCCGATAAATGAACGCATCTGAAGCATGATGAAAATCAGCATCAACGCCAACATCACCGGTTGTAAAGTCTGAATGGAGGCGTTGGCTTTGGCGGATTGCTCCACCGTACCGCCAATTTCAATACGATAACCGTCCGGTAACCGTTCACGCAGGCCTGCCATCGTACTCCAGATCTCTTTGGTGACATCCGGTGGCTGGGCGCCTTCCACATCCGCCTGAACGGCCAGGAAGGGGGCGCGGTTGTAACGCTTTATAACCGGTTCCTCATAACGAACCTGCCACTGCCCCAGTTGTTTTACGGAGAGTTTGCGGCCGTCGCGGGTTTTGATTTCAAGATCTTCGGGCATCATGATTTCACCGCGGGCATTACGCGCCACCAGTTGAACGCTCCTTATGCCCTGGCGTAACTCGGTAACGGCCACGCCGCGAAGCTGGAACTGGAGTTGCCGTGCAACCTCTGCCGGGGTCAGGCCCATCCAGCCCAGGTTTTCCGGGTCCAACTCAAGATAGAGCGTGGGCACACGCTCATCCCATTCGAGGTGCGGCATGACGATGTTCGGATGCCCGGTCATGAGAGTCCGAATCTGGTGCGCGATCTCTCTGAGTTGATCGGGTTCCGGACCCAACACTCGAAAACTGACCGGCCAGGCCACCGGCGGGCCGTACAGCAAACGCGTTACACGCACTCTCGCCTCAGGAAACTCACCCGCCGCGATTTTGGCCTCCAGCTTCGAGATGATGTGATCGCGCCCTTCAACGTCCTGCCCGATGGCAATCAACTTGG
>Ga0114901_1002317_pt1 | contig 10205 bp, 5 predicted proteins | sample MalvireepMed_s16_FD_89686 | JGI IMG/M metagenome (GOLD analysis project Ga0114901, IMG submission 89686) | Marine viral communities from the Global Malaspina Expedition - Malaspina viral metaG DeepMed_s16 | ecosystem: Environmental > Aquatic > Marine > Oceanic | place: Mediterranean Sea... | reverse complement strand
GGTCTGCCCGATCGGTATGCCGAGCGCCAGAGCACCTGTGGTGTCCGTGAAACTAGCGGTCGCAGTCCCGGGTGACCCGCTTGAGGTTGCGACATTGGAAACCGATACGGAACTGACGCGGCCTGTGGTTGCCTGCAAGGTTTGGCCGTCGGAACTGAACCCGAGCAGCTTCGATGCACGCGCCGTCGCGTCATCCGTAAATTCTGGCGTGGTGATCGATGTTGTCCGCGATACCTTGAAACTTCGATCGAGTTCTTCCTGTAGTTCCTGGGCAACATGCGTCAGCTTGTCTAACGCATCTTCGTGGTCAGCAGCGGGGAAGGGGTCAGCAGGCTGGTAGTCAGTCCCTTGCGTTAGCGCAGTATCGCGCAAAATGACCACAGTTTCACCAGACGCGGGCGCGGTCACAAAGGTGACATTGCCGCCGCTTGTTTCGCCAACGCCGCTGACTGCGTAGTTCGCCGAGCCGGTGCCTTCCACTTTCAGCGTTTCCGCGCCGGTTGCGTCGACCCGAATGTAAACGGCAAGTTCAGTCGATGCGAAAACCTTCCAGGTGTAGGCAAAGGCCGTTGTTGAACCGTTGCCGCTATAGCTGGCTTTTAGGGTCGTGGTGCTAATCGTCATCTCATTGGGCTTCCATTAGTTGTAGCGCTTCCAGGTTTAATTTTTCTTTTTCTGCATTAACCTCGTTTTTCAGGCGTGTTAGTTCCTCGGCAAAGGGGCTTTCGGTTTCTAGCTGGAACATGGCTAAATTACGGACAGCCAACATAATGCCCCGCAAGCTTTGTCGGGCTGTATCATGCGCTAACCTGTTGCCCGCCTTACTCGCCGCAATCGCCCGTCCATACGCCTCTTTTACTTCTGCATACCCGGCGCCAAGTAACTCATCCCCGTCGGGCGTCTTCGGCAAATCACGTACTTTAGTTTTTGAATCAGGGTTAATTATGTATTCCAGAACCTGGTAAGCCATCGTACCGGCACGTTCGTGAAACCAGGATATCTCCTCGCCCTCTAGCCCGACCATCCCATAAAGGTTTGTCGGGTGACCATCCAGCGTTGCTTCCTTTTGCCCATCATCGAGGTAAGTCAGTTCGTGGTCGACAATATTGGGCTTGTAGGGGCTCGCCATACGTGTGTTAACAATCTTGCGCCCCCACAAGTCGCGCTCTGGTTCCAGTTCCAACGAAAAGCCAGGCAGACGTGCTCGGATATGATCGTCAAGAGTTACTCGCAACCGTTTCAAATTATCCGTCGCCACTTTCAATTCGTTCCACGCCGCGGAACCGGGCACCAGGCTCTTCAGATACTGGCGGATCATTCTTTCTGAGTATCGCCCGGGGTTGCGTGTCGCATCCATAAACATCGCTGGGCCAGCCATAAAGGACTTGTTGTGCAAATTATAGCCAACTGCTCCGATCCCAGCTAACACGATCTCCACGCTAGTGCGCTCATCCAGTGCTGGGTGGTCCGCTGTTTCCAGAACATCCACCATCAAGCCGATCAACGTGCTCAATGGCTCGATAACGCCGTAGTTGTACCAAGTGTCTCCGATTTTTATGTGGTAGGGCTTAATACCCTGTCGTTCGTATGCGTCCCTGATGTCAGCGTCGCTGGATATTCCGCCAGTAATGTTCCCGGCTCTGTATTCAAACGCGAAGCCCAGCATTATGGCCGAGCCCATTGCCATGCGTGTGTTTGCCTTTGCCAGCGCCGCACCGCCTTCGTTCGCCGCATCCGTGTACCGCTTCATATAATAGGCAAAAGGTGAACGCTCGCCCACATACAAAATTGCGTTGGTTGGTGTTTTGAAAAAGGGCACAAGCCAGCGGCCTCTTCCCCCAAGCGCCTCTTGCAATTTCTTGAGGCGGCCCTCCATGTCTGTTTGCAGGGTGACGTACTTTGCCTTTTCCCGCGCTTTTTTCGCCACCTCTTGCGTCGGGTTCATTACAAAATCAGCCATGTACTCCGACAGGTCTTCACCTTTTTTGCCAAGCTGGCGCCCCTGGCGGTAAGCCTCTTCCCAAAGCTGCCCACGATAGGCCACAACCTTCATAAAGGCGTCCTCCATCATAAGCGCGCGGGTTGGCGCACGCCCGAGCGTAACCAGGTGCCCAAACCCGTTTATTGCAGCGCCAGCCATGCCTCCTTTTTCCCAAGTCTCCGCAGATATAGCATCGGCACGTTTCAAAGGGTTGCGCCCGGCAATTAACGACATTTCCGCCCCGTGCAACGCGTCCTCACGCAACCAGAAGGCACGGCCACCTGCATTGGTTGCCTCGCGCAACGACATAATCTGGCCGAATAATTGAGCCTGTACGTCGCCAAAGGTTACATCGATCTCACCAGACCTGGACAATCCCACTCGTTGTCGGGCGGCAGTCGCCGCCAGTTCGGTGGTGTCCAGAATGATTGCTGCGGCGACCCCAGCCGTGTTCTTCAGATGTGTAAACCAGCCCGACAACAACGAGTTGATCCACATTTCGTGTACGCCGTCCCAAAATTTTTGCCCTTTTGTAACCGTGCGCACCAACTGTGCTCGCTTATCCAAATCTCCATGTGCGCGGTACGCTTCGATGGCTTTGTCTAACTGGTCCGTGCCACCCGCATCGTCGATAATTTTAGAATAGTCTCGCCCGATCAATTCGGCATCGCCCGATGTAGTAGTACGAAGCGCACCTAACGCTCGCGCAATGTCGGTTTGCGCGCCGCGGAAAGAGCGCTGTATATTGGCGACATAGGTCGCCTGTCGTTTCCATTCGTAGCGAATTTTATCGCTGGGGTCGATCGCCCATCTTTCAGCAATCGCATCCAGTGCCCGAATTTCACTAATCAGCATATTTTTGCCTGCAACGATATGGGCGGCCAGTTCGCCTGGCGGGCTGCCTGGTCCGAGATTAAATCGACCACTTAGAAAAGTTCTTGCAAGCGCCTCTGGGTTGCTGCCCAGTATGGCTGCCATCTGCTCAAGTTGTTGCTGCTTGACAACCTGTATTTCATCCTTGCCCAGTTTCCGAAGCGTCGTTTCGATCGCATCACCCGCCGCATCGAGGGTCTGGTATATGTGCGCCTCGTCCGGCACCTTGATCTCTGCGCCAGGAGGTACATCGGCCCCTGCCTTGGACTGCACGCGGATGCCTGCAATCATGCCGTCCTGCATTTCAAACTTACGGGTTCGGGCCTCCAGAATCTTATCGAGTTCAGGGTCGCCTATTGTCGTCCAACTCTTATAGCCCTGCTTGCTATCTACCTCGCTGACAAGCGGCCCGGTGTAATCTATATCGCGCTCCGCAGCTGGCGGCACTTCCGGTGGTGCTGCCTCATCCACACGGCCCTTTTGCTCCTTTGCAAACGCCGTTGCGTCTTTTTTCCGATCGAATGTTCCAAGTAATTTATCGTTGGCGTTGTCGTAGACTTCCCACGTTGCCTTTTCGCGCACGCCCTTTAGACCAAATTGTTTCCTCGGGGCTGGGACTTTTCGCACCTCATAATAGTCTTGAATGTTAAGTTTGGTTCGCGTTTTTCCTTCAGGTGTCGTGTAAGTTTCTGTCGCCGCGTCGAAAGTTTCTTCCAGTTCCTTTTGCTTTTGCACCTTTCGTGAGTACATTTCAAACGCACTCGGCAGTTCATCCGTCATAGGCCCTAAAGGTCGCAGGAGCCAACCAGCAACTCGCCCTGGCAGGGAACCACCAGCGACTTGTATATGTTCGGGCTCGGGGCGGAGAGGGACCATACGCTGGTCGTCGGGAGTTGCCCCCTGCGGGTAGTCTTCCGCAATGTCACTGATAAGAGGCTCCGGTGATGTTCTAAGTGCCATATTTTTTCCAACAAAAAACCCGCCAGAAGGCGGGTCGCTACATTGATGTCAAACGCTGTTATGGAGCGTCTAATCCTTGTTTAGAAAGCCACGTTTGGTAGCCCTTGTCTACGGTGTCGCTGACTTCAATGTGGGCTTCGATCCCGGCGTCGATATTACCAAGTCGTCCCTTGTATCGAGCCCTAATTCTCGTAACCTTTTGCCGGACATTCTTAGTGACTTTTCCCATTCCTCGTCCGTTAATAAATCGTCTGGATCGGGCTTCGGTCCAGCCGAATTTGTCGTTGAGTTCTTTGACGACGCCATTTAACAATTCCTCTCGATGTTTCCCAATAATCTCATCGTACTCTGCGGCCTCATTATATACGCTTTTGTACTCATGTCTCATTATTTCGGGTTTCAGACCATCATTTGCAAGGTACTTTACGGCTTTTCTTATGTCTTTCGATGTCGCTCCTACCGGGCCGTCGTCGCCAAAGCGGGGGTTGATATCAATTACATACCCATTGGGCACGCGGTCTGTGCTGATTTCAAAGCCTTCCGGCAGTAACTTGTAAAATTGCTCTATCTTTGCACCGTCCAAGGGTTCTGTCATAGGGATAAAGATAGAGCGCCCTTCCACCATGTCTGCCGCCACTGTGGTTCCTGGGTCAAAATCCAACACCCGTATGCGACTGGTAGCCATTGCATCTTGGCGCAGACCTTTGCCCACCATCGCATTGAAAAGGGTAACCTGGTTCTCTGACATACCTCTCAGCGGAACGCGGACATTGGGCGAAATGACGCCGTTAAAACTTCCGGCAATGTCAAAGGGGCGATCGGCATGAGGCGACTTAACGCGCGTAAGCTTCGCTGCCGGAGGCTGTCCCGTCACATGGTTGTAAACCTGTTGAAATGGATTTTTGTCGCCGCGGGTCGCGTGATACAACGCGGACGTATGTATCTGGTTGTACTGGTCTAGAAGTGCTCTGTCTTTCGGATCATTTGTCTCGGCAACGCGCGCTCGCACTTGAGTCGCAACGCGGGCTGCTTCCATTCCAAGTGGGGTTTGCGTGGTGCCTACTTCGATGGTGGCCTTCGGCGCTTCGCGGAAGGGTTTGACAGTAGGTCGTATTGCATCAACAAATCCAGGGTCGCGCAGTGCTTGTTCCGTAATCTTTCCATCTGGAGTAATACCCTTGATGCCTGCGGCGCGAAGTTGTTCTACAATTGGATCTAAAACTTGCGCATAGTCATCTTGTGCTCCGCGACGTTCGACCCACGCGCGGGACTGCAGCTGCCAGCTTTCATGCGGGAACTGCCCACCGCCTTGCGCGTTTACATGATCGCGCATCTTGTTCCAAAAGATCGCCATCGGTTCGTGCAACGACTGGTTACTCATCAGTTCGTCGTCCGAAACATTGAATATTTTTCCAACCCACACATCATTGACAGGAATTGGTGCCGGAACATCTGCGCCGCCCGTTAGTGCCACAGTGTCGGAAAAATGCCCCGTTTTATTTCCGCTCGCAACAGCACTTCCTTGCCCTTGACGTCCCAACGCAGCTGTGACCCCAGTGGGGTTGGTAAGGTCTACGTCCATTGCAACACCGCGCATGTGCTGAGAAAGGACTGCGAGCGACCGTCTTAAATTGTCCAACGGTTTTTCACGGGGTGAAGTCACACCGACAATATCGGTAAACAAAGTAAAGTTATCGCTCGACTTCGTAAGCCACGGAATGCGGCTCTTAAACGCTTCCCCCGACAGTTCATACCAAAGCTGTGCGCGGGTTGGGAGTCGTAAGGCCCGGTCCCAGTCTTCTGACCGCATGGTCATGCTAAAGTTCGTTTTAGCTGCAGCAGTCTGCGCCGCGGCTGAACTTTCCGCGATTGCTTCTTCTAGCATCCTATCGATGTCTGTGTCTGTGCCCGTCCACCCCGGCCCTGGCCGGGCAAGGTCTTCATCCGGCAACGCCGACCAGGGCGTGCCATCAGGCTGGCCCGGGACGTACTTTTGTCCGGTACTTACCCTAGACTCTGGCGGGACAAGCACGGCTAATCGCTCTTGAATTGCATCCCGTGTCTGCCGAGTGTCCAGTCGTGCATCATCTAAAGTAGGCCCCACACCCATGCGCAGAGTGGCGCCACCTTCCGCAGCCGTATCTCTAACCGTCTGGCGCAAACCTTTAGCCGCCTGAACCGCGAGTGGGGCACCTGCTATCCCAGCCGTCAGGCCACCAGCTATAAAAGTGCCGAGCGCTGAAGCCGCTCGCACTTGGTCCCAGTTGGGCTTAAACGGCGCACCGCGCTCTTGTGTGGAGCCATGCTTTACTTTTTGATTGACATAAGTGGCATACCCGGCCCAGCCCGCACCCTCCGCGGAAATTGCGCCAGCGCCAAGGCCAATTTTCAGTAGTCGTTTGTATATGTTTTGCCCGATTGCTTCCCTACCACCAGCTGCCAGCAAATTCTTAAATACCGCGAGCGATCCTACCCCCGCAAAAGTGCTTGGGTTCAGTACGAGGTTTTTGAACATCCGCACACTGCCCTTAAACGTGCCCATAGGCAGCTTCTCGTACACCTCCATCATGGCAGCCTGCGCCGCTAGTACCTCGGGCGGGGTGTTTTCATCTGACTGCATAAAACCGCCCAGCATCCCGACGTCCGAATACTCGAGGTGGCCTATCCATTCGAGGCCAAACTGGGAAGCTTCCGCTGGCGTCTTTGCCAAAAAAGACTGATTAAGCGGCGGGCGGTTGGGCTCCAGGTCACTTACGAACTCGCCCGTTGTACCCTTCATAGGTCGCATTCCGTACTTGGCAGCTGCGAGATGCTCGTAGTCGTTAATCTGATAAAACCAGTCGTGGACTGTGCGGGCAGCATGATTAAAAAGCACCCCGGGCTGCTGCCACTGTTGGTCAGGGGTTGCATCCTCGAACGCCACTTCGCTATCGTCCCACTCTAAGTTTGCCAGCAGTTCACTTTCGTCCACCTCTTGTGAACGGCTTTGTACTGTCTCTGGCGGAAGCGGTGGCGCATTCATTTCAAACGCGACATGAGGGTCTTGCCCGTTCGCCTTGGCGCGCTGAAAGGTCTCCGAGAGTTCAAACTGTTCGCGGTCCTGATTTACGCTCATACTTTCAATGGGGTCGGGCCCTAGTAACGTCGCCCGCGTATCAATTATTGCCATGCTACCGATGCCATCATTAGTTCGTGCCAGCCCCACGACTGCCGTGTTGTTCGGCGGCAGTTTTCTCGGGGAGGCGGTCAAGTATAAAACGCTTCAATGGCCCCCAGTTGTCTGCAATTGCGTCCAGCCAGCCCTCTTCTTCCTCTTTGCTGGCAGTCGTCTGCTCTAGTTCTCCCGTATTCGGGTTGACTTCTGTTTGGTGCTCGGGCGGCGGATTAAGTTTAGGGTCAGGGCCATACCGCTGAATAATTCTCCCCAGGTGCGACAACGAACTTTCCATTGCGTACAAATCTGCGACGCCAATGCGTTCTTCTTTATCCAACCCGAGGCCGCGTACCTCCTTTGGCGTAAGCTGGGCCAATGTCTTATCTGCACCAACTACTTCCTCGGCCCTCTTCACTTCTTCCGGCAACACCCCACTGGCGTAGCGCGCCCACGCCCTTCGCGCGGCACTTAGATTCTCAAGCGTTAAATCATCCACCTTAATTGTTCCGTTTGTCCCAAAGTCTCGTATGTTTGTAATTCCTAAAGCGTTCTGGATGCTTGACGGAAGCGAGCGCACGATACTCACGGCGATAGTTTTTTCTGAAGACGCTCTAGTAAAATGGACATCAAGGGCCTCGTAAAATGCTTGTGCCGGGCGCACTCCACGGCCAACGGCAGCATGGTACTGAATCATAGCCCCCGACAATTCGATATCGTTGTCTGCAGTCCTCTGCCCCGGGATGTGTAGACCCCCCGGTTTATCGCCAAAGATCGTGCGCAAGTTTCTTTCGTATGTCTTAATTCGGTCTGCACGCGGCGTGTTGCCTTTTATTGCCTTTATGTTGGATTTAAGCACCCGATGTGCCTTGCCACCAATGATCCCCGACTGATACTGGCGGGACACTTCTTTTTCTAAATAACTCAAATCTTCCTCGGTGTAGGCGTTTGTAATGCGGTCGTTAAAATCGGCGACTGCTCTTGTATTATTGATCTCGTCCTCGCCTTCAATTTTTCGCCTCAAGATGTCTTTTTGCGCCGGGTTTATTTTGCGGTCGACCATCATTCGGAGGTCGGCGGTTGTCAGCATTGGGACGTCGTCGGGTAATACCGCCCCTGGGTTTGCCAGCTGCCATGCCCGTGCTTTATCTATGACAGCATGTAGCCTCTCGTACTCCTTCTCCTGTTCAATATTTATGAAAGCCTCCTCATCTCTTGCTTTTTTCAGCGCAGCGTTTAGCTGGTTGGTAGCCAAAGTCCCTAAACGTCTTTCGCCTGATGATATGAGGGCCGCCGCCTTGCTAATGTCGAGGTTCCTGTAACGCTTCCCGTCTGGGCCACCAGTGCGCAGGTCGTCCAAAACCTTACCGACAAGCAGCACGGGGTCTCCGGTGCCATCCGGCCCGCCAGCGATCGCCCTCGCCAAGTCCGTGCGGGCCTCGTGGTGGTCAATGTCGCTTAGTGCTCCAACGATCGCTTTATTGATTGCCTTGGGCCCCCAGCCCCTGCTTTCGCCCGTGAACATCAAACCCTTCACCATATCTTCGATAGCGAGGTCTCGGGCCGCGCCAGGCACCATCGACGCAATCGTTCTCACCGCCGTGTTCTGTTTTAAGTCCCAGGCTGCTTCCGAGTAATCCCTGTAGTTGTTGTTCAGATGGGTGCCGATGGTCGGCATCGCGGCAATAATCGACTTGTTTGCGCTGGTCAAAAACCGTCGGCGCACTACGGAGTCGCTGATGCCGGTCGCTTGTTTCTGTGCGTTCATTTGCAACGCGTTTTCAACAAACGCCCGTTGTTCGGTCGCACCCCGACCTTCCCATGCCTCGGCTGGGTTTTGAGACTGCGCGTTGGCAATCGTCTGGTTCAGCGCCGTGCCAAACTCATATTCCGCGGTCGCCTGTTTGGTCGCGCGTTCCGTTTTCAGCAAATGCCCGAACCAACGCAAGCCCTCGGTCTGCACTGTGCTTCCGAGGTCCGCAAGTCCTGCCGCCGGAGCACCGAGTTTTCCGGGATCGGCTTGCACACTCAGAAATTGACCAGGGGCTGCTTTCGGTAATCCCGTTTGCCGTCGATAGGTGGGTATTTTCATTTGTTAAGCGTCCGCTAACAGTGAGCCAAATTTCGATGCGCCGGAAACAACAGCGGCCATCTGACGGTAACGCGTCGACGATCGCATGTTGCGTGCGTACAATCTCTCAAGGTTCGCCGCCATGCCTTCATTTACCGCTTTTTCCTGAAAGCCCATTGCATCGTTTTCTGCCTGCATCTTGATGGCGGCAATTTCCTGGTCGGCCTCGCGTGCGTTTTCTTCCATAATCAAGCGCGCCGTCCCGGTGTCGCCCTGGACGTTCGCTTTTGCAAACGCCACTGTAGTGGCGCCTTCAATTTGGCGACGAAACTGTTCCCTGAAATCAACAACCTGAATGCCGCCAATCAGACGGCGGTAGTCCGCTTGCTGTTTAGCAACCTTTTCGTTGCGTTCCCGAATCTGCGCATTGTATTCGGCAGCCGTGTCGTAGCCCCGACTTTGCCCCCCCATCCCCATAACAGTGGCAGCCGTACCAGCGGCTGACGCCGCCAACGATGCGTATGTCAGCCACGACGTAGTAGCGGCTGCTGTAGTTGCCGCTGCTGTAGAAGAGGCCACAGCTGCTGCCACTGGGATTGCTTTAACTGGCATTTATAATCCTCGCATACATGTAGTGGTCCGATTTATCGGGTCCGTAGTTTCGCATCAGCCCCTCACGCTCAAAACCGAGAAACTCCAAAAACCTTTGCGCAATCTTCCAATCTTTCCGTGCCGTTGCCTGGATGCGGTGGTAACCGTGTTCCTTCGACAACTCGACCATGTGGTTTTTTAATTGCACAATAACCGGGCGCTTGTGGTTGGCGACCATGCCGGAAGACAAGAACCACGCCTCGCCGAAACCAGACCAAATCGGATAGATGCCGCCGGATGCGATCAGGTGCCCATTGGTCAACAGAGAAAACGCCTGACCTTTTACCGTCATTTGTTTGACCATCTCTTTTGTCATCGCGCCTATTTCGGCATACTTATGTACATCCGGCCGCGACTGTAAATCGTCAGCGTGCTCCGTAATGAACGGCACCAGCCGGTAATCAGTCGTATGTCTGGACGCGCGCATGAATGGCAATGACAGTCATTGGCAGCGGTAAGTCCTGCCGGACCACAACATAGCCGTCCTGGTCATACCCGACCGGCATTTCAATTTCCTT
>Ga0114901_1002316_pt1 | contig 10205 bp, 19 predicted proteins | sample MalvireepMed_s16_FD_89686 | JGI IMG/M metagenome (GOLD analysis project Ga0114901, IMG submission 89686) | Marine viral communities from the Global Malaspina Expedition - Malaspina viral metaG DeepMed_s16 | ecosystem: Environmental > Aquatic > Marine > Oceanic | place: Mediterranean Sea... | reverse complement strand
GCGGAGAAGTGGCAGGGCATCGCACCCGACCTGGAGCGTGGGCTACAGGAGGCCCGTCTGATCGCTCAGAAGGACGTACTGACCCCTGACGAGTTGTTCAACCAGCAGAAGTACCTACAGTCCGCCAAAGAGCAGGCCATGGAACTCGAGCTGGAAATGAACCGTGCCCGTCGGTCAACGGAGTTGGGCCGTCGCATCTCGGCCATGGACAGCCAGGAGGATGCGTTGCGGGCCCTGAATCAGGAACGCAACATGCAGGGCTTTCAGCATGCGTACAACGAGGCGTTGTCGAACCAGTTGACGGGGCCGTGGTTGAAGGGCTATTCGGCGGTCAACATGAAGGAGTCCGCTGACCTGTTCGCTGCGGCAACGCTGGCTGCTGCGAAACTCAACAGTGCCAGCGCGATGGCTGACTGGACGAAGGGGTATCGGTCGCTGTTGAACTATTGGAAGGCTCAGGCGGTGGCTACCCCTGGGTTTGTGATTCGCAACATCATGGGTGCCACTTGGATCAACTCTCAGATTTTGGGCGTTGAGATGGGTCAGCACATGAAGACTTCGGCGATGCGTCGTATGGCGATGAAGTCGTCCATTGACGCTGCGAAGGACAAGAAGTACCTGCGGTACCTCGAGGACACGGCGAAGGCCCGCAACATCGTGGTGGACCGGCCGGTGGCCGGCCACCTCGGATCGGGCAGCGCCTATCTGGCGTGGAAGACGGTTGAGACAGGCCAGCCGATCAAACTCGCTGGGGTGCGGGGCATGTTCCGCAATGCCACTGATCGGGACTGGCGGATCTTCAACGAGATAGAGCGGTCGGGGATCGCTGGTGGAGGTCAGGCTGCTATCGAGGTGGCGGAGAAGTCCGCCATGGCGTCGATGGGGACTTGGAATCCGTTGCGGGCGCACTTCTGGCCGTTCAAGGCGGTGCGGGCAGCGAACACAGACGCCGAGTTCATGGTGCGTATGACCGCCGGTCGCCATGTCATGGAACACGGCGGCTCCCTCGACGAGGCATGGAAGGCGATCAGGAAGTTCCACTTTGACTACAGCGAGCTGACACCGACTGAAGCCAAAATCAAGATGGTGATTCCTTTCTGGAAGTGGCAGAAGAATATTCTGCCGGTGCTGATCGAGTCGATTGGGAACCGGCCGGCAGCGTGGTCGAGGCTGCGGCAGATCAAGGGCGAACTGGAGTACGCCAGCGAAGCCGAAGGGGTCGTGCCCGACTACTTCATGGAGAACCTGGGTATCCGTTTGCCGTGGAGGATGGACGGGTCGCAGCTCTACGTCCTGCCTGACATGCCGTTCAAGGATCTGAACCGTTGGATGAAGTCCGATGACCGGCCGATCACTGGTCTCAAGCCGTTGGACATGGCAACCAGGGCGTTCGCCGAAGCAGCATTCCCGTATGCCAAGCTGCCCATTGAGCTGTGGGCCGGCAAGCAGTTCTTCGCAGATTTGCCGTTGAAGGGTCGCTTCCAGAATGTGCCGCCGTCGTATGCGAACATCCCTGGTCTGATGCCGATCCTTGGCGGGTTGGGGAAGGCGGAGAAGAACCGCAAGGGCGAATGGAAGATGACCGACAGCGACTTGTACGTCTTGGATCAGATGATGCCGTTCATGGGCCGGCTGCGCCGCCTCATCCCTGGCGAGGAGAAGTACGAGAAGCGGTGGCTGACGACGTTCATGTCGACGATGTTTGGTGGCGGGCTGCGGGCCAACACGCCTGCGGAGCAGCGCAACCAGTTGATCCGCATGCAGCGTGAGTTGTCGGACGACATGAAACGCATGATCGATATTGAGGTCCGCAACGTCTAGGCTCGCTGGGACGAAAGCGGGTTAGGTTGATGGACTTCATCTCACGCGACGACTGGCATGCCAGACCGCCGAAGCGGGCGTTTTCGCGGCTGCGTTCTTCCCGTGTCGTGGGAATAGTCGTTCATCACTCTGGCGTCGCGAACCCACCTAATGGCGTGGCCGCAGTCCGAGCCTATGAGCGATACCACATCGATACTCGAGGTTGGAATGCGATTGCCTACAACTGGCTCGTTGACGAACGCGGAGTGATTTACGAGGGGCGCGGCCCAGGGATCGTTTCGGGCGCCACCAAGCATTACAACTTCAAAACAGAGAGCATCTGTTACACAGGCTACGGGGGCACGAAGCTCCCTGAGGTCGCCCTCATAAGCATCACCGAAGTCATCGAAGACATCCAGGCCCGCTACGGGGGGAGACTGTGGTTGAAAGGGCATCAGGACTTGGCTGCGACGACCTGTCCAGGGTCGGAGCTGTACGCATGGTTGAAGAACGGGTGTGTCGTCTACCAGGGCAACCCGTCAGGCATCGATTTCGAGGGGATTGCACGGTATTTGCGAGATTTGGGCAACGGGCTCGACAACATTCCGTTGTCTAGGGCCCGTCGGTCTCGGGGCCAGTTGGTGCTGTTGGCGCAGAGCCGGCTGAAGGACCGTGGGCATGATCCTGGCGGTATCGACGGGGTGTTCGGACGCAGAACGAAGGCCGCTGTGAAAAGTTTTCAACGATCTTTAGGGTTTCTGCGCCCTAGTGGGGCTATTGACGGGTCAACGTGGGACGCTTTGTTCCTCTTGTAGGAGGTGCTTTCTATGCCCCGAGGTGAAGGTTACGGTCCCACGTTTCAGGAGACGTTCGGGTCGCAGAACGATCAGCCGTACAACTCAACGTCTTCGTTCAATATGTGGGATATGTCGAAGAAGGCGAAGAAGGCTGCCGCCTATCTACGCAGCACCAAGCTCGGCAACGCCAACAATGGCGGCCGACCGTTCGGAAAGTAGGACACCATGAGGGATGGTTCAACCCCGAAGCTGGTAGAGACCGGCCGTGTCCTCGTCGACACCGTGAAGCGTCCGACGCAGAACCTGGGCACCCTGACTGAGGGTGCTATCAGCCGCATGGCTGGCGGGATGCGTTCGTTTTTCGACAAGAACGATTGATGGCCGGCAAGGGCCGAAAGCGCCCTAAGCCCCGCTACTAGCCGTGCCGCTCCAACGCGGATCTTCGCGTGCGACGGTGTCGCACAACATCGGCAAGTTGATCGGTGAGGGCTACCCGAAAGATCAAGCAGCGGCTATCGCCTATTCAAAGGCCGGCCGCGGAAAGAAGAACAAGTGACTACATCATCAAAGTTTTCGTGGGGATCCTGGGCCGAGAGGGCAGCGTGGACCGCCGTGCAGGCTTTCGCAGCCGTCCTCGTCATCGGTGACCTGTCGACGCTCCGCACTGCTGTTGTTGCAGCCGCAGCAGCGTTGCTGTCTGCGGTGAAGACTCTGGCTAAGGAACGCCTCGGGTCGTGAGTGAGGAGGCCACGTTCGACTACGAGTCGGCGTGGTCTTCGTGGTTCGCGAGCCCAGTCAGGGAGGAACTCCAGGCGGGGATCGCCACTGAGCTGGAACGCACCAGCGGCCTGTTCGACGTTCAGGACGGCACGCATGCCAAGTGGAACGGTGAGCGCCTCGGGGTGTTGACCGTGTTCAACTCTGACGAGTTGATCGCTTTGCTGTGTGCGTGGGAGGAAGCCGAGAACGGCAACTGGTTGGCTCAGAAAGAAGTGCTGATCTGGTTGGAGAAGTGGATGGAGTTCATCACTTGCTGCGTTGAGGCTGCTCCGCCCGAGTGAGGTCGGCGTCGCATAGTTCAACCAGGGTCCGCATCGCTGTCCCTACTGCGGTCCACTGTTCGTGGCTCCAACTGTAGAACAGCGACTTGCGCCACATCCGCCACTCGAGGGTTTTGAACGCGTCATCCAGGTCGTGGGTTGTTTCGGCCTGTTGTTCAGGTGTCGGGGTCCAGGGTGTAGTCGTAGTACCCATCGAGTCGTTCCTTTATGACTGGGTGGTCGAGGAGTCGTTGCCGTAGGTCGGCGATGATTCGGTCTCGTCGTCTTGCCACAGTCGTTTTAGGCATGCCAACAACAAGGCCCACGAAACGCAAAGAAAGCCTAACGACAATAAGCATGTCGAAAATCCAGCGGTCATCTTCCTCCAGGGAGTCGAGTGCGTCGGCGAGGATATCCCGCAACGCGAGTTGTTCGAGTACGGATTCTTCGGGCTCCTGGGCAGGGGCGCAAGTAATGAGTGCTTCAAGCGGCGAAAACGCTCGCCCGAATGCGGAGGCGTGCCGCTGGCTGCCGGTCGTTTGGAGCAGCGGGTCGTAGAGGGATTCTTTGCGGCGTACTTCATCCGTCACTGCCGTTGCTCCAAGGGAAGAGGGACGGCTTGAAGCCGTAGTATGCTTTACCCTCTCGGAACGACCCTGGGGTCGCTTCTCCCTTGTCAATGAGCTTCATAATCGTTTTCAGTGGAACGAATGCGTATTGCTGTTTCGGTGTTGACCAGATCCACAACCACACGGGCATTTGCCCGTCCCACATGGTCAACGCTGAGAGCTTCTCTTGTTTCAGTTTGAGACCTTTGGCGCCGCAGCCCATCACTTCGATGAGGGTGTTGACGGTGACGTAGTCGGGGGTGTACCGCAGGAACAGCGGCAGTGTTTCTATCGAGAAGGGCGGCCGGTTGAACCCCAGGCGTGCCCACCCTTCGGTGCGTTCCTCGAATGCTCCTTCGGCTTCTTCGCCCATTGATCCGTAGCGTTGCTCCCACGACAGGTCGGAGAAGCCTCCGTTCACCGCGGGATCTTTCTTACTAGGAGCATCTGCACCAGCCGGTCGTCAGGGTAGGCGACACCTATTAATCCGTCTTCTACGAGTTTACACAGGTTCGAGGCGTCGGCGGTGAGGGGTGAGAGGTCTTCGCCGATGGGGCCGATGGTTACGTCGGTCCAGTCGGGGTGGAAGATCATAACCATGGAGACTGGTTCTTCGTAGTAGGGCCCGTCGTATAGTTCGGCTACGCGTTTCTCGGCGTCGAGGGTTTTCTTGTCGGTGTATGCGCGGCCGCGTGCGAACCGTGGCCGGCTCTTCGACTTGGGTCGGCCTGGGATCTTGAACCGGTAGATCAACGTCCCATCTTTGCACCAGCGTCATCGACCAGTTTGCGTAACTGCTGCTCGCCCTGCGGGCCGCGGGCAGCAAACTTCTGCCCCCATTTCAGGTCGCACTGGCGGGTCCATTCGAGGACTGCGTCGGGCGAGTAGAGCTGGCGGAACAGGGAGCAGGCGAACGAGAACAGGGCGAGGCTGCGGTCGTTGTGGGTGGGGCCCTGGTCCCATATGTCTCGGGCTACGAACTTGAAGTCCGCGTCGACCCTTCGTTGTGTGAACTTGGGGGTGTGGATGGGTCGTGTGGATGGTGCCGGCTGGTAAAGGGACGCTATTTTGACGATCTGTTGCCGTGTCACCATCGAATCGAACGCTTCGTTGGTGAAGTCCTCCATGCACAGGTTGCTCTGAGAGCCCCGTACAGCCTCCTGACGGCCCTCTGGGCGTGATAGTGCATATGGGAGGCGTATTCCGTTCCCGAAGCCCTTAGCGGGCATCGTGACCTGTTTAGGGTAGACCTCTTTAGTAGGACTGTCGACGAGTTGGCAGGCCGCGAACATGGCGTTGCGGCCCATCTGAGCGGGGATGTCCTCTTCCAGGAATACCCACAGGTGGTACCCCTTCGATCTACTGCTCTCTACCCATGAGGTGATGTCGAGCTGGGCGAGTAGTTCCCGCACGTTGACGGCGTGAACGAGGGAGATGTCTCCCTCGTCCCAGTCGACGGCCAGCCAGCCGACATTGCAACTCGGGGAACCTTCAACCTCCATCAGCGGGTATACCCCCAGGCGGTATGGGCCCCACAGGTGGTTGTGGATCGCTTCTTGGAAGATGATGCCGTTGGCTGGCACGGGTGTGCCGTCCTCGCCACGCCACGGTCGGAAGTCCCCGTCGGATGTTTCCTTGGCGACGGCGTTGCCTCGGAACAGGTGGCAGAACTTATCCGCCACCACGGGGTCGTTCACCGCATGTACCTGTCATCAGGAGGAATGTCGTCGTCACGATAGGTGCGAATCTGACCAGTATGCGGACACAAAAAATACTCAAAGTCGCCGAGTTTATTCGGCGGCCGTTTGTTCTTCGTAACCCGAACATTGATCGACACAGAGTGGTAACACTTTTCCAGATAGGACAGCGACGGGTCGTCACGTTTGCGGTACACGCCGAGGACAGCCAGGGCCTCCTGCTCCCCGCCGTACTTGCCGGCCGTTATCAACGCCGGCTTGTGCCGGTCGCCTGACCCTCGGCCGGCCTGATGCACGACCGCCAACGGGATCGAAGCCTCCTTGCTCCACCGCTTCAACCCCTGCGCCTTGGCAACCACCCCCGTGTGGTCCGACTCTCCTGGTTGCAGCTCGAGGTAGTCGACCATGGCGAAGTTGGGGTGCCGACCCCAGTAGTCCTGCGCCTCCTTCAAGGTGTCCGACATCTGCGTGAACGTCAACGCCCCGTCGTTGATGAGGATGCGGTCGAACAGGTTGCGGGCTGCCGAGCGGACCTCTTCCAACACGGCCTCGTTGCCGTCTTTGATCTGCTGCTCAAGCTCTTCGCCGTTGCGGCCATACGCAATGCAGTGCAGCTTCTGGGCGACCAGTTCGCGTGGCTCATCGGGAGAGAACAACAGGATGTGGGCGTCAGTGTTGAGCAGCGCGGTGACTATTGCGTTGTACAGCACCTGGGATTTGCCGTTGTGTGAGTGGCCCACAACGAGGAGCATTTCGCCGCGGGCCAGACCCCGCATGGCGAGGTCAACCTCGGGGAAGCCAAGCAGGAACCGCCCCTCGTCGTTGCGGACGTAGTCGACGAACGAGTCAAACGCCGTGGAGGTCGGTTCGATGTACTTGTAGTCGGGGACGCCCTCACCGTGGTCGGATGAGGACGCCCCCTCGAGTCGTGCGACTATTTCCTCTGGTGTGAGGGGGGAGGGCAGTTCGGGCATTACGCACCGCAGCGTGCGTGCATGTCCTCCGCGTTGAAGGCGTGGATGGAACCATCGCCGGCCTGGATGTGGGTCGGCGCGTCCGACAACCACAGGCCGATCCGCTTGTTGCCGAGGTCGTACATGGCAGCGCCCGCCTCTGAGATGTTGAAGTCTGCTGCGTTGGGTGCGTAACCACCGTTGGCCTTACCGAGAGCCTTCTTGGCGGCGTTATCAAAGACGATGATCTTGCCGTCGTCGGTCTTCTGGCCGGCACACAGGAAGGCGACGTTCCACGCAGCCTGCTTGCCGTCGGTGACGAACCCGCTGGCGTCGAGCTCCATCTTCTTGCGAGGGCGACCCGCCGGCTTCGCCGCCGTAGGAGCGGGCGCTGGCGGAGCCGGCGGGAGCACATCCTGACCAGGAGCGAACACGATCTCAGCTCCTGGAAAGGCAGCCTGCACCTGAGCGACAGGGCTCGGCGCAGGAGACATCACAGGCGGTGCCGCAGCAGCAGGCACAGCAGCCACAGGGGCACTGCCACCCGACCGGTCGATGATGTCGTTGAAGACTGTTTCCACGCAGGCGAGATACTCGGTGATCCCGTCCCTGCCTTTGCCCATGCACATCGATCCCGCCACCTTCGCTGACGTTTGAGCGATGATGGACCTGTCTTTTTCATTCATTGTTTTTTCTCCCCTTTCGGGATTGTCGGTTACCAGTTCGCCGGCTTAGAGCCGACACCCAGGTACTGCCCACGACACGCAGCCCAGTTGGGACACCAGTCGTCGGAACATTTCCACCCATCGTAGCGCATCGGCCACGACGGAAGTTTCGCCTCGATCAGGTCCGCAATCGAGTTACACATCGGGACCAGCGCAGCCCAGTCCTGAGGGGTGCGGGTTACGTCGATGATCTCAAGCTCGCCGTTGGTGAGGTAGCAGTAGCGGAACGGCTGCTGCGACTCCAGGTCGTCGCGCTCATGGGCCCGAGCCAGCGTGTAGATCATGGACTGCAAGTCGTTGCGTCGAACCATCCACGGCTCGTCATGCTGACCGGTCTTCCAATCCCAGGTCAGGTCCGCCTCGTCGAGGTCGCGTGTCCCATGCAGGATGATGCGACGGCCCTCGTCCTCGTAGAGGACAAACTCGAACGACCTCTCCACACCCACAGGGTTCAGGTAGGGGAACACCTCGGCGCACCATGTCCTGACCATGGTCTCGGCCAGCCCGACGGTCGCCTCAGGCGTGGTCGCTCCCTTGTTCCACTTCTCGATGGTGCCCTCGAGGCCGTCCCACGACCAGCGAAACGCTTCAAGAACGTCGTCCGTGGACATCTCGTAGCCGTCCATGCGGGCAAGGAGCGCCCTTTCGATAGCGGCATGCACGGCGGTGCCTCGCACCATCTTGCTGCCGGCCACATCGGTAGCCGTCTTGTTGCGGATGGTGCGGGCCTGCTCGGGACAGGCCAGGAAGGTGTTCAACCAGGACTGTCGGAACCTGTGTTCGATCATGCCCACAGATTAGACGGGGGGTGTGACAGCCGTCGCGGATCCGTATCAGATATCAGAAGATGGCCCTCGGGGCCATCATCAGATATCAGATATATCAGATGGAACCGTTCTCCCGCAACCTCTTCTCGCGGGCCCGCAGAATCTTAGCGACGCGGGACCGGCTCACGCCGGCCCAGCGCCCCACCTCAGCCTGACTGTGGGTACCACCATTCACCAACGCAGCTACGTCGTCCTCGCGGGCGTCGGACAGTTCAGACCTCAACTCCTGTAGGTCGCGGTCCAACATCGTCCTCATTCGCATACGGTCCCGAGGCTTGAGCCTCACCAGAGTCGACTGCAAGTCGGCGAAGGTAGGCAGGAACAGGTGGCTGTCACTCACTAGTTATTCTCCATCTCGGTGTTCCTGCTGTTCCTTCACATCCTGCGCCCGTCTAAGGGCGGCGTCGCGATCCAGGTTCCACCCGACCCATGTGTCCCCATCCCACACAACCCAGCCGGTGCTTTTCAAACCTGCACCCAGGTACACGGTTTGCTTCTCGACGGTGACAGCCATGTCACCCCGCGCCCTCTGCCGCGAGGAACGCTTCCTTAGACCACCGTTTGCTGTCGTCGATGAGAGCTTTGAGGTCTGCTTTGGAGTCCAGCATCGACGGTGTGATCTTGTTTCCGTCGGTGGGTAGCCCGTCGGGTGTCGCGTCCTCATAGGTCGGCGATGGCGAAGGGTGGAGCTCGCCGGCGCACATATCCCCGAGGTAGTAGCGGCGCAACTTGACGTTGCCGACGACACGGGTCAGGTAATGGTCCCCTTCTTCACTGTTGCTCACCGTGAACGTGAGCCGCCCATCGTCGGTGGCGTACATGGCGAGAGTCCAGTCGTCGAGATGAACCTGATAGGGGATCATCACGAATCCTCGGGTGACCCGTGGACGCTGTCTGAGACAACCACAAAGGCCCGCTCGAACTGGCTGCTGAGAACAGCGAACGTGCGGCTGATCTCGAACAGAACGTCGGTTAGCTGGTCTTCTGGCGGTGCGTCGTCAGGCGACAGCATCCGCAGGTTCGGGCGGTCCTCGTCGGTCACAACACTCCCCTTTCGTTAAAGTTCCCCCGCCCGCCTGAAAGGGTAGTAAAAGGCGGACGAGGGAACAGTCGGATCATATAGGGCCAGCATCTATCTTAGGTTGACGCTGTCCCACTAACAACAGGTTACGGCTTCGTCCTGCGCCTCAGGTCTCGCAACATGGCAGGCCAGGAACGCCAGTAGTCGTCGATGACCTCCAGCTTGCGTCTAGACGGGGGACGGTACGCCATGATGTCGCGCACCACCCACCCGATGACACCTCCGAACAGGATGGCTAGCAGCCCTGCAATAACGATCATTCGTCCTCCTTGAAGGTGTGGTCCCAACATGGGGCACACAGGTAGTACGGAAACGGACGCGTCGTATCCGACCCGATCAGCACATCTCGCTGTTGTAGGGAGAGGTTCTTGAACACCCACGCAATGTTGGCGCCGGCCTTCCACTCTGTGTACTTAGCCTGGGGCACGCTGACGCTGTCCTGGCGGTCGCATCGACCGCACGACGCTGTCAGCTCCACCCAATCGGTTGGTGCGGTCATATCAGCGCCTCGATGTGGTCGATGGTTCTCTTCAATCCGACCTTGCGGATGCTGGCCGTTTCGGTGTGGCCGGCACCCTTCAACCCTTTAGGCAGAAAGCCACCCTTCGGACAGTTCAAGTCCTCATGCCAATGCCGTAGAACCTCTTGCTCTACTTTGTATGCAGCAGCACCCGTGG
>Ga0114901_1002315_pt1 | contig 10207 bp, 9 predicted proteins | sample MalvireepMed_s16_FD_89686 | JGI IMG/M metagenome (GOLD analysis project Ga0114901, IMG submission 89686) | Marine viral communities from the Global Malaspina Expedition - Malaspina viral metaG DeepMed_s16 | ecosystem: Environmental > Aquatic > Marine > Oceanic | place: Mediterranean Sea... | reverse complement strand
TCGAGCGGGCGCAGTGCGTCCATGCCCTTGGCCGGGTCGAACATGAAGGTCATCACATCGCGGGCGATGGGATAGGCCGCGCCCGAGCCGCCGCCGTGCTCGATCACCACCGCGCCGGCGTATTTCGGTTTGTCGAAGGGCGCGAAGAACACGAACAATCCGTGGTCGCGATACTTCCAGGGGCCGGTCCGGCCATTGGACACGCTGAGCGAGACGACCTGCGCGGTTCCGGTCTTGCCGGCCATCTTGATGTCGTCGAACGGCAGGCGCGCACGCCCGGCGGTGCCCGGTCCGTTGACCACGTCGCTCATCGCCTGGCGGACATAGCCGATCTCGTCGGGGCTGAAATCGAAATGCTCGAACTGCGGGGTTTCGCCGGTCAGCTGCAGGCGCGGCATGACCCTGTTCCCGGTCGCCATCCGCGCGCTCATCACCGCCAGCTGCAGCGGGTTGGTCAGGTAGTAACCCTGGCCGATCGAGGAATTCACCGTGTCATAGGGCTGCCAGGCACTGTCGTGCTTGCGCTGCTTCCATTCGGGGGAGGGCACGGTGCCGTAGAACTGGCTGGTCACGGGCAGGGGGAATTCCTCGCCCAGACCCATCTTGTGCGCCCATTCGGCAACTTTGGCGAAACCGATCTGCTGCGCGAAATGGTAGAAATAGCTGTCGCAGCTCTGATAGATAGCTTTCGCCATGTCGACCCGGCCGTGATTGCTCCAGCAATTGAAGAAGCGGTTGCCGATCCGCCGCCCGCCACCGCACATGATCGCCTCGTCGGGTTTGATTCCCGCATCGAGGAAGGCCATGCAATGCATCGGCTTGACCGTCGAGCCGGGGGGATAGAGGCCCTTGAGCACCTTGTTGCGCAGCGGCACGCGCTCGTCTTCGCGCAGCATGGCGTATTCGACGCGCCCGATGCCTTGCGAAAAGCTGTTGGGGTCGAAGCTCGGCATGGACGCCATGCACAAGAGGTCGCCCGTCTCGCAATCCATGACGACGACCGAGCCGCTTTCGAGGCCGATGCGGCGCGCCGCGTAGTCCTGCAGCGGGCCGTCGATCGTCAGCCGAACGGGATCGCCCTGGACGTCTTCGCGGGTCTCGAGATCGCGGATGATCCGTCCCGAAGCGGTGACTTCGACCCGGCGCGCGCCGGGCACACCGCGCAGGTCGAGCTCGAACTGCTTTTCCAGCGCATCCTTGCCGATCTTGTACCCGGGCGTGATCAAGAGTGGGTTGCGGTCCTGCTCCTCGTATTCCTCGGCATTGGCCGGACCGACATAGCCGAGCAAATGGCCGACGCTGGGCCCGGTCGGGTAGAACCGCGAAAAGCCGCGCTGCGGAACCACGCCCGGTAGGTCGGGCAGGCGCACGCTAACTGCGGCGAATTCGTCATAGCTGATACCGGAGGCGATCTCGACGGGCTGGTAGCCGGGCCCATCGTCTACCCGTTTGCGGATATCGGCGGCCTGGTTGTCGTCGAGATTGAGAATGGTCGTAAGCGCGTCGATCGTCGCATCGGGGTCTTCGGTGCGATCGGGAATGATGTCGACGCGGAAATCGGCCCGGTTCGAAGCCAGCGGAGCGCCGTTGCGATCGAGCATCCAGCCGCGCCGCGGGGGGATCAGCGACAGGTTGACGCGGTTGCTCTCGCTTTCGAGCTCGTATTTCTCGTTCTCGGCGATGGCGATATAGCCCATTCGCGCGGCCAGAAGCACGCCGAGCCCGCCCATGGCGGTGCCGATGACGAAGGTTCGCCGGTCGAAGGCATTGTCCAGCGTCGACTGGGTTACGACCTCGCGGGGCCGGGCACGGCGGCGCAGGCGCATTACAGCGCTCTCCAGCGGGTTAGCCGGAAGCGGTCGAGCATGGCCACGAAACGCGCCGCGATCGGGAAAAGCAGGATGGTGAGCACGAGTTGCGGAACCAGGGCGACGAGCGAATGGATGGTGGGCTGCGCGCCCGACAGGAGCCAGCCTGCGAACAGGTAGCCGACGATCAATAAACCCGCCGTGAACCAGTCCTGCCAGAAGGCTCGCCACGGCAAGCGCATCTCGACCACTTCGATCGCCAGCATGATCAGCGACCAGACGAACATCGCGAAGCCGAAGGGCTGACCGCTGAACAGATCGTCGATCAGGCCCAGTGGCAGTCCGGCCCAGACGGGCAACAGGCCCGGCCGTACCAGCCGCCACCCCAGCAGCATCAGCAGCCCCAGCGGCGGGACCACCGGCAGCGCGGTGGCGATGGGGAATACCGGCAGGATGGACGCGACCATGATCGATGCCCAGGGCACCGCATTGGCCAGCATGTTCGAATGCGATCGGTTTATCCGGCTGCCATAGGCATCGGTGCGCGCCCGTGGATCGTTGCGCTCCATCAATCCGTCAGCTCGCGTTCGATCGGGGTTTCCGCGCCCAGCGCCGCTTCGGGTTCGTAGATCTGTTCCACGCTGACGTAGTCCGCGGCCGCCGGATCGCTGACAATGCGCGCAAGACCGCCATCATCGGTCGTCTCGGTCAGGATCGCCACGGCGATACCCGGCGGGTAATAGCCGCCAGCGCCGCTGGTGACGAACAGGTCGCCGCGCTCCAGCGGGTTGATACCGAGGTTGATCAGCTTGATGCGGAGCAAGCCATCGCCGCGGCCTTCGGCGAAAGCGACCACTTCATCGCCCGCGCGTCGGACCGGCAGCACGCTTTCGGTATCGGTGAGCAGCAGGACGCGCGAACTGGAACTGCCCGTTTCGAGGATCCGCCCGACCACGCCGCGCGGTGAACGCACCGGCATTCCGACCGCGACGCCATCGTCGCTGCCCGCGCCGAGATAGGCGAACCGCCGCGTGCTCGAGGCGGACGAACCCACCAGCCGCGCCACCGCGACGGGCTTGGTCTCGGCCTCGTGCAGGTCGAGCAGGCCCTTCAGGCGGACGTTTTCCTGCTTCACCGCCTCGGCCTCGCGCAGCCGGATACGCGCGATTTCCATTTCGCGCTTAAGCTGCGCGTTCTTCGAACCCGCGCGGTAATAGCCGCTGATGTTCTCCCAGACGCTCTTCGATCCGGTGCGCACAGTGGCGGCGGTTTCGGTGGCCGGCGACAGGCCGCCCTGCGCCGCGCCGCGCACTCCGCCGAACAACTGCGGCTGGAAGAACGAAAGCGCAAGCAGGATCGCGCCGATCAGCGCGCCGATGCCCGCGATCACGTATCCGGTGAACAGATTGTACTGCGCCCTGCGAGAATACCCCGAGCGCCGTGAGCCTGTCGGCGCCATTCCCCTGCCTTTCCTAAGCCGTCATCAGGACGCCGCGGTAGATCGGGTCCTCCATTGCGCGGCCCGTGCCGAGAGCGACACAGGACAGCGGATCTTCCGCGATGGTGACCGGCAGGCCGGTTTCCTCGCGCAGATATTCGTCCAGCCCGCCGATCAGCGCGCCGCCGCCGGTGAGCACGATGCCCTGGTCGACGATGTCGGCCGCCAGCTCGGGCGCGGTGTTTTCCAGCGCGATGCGCACGCCTTCGACGATCGCGCCGATGGGTTCGGACAGGGCTTCGGCGATGTGGCCCTGGTTGATCGTGATTTCCTTGGGCACGCCGTTGACGAGGTCGCGGCCCTTCAGCGTGATGCTTTCGCCCACGCCGTCTTCGGGCGGACGTGCGACGCCGAAATCCTTCTTGATCCGCTCGGCGGTGCTGTCGCCGATCAGCAGGTTGTGATGTCGGCGGACATAGGAAACGATCGCTTCGTCCATCTTGTCGCCGCCGGTACGGACCGAGGTGGTGTAGGCGAGGCCACGCAGCGACAGCACGGCGACTTCGGTTGTGCCGCCGCCGATGTCGACGACCATGCTGCCGACCGGTTCGGTCACGGGCATGTCGGCACCGATCGCCGCGGCCATCGGTTCGAGGATGAGATAGACTTGGCTGGCACCCGCATTCGATGCGGCATCGCGGATCGCGCGGCGTTCGACCGAGGTCGACCCCGACGGCACGCAGATGGTGATTTCGGGATAGCGCATCAGGCTCTTCCGCCCGTTTACCTTGCGGATGAAGTGCTTGATCATCTCTTCGGCCACGTCGAGATCGGCGATCACGCCGTCGCGCAGCGGGCGGATGGCCTCGATGCTGTCGGGCGTCTTGCCCATCATCATCTTGGCATCGTCACCCACGGCCTTGACGCGCTTCATGCCGTTGATCGTCTCGAGCGCAACCACGCTCGGTTCGTTCAGGACGATACCCTGGTCCTGCACGTAAACCAGCGTGTTGGCGGTGCCGAGGTCGATCGCCATGTTCTGCACGCCGAATTTGAAGAGATTGTTCCAGAAGCCCATTTTCGTTCGATTTTCCGTTGTGTCGCGTGATCCGGCGAAGGGGAGCGACCCGCTCGCACCTCTCCAGCAGGAAATGGTGGGCGAGCCTTAGCGAGATTATCGCGCGAATGCCAAAATTTTCCGCTATTCCCGTGGGGGATAGGTGAACGCATTGCCTCGGAATCGCGGCGCTTCACCGCTAGAACGATTTACCCATGCCGCAAATCCGCCGCCTGCCCGAGAATCTGGTCAACCGCATCGCTGCGGGCGAGGTGGTCGAACGGCCGTCTTCGGCGCTCAAGGAGCTTGTCGAAAACGCGATCGACGCCGGCGCCACGCGGATCGCGGTGAAGCTGGTCGAAGGCGGACTGACCAGTCTCGAGGTGACCGACGACGGCTGCGGGATGAGCCCCGACGAAATGGCGTTGGCGCTCGAACGGCACGCGACATCGAAGCTGCCGGATGAGGCGATCGAACAGGTCGCGACACTGGGGTTTCGCGGCGAGGCGCTGCCGAGCATCGCCAGCGTGGCCCGGTTCACGATCGAGAGTCGTCCGGCCGGGGCCGAGCAGGGCTGGAAACGGGTGGTCGATCACGGCGAGATCGCCGCCGAAGGCCCCGCCGCGCTGCCGCCCGGCACGCGGGTGCGGGTCGAAAACCTGTTCGGCAAGATCCCCGCGCGGCGCAAGTTCCTGCGCACGGCGCGGAGCGAATACGCCGCCTGCAAGGACGTGGTCGTGCGGCTTGCCATGGCGCGGCACGACGTGGCGATCAGCTTCGATCACGGCGAGCGGCGAATCTTCGCGCTGCAGGGCGGGGAAGGGCTGACCAACCGCGTCGCGCAGCTGATCGCGCGCGAGCTCAAGGACAACGGCGTCGCGATCGACATGGACCGCGGCGGAATGCGCCTGACCGGGATCGCGGGCCTGCCGACCTACAACCGCGGCGTGGCCGACCACCAGTATCTGTTCGTCAACGGCCGCCCGGTGAAGGACCGCCTGCTCACCGGTGCAGTCCGCGGCGCCTATGCCGACATGCTCGCGCGGGATCGCCACGCGGTGCTGGCGCTGTTCCTCGACCTGCCGGCAGAAGATGTCGACGTGAACGTCCACCCCGCCAAGACCGAGGTGCGGTTCCGCGATGCGCAGGGCGTGCGCGGATTCATCGTCTCGGGTCTGCGCCGCGCGCTGGCGACGGGCGACAAGCGCAGCGCGCAAAGCCCCGACGCGGGTGCCATGGCGCGCTGGCAGCAGGAGCCCGTGCGCGAGGAGCCGTCGCCCGCGCTGCGCTCGATCTTCGAAGGGCGTGACTGGTCCGCGCCTGCCACCGGCGTGGCCGAGCCGGGCCGGGCCTGGCACGCGGGCGAGGGTGGCACCATGGCCGAGCCGCGTGGCCGGGCCGAGGAAGCGGTACCGGCGGATACGTCCGCGGCGGACTATCCCCTGGGCATTGCCCGCGGTCAGGTCGCCAACACCTATATCGTCGCCGAAGCGCAGGACGGGCTGGTGCTGGTCGACCAGCATGCCGCGCATGAACGGCTCGTGCTCGAACGCCTGCGGGCTGCGGGCGCCGAAGAAGCGGTCGCGCGCAGCCAGGCGCTGCTGATCCCCGAAGTGGTCGAACTCGACGAAACCAGCTGCGACCGGCTCGAGGAAGCTGCACCCCGGCTTGCCGAACACGGACTTGCGATCGAACGTTTCGGGCCCGGGGCAATGCTCGTACGCAGCCTGCCGCACGCCATTGCGCGGACCGATCCGGAAAAGCTGCTGCGCGATATCGATGACGATCTGGCGCTTAATGGCGAGGCGCTGCTGCTGGGCGAAAAGCTCGATCTCGTTCTGGCCACGATGGCCTGCCACGGTTCGGTGCGCGCGGGGCGCGTGCTGCGGGTCGACGAAATGAACGCGCTGCTGCGCGAAATGGAACGCACCCCGCGTTCAGGCCAGTGCAATCACGGCCGGCCGACCTGGGTCAAACTATCGATGGAAGACGTCGAGAAACTGTTCGGGAGGCATTAGAATGACGAGCGCCGGCGAGTTCTATGTCCTCACCTGATGGCAATTCGCCCAGAATAGACATCGTCTCATTCTCCTCTAACGAATGGCGAATAATTCAGGCATTGCATGATGTTCAGGAAGCGTTGAGCGCTCTTACCTTTTTCATGGATATTCCCGAGCGACTAGGTGAAATCGAGCGTCGAAGGTTTCGTTGCTATCATGACATCATGGCCGTCAGTTACTGGCGACCTTTCAGTAAATCTGACGGATTACCAAAACTGAGTTGGGCAATGGCTGGGGTGAAGCCGACGGGTGGCGAAAAGGCCCTGCACGAGCGCTTGGGCGCTTACCGCAACAAGCTTGCTGCCCACACGGACCTCGGGAGGATGCGCATGAAGGTTAAAGCACACGTCCGCGATGAGCGTGAGCAAGATTACCCTCGTTGGCCACTCATCGCAAAAGACGATGGCTTTGAGTTTCTTGATGACCAAAGGGCATTAGAAGCTTGGTTCTGGAAATTGCGCGGTGCGATGCAAGAGAAGGTATTTGCTTTGGTGCAATCTATCCCTGCTAATCAAAGCGTAGAAATTGACTATTTAAGCTAGCAGCGAGGTCTTCACATGCGTCAAACTATCGATGGAAGACGTCGAGAAACTGTTCGGGAGGCATTGATGCGCATTACCATACCGCTCCTGTTGGCGCTGGGACTGGCGGCCTGTGCGGACGAGCCGACCGAGGAAGAGCGGGCTGCCGCCGTGGCGGAAGTGGAGGCGCACCAGACGCCGCCGCCCGAACAGCTCGAACCCGGCGCGATCCGCTATCGCGAGATCGAGGAATACGACCTCTACGGCGCAGGCTGCAGCTTTGCGCCCGCGGGCGGGGGAGTGGCGGCGGTGGCGCTGGCCATGGCCGAAACCGGGCATTTTCTGCGCGATGGCAAAATGCAGACGCTGGCTGCCGACAAGGGCAGCGCCGAACTGCCCTATCTTGCGCGCAGCAAGTATGACGGGACGGCCTATTCCATGACGCTGGAGATCGACGAGGATGCGGGCGAGGAAGTGGCTGCGGAAGTCAGCGATTTTCCCGCCACGCTGACGATCTCGAATGCCAACGACCAGGTGGTCTATCGCAAGTCGGGCATCGCGCAATGCGGCGTCTGAGCTAGTCGGTCCCTTCCGGGTCGCGTGTGCGGATCAGCCCGTTCGAAACCATTTCCATGACCGGCTCGTCATTCTGGTTGAAGACGGTGAGATGGCTCTTGAAGATGCCCATTTCCGGGCGCGAGGCGCTGCGGCGTTTCTCGATCACTTCGCTTTCGCAGCGCAGCGTGTCGCCCGGATAGACCGGCTTCTTCCAGCGCAGCTTGTCGACCCCGGGTGACCCGAGCCCCGCCTGCTTGTGCTTGGTGAGATTGGCGACCAGCATCGACATGGTCATTGCACAGGTGTGCCAGCCGCTGGCGGAGATGCGGCCGAAATGGGTTTGCGCCGCCGCCTCGTCGTCGAGGTGGAAGGGTTGCGGATCGTATTTCGAGGCGAAGTCGATCACCTCTTCACGCGTCACTTCATACCGGCCGAAGGCCTGCTTGTGCCCGATGGCGATGTCTTCGTAGAACTGCATTGCAAAATGCAATGGATCAATCGCGCGAGCGACGCAACATGGAAATGCAGCCGCGGCCCTGTAACGCGAAAAGGCGCGCGGGTTTAAAGCCGCGCGCCTGATGCGTTGGATGGGTGGTGGAACTACGCCCGGAACTGCGGGACCCGGCCGTCGGTACCCATGTCGGGAATGATCCGGTAGCGGGCCAGCACCAGGCTGAAGATCCCGAAGGCCAGCAGGCCGATCGCCACCAGCGTGAAGATGATGCCTTCGCCCGCAAGGCTGGCCACGGCATCGCCCAGTGTCTTGACCTGATCCGAGCCGCCCGACAGGAAACCGGCCTTGAACAGCGACCAGCCGATGACGAGGAAGACGACGGCGCGGGCGATATAGCCGATGCCGCCGACGATCCGGGTCTGCGAGGGTGCGCGGCCGCTGATCCGGTTCATGAAACTGCCGGTCGCGCCCTTTTTGGCCTGGAAGATCGCAATTGCGAAGAAGGCGATGCCGAGCAGGCCCAGCACCACGCCGCCGAACTCCATCGACAGGACACCCGAAGCCGCGTCCTGTGCGCCGCCACCGCTGCTGTCGCTGCCGGAACTGGCGAATTTGTAGGCCGAATAGGCAAGGGCGAGGTGGCCGATTGCGCTACCCGCATGGCCAAGCCTTACCGCCCAACCCTTGGTGTCGGTCCCGTGGTTCTCGATATCGAAGAATGTCGAGGCGAAGCGGAAAAGTGCATAGGCAAGCAATCCCACCACCATCAGCCACAGGATGGCGGTGCCGAGCGGGAAATCGCGGATCGCCTGAAAAATACCGTTGGTGCCTTCGCTGATCCGGCCTGCGCTGGTCAGCGCGATCAGGCCGAGCACCGAATAGAGGATGGCGCGGCTGAAATATCCGACGCGCACCAAAGTGCTGAATTTTTCCGACTTGTCGACCACATCTGTCTCCCCGTTGAGCTTTGGTTGGCAACGGGGTGAGGGCGGTCTCGTTCCGCCCGGCGCTTAATTTTGCTGGGCGAGAGCACCGCGGACATCGGCCAGGTCGCCATCCGAGCGCGCTGCCTGCGGCAAGCCGACAAGATGGCGCAGCAGTGGCGCGACCGCGGTGTTCTGGAAGCCGTCCAGCGTCACACCGCTGCGGAAGGCCGGCCCGTGGGCAATGAACAACGATGCCATTTCCGGCGCGAAGGGATCGTATCCGTGACTGCCGCCGCTCCACTGTGCGCCCGGCGCCGTGGCCGAAATCGTCCAGCCGGTATCGGGCAGGCACAGATAGGGCGGGATGCGATCATGCGTGCCGTACTGGAAGCGCGCCGGGATCTCGCCCTTGCGCCAGCATTCCATATGCGCGTGATCGCGCAGCAGGGCCGCCTCGAGCGCCGCAGCATTGCCTTCGGTGGGCTGGAAGGTCGCATAGGCGCCGCCTTCGACCAGCCGGTAGAGCGCCGGATCGACGATATCGGCCAGCGCAATGACCCGGTCCGAGCCTGTCGCAGCCATTCCGTGATCCGAAACGATCACCAGGTTGGCGGGCTGGCCCAGCGTCTCGAGCCCGGCGACGAGACTGGCGATGTGCCCGTCGATATCGCGCAGCGCGGCGTCGGTTTCCTCGCTAGCCGGCCCGGCGCCATGGCCCGCGCTGTCGACCGTGTCGAAATAGAGCGTGACGAATTCGGGCCGGATTTCGGCCGGCCGGCGCAGCCAGTCGAGCACCGAATTGACGCGCTGGGTGTTCGAAACCTGTATGCTGAAGGCCTGCCAGTCGCTGGCCATCGTCCCATCGGTCACCGGGCCGTAGCGCACTGCCGTGCCGCCCCAGGCCACGGCCGAGCCGGGCCAGAACATTGCGGCGCTGCGGATGCCCGCTTCCTCGGCCTCGACCCAGACCGGCTTGGCTTCGCTCCACCAATAGGGATCGACCGTGGCCATGGTGAAGGGATCGTCGGGGCGCGCGGCATCTTCCATGCGGTTGGCGGTAATGCCGTGATGATCGGGCACCAGGCCGGTCACCAGCGTCCAGTGATTGGGGAAGGTCTTTGTCGGGAAGGACGGCCGCATCGCCGCGCGCGCACCGTCGCTGGCCAACTGCGAGAGCGTCGGGGTCAGCCCGCGTTCGAGATAGTCCGGGTGGAAGCCGTCGATCGATACCAGGATCGTTACCGGTTCGCGCTGCTGGGCCACCGCCATGCTGGCGACTGACGCATCGGCATAGGCGGCGCAGCCGCCCAGCACGCTGGCAAGACCGAGGGCGAGGGCGGCGGCAATCCGGTTCATGGAAGTGACCTCAGACGTTGAACTTGAAC
>Ga0114901_1002311_pt1 | contig 10237 bp, 7 predicted proteins | sample MalvireepMed_s16_FD_89686 | JGI IMG/M metagenome (GOLD analysis project Ga0114901, IMG submission 89686) | Marine viral communities from the Global Malaspina Expedition - Malaspina viral metaG DeepMed_s16 | ecosystem: Environmental > Aquatic > Marine > Oceanic | place: Mediterranean Sea... | reverse complement strand
TATGGCGTCGACGACGATCAGCTCTTCCGCACGACGACGGACTTGCCCGCGGCCTTCGCCGCGATGGCCGGGCCAGCCACGTTCAGCACCGTCTACTCCTCCACGGACAAGGCCGGAACGACGGTGAGCTGCAACGAGGCCTGGGAGCATATCTCGACGCGCCTCTCCGAGCCGGCGCTGTTCGACAGCTATGTCGCGCAGGTCTGCACCCGCACCGGCTATGACATCGCCAATGCCGCGCAGCTTCAGCGCTGCCGCGCCAATCTCGGCGAGATGGGCCAGATGATGATGGATGCGCCGCAGTCGCTCCAGCAATTCCTGACCAATGTACTGCTCGGCAACACGGTCGGCGACGTGCTGTTCGAGGACAGTCCGGCGACCGCCGCCCGCGTCATGGCCAACCGCGCCGTGGTCTCCGGTGGGCTCGCCACCATGTCCACCGCCAATGAATGGATGCCGACCATCCGCGCCACGGTGTTCGGGATCATGCTGTTCATGATGCCGGTCGCGCTCTTGTTCATCCTCACCCCGATCAACCTGCGGGTCGCGAGCTTCGCGCTCGGTCTGTTCGTGTTTGTGGCCCTGTGGGGCGTGATCGATGCCGGTATCTATCAGCTCACCCTTGGCCGGGCGACCGATGTGCTGGCAGAGATGCGTTCCAACAATGTCGCGGCCAACGCTTGGATGCTGGCGCCCTCGGCCGCGATGAAGGCACTGGCGATCTTCGGGTCTTTCCGCACTGCCGCAGCCGGCCTTGCGGGTGCGTTTGTGTTCACGGTGTTCCGGTTCAGCGGCAATGTGTTCACCGCCTTCACCAGCGGCGCGCTCGGTGTGCAGGGTCAGGGCACGGCGGCTGCCGCCCCGCTCGGCACACGCGAGGGATATGCCGGCGCGCTCGAGGCGCAGGCATCGGCGTCGGGCACCATGGCACGCGCCGGGTCCTCTTCCAGCTTCGGGGATTTTGGCGAGCGGTCGAGCTTCGGCGCCAACCGGTCCTTCGGCGCTGCTAGCCGCTATCTTGGAGAGCAAGGTGGCGGCGCGGCAGGCACGGCCGCCACGGCGCTGGGCGGTCTCGACGCCGCGCGCGAACTTGGCGGACTCTCGCCCGCGCTTACCGGCCGCAGTCTGTCCGATCCGGCGACCGTCCGCGCGGTCCGCGACAATGCCGCGACGACCGCGATCCACAACTTCGCGGAGAAGGATGCGCTGCGGGCACTCGGCACCGGCTATTTTGGTGAGGGCCAGTCGGGCGAGCGGGCTTTTGCCGCCTTCGCCCAGAAGATGGTGCAATGGCGCGCGTTCGGCGATCAGCGATCCTACGACATGATGATGCAGGGCGCGCAGCGGCATTTTGAGCGCAATGGCTATGATCCGAAAGATGCCGCGCTCAAGGCCTCGACCGTGATCGGGCAAGCCTCGGCCGATCCGACCTTCGCCAAGCTGATCGCCAACACCTTCGATCAGCAGCAGATGCTGCGCAACGACCTGACCGGCGCGCAGGTCCAGGTCGGCGCGATGGAGGGCCGTCGGGACTTCGCCGGCGACAATGTCGCCGGGCTCGAGCGCCGCAACGTCGCGACCGAGCAGGCACACCGGACCGGCAATACCGAAGGGCAGCGCAACGCCGCCGCCATGCTCGGGATTCCGGTCCAGGAGATGTCCCGCCGAACCTCCTTCATCAACAGTCTTTCGGGTGAGGCCCGTTCCACCGCCATCTCGCAGCTCTCCCGCGCCACCGGCCGCAACGAGGCGCAGGTTCTGCGCGCGCTCGAAACCTACAACGCCGCCGTGCAGGTCGGTACGGCCGACGGCGCCACGGCCGAGGCAGCGCGCGAGGGCACCAGCGTCTATGGCCGTACGCGCGAGGCGGCGGGCTATGATTTTGCCGAGCGGTCGGGCAAGCTCGATGCCCAGCGCGAGGTCGGTCACGACGGCACCCGCTCGGCTGCGCGGATCGGCGAGCAGCGCCGGCAGGCCGACAATGCCGGGTTTGCCGAAGGCGCGGCCGCGGCCGGCATGTCGGTGCGCCAGGCGGCACAGCTCGACAGCTTCGTCCGCACCTTGAGCCAGGGGGTCGGCAATCAGACCGACATGGCCGAGGGCGGCGCTACCGGTATTGCCGATCGCGCCCGCAACGAACGGCTCACCCGGATCGTCGAGAATGAGCGCCTCACCCGCATGCAAGGCCTGCTGCAAGAGCATGGCGTCGATATGTCGAAGCGGGAAATCGCGATGGCGCAGAACGGCGATCTCAGCCTCAATCTCACGCCCGAGACCGCGGCCCAGATGTGGCGCGGCGGCCTCATCAACGAGAGCCAGCTCGGTGCGATCGCCAATGGCGGACGCGCAAGGTTCAGCTTCGCCGAGAATGATGTGCTGGTCTCCAGCTCGGTCGGGTTCCAGCAATCCGGGCGCAGCGATACAAGCACGCGGTTCGAAGCGGGCAAACAGGCCGGCCCGGACACGATCGAGCATTTTATGGGCGGTGGCGCCGAGGGCCAGGCGATGATGCAGAACTGGCTGCGCGGCGGGTTCGAGATGGACCGGCACGGCAACTGGCGATTGCAGCCGCAGGTGGCCGACACGCTCCAGCGCGATGTCCAGGCCATCATTGGGCAAACGGGCTGGCAGCGGTCGCTGTCGCGATCCGCGCAGGATCAGGTCACGATGGGAACCAGCGTCGGTCTCGACGTAGGCGGTTCGGTCAATACTTCGGAATCGGAGGCGTCTGGCGGCACCGGGCGGCGTGGGCAATCGGGGAATGGAAGCCAGTCACCGCGGCAGAGCCGTTCAACCACTGGCCGAACCGGCGCGCAGCTCGGTTTCAACAGCCGCGATGTTGGCATCACGAGCGAAACTGCACAGTCGAACCTCGATATCGTCAACTACGATGTTCGCAATGCCATCGCCGCGTCGGAGCGCGCCGCTGCACGATCCAGTGATCCGGCGGCAACTTTCTCTCGTGAACTTTCAAACCGAATCCTTGGACCGGATGGCATGCGCAACCGCTACCTCGGCGATGCGGATTCAGGACGCGAGACGTTCGATATCACCGGCCCCCTGACGTCATTCGAGCAGTCATCGGTCCTCAAATCCGGTCGCTTCACGACTGATATCGACGGTAGCTCCGGTGACGGAGACAGCAGCTTCAAGAAACGCTGATACGGCCGCCATTGTTAGGACTGATCGCGTTGCCGACATACAAGGTTCCAGATCTTGGATCGTGAATGTCGGTGGTTGCGTTGATCTCCTCGAATGCGCGGAGATATTCGTCCTCAACATCGGCCAAATCCGCAAAGTTGGTTGTTGTCGACGCACCGGGCCGCATAAAGCCATCCAGCCAGCTCTGTGCGTAGCCGATCCCAAGAACCAACAGTGCTGTCATTGGAAAAAACAGGACGTTGAGAAAGCCCGCCGCTGCACTGTCGTAGAAGCGGGATAGCGGCTCGATTACCGAAGCCCCGGCCATCCCCGCCCACCAGATCGGTATCGCAAACCACCAGAGCTTGGCGTACCAAGGTCTCCAGAGCCAATTGGAAGCCGATGGACGCGCATTCCCAGCGGTTTTTGCAGATTGATCGTTGGTTGACGAAATCGAGATCATGCCAAATTCCTTCTGCGTGAATATAGCACATCACCCGAAAAATAAACAGCAGTCCCAGTTCCTTAACTACTTCTAAGTGCACGGCGCCTGATTGTTATACCCAAGCGAGCGACTTCGTCAGCGGTTGCCGCGAGACGAAGAAGATCCACCGTAGACGAGCCCGCAATCTTCCCAAATGCGCGATCGAAGATGGCCACAGCAGGCAAGTTCGTCAGGCGCGAAGAAAACAGAATGCCATCGGCTTTGGTCTGTTTGTGCAGCGCCTCGGCGAACCGCTGACCGGTAAGGTGGGCTCGTGCGCCCTTGGCATCGGTATCGACGCCCATTTCGTACGCCGCCGGCCCACTGAGATCGACCAACATGAGTGAATGAAGGGTGCTGATCTCCGTCGCGACAAGCTCCTCCAGATAGGGACGATAGAGAAACCGCCGCTGCTTTCCGACAAACCGGTCGCGCACGACGGCTTCGGCAAAAGCGGTAGTGAAATCCTGCGCGGCGTAGAGCACGCGAAACTGGTTACCCGGACTGGAGAAGCGGCTCGAGCCGAAACCTGCCTCGGTTGGCGTCGTGCGATGCCTGGCCGGGAATATACGCGGCCAGGCATCCAGATCCAGCGGTGCGGTCCGCGCCGCTATACGCGACAGGTCGAGCTTCACTGGTAATCAAGCGCGCCTTCGGCCGCGTGCGCAACGTCATCGACCTTGCCCCTGCGCAGCCATTCGATCGGCTCGATGCCGCCCGTAAACCGGTTCGGCGTCACCAGCCATTCCCATGCCGTATCGTCCGCATCGAAGTGCTGGCGCACTCGATCGAGACCTTCAAGCGGCCCCTGGCGCGCGAACTGGCGCACCGGATAGACGAAATTGCGCACGCCCTTTCGAAAGGCGAGAATCTTGTGAGCGCGCCGCCAGTTATCGAGGGAGGCTCGCGCGATACCCAGCCGTGCGGCCGTCTCGCCGGCGCCCAGCAATTCGGTAGCGGCCCATTCATCGCTCTCGTCATCGACCGTCAGTGTGTCGAGCCGTGCTTCAGCATCGGTCTCGGACAACACTTCACCGAGCCCGCTCCCCGCGAGCTTGCGCGCGGCAGGAGTCTCGTCGAGGATGGAAACCACCGCACGCGCGAGGGTATCGCCAACCGGGCTCGGCCGCTGGAGGGCCGCAACCAGTTCCCTGAGCGCCACCATGCTGGCCGCGCCGACCTTTTGCTGGAAGAGTTCCGTGACCGCTTCAACAGCGTCGCGGCGGGTTCTGAGCGTTGCGTGATTCATGGGCACATCCTTTCTGCCCAATATAGATAATCTGCACAAGTTGTCCAGATGGAGGCTGGTGCGCTATTGCAGGATCGCCCGTTCCAGCCAGGCGACAAAGCCGCCATCCGCCCATGTCTCTGGTGTCACGATAAAACCAATCTCACGGGAGGGTGGCGCCATGGTCTCGTTGGCCTGGACCGCGAACCGCACCGTACAAATGGGGCTATCTTGCCGGGAAATGGTCAATTCGATGGTCGGGGCATCGCGGCGCGCGGGTCTCCCGATGACGCGCTCGATCCTGCAATCAACCCCCTGCGCGTCGAGCGCCACCTGAAGCTGCTCCAGTGCCCGGAGAACGTCACGTTCCAGCTCGGACGCCACCGGCACGAACCGGCGACCATGGAAGATCGGCTGGGCGTATGCGAGTGGGGCTTCAGCGCGCCCGTCAGGCGCTAATCGACATCCGACCAGAACAAGGAATGGTCCAGAAATGCCTGATGGCCTCTCGATCGCCTGACTGACCCGAAAGGGCATCATATTGGGGCCGTATAGTATCGGGCTCTCCACGTCGGTTCCGTAGAGCGCCAGGAAGCCATCAACAGACATGGCCGAATGCTTGCTACTATCGCGCAGCCGCTCGGCGACTTCGCCGCGCCGAAACGGCTCGCCATGGGTCCAGAAATGGTCGACCAAGCGCGCATCAGGCGCGATCTCGAAGCCGTGTGCCGCTTCGACCAACCGGTCGAACTCATCGACGATCGAGGGATCATCCGGCGCCTTGCCTGGCGCATCGATGACGTTGCATCGCGCAGCCTCGATCAGGATGGACAGTAAGGAGGCAAGACCATGGCTCTGGCGCTGCGCCGATTCACCGGGAAAGGGCGGAAAATCGTCCTCTGGGCTGAATCGGAACAGGGAGCGGTCGGTCATCGGTTTCTTCTTTGGCGCGCTTAAGGTGGAGTGGCATCGCCGGGCGTACATCTCAATTATGTCGAGCCTGTTCCTTACCGTCTATTAAACCGCTCGCGCATATGTCCCGCGACCAGCAGGGCATAGCGTCGCTGCCTCCAGGGCGTCGGGCTGTGATAGACGCCGACCGCTTTCCAATAGTCGCCGGTCTGCTCCAAAGCCGCGAGGAATATCCAGCGTGCGGCCTCCGCATTGAAACACGGATCGTAGCGCAACCAGTGGCGGATGTGTCGCTCTTCACGGCCGAGCATCCGGGCAAAACGCGGCACCCACCAGCTATTGATCTGCAATGGCCCGAGATCATGGGTGCCGTTGCTGTTGGTGATCTCGGCGCCCAGCCATCCCGCTTCCTGGTCGCGCAGGCCCCATAGCGTTTGTTCGAGCCATGGCCGGCCCCGCGCGGCCGCCTTGATGCAGCGCCCGATGCGGACGTCATCTTCCCTGGAGGATTTTGCTGCCGCATCGGTGGGAGCGACCATAAATGCTGTCACGGCATAGAATAGCACCCAGAATGGGCGATGCTGACAACGGGCGCTCATGATGACCACCCACGATCACGATCTTGCGGTCGCGACCCACCGGGCATGTGGTGTTCTGACGGTCCGCTGCTCGTCCGGCTCGGGACCGCAAAGGGCGCGCCGGTCAGGAGTGCAAGCAGCCTCTGTCCGGAAATGATTTCGATGTCCGCGAGGCCCGCGAGCGCCTCTCTGCTCTGCCCGCCGGTGCGGCCAGTATGTATGAACAGTCCGGGTTGGCCATGCCGCGAACAGAGCGCCGTGAAGTCGCGGACATGCTCGGGCCGAATGGCGCTTGTGTAGCGCTTCGCCTGTATGAGCCAGGTGCGGCCGGCGATCACGACTTGCCCGTCGATGCCGCCGTCACCGCTATACCGCTGATTTCGGATGACCCGGAACCCGCGGCGCTCGAACGCTTCGAGCAGCAACTCCTCGAACGCGAGGGCATCCATCGCGCGCAGGCGGGAAAAGTGCAGGACGGCGGGCTGATGACGGTCGCGCCCGCTAAATTGCGCGAGCATCTCCCTGGCCTGGCGTCGGCGCCAGCGATGCCGGATCGGCACGCGATAATGCCGGTAGACCAGCAAAAGAGCAGCGACGAGCACAAGGATCAACAAGGACTGCGTCATGGTCATGGGATTTCCTATCGGTCATGCCCGCCATGGTCATGACCATGGTCGGGTTGCGGCTGCGGGGTGTGCGGTGCGGGATCGGCGCGTTCGGAGCTGTCGGTGCGAGCCGAGCCCTGGTCCTGGCCGCGCGAGAGGGTCCCGCGCAGGAAGCGGTCGAGCGCGGTCGCGCCTTCATGGGCACGATTGGCAAGGATTTCGCCGATGCCGCGCGGCTCCCGGTTGGCGCGTTCGCGGGTCTGCCGTTCGCGCTCTTCGCGCTCCGAGAGGCGAACATCTCGTTTCTCGGCGTTGCTTCGCCGCGCTTCATCGAGACGATCTTTGTGGCGAGTCCCGCGCACGCGATGGCTGTCTGTGCGCAGGCGTCCGAGGCCCTCGATCGACGATGTCTTTTCGCCGGAGCGCGAGGCCAGTTTCGCGGCGAGCCGCTCCTGGCTCTCGGTCCAGAGCTTCACGCCATATTGGGCGCGGGTAATCGCGGTGTAGTAGTTCTGGCCGTTGACGAGCCCGGACTCGACAGGCGCCAGCACATAGACGCGGGCATAGGTTTTGGACTGTGCGGAATAGACGGTCTCCGCGTAACCATGGTCCCAGGTCTTGTGGATGCCGAGGTCAACTGTTTCCACCCGCTTGTCGCGATCCCACCGGATCGTCGCTACCATTCCGTCGAGCTTTTGGACCGTTCCCCGCTCGGCGTTTTTGAGGCCAAGGTCCTTGTTGACCAGGCGCCACTGAATGCGGTCACCCTCAGCAAGGTCGCGCTGTTCCGCCATGAACACGTTGACGTGGCCGGCTTTGCCGAGACGTGGATTCCACGCGATCGTCCGGCCGTTCTGATCGACCAGGCGAACGACCTGTCGGCCCTTGCTGTCTCGGCCGGTGCCGACGACGCGATATTCGGCATCGCTAGCGATCCCGAGGCCCGCATTGTCGCGGCTGAACATGACGACCTGTCCGCCCGAATAAAAGCGCGCGAAGTGCTTCTCCTGATCCGACATGCCGGCGGGCGTCAGCACTTCCAACCGCCGGTCCTCGGCAGCGACGGCCCCCTCACGTTTCAGAACTTCGCGGATCTGGCTGTTGACGATGAGGCGGGTGGCGTTGTCGAGCACGAGGATATTGGTGGCGGCACGTCCTGACGGTTTGAGCCGAGTCCAGGCCGCGACCATATCCTTCGCCAGATCCTCGCTGGTCGCCGCCGTGGTGACGCGATCGAGCGCGCCGAGCGAGGCGGCGTAGTCTCCCTTGCGCGCCAGGGAGACCGCATCCTTCATCGCATCGGTTTCCTGACGCCTTGACTCGGTCAGCAGGTTGGTTGGCATCCCGAGCTTCTGCAGAAGCCAGAAAGCCTTGCCTTGCTCGATCGCGCCCGTCTGCTTGGTGTCGCCGATGAGGATCAACAGCGCACCGGTATGCCGGCTGATCTCAAGCATGCGCATGGCCTGGCGGTTGCCGAGCTGCCCCGCTTCGTCGAGGACGAGGATATGGCGGTCGGTGATGTCGCGGCCGCCGGTCGCGAGCAGGTCCGCGACCGTTCGGGATTCGATCCGGGCCTTGGCACCCAGATCGGCCGCCGCCGACGATGTCGGTGCCAGTGCAATTACCTCCCGGTCTGGCCGAACGGCTTGCACCAGCGCGCCTACCAGCGTGGATTTTCCGGACCCCGCGACCCCCTGGATGGCCACCAACCGGTCCGTGCCCAGCGCGATCCCGTTCAGGGCGGCGCTCTGCGCCTCGGTAAGACCGGCGGCGCGCGCGGCTTCAACCAGGCGTTCCGGCGTGGCCGCAGGCGCGGCATCTCCCATGGCGAGGGACAAATGTTCGGACAGCGCCAGTTCCAGCCGGACGGTGCGCAGGCTGGTCCGCCCCTTCAGCAGGGTCTGGTCGCCTGTTTGCCGGATCGTGCGCAGGAGCTTTATCCTGGCTTCTTGCTCCGCGACCAGGGGGCGCACCTCGCCGAGCCGGACTTCACCGACATGGGAGGCGAGCGCGGTGCGATAGTAGCGACCAAGATTGTTGACCGCCTCGTGCGTTTCCGTCTGGCGGATGCCAAACAGCACTGCGCGGGCGGCGGTTCTGGGATCTGGGATGATCGATTGTTCGCCCTTTTCACACACCTGTTCGGAGACACGGTCGATCTCCGCCTGCCAGGGACGTGCGCGATCGGTCCAACGGGCATGGAGGTCGTCGAGCCCGACCTTCTCCTTGGCCCGGCGCGTGGCGTAGAAGGATTTCGCGCGCTGGGCTTGCCCGACATGGCCATGCTCCCTAGCGTGCGCCTCGATCTGTTCGGCACGCTGCGACATATCGCGCACCATCGCTTCGGGGACGCCCCGGATCTCGAACAGGCCGCGCCTGGGATCGAACTCGACCTCATACCCGATCTCGCGCAGGGAATAGGCCAGCTCGTTGCGATAGACTTGGCCCGCGACCATCTGCTCGGTGAACATGGCGCGGGTTTCGAGACTGACGATCTTTTCGCCATCGGCCGTATTCGTCATGTTCATGACGACGACATGTGTATGAAGATGGGGGTCCAGCTCCCGGCTGCTATGTTCGGTGAACCGCGCGAACAGCAGGCGGCCGGTGGTCTCGTGGACGATCTCGCCCTCGACCCGGCGGCGCAGCTCGGCGTTCTCCTCAAGATAGGAGATGGCAACGCCAACCGCTCGCTCGTGGGCGGCGATGATCCGTTCATCGCCATGCACGAGCGCCATGATCGAAACCGACTTGGGGGCGTTGACGGCGAAGTCCCAGCCAGGATGGTGTTGGACACCCTCCTTGCGGCGGCGGCCGAGCTGCTGGTCGCCGACCTTGCCTGACAACAGTTCCTCGAACCGGGCGGGATCGACCTTGCCCTCGAGCCCCAGTTCGGCGGCGAGCTTGCCGCCCCATTCGCTGTGTTCGTCGCTGCCTTTCGAATAGTAGTCGCCGATCGTGTAGTACCGCGCGAGATTGGTGGGCGTGCCCTTGAGGCGGCGGGGATGGATCATGCCGGCCTCGCCCGGTCACGGGGGCCATCGGATCTTGCGTGCGCCTCCAGGGGCACGTTCATCCGACCGCGCGCCGCCCCCAGGAAGGTGACAGGCCCGGCCGGATCATCTGGCGTGGGCGGTTCGGAGACCGGTTTGCCGGGCGTTGCCTTGCTGTCATCGGACGGCACCTGGGACGGGGCTTCACGACCCGTCGCATCGGCCGGGTCGATTTCCTCGTCGAACAGATCCGGCTGAGGGGGCGGCGCAGGCGGCGTATCAGGTGGGCGGTTGCC
>Ga0114901_1002310_pt1 | contig 10238 bp, 11 predicted proteins | sample MalvireepMed_s16_FD_89686 | JGI IMG/M metagenome (GOLD analysis project Ga0114901, IMG submission 89686) | Marine viral communities from the Global Malaspina Expedition - Malaspina viral metaG DeepMed_s16 | ecosystem: Environmental > Aquatic > Marine > Oceanic | place: Mediterranean Sea... | reverse complement strand
ATAATATAATTACTAGTAAGAATGCGTTTTAATATCGTTCAAGATAAGAGTATGTATGAAGTTTTCAGACGAGGAAATTCGTAATATTTTAGAATTGAAAGAAGAGATTACCGAAAAAATAGTGAAGTGTCAAGAACAAATTGAAAAACTTGAGAGAAGTCTTTCCGCTGTCGATACAATACTCAAACAATCAAGTTTTACAAAAGCTTCAGAGATTATTTCCAATTCCTCAGATACAAAAAAGGAAGCAAATAGAGTATCAATTCCAATTACAAAAAATTCTGATGGAACAATTATTGCAAATGCGTTTGTTTCGGATGATAAGGTTTCAATTATTTTGGAAGAAAATGTTACACTTAGCTCTGAAACACCCCCACTGAAGACCTTTTTTATCGAACGCATTATTGGTGAAATGAAAAAAAAGGATGGTCAGGAAGTTCAAAGTGGTAAAATAGGAAAAGATGATGTTATTGATTGTATTATAAACAACAACGGAAGTGCAATTAGAGAAATTATAATTAAAAATTACCGTCAAAAAGAAAGAGTCGATGAGATTATTAACACTGCCACATGGTCGCTTACACGAATGATTGAGAACTCGGAATAATATTATGGATAAAATTGTTGTTTTGGATTTTGGCTCACAATATAGCCATTTGATTTGCAGGCGAATTCGAGATTTTTCAGTCTACGCTGAGCTTGTTCCGTATGATATTTCTTTAGATGAACTTAACAAACTAAATCCAAAAGGAATTATCTTTTCAGGAGGACCATCAAGTGTATTTAATTCAGATGCACCGATGCCTACAAAAGAAATTTTCCAGATGCAAATACCAATCTTGGGAATATGTTACGGTCATCAGATAATTGTTAATAATTTTGGAGGGAAAGTAAAGCGCGCAAACAAAGAATATGGTTCAGCTATACTCTCAATTGATGACAAATCAGATATTCTGAGCGAAGTTGGTGACTCTATTAGAGCGTGGATGAGCCATGGAGATGAAGCAAAGAATGTACCAAAAGATTTTGAAATAATTGGACATACTGAAAATGCACATGCTGCAGCAATTGCAAACAAGCAGAGAACTGTGTACGGAATTCAATTTCACCCTGAAGTTATGCACACAGAAAATGGAACTAATATTCTGAAAAATTTTGTTCTTAAAGTTTGCCACGCCAATCAAGATTGGACTATGGAAGCATTTATTGAAAATACCGTTGAAAATATTTCTAAATTAGAGGGTAATGTTTTATGTGGTGTCAGTGGTGGTATTGATTCTACTGTTGCGGCACTATTAATTCAGAAGGCAATTGGTGATAGGCTGAAATGCGTTTTTGTTGATAATGGTCTTTTGAGACTGGATGAAGCAAAAGAAATAGAGGTTATGTTCGCCAAAAATTTTAAAGTTAATTTTACAAAGATAGATGGTAAAAAACAATTTTTATCAAAATTAAAAGGAGTTGTTGATCCAGAAGAAAAAAGGAAAGTTATAGGGGAAGAATTTGTAAGAGTTTTTACAGATTTTGCAAAAGACAATGGTCCCTTTGTTTGGCTTGCTCAGGGTACACTTTATCCCGATGTAATTGAAAGTGGTGTATCAAAGGGACCCGCAGATGTGATTAAGACACATCATAATGTTGGTGGTTTACCAGATTGGTTACACTTGAAAGTTTTAGAACCATTACGTGAATTGTACAAAGATGAAGTAAGAAATATTGCAAAGATTCTTGATGTCCCAGAAAATTTACTTATCCGTCATCCGTTTCCAGGACCTGGTCTTGCTGTTAGGATAATCGGTGAGGTTACAAAAAAGAAATTAGACATTACTAGAATTGCAAGTAACATAGTTGAAGAAGAATTACAAAATGCGGAGTTGTATGACAAAGTTTGGCAAGCATATGCTGCGGTGGGTGATGACAAAGCTGTGGGCGTAGTTGGGGATGAAAGAAAATATGGCAATATTGTTATGGTTAGAATTGTAGATTCCATTGATGCTATGACTGCAGATTGGACTAGGCTTCCAAATGAACTAATTGAAAAGATTAGTAATCGAATTACCAATGAAATTGATGAAGTTACATGGGTATCTTACGTGGTGTCAAGCAAACCACCAGCCACAATAGAACCACAATAACTATGAATTATTCAAAAGGCATGCACCAAAGACGCCAGCAGAATCACCAAGTTTGTTTTTTAGTATTGGTGTATTAACTAAATCGCTAAACACCTTTTCGTAGACCGCTTTTTTCCCTTCATCATATAGGAAGGAAACATTTGAAACTCCGCCTCCTAAAACAATGGAATCAGGATCTAAAATATCAATCACGTTTGCAAGAGCCATACCAAAATTCTCAAGAAATTCACTTTTCCATTGTTTAGCTTTTTCAAATGAGAGATTTTGGGTAATGGATTGTAATGATTCCTTTGTTCCAGTGATTTCAAACCAGCGACGTTCTAACGCTGGACCACTAATATACGTCTCAACACATCCTCGTTTTCCACAATAACATTTGTTTCCATTAGGATGGAGTATGTGATGCCCCCACTCCCCAGCAATGTTTGACCTGCCTTTGTGTATAGTTCCATTGATTACAATTCCACCACCTACACCTGTTCCCATGATAACACCAAAAACTACCTCATGACCCTTCGCAGACCCCAACAATGATTCTGCAAGAGCAAAACAATTTGCATCATTCTCCATTAAAATTTCTTGATCTAGAATATTCTCAAGGTCATTTTTTAATGGCATTCCTATTAGGCATTGAGTATTACTGTTTTTGATCAATCCTGAATTTGGATCAGTGACACCAGGTGTACACATACCAATTGACGTTTTCTCACTGGTTTTTTTCTTTAAATCATTTATCAAAAATGTAATAGATTTTACAATTGAATCATAGCCATTTTCTTGAGGAGTTTTGATTCGCTTTCGTTCAATTATGTCATGTTTTTCATCTAACAAAATTCCTTCAGTTTTAGTTCCACCTAGATCTATGCCTATTTTGTGCATAATGTTAGTATGTTTAGTAAGTTTTGAAGTTTTAGATAATTTGAACTAGGATTATCACATTGGTGGCATGCCTGGTGGACCGCCAGATGAAGGACTGCCAGAAATTGCTATTACATCATCTATTCTGAGAATCATACATGCTGTTTCTGTTGCTGATTTTATAATTTGTTCTTTTACAACCACTGGTTCTAATATACTCAGAGAATTCATATCACCAATTTTACTTTCTCTTGCATTAATCCCAGCTCCTTTTTTGCCATTGTTTTGTTTTGCACGTAAAGAAATGATAGTATCAATTGGATCCATTCCAGCATTTTCTGCTATTGTTAATGGGATTGATTCCAGTGCTTCAGCATATTGTTTTACAGCAAGTTGTTCTCTTCCATCAAAACTATCCGCATATTCGTTTAACTGTCCAGCTAAATATGCTTCAGCTGAACCACCACCAGTTACAATAGATGGGGTTTCAATTACATCTTTTACAACCATTAACGAGTCATGTATAGAACGATCAACCTCATCAACCACTCTTTGAGAACCTCCTCTGATGAGAATTGTTACAGAGTGTGGATTTTTGCATCCCTCAATAAAGACCCACTTGTCTGTTTCAACCTTTTTCTGCTGAACTAAATCAGCATGACCCAAGTCTTTTTCTGTAATATCATCAAGATTAGTAGTAATTCTTCCACCAGTTGCCTTTGCAAGTTTAGTCATATCACTTTCTTTTACTCTTCGTACTGCCAAAATTCCATGCTTGGCAAGATAGTGCTGTGAAATATCATCAATTCCCTTTTGACATATCAGTACATTCGTACCCGCATTGTGTAATTTAGTTACCATTTCTTTTAGCATCCTATTTTCCTCTTCTAAGAACATCTGCATCTGAGTTGGATCAGAAATCCTGATTTCAGCACTCATCTCAGTCTTTTCAACTTCAAGTGCAGCATTAACAAGTGCGATTTTAGCTTTCTGGATCTTAGTAGGCATTCCACTGTGTACAATTTCCTTGTCAAGAACAATACCTTTGATTAGCGCAGTATCTTGAATAGAAGCTCCAGATTTTTTTTCTACTTTAAGATTATCAAGATCAACAGAGTATGTGTCACCATTTTTTTCTGCAATTTTTAGTATTGCACCTACAACCAATTTTGACAGGGGTTCACTGTCTTCAGAAATCAATTTAGATTGCATGCTAGTTTTTGCAATTTTAACTAGTGACTCCTGATCATCAGGTTTGACAGATTTTGCAAAATCTGCCAATAATTCAAGAGCTTTCTCTGATGCTGCCTGATATCCATCAACAATCACTGTAGAATGCACGTCTTTTTCAAGCAATTTTTCTGCTTTTTCTAACAAAGCACCAGCAAAAACTACTGAAGATGTAGTTCCATCACCAACTTCAGTATCAATTGTTTTCGAAACTTCAACCATCATTTTTGCAGCTGGATGTTGAGCATCAATCTCTTTTAGAATTGTTGCCCCATCGTTTGTAATTGTTACATCCCCCAATGAATCCACAAGCATCTTGTCCAAGCCGCGTGGACCTAGACTTGTTTTAACCAAGTCTGCTACCAATTTTGCAGCAGCTATATTGTTTTTTTGCGCATCACGACCTTTTTGTTGTAATGCGCTTTCTTTTAACACTAAAACTGGTCCATTTGGTGTCTGTTGAATTGAAGCCATTTAATTACAGATTTTAGTTTAAAATCCCCCTTTAATATTTTATTAAACGATAGTTTTCAAAAATGAGCGACTTTTCACATCAATTATACCCTGATATAATATTCGAATTTCAGGCAACGCCAAAAATGGAAGAAATAACGGTATTAAATGTGGTTTTTTGAATTTACAGCCAGAATCAAGTAACGTATTATTGATATCTGAAAAATTTTTTGATGTCTTTTCAAAACTATCTGTAGACATGATACCAGCCATTTGCAACGGCATGGAAGAGAGAATTTTTCCCTTGTAAACCACTATCATCCCACCTTGAGTCCTAAGAAGACTGTTTGCTGCTAATACCATATCTTTTTCATTAGAACCAATTACAATCATGTTATTTTCGTGAAAACTCCATGTTGAGGCAAAAGCTCCTATCCTAGGACCAAAATTCTTCAAAAATCCTACTGCATGTTTTGTTGAACCAAATGTTCTATCAAAAGCTGCTACCTTCCATACATCTTTATCATAAGATGGAATAACATTTTCATCCTTAACTGATAACGTTTCGTGTCCTTTTTTTGTGATAATTTCTGTTTTCATGTCTATTACGTTAACATCAACTAAATCTGAATGAGATTTTATTGAGAAATTATCTTCCGTGAATTTATTTAGCTTTACAGTTTTTGTCATCCATTTAGGTACTGGGTGCTTTTTTATTTTGGAAACAATAGTACCATTTGATAGCACTAGCATGCCGCCAACAAAAATTTTCTTAGGTTTTAATTTCATAAGATCGTCAAAAACTAAAATGTCCGCGAGTTTCCCAGGAGCTATACCACCCAAGTCCATTCCCATGTTGTAATAATCAAAACAGTTTTTTGATGCCATTGAAATTGCGTCTGTTAGATTAAGACCTAGTTTTACCGCCTCCCTTATACAATGATCAATGTGGCCAAACTTTGTAATATCAATGGGATCAAGACCATCAGAGCAAAACATCAGTCTATCCTTGTTAGTTTTGTTTGCAAGCACAAATGGTACGATATCCTTAATGTCTCTACGAATAGAACCTTCTCTTATCATTATCCACATACCCAATCTTAATCGTTCTATCACCTGCTCAAAGTTGATTGGTTCGTGACATGATAAAATGCCTGATGATACGTAAGCGTTAAGTTTTTTGCCAGACATGCCAGCTGTATGACCATTAATTACACAATTATTTTCAAGCATTGCTGATAACGTCTTCATTGTTTTTGAATCACGTTTTGTTACTTTGGTCCATGAAAATACTTCGCCCAGACCAAGGACATCAGGCATTCTCAATGCAGACTTTTCTTCGGTGGAGCTCAATGATTTTACGTGACTAAATTTCCTATCAACAGGAGTTCCGCCTGGGATGACGTGAAAAAAACGTGCTGGAAGCCCAGATGTCATCTTAATAAATTCCTTAAAACCACTAAAACCACAAGTACTTACAATATCAACTGAATCAGCAAAAAGTGACGTAACACCACATAAAAGAGATTTTTTTACAAATTCCGCTGGTGAAAAAAACTGGTCTATATGTATGTGAGAATCTGCAAATCCAGGTGTGATGAATTTTTTTTCTAAATTTATTACAACTGTTTTTTTTCCCTTTGTGTGAGATGCATCTTCACCTACGTAGGCAATTCGATCTTTAGATATTGCGACCTGAGTTTCCGGCAAAATCTCACCAGTGTACACGTTTACTAACGAACAGTTTTCTAGCACAAGATCAGCTGCTTTGTCGCCAATGGCTACTGCGTTCAGAGTTTGGATGGAACTAGACAATCCAAGAAACACAATAAACAATATGTTTTGTTCCTATTATAGTTAGAAGCGATGTTTAAATTACGGACAGAATCGGATGTTTACTATGAACATGCCAAAGGAAGTAAGATCTTACTGCCCAACATGTAAGAGTCATCAGACTATGAAAGTTTCAATTTACAAGGCAGGCAAACGTAGAGGAATGGCAGCGGGAGAAAGAAGGCATGCACAACGAAAAAAAGGATATGGTGGACAAAAATTCCCAAAATTAGCAAAGCCTGCAAAAACAACAAAAAAGGTTACGCTAATTGAAACATGTACTACATGCAAAAAGAAAATGATGAATAAGGGCATTAGAATTAAAAAATTCGAGTTGGTTGCAAAATGAAAAAAGAACACATTCTTTCTCCAGAACCAAATAGCAAATTCCTTAAAGTTAATTGTAAAGAATGTGAAGAAGAAAACATAGTTTATTCACATGCATCATCAACTGTTACATGCAAGTCTTGTGGAAATGTAATATCAACACCCACAGGTGCAAAGGCAAAAATAATAGGGAAGATTTCAGGAACTGCTGAGTAATTCGTAATCTCGTTCTGTATTCAAATTAAAAGCAATTCTCTTATCGTTAATAATAACATAATTTTCTTTAATTGAATTAAACTTTTTAATTTTTTTAGCGTCAATGATAGAAATTCCAGTATATGCACATTCAATATTATCATATGTAGTTACTAGCTCAGATTCTAACCCTAAGGAATTCAAAAATTTCTTGGATGTAAGAAAACTAGTCCAAACATTTTCTATACTAAATTTTTCAACCATAACTTGAATAATTTCTTCGTCAAGTAGCGGCAAATCGCCTGAAACAACAAATGTATGTTCGTCCATATTTTGCAACAGAAAATTTAGATCACTAGAATATCCTTTTCCTGGAGTATCTAGAGTTTCGATTCCTTTTTGTTCTAATACTTGTACCGTGTTTGGTGAATTCGAACTAGTAGCGACCATGATTTTAGAAAAACAACCAGAATTGTTTAACGCGTCAATAACATGAAAAATAACTGGTTTTTTGTATTTTAGTAATAATTTTTCTTCAGAAAGACCCATCCTAGTTCCTTTGCCGCCTCCCATCACTAAACCAATCATAGTGAAACAAAGATTAGCAGGGATGATAGTCTAGTAAGCTCATTTGTTGCCCCAAGAACATCACCAGTAATTCCGCCAAAACTTCTAGCAGAAAGACATACCAAAAATATTGTTACAGCAATTGATGCGCCAAAAAGTATCAGTCCTACAGTTCCGCCTATTACAACAAGTGGAATTATTGTTATTACGCCTGCCACCGCTAGTCTTTTTTTGTCCTTCATAATTTGCGTGAAAGGTGAATTGGAACCAACTGCTGCTGACTGACCAATGCTTGCCATCAAAACCATTGAGAATTTGGCTAAAATCTCACTAAGTAATATCGCTTGGAACAATGCAAAACCACTTGTCAATGACAGAGCTATTATTGCACCTATTACGTACAATACCACAGAAACAATTCCTGCCGAACCAGTTGACAGGTCTTTCATGGCTTTGAGTTTTTTATCCTTTGTACCCTTGGTCATAAGACCATCAGCAAAGTCCGCCAAACCATCCGTATGATGTACTCCAGTAATCACAACAATGGAACCAACAACTAGTAGAGCAACAACCATAGGATCTAAAAAGAAGGAAAGACCAAAACCAAGTGAGCCAATGAGTAAGCCAATTGCAATTCCTATTATAGGAAAAACATGCATGTATTTTGCAGCAGTTTCAAGATTTGTGTTGTTAGAAGGAATTATCGTTAGAAATGAAAAAACAGAGCTTATTTCTTTAAGCATGTAACCACCATCCTAAAAATGATAAAGCTGAAATTATTGGAACTGTGACTAGTCCACAGAATAAAATTGATGAAACCTTCATCAACCTAATTGCAGAAATGATGTGAGATTTTGTAAATTCAATATTGCCATCACCAACGGCATAATAATTTATTTTTTCTAGTTTAGTTCCCAATGCACCAGCCAAAGCGGCTATGGGGAATCCAGCATTAGGACTTTCCAGTTTTTTGCCGTCACGTCTCATAATGTAAAAAGATTCTTTCCAATTATAGCCTAAAATTAGTGCGCTCAAAATCATTACCAGCCCGGTTAGTCTAGATGGAATATAGTTAAGGATTGTATCACAATTGGCTCCAAACCAACCTATGTTCCTGAATAAAGACGTCTTGTAGCCAACCATCGAATCTATTGTGTTAATAGCTCTGTAAACAAATGCCCCTGGTAGGCCAAATATTGCATAATAGAATAATGGACCAGTAATGCCATCAACAGTATTTTCACTCACACTTTCTAAAACTGCAGATGATATGTGATTTTTGTCTAAATGCTTGGTGTTCCTTTTTACAATCATAGAAAGATGGTTTCGGGCAGAGTCTAAATCATCTTTTTCAAGCGCGTCAACTACAGATAAAGCATGTTTTTGCATTCCTCTAATAGCAATAGTTGTTTTTAGCAAAATTGAACCGACTGCAATAGATACAACTAATGAAACAATATCAATAGTAAGTAAACTGATTCCGAAATCCAATGCAACAAGTAATGTGCTTACAATTGCTACAACAGCAAAAACAATCAAAATGCCACCAAACAATTCTTTTTTTGGTGAATTGTTTCTTGTAAAAGGAACAAGTACTGCGATCAGTTTTCCTATCCAAGCAGTTGGATGATATTTAGTTTTAGGATCACCTATCAAAAAATCCAATAAAAGTGCAAACCCAACTATAACAATGCCTTCAAGTATCATTACAAGAGTTTTTCAATAGCTCTGATATTAAGACTTGACTTTACTACTTTGCTTAATTTGTCAATTTCAGAGTCGATCTTTTTTAGATTCTTACTATTCAATGTAAGCCGCTTTGAATCTGAAGTTATAGAATCCTCCTCGGGAAGCAAGAACTTGGTGAGTGGAATGGTCCCAAAAACAGGCTTTCCTGTGTTTTGTTTTAGCTTTCTAAATCCAGGCTTAAGAATATCTAAATCACCACGAAATTTGTTAAAAACAAAACCTTTGATCATTCTTTGGTATTTTTTTTCTAATAATGATATGGTGCCAACAATGCTTCCAAAAGAACCTCCCCTCTCAATATCCGTAATTAAAATTACAGGTGATTTTGTTTTCTCGGCAAGTTTCATATTTGCAATATCGTACTTGTTAAGATTAATTTCAGCTGGTGAGCCAGCGCCCTCAATGATAATCAAATCATGATTTTTTTCTAAAGCATGAAATGATCTCAAAACTGTCTTCATTCCATCTTTTTGAACAAACTTCTTGTAATAATCATCAGCATGCATTTTTTTATAGAATTTCCCCTTCAGGAAAACAGAGCTTCTATAATCTCCTAGAGGTTTTAGTAAAATTGGGTTCAAATCAGCTGATGTTTCAATACGTGATGCTAAAGCCTGAACTGCCTGAGCACGAGAAATTTCAAAATCTTTTCCTTTATAGGCATAATTTGACATATTTTGTGCTTTAAATGGCGCAACAGAGAATCCTTTTTCTACAAAAATCCTACATAGTGCTGTAACAAGTGTTGTCTTACCTGCACTAGATGCAGTTCCTTGAATCATTAATGTTTTTGAAATACTAAATCACCTCCAAAGCCTTTAACAGTTTTATATTTTCCTTTCTGGTTTTTACTGCAATTCTAATGTAATCCTGATTTAATCCACGAAATGT
>Ga0114901_1002307_pt1 | contig 10251 bp, 9 predicted proteins | sample MalvireepMed_s16_FD_89686 | JGI IMG/M metagenome (GOLD analysis project Ga0114901, IMG submission 89686) | Marine viral communities from the Global Malaspina Expedition - Malaspina viral metaG DeepMed_s16 | ecosystem: Environmental > Aquatic > Marine > Oceanic | place: Mediterranean Sea... | reverse complement strand
GCGTCAGGATGATGCGCGGGTCCTGCAACTGGAACGCCCAGCCGACAGCCGCCCCCGCCGCGCGCAACGCCAGCAGCGCCGCGCCAAGCGCCAGGCAGGTGGCGATCACCCCGGCGGCATAGGCGATCGCTTCGCGCCGCACGGTCCGCTCATCGCCCCCGGCCTTGGCCAGTTTCATGGCCTTGAGGCCCAGTATCGGGAAGACACAGGGCATGATGTTGAGCAGCAATCCGCCCAGCAGCGCCCCGCCCAGCGCGATCAGGATCGCGCCGGTCACGCCGCCGCCCGATGCCGCGACCTGGCCGGGACGGGCCGTCAGCAGAAAGCCGACATGGTCGCCCGTGGCCAGCACCGCCTGTACCGCGCCCCCCTTGCCGCCCTCGCCCGCATCTGTTTCCACCAGCAGCCGGTCGCCATCGCGGGTCACGCTCTGCGGCGCGGCATAGCGCGCCAGCCCTTCGCCCAGGGGAAAGAGATGCACCTGATCCGCCTGCGCATCAGCGGGAAAGGGTACGGACAGGCGCAGCTTGCCATCGGCAATCGCATAGGTCGCTTCCGATCCCAGCGGCCGCGGCAGATGGCTGCGCCAGGCGTCGAACCGCGCCCGATCGGCTGCCGCCACCTGCCCGTCGCCCGCGACCAGATCCAGCGCCATCTCGCCACTTTCCGGCACGCACACCTTGTCGGTGCAGGCCAGCCATTGCGCCTTCACCCGCACCGGCAGGCGCGTGCCTGCCGCGACATCGGGCGCAACCGTCAGGGTCGCCAATATGCCATAGGGGCCTTCATACACATGGTTCATCAGGCCAGAAATCAGCAGCGTTTCGGGCACCGGATAGCGCAGGCGACCCACGCTCACGCCCTTGGGCAATGTCCAGCTCACCGTCATGCCAAGGCCGGCGTCGCCCGGATTTTCCCAATAGCCGTGCCATCCCGCTTCCGGCACCATGGCAAAGGCTATGTTCGTCGTCTTGCCCGGTGCGGGCGTGGCGCTTTCGGCCACCAGATGCGCGGAAATATGCGGTGCACCGCCCCCGAACGCGCCCTGCGCCTGCGCGCCTGAAACCCCGGCCAGCAAAGCCAGCGTCATCAATATGACATGAAAAATCCGCATCGGGCCTCTGGTCGCGTGGGTGTCAGCGGGCTAGGTCGGGTGACGTTCGCCGTCAAGGCTGGAGAAGGTAGAGTAGATGTTGAGAAAAGTCGCCACAGCTCTGCTGCTCGCCACCGCGATCCCGGCCACGGCCCAGACGACGCCGCCCAAGCTGATCGTCGCCATATCGGTCGATCAGTTTTCCGCCGACCTGTTCGGCGAATATCGCCAATATTATAGCGGCGGCCTGAAGCGGCTGACGCAAGGGGTCGTGTTTCCCAAGGGCTATCAAAGCCATGCCGCAACCGAAACCTGCCCCGGCCATTCGACCATCCTGACCGGCAGCCGCCCGTCGCGCACCGGGATCATCGCAAACACATGGTTCGACCTGTCGACCGCGCGCGAGGACAAGGCGGTCTATTGCGCCGAGGATGAAAGTCAGCCGGGCAGCAACAGCGGCAATTATGTCGCCTCCCCCATTCACCTGAAAGTCCCCACATTGGGCGGCCGGATGAAGATCGCCAACCCCGCCACCCGCGTCGTATCGGTCGCGGGGAAGGATCGCGCCGCGATCATGATGGGCGGACCGACCGCTGATCAGACATGGTGGATCGGCGGCGCGCAAGGCTTCGTCAGCTACAAGGGCGTCGCCACCCCGCCACTGGTGGCGAAGATCAACGAAGCCTTTGCCGCGCGCCTAACCCAGCCCAATGCGGGATTCGACCTGCCGCAGCAATGCGTGGCCAAGGATTTCCCGGTCGCGATCGGCGCTGGCAAGAGCGTTGGCACCGGGCGCTTCGCGCGCGCAGCCGGTGATTTCAAGGCCTTCCGCGCCTCGCCCGAACAGGATGCGATGACGCTGGTGCTGGCTGCTGGTGCGATTGAAAGCATGGCGCTGGGCAAGCAGGCGCAGACCGACATCATCTCGATCGGCCTGTCGGCGACCGATTATGTCGGCCACACCTACGGCACCGAAGGCACCGAAAGCTGCATCCAGATCGACCGTCTGGACCGCGAACTGGGCGCTTTCTTCGACCGGCTCGACAAGGATGGCATCGACTATGCGGTGGTGCTGACCGCCGACCATGGCGGCCACGACCTGCCCGAACGTCACCGCGAAAATGCCATGCCGATGGAAAACCGCGTCGACGCGGCATTGACGCCCAAGGCGCTGAGCGCGACGATCGGAGCCATGACCGGCCTGTCCGGCAAGACGCTGATCTGGGGTGACGGCCCGGCGGGCGACCTTTATGTCGACAAGGGGCTGACCGCCGCCCAGCGCGCGAAGGTGGAGGCCGAGACGCTCAGGCTGCTGCGCGCGCATCCGCAGGTCGAGGCCGCCTATACCAAGGCGCAGATCGCAGCCGTCCCCTCCCCGTCCGGCCCGCCGGAAAGCTGGTCGCTGCTACAGGAAGCGCGCGCCAGTTTCGATCCAGAGCGGTCGGGCGACATCCTGTTGCTGCTCAAGCCCCGGATCACGCCGATCGTCGATCCGACCAAAGGCTATGTCGCCACCCATGGCAGCCCGTGGGACTATGATCGCCGCGTGCCCATCCTGTTCTGGCGCAAGGGGCTAACCCATTTCGAGCAGCCGCTGGGCGTGGAAACGGTCGACATCATGCCGACGCTGGCGGCTCTGATCGGCCTGCCCGTTCCCAAGAGCGAGATTGATGGCCGTTGCCTGGATCTGGTGGCGGGCGAAGGGAGCAGTTGCCCCGCGCAATGACGGGGCTTTGGCCGGGCTATTCCGGTTCGCGACGCGAATATCGCTCGCGACCGCGGTTTCTCATTTGCCCGAAGGCAGGAACAGGCAGATTTCAGCGCGCAAGCCCCCTTCGGGCCGGTTCGCGAGCGTCAGCTTGCCGCCTTCGGCATCGACCGCCTTCTGCACGATCGCCAACCCCAGCCCCAATCCGCTGGTATTGCGCTGGCGCGCGGTGTCGAGCCGGGCAAAGGGTTTGAGTACGGCGTCAAGCTGGTCGCGCGGGATGCCCGGTCCATCATCATCGACGCGGATCAGCACCTCATTCCCCTTGCGCTCCAGGCTCACGCGGGCGCGCTTGCCATAATGCAGCGCATTTTCGATGAGGTTGCGCACCGCCCGGCGGAGCGAGAGCGCCCGCACCGCCAGTTCCAGATGATCCGGCCCGGCATATTCGACATCATGGCCATGGTCCTGAAACGAATCGACGATCGTCGCGACCGTAACTGCCAGGTCCGTCCGCACTGCAGGTTCAGGGTCTTTCTCACCGCCCAGAAAATCGAGCAGCGATTCGATCATCTGCCCCATTTCCTCCAGGTCGCCATCCATCGCCTCGCGCGTTTCGCCGTCGGGCACCGTTTCCAGCCGCAATTGCAGCCGCGCCAGCGGCGTGCGCATGTCATGGCCAACCGCCGCCAGCGTCTCCGTCCGTTCATCGATCAGACGATGGATGCGGGTCTGCATCACGTTGAACGCGCGGATCAGGTTGCGCACATCGTTGGTGCCCGCTTCTGGCAGGATCACCTCGCGCCCCAGGCCGATCTGCTCGGTCGCGCGAGTCAGGTCGCGCAGCGGGTCCAGCGTCTTGCGGATCAGAACCCAACCCGCAATCAACAGCGCCAGCACGGGAATGAGCGCCATCCCCATCCGTCCGATGGTGAAGGCCCATTTGCCCCCGCCATGGTGCATGCCGAAATAGAGCCAGCTGCCATCGGGCAATTGCAGCCCACCATTGATTTCCGAATGGCGGCCCGGCGACGCCAGCCGCAGCCACAGGCGGGACCGTTCCAGACTGGGTTCCCAGGCGATGATCTGCTGGCGCATCCGCTCCAGTTCGGGCGACAGGGGCGGCGGCGGTGGCGCAGCGGGCGACCAATGCACGTCATAGCGGTCCGTGGTCAGCTGGACGCCCATCGTGCGCCGCTCCTCGACCGGCTGTTCGGTCAGCAGCTTGCGCGCGATCACCAGATGCTCGGCCAGCCGTCGCGCCTCGTCATCCTGCAGGGATAGCTGGCTGGCCCGCTCGTACATCAGCGTGCCGACGGCAAATTCCAGCGTCACCGTCAGCAAAAGGATCGCGAAAATGCGGCCGACCAGCCCCAGCGATCCTTTGAAATGCCGTTTCAAGCGCGGCTGACCTCGGCATTGAACATATAGCCGACGCCCCGCACCGTGGTGATCGGCGCTGGCCGATCCTCGGTGGTCAGCTTGCGGCGCAAACGGCTGACCAGCACATCGATGCTGCGGTCGCTGCTGTCGCCCATGCGGGTGCGCGACAATTCGATCAGCCGCTCGCGCGCGATCACCCGCTGCGGATGGCTGAGGAAGCTGCCGAGCAGGTCGAATTCCGCGCCCGTCAGGTCGACGATCGCGCCCGTGGGCGACCGCAGTTCGCGGCGGGGGAAATTGACCACCCAATCGTCGAAGCGCGCTTCATTTTCGCGATGATCGTCCGGCCCGCGCTCCAGCCCGACACGGCGCAGGATGGCGCGGATGCGGGCGATCAGTTCGCGGGTGCCGAATGGCTTGGGCAGATAATCGTCCGCGCCCAGTTCCAGCCCGACGATACGATCGGTCTCGCTGCCCTTGGCGCTGATGAAGATGATGGGAACATCGCTCTTGCGCCGGATCTGGCGGCACAGGTCTATGCCGTTGGTGCCCGGCAACATGACGTCCAGCACGACCAGATCGACCGGCCCGGCGTCGAACGCCACCCACATTTCCGGTCCCGAAGAGGCAGGACGGACCTGATAGCCATGTTCCTGCAACGCCCGTGCGGTCAGCGTACGCAGTGGCGGGTCGTCCTCGACCAGGATGATGGTGGGGGCGGTCATGATGGGAACGACAGGACGTTGGTCATGTCAGCAGGGATAAGGTCGCCCTTGAACAGGGTCAACCATGTGAAGCTTGCGAAACGAACTGCAAGCGCGACAGCAACAATTTGTCATGCCCGCGACATCGGCGGATGGACGCGGCAGGACAGGTTGCGCCGGGCCTGCGTGACAGGCCCGGCGCATCTGGATCAGAAAGCTGCGGTCAGCGAGAAGACGACCTGGCTACGTGCGATCGACTTGCCGACATCCTTGCTGTCGCCCGACACCATGAAGTTGGGGCGCAGGTAATTTTCCTCGACGCGCGCAATGTCGGTATCGACATAGGCGACGCCCAGCGTCAGCGGCGTGCCGGGGATGGCGACGTCCGCGCCGACCAGCCAGTCGAGATATTTGCCGGTGGGGGCAATCGACGTGCCGTTCGGGCCAAGGCCGGGGTTGCCGTTCGACCAGCCCATATGCGCCTTCAGCGAGACAGGCGTATTGGGGATGGCACCGCTCACGTCAGCCCAGACGTAGAGGTTATCTTCCTTGTCGCCCGGATTGAAGATCGTGCAAGCCGCGTCGCTGCACACATTACCCAGCGCTTCCTGCTTGGGCGCATAGGCAACGCCAACCAGACCCTTGACCGGACCAACGGTGCTGGACAGCTTGACATAGGGTTCGGCGAAATCGGTCGTGTCGGCGCCCGACGGATACATGTACCAGGTCAGACCAACGTCGAGCGTCGCGCTGCCCAGCGGAATGGCGTAACCGGCGAACAGGTCGAGTTCCATGTTGGAACCACCGAAACGGCCCCAGCCGCCCAGGTTCGATGCCCAGGTGCCGACATAGGCGCCGCTTTCATGCGTGGCGGTAATGCCGCCCTGAACGGCCATGCCCTTGTCCGTCTGCGACACGCCACGGAAGCGATAGTCGGAAACCAGGGCAACGCTGCCCGATACGGTGATGGGACCGGCAGGTTCTTCCTGCGCGAAAGCCGGAACGCTCGACATAAGGGCGAGGGCGGCGGTAGCGATCTTATACTTCATGAACATTCCCCTTTACGAAAGAATGTTCCGTCCTGCGTCCACTGGCCCGAAAGTCTGTTGCTGTCGCTTCCAGTGCCTGTGGTCGACGTCTGACTAATTCTCAAATGCCCGGCAGGCAAACAGGTTTTTCTCGCATATGCGAGATGTTGGAAATTGCTGTGACATAAAAGTAACGATTTGACCGTCGCCCTCATCGCTCTGAAACGGCAAAATGCCGCCGTGTCGGGAGGAACACGGCGGCATTTTGGTCGCCTGATCGAGGGGGGATGATCAGGCGACGAGCTGGCGCATCCGTCCGGTTGCGCCGAACAACTCCACGGGGGAACCGGCACCGCGGCGGCGATCGACCCATTCCCGCACCATTTCGGCGCAGGTATGGTCGATATGCCCCAGCCGCTCGACATTCAGGATGACGAGGCCGGCCGCAGGCAGCGAGTCGAGCTTAGCCGACAGCTTGGGCAGGTTGAGGAAGGTGGCCGAACCGCGCAGCGCCACTTCATGCGTGTCGCCACGGCTTTCTTCCTCCATCTTCAGCCGCAGACGGCTCAGATGCGGGATCAGTTCCAGCATCGACAGGCCAATGCCGACCAGCACGCCGGTCAACAGGTCCGTCGCGACCACGCAGATCAGCGTCGCGGCCCACACGATGGCCGGCAACGGTCCATAGCGGTGCAGCAGATGGCGAACATGATCGACACTGACCAGACGGACGCCGGTGACAACCAATATGCCCGCCAGCGCAGCCATCGGAATTTCACGCAGCAACCAGGGGAGCAGCGCCACGAAGCCCAAAATCCAGATGCCGTGCAATATGGTGGACATCCGGGTCTTGGCCCCCGCCTGCACGTTGGCGGAACTGCGCACGATAACGCCGGTCATCGGCAGCGCCCCGGCAAAGCCGCAGAGCAGATTACCGACGCCCTGCGCGCTGAGTTCCCGGTTGTAATTGGTGCGTACGCCATCATGCATCCGGTCGACGGCAGCGGCCGACAGCAGGGTTTCGGCGCTGGCGATGAAGGCGATCGCAACGGCGGTGGTGATCACGGTCGGATTGAGCAATTGCGCCAGCAATCCGCCTTCGGGCAGCGCGATGGCGCCGACAATCGATTCCGGCACGACGACCCGCGCAACCGGCAGGGCGAGCAGGAAGGCGACCAGCGTGGCCGCAACCACGCCAACCAGTGCGCCGGGCACCAGCTTGAGCGAGGCGGGGCGGAATTTCTCCCAACCCAGCATGCCAAAGATGGTGATGAGGCCGACCGCGAAGGCCGTCGCCGCATCGCCGTTGGTCAGGCCGAAAATCTGGCCCGGCATAGCGATCAGATTGTGCAGGCCGCTCGACAAGGGCTTGTCGTCGAACAGCACATGGAACTGGCCGACCACGATCAGCACGCCGATGCCAGCCAGCATCCCGTGTACGACCGCGGGCGAAATCGCGCGGAACCAGCCGCCGACCCGCAACAGCCCGGCGACCACCTGGATCGCGCCTGCCAGGATCAGGATGGGGCCAAGGGCGGAAAGCCCTGTTCGCGGACGATTTCAAAGACGATAACGGCCAGGCCCGCCGCCGGCCCGCTGACCTGCAAGGGCGAACCGGCCATCAGACCAACGACGATGCCGCCGATGATCCCGGTAATCAGGCCCTTTTCCGGTGGCACGCCGGAAGCAACCGCAATGCCCATGCACAGCGGCATCGCCACCAGAAAGACAACGATCGACGCTACGAAATCGCGGCTGAATGTGCCGCCGGAAAAGGCTTTCAACATGGCTTACTCCGCCGCCAGGGCATATTCGCCTTCGCCAGCGAGGCGACGGGCGTGGGGGAGCGCTACGGGCAACGGCTGGCCTTCGCGCAGCGGCGAGAAACGGCCGGTTTCGCCATCAAGGCCCATCACCAGACCGGCATGAATGTCGACATACCAGCCATGCAGCGCAATCTCGCCACGGGCGATGCCCGATGCGACCGATGGATGGGTGCGCAGATGGGCGAGTTGCGCGACGACATTTTCCAGCGCCATGTTGCGCAGCTTTTCCGCGTCGCTCAGATCGGCGGGATAGCTTGCCTTGCAGACCTGCTGCGCGGCATGGCTGTGCCGCAGCCAGGCAGCGACATTGGGCATGGCGGTCAGGTCGGCCTCGGTCGACAAAGCCTTCATCGCGCCGCAATCGCTATGGCCGCAAACGATGATGTCGCGGACGCCCAGAACCATGACGGCATATTCGACCGTGGAGGTGACGCCGCCATTTTGCGTCGCGTGCGGCGGGACGATGTTGCCTGCATTGCGGCATACGAACAGATCGCCCGGCTGCGCCTGCATGATATGTTCGGGAACGATTCGCGAATCGGCGCAGGAGATCATCAGCGCCTTGGGGCTCTGTCCGTCACTGGCGAGTCGGTTGTAAAGCGCGCTTTCGTTCGGAAACGTGTGCTTTTCGAAGTTGAAAACGCGACCGATGAGCTCGTTCATGGAGTCTCTCCTTCGTTGTTTTGCCAGTCGGAACGGACCGGCCTGTCAGGATAGATAGGAGAGCGGCTTTGCTAGGTCGCAGCGGCTTTGTTAAATAGTATGTCTGAACGTTGAATCGATGTTGCAGTGCGGCGAAAGCATATTTCAGCAACGATCGACGGTGGCGCTGAACATGTAGCCGATGCCGCGGGCTGTCACGATCGGCGCGGGCTGGTCGCCATGGCGCAATTTGCGGCGCAGGCGGCTGATCAGCACGTCGACGCTGCGATCCGACGATGGCGCGTCGCGCACGCCGGCCAGTTCCATCAGCCGCGCCCGCGCGATCACCGTCTGGGGATGGTCCAGCAACACAGCCAGCAATGTAAACTCCGCCGCCGTCAGATCGACCGGCGCGCCGGCTGGATCAAGGATGGTCCGCCGTCCGAAATCGACTGTCCAGCCGTCGAAGACCGCCTGGGTCTGGCGATTGAGGCCTGGCGACCGATCGCTCCTGCCGCGGCGCAGCACGGCCCGCACGCGCGCAGCCAGTTCCCGCCCCGAATAGGGCTTGGCCATATAATCGTCCGCCCCCAGCTCCAGCCCGACCACCCGGTCCACTTCGCTGCTGTTGGCGCCGACCAGTATGACAGGCACGTCGCTGCGTTCGCGCACGTCGCGGCACAGGTCCAGCCCATCCGCCCCGCGCAACGCCGAATCCAGCACCACGACGCCCACAGGCACTTTACCGAGCGCCTGAAACACATCGTCGGACGATTGGGCAGGCAGGACGCGGAAGCCGCTTTCCTCCAGAAACTCGCGGATCGTCCGGCGCAGATCCGGCTGCGTCTCCGCGACCATGATCAACGGCGCGGTTACCGGCATCGCGGACCATTCGGCGCGGCATTGTGCGTCATCATCGCAACTCCTGCTCAGGCGAAAGCATCCGGCCCCTGCGAAGCCGGCGCGCCCGAATTAGGGCAGGCGAATGTCTCCGAAATTTGCCGGAGGTAACAAATTGTTGCTAATGGCCGACGGCAGATTTGGATCAGTAGCAGGACATCAGCGGCATCCGCACCGGCGGAGCAGCGGCAAGGTCGGGCCAGAGCTGCGCCACGACGCATGCCAGCCACAGGGCATCGCTGCCTGCCCGGTGCCGCGTCGGACAGCGCTGGTCGGCGATCCGCACGGCCGCGCTGATTTGCGCTTCATCGACCTGCCGTTCGTCCAGCAGCGTTGCGACATGATCGATCGCAAAGGGGGCCGACCGACCGGCCGCCGCCGCCAGCGTCTCCAGCCAATAGGGATCGATCAGGCTGTCGGCGACCACGCGCTGGCCACCCACCGCCTCGACCAGTTGATCCAGCACGACATGGGCAGGCAGCCCGTCCCGTTCGATCCGCGCCCGGCTCAGCCCGTGCAAGGCCTCGGCCTCCGCCGTCCAGCCCCAGCCCGCCCAGTCGGGATGCGGCCTTATGATCCAGCTGCGCGCGCCATCCGTTCCCGCCAGTCCGACCTCGATCGGAAAGGACCGCCCGTGGCGCGGCAGGCAGGATGCCTCGAAATCTATGGCCAACATGATGGGGACCGCCTTCGCCTGCTATTTCCAATCCCCCTCTCGCCCCCAACTATGTCAGGGCGAAGTCACCTGCCACCGCTTCGTCGAAAAATCATGCGGGCCGTGGCCTGATTGGGATAGGACGCCATCCCCGCCATCTGCTAATCGAACCTCGCCTTGCCCCAAGCCGGACCTGTTCATGACTGTCATCGCTGCCTATCTCTATCGCAACGGCGCCCGTGTCCGGTCGGTGTCGATCGACGAGCGAATCGACTGCGCCCACGACAAATCCGAATTTGTCTGGATCGGCGT